>ERZ842401.339-NODE-339-length-66566-cov-5.144548_pt1 | contig 66566 bp, 77 predicted proteins | sample MGYA00521270_ERZ842401 | MGnify/ENA primary metagenome ERZ842401 (study PRJEB31892, sample SAMEA3878208) | bioreactor metagenome | biome: Moose rumen | place: Sweden | collected 2011-10 | study: EMG produced TPA metagenomics assembly of the PRJEB12797 data set...
CCCCCCCCTCGAAAAATTACGTAATTAAAAATTGCATCAGCGATCAAAAAATCTTCTGGTTCGTTGATGTCCGTGCTCTCAATTTCTCCAGTCTCGATAATAAAAGGTTTATTACCTATTCTGCGATTCATTTCGGTGAGAACTTCGCGTCTAAAAATATAAAATCCTGAAGTCTCCTGATACATTAACGGCAGATCCTGAGTTCTCGGAATATTCGTAAGATCATAATTAAACGGCGTGCCATCTTTCCATAAAAAATTTTTTAATTTCTTCACCGTAAAAGATGAATCATACTCACCAGATTTTATAGCTTTTATGCCCTTCTCGATCGAATCAGATTTTATAAAAGGTGCTGTAGCGTGCGTTAAAATATAAATATCAGCTTCGACATCACGCGCAAAACTTTTTAATACATCGTTCATGGTTGATGAATCCCGATCTAAACTTTCAGACCTCGTTAAATATTTCACGCCAGCCGGAATAAAATTTTTAATTTCTGGTTTACTGCAATAAACATAAATTTCATCGAGGCCATGAACTTTTAAAAGAGTTTCGAGAACGTAATTGCAAAGAGGTTTACCGTTTGTGAAAGGTTTTATATTTTTATTTGGCAAACGCTGGTTATTTAATTTCATTGGAACAATTGCTACAGTTTTCAAAATTTTTATTACACCTCCTCGCGAAATATTAAACTATTTCATCAAAATTTACACGCTCAAAAACTTCTAATTTTCCGCCACGTGTAGCATTTAAAATTTTAATTCCGTGAGAATCCGCGTAATTTTTTGCGGCCATGTATGAAAGGGTTGTTAACTCAGTTTGCGGAAGATTTAACCCCCCCCCCCTTTACGCTAAATTGCTGACCCTCTTTATAATCTTTGCTGAAATAATCCTGAACGTTATCATTTTTCGTAATAGTCCCGTCAATATTTCTGCTAATTGAATAACTGTGATCAACTCCGAGTAAATAAATTTCTTTAAATCCCATGTACACAGCAATTTGAATATTTGCATATGTCACGGTCATGCCTTCATAAGTACAGTTAGTAATATCATCCGAAAAATCCGGAAGTTCGTGACGCTTTATAAATTTTTCGCTGTTCTGCATCCTTGTAAATATCGCGTTATGTATCTCAGGTCTCTTACAAAATTCAAATATCGGAATAATTTTCAGTTCGGCTTCAACCTTCGAAATTTCGGAAGCAGATAATAAAATCATCCTGTAATCCTGACAAACGTAAAATTTTGGCCGCCATTCTGTTTTATCAAATATTACATAAATTCTATTAGATGCAAACGAAATCTCATTTTTAATTTTGTCGAGGTCTTCAGCTTTTAAACTTGGACCGTTTCCAATAATAAAACATCTTTCGCCGGCGTAACGGTTTTTATATTGCTTTAAAATTTCCGCTGAACTTTCAAAATATTTTTGGTTGACGCTCTTATAATATTTCCGTTGAATGCTGCTGTGAATTTCACGAGGCAAATTTTTAACATCCCTTGCAAAATTATAAAACGGAGATGTAACGGAATTATTTTTTAAAAAGTTTTTCAGGCTCAATATAAATTTCATTCTCCTTAAAAATTTTATTTTTGTCTAGATTGTAACATTTTAATTTGTATAATAATTTCAAAAAGGAGTGTTTTAAATTGTCGCTCGAAAGATTTATAAAAGCTCAAACTTCAGATTACGAAACAGCCCTAAACGAAATTAAATCAGGCCGCAAAAAATCTCATTGGATCTGGTACATTTTTCCGCAGTTAAAAGGCTTGGGCTTCAGCTATAATTCTGAATATTACGGAATTGAAAATATTGACGAAGCTAAAAATTATTTAAATCATCCCGTTTTAGGCAAAAGATTAACGGAAATCACAAACGCTCTATTAAATTTAAATGAGGACGACCCGTTAAAAATTATGGGAAGCCCTGACGATTTAAAATTAAAATCATGCATGACGTTATTTGCAAAAATTTCGGGTGATAATTCAATTTTTCATGAAGCAATAAATAAATTTTTCAACGGAGAATTTGACGAAAAAACTATTTTAATGCTCAATTAAACTCTTAAGCCAGTCATATAATTTATTTTCATCTCTTATTAATTTTCCGTCGTCGGACGATGTAAAAGCGTGTTTAGTGTAACCTTCGGCGGATAAATTTCCGGTTCGTAAATTAAAAATTTTGCATGTGAAAATTACGCTGACTCTTGAAAGTTTCGTTATGCTCGTTTCAATTTCGATCTCATCATCGTACAACAACGAAGATTTATAACGGCAATGCGCTTCAACAACCGGTAACATGATGCCCTCTGCTTCCCATTCCGTGAAACTTTTTCCGCTCGCTCTGCAAAATTCCGTGCGTCCCATCTCAAACCAGTCCATATAACGGCCATAATATGCAATTCCCATTTTATCCGTTTCGCCATATCTCACGCGAGTTCTCGTTAAATTTTTGTTCTGCATAATTTTAATTTAATATCTCCAGTTTATTTAAATTTTTAAATTTTATATTCTTATTACGTTGCCTCCAAAAATTTTTAAATATTCTTTGCGACATGTTAAAAATATTACTTGATTATTTTCCGAAAATTTTTTTATTAATTCGCATGAACGTAAATTCCTAATATCATCCATTTCTGTTAATAAATCATCAAATACTACTGTGCCCCCGCCATTCGGGAATAACTGTTTTAAAATTGCAAGCCTGAACGATAATAATATACTGTCCTTCGCTCCTTCTGATAATCTTTCAAAATTCATTTCGTGCATCCTGCTGAAAATATTTACAAGTAATTTATTATCGCCGGTTATCTCGGATTCTGTTAAACCGCAGGAAATATAATTTAAATTCTTGTTAAATTCTTCAGATAAATTTTTTACTGGATTATTCAAAATTCCCGTGCTCACTTGTTTAAATACTTCCTGAATATGCTCCCAGCGTTTTAAATCAAGCTGTAATTTATTAAATTTTCGTGTCGCCTTTGTTAATTCCTCGTTCGGATCGCTTTCAATATTTTCAACGGCCTCAGCTAAAATTTTTAAATCCGCTGATTTTTGCGCCAGTGCTTTATCTCTGTCATGACGTAATTTCTTTACGCTGCTCTTTATTCGTTGAACTTCAAAATAATTTTTATATTCGTTCGGAATCTGTTCAAAATTCGTATTTTGTTCGATGTCTTTTATTTCTGCCTGCACATTATCTATAATATTTTTTAAATTCCCTATCGTGTTAAACTCGTTAATATAATTATTTAATTTAAATTCATGTTGCATGATATACGTTTTAATATTTTCATCAGAAATTAAATTTTTTATATCGCTCTGAATTTCTTTTAAATTTCTAACTTCATGGCCGGAAATAGCATTTAATTCATTTAATTCATCTTGATTTATTTCGGCACTTAAAATATTTATTTCCTGGTTTATATTCTGAATTTCATTCCGTAAATTTTCAAGCTCATTTATATTTTTAACGCCATATCTATTTAAAATTTTTTCCAGCTCTGATTTATAAATTTTATAATTCAAATCGTCAAAATTAAAATTACTGCTGACAAGTCTAATTTTTAAAATTTCCGGTATTTCAATTATTACAGGCTCATTTATATTTATTTTATTATCACGAATTTTAAGAGCATTCCCTGTCTTTAAACTTTTTATATTTAAATCATAAATATTATTTATCTCGTCAATATGAGCAATTAAATTTATATTTTCAGAATTATTCTGTATCGACAGCATTTTTATATTAATTTCGCGAGCTTTTATTATTTCATTTTCGGACGGCAGATTTTTTAATTTTTCGCGTAAATTATTTATCTTTAAATTCAAACTCTGCATATATTCCAAATTTAAATTTTTAGCCTGACTTAAATTTTTTTCAAGCTTCTGCCATTCAGATAAAATATTTATGTAACGAGTTAAATTTTTATTTTTCTCTTCGCGTAATCTCAATTTATCGAGACTGCCGGAATATTTTTCTATATCGCTTATTTTTTGCAACAAATTATTATACGTGTTATCTATTATTCTGAAATAATTCTCCGATTTAAATGCAGCTTCCTCCAAAATTCTTATATCTTCTAATTTCTTCTCAACCTGCTTTAATTTGTTATATGCCTTGTGAACTTCTCCGATGCCCTGAAAATAATTGCGGTTATTCTTTGGTGAATTCTTTTCTGAATCCCAATATTTTCCCTTTAAATTTTTAATTTTCTCGTTTATTGCGCTCTCAATTTTTGGCAGAGTACTCCCAGAACTTCCCATAAAATTAAAACTTCTGAATACAGCATCTGAAATGTCCTCTAAATTTCCAGACAATAAAATTTTTAATGCTTCACGGCTCATGCTCTGAGATGAAAATAATATGTCCCTGTATACTGCTTCACCCCATTTTAAAATTTTTTTTAGCTCAAGATCGATATTATCGTAATTTAAAATTATATTTCCGTCAGGCGTTTCTAAACTGGAAAAACTGTTTAATTTATTTGACCACCTTTTATTTAATTTATAAATTCCCATCTCAGTCGAAAATTTTATATAACCTTCCGCAAAATCTCCAGCAGGATTATTTAAAGTCCTCGACGGAAAATAATAACTTCTAAAATTATCATTAGCATGTACATACGGCCTAACAAAAAATAATTTTAATATCAAATTCGCAATTGAACTCTTACCCGATTCATTAGAACCAAATATTAAATTAATACCGTCCGTAAATTCCAGATTATTTATTTTTATCCCGGCAAACTGCTTTGAACTTAAATTTAATATCTTCATGAATTTTATTATTTATTCTCCAGTGCTTTTAATAAATCATATGCCATTTGAGCTTCATAAGGATCATTTAAAAGAGCGTTTAAAAATTTCGCGTTAAAACCTACTTCGGGAAATTCTGTTTTAATTATTTCGCTCGTTATTATCCTGTGAACTCCATCAAAATTATATGAATACTCCAAAAATTTATTTAATCCTTCTCTTATTATTGCATCTTTTAATTTATATTCTTCGTCCGTTAACGAACCGTTAAATATTAATTCTATAATTGAGCTGCTTCTTATATTTTTCACAAAATTAAATAATTCATCCCTAAAATTTCCGGGAGTCAAATTTATTTCAAATTTATAAAATCTTGGTGAATCTGTTGCGCTTCTTGTCGCTTTTATATTTTTTATTCCTGAACCGTCTTCAATTTCGATTATTAAATAATTTCCGCCGGCTTCGTTATTTACATCTGTCTGCACGTGAGTCCCTGCGTTAAAAATTTTACCAAGCCTGAACGGTATATGCGTATGTCCCATTAACCAGACATCAACAGGAATATTATTTAATTCTTCTTCGGTCATTAAAAAATATCTGCCTTCAACATCGATCGAAAAATCTTTTACAGCTCCGTGCGCAATTCCTATTTTAAACGCTTCATCAGGAATAATATTTAATTCTTTTATCCACTTTAAATTATTTTCGCTTGAAAAATTTTCATGACAACCAGCCGGATATACTATAACTTTTTTATTTGCATCGTTCATAGGAATTTCATAAGGCCGGTAATCACTTAAAAATAATATATTTCCTTTTATCATGCATGTTCTTCTAAAATCTCGCCATATCGGAACATTTTCGTTATAATAATCATGATTGCCGGGAATTATTAAAATTATTCCGTGAAATTCTCCTAACCTCTCGGCTAACATGTTTAAATATTTTTCCGGGATTTTGTCAGTCCTGTCAAATAGGTCTCCGGCTATTACAAATAAATCACAATTTTTATTATTTGCAACCTCGACCATGTCTTTAAAAATTTTCACACGAATTTCTGACAAAAATTGATGCTGAATGTGATTTAAAAATTTTAATCCGATATGATTATCACCAGTTAAAAATATTTTCAGCAATTTTAATTTATGCGTCTCCTTTGATTTAAAAAAATCTCCTCCCAAATTTTTATTTTAAATTTCATGAGAGGAGAATAAATATTTACTTATTTATTTTTTCATATACTTATCAAAAAATTCAACTATCGTTTTTATTACATTATCTTGCGCCCAATATATTCCGCCGTGTGCAGCTCCGGGAATTACATATCTTTCACTCTCGATCCCTTTTGCCTGTAACGCTTCAAATAAAATTTTTGTCTGGCTCGGTGAAACTAATTTGTCGGCATCTCCATGCATTAATAACATTGGCGCGGATTTTTCGTTTATATAATTTATCGGGTTAGCTTTGTCAATTAAATTTTTATTTTCAGGTGCTAACACTCCGCCGTCATTCCCGCCAAATGTCGAAGTCCCTAAAACCCATAACGCTTCCGTAGCTCCGGCTGAAGCATGTCCCTTTTGATTAGCTTCATCAAAATCTGCTCCGATCACCGTCAAATCTGAAAGCCCGTACATATCTACAGCGCATAAAACATCACTCGTAAAATTTAAATTTTCTCCCTTGTCAAATTCTTTTGAACCGCTCGTGATTCCCGTAAACGCTGATAAATATCCGCCGGCACTGTTCCCCAAAATCCCAACGCGTTCAGGATCAATATTAAATTTTTCTGCGTTCGCTCTTAGCCATCTTATTGCTGTCTTTACGTCCTCAAGAGGCTGGGGAAATCTTCCTAAAGGTGCCACCCTGTATTCAATGCTGGCGACTATATAACCAGCTTCAGCCAATGCCATGCGCAACTGAATTAAATTATTTTTCGGTGCCATTATGAAACCGCCACCAGTTACAAAAACTATTAACGGCGATTTTTCTTTTACTCTCGGCTGTAAAACGTCCATCGTTAATGAATATCTTAAAACCCCGCGAGCAATCCCTTCACTAAACGGAATATTTTCCCACAAAGTTATCTCATTTTTTACGGGGTCAACGTTTAAAATTTTGCTTTCAGCCCCAAAAGCAGAACCATTAACAAAAATAAAACACGAAATTAAAATTAATAGAACAACCAAAACATTACGCATAAAATATTAAACCTCCCGAAAAATTTTTTATTTTTTATTTTCACTCAACGCACGACATTACACATTTATATAAATCATGAGTTGTAGCGCGTTCAGCAATTTTTATATTTTTTAAATTATATTTTCTGCACTCTTCTGCCGTCTGAACTCCTATACATACGCAAATAAATTCCTGTTTTAAATTCATATCATAATTTTTTATAAACCCTCTAACAGTTGAAGCACTTGTAAATATAACAATATTAAAATTTTCAGGCATTATATTTTTTACATAATTTATTTTATAAATTTTCAGCTCGTTTATATTTTCATTTGCATAACTCGTATTAATTTCGTCAGCTCTGAACATTAAAATTTTTCCTGATCCTCCTGAGCCTGATAACCCTTTTATTAAATTCTCAACGTCGAAAATTTCCGGAATAAAATCAACTCTCAAACCAAGATTTTTTAACTCGTCTGCAGTCGCTAAACCTACGGCAGCAATTTTTGCATTACCTATTTCGCGGACATCACGGTTATTTATTTTCAAAATTTCAAATAATGCCCGAACTCCCGTAACGCTCGTAAAAGCTAAATAATCATAACCAGAAATATTTTTATTATCCAGCGAATTTTTTATAACTTCAGTTTTTATCATCGGCAGATTTACAACTTCTGCGCCGGCATCACGCAATAATTTCGAAATTTCACACGCTCTTTCAGCTGGCCGGGTGACAATTATTTTTAAATTTTCCAGCGGTCTTTTACATCTTAAATTTAATTTTGAATTTTCTCCTATTATTATTATTGCCGGAGATTTGGCGGAATTAATATTTTTTAAATTTCCTCTTATAATTTTCTGGTCATGCCTTGAACCATTTTCAATAACTGCGCACGGAGTATTTTCAGCGTAACCAGAATTAATTAAATTTTCGCATAATTCCCGAATTCGTGAAGCTCCCATTAAAAAAATTAACGTGTCAGATTTATTATTTAAATTTGGAATTAAATTATTTTTGTCATGTGCCGTAAAAATTTTTACTCCCGAATTATAATCGCGATGAGTTACGGGGATTCCTGCTAATTCCGGGACAGAAATTGAAGAGCTTACACCGGGAACAATTTCAAAATCGATATTATTTTTAATTAATTCTTCAGCTTCCTCCGCACCTCGACCAAATAAAAAAGCATCTCCGCCCTTCAATCTTACGACGCGTTTATTATTTTTAGCGTGAAATATCATAAGCTCCTGTAATTTTTTCTGCGGAACTTCATGGCCGATTTTCAAAGCATTTTCCGGGATCATTGCTTTAATTCCATCGCCGACTAATTTATCATAAATAACGACTTCAGCATTTTTTAAAATTTCATAACCCCTCAGCGTCATTAAACCGGCATCACCTGGCCCGGCACCTATTAACCAGACGTTAATAATTTTTGTTCACCTCGAATTTATTTTTAAATTTAAAATCGTTTCAGCTAAATTTCTGCCTATAATTTTCGCGTTATTCTTATCACCTGAAATTTTTGCGCTCATCGAATTATAAAAGCCGGTTAAACTTAAAATATTATTATTTATTTCGGCGTATGCTCCAACGGGAATATTGCAGCCTGTACCGAAAGTTCTGGAAAATTCGCGTTCTGCTGTTGCGCATAATTCAGAATTTTTATTATTGATAGCGTCCAAATAAAAATAATTTTCGTCCGTTCTGCCTTGACACGCTAAAACACCTTGACCAGGTGCAGGAATAATTTCATCAAGTGAAAAATATTTTTTTATGCGGTCTTCAAAATTCATTCTGCAAACTCCAGCCGCTGAAAGTATTAACCCCGAAAATTCTCCGGAATCTAATTTTTTTATACGAGTGTTTATATTTCCGCGTATTGGCATTATTTTTAAATCTGGATATAAATTTTTAATTTGCAGTTTTCTCCTAATTGATGAAGTCCCAACCGGCATATTTTTAAATTTTTCATCGCCCAATATTAAAACATCTCTAGGGTCTGCTCTGTCAGAATAAGCAATAATTTTTAATCCTGCTTCAGAATTTACGGCCATGTCCTTTAAACTATGTACGGCAAAATCTATTTTGTGATTTAATAAAGCCTGTTCAATTTCGCGAGTAAAAACGCCTTTTAAGCCGGAATTAAAATTTTTATTTTGGTTTATGTCGCCGGAAGTATCAAATTTTATTATTTCAAATTCCAAACCTGGAAATTTTTGTAAAATATTATTTATAATTATTCCCGTTTGAATTAAAGCTAATGGACTTTTACGACTGCCTATTAAAATTTTTTTCATGATTACGGAATTTTAGCACTTAAAATATTAAACGGGGGTGTTTTAGAAAATGGACGAACTCGACCAAATTACTACGAGGCTGGTTAACGAATTATCATCGAAAATTTTGCCGGCTCTCACCAGAAATTTAACGCAAAATAATAATAATGCTCAACATGAAAATTTAAATTTTACAGCTGAATTTGAAAAGGCTATAAAAATTTTATCCGACGAAAACAGAGCAGCTAATGAAATTTTAATGCATTCCGTTAACTCTGTTCGTGAGGAAATTTCAAAATTAAAACGCGCTGATAAACAGGAAAAAATTATTATTGACCCGGAAATTTTAAATTTAATTAATAAACTCGATGAGAATCTAAAAAATTTTTATTCCGATTGGCTGCAGTCAAAACAGGAAACAAATAAAATTATTGAACACGAATTTAATACGCCGATCCCTCAGCCGGAATTTAAAACCCCTGAAATTAATATTAATGCTGACGAAATTTTTAATAAGCCAATTGAAGAATTTGAAAACATTATACGCGCTCACGATAATATACAAACTCAAGAGTTAAAAGCTTTATCGCACGAACTGGAAAATTTAACGGAACAAAATAATTTAAAATTGAATCACGAAATTAAAAAGATTTTGGAACGCGAAATTATAAAATATCGCAACGAAATTATTAATATTATTCGGGAGCAAAATAATTTAATTTCCAGCATAAAAAATACAATTTATATAACTGGTTTTTTGAGCGTTATAATTTTGGGCGCATTAATATTTTTTACCCGTTAATTTTTAATCATCTTTTAATCATCTTCGAGATGACGCAACAATTTAAATATTACTGAAGCTAATTTCTGCGGATCATGTCTTACTACTCTTCCCTCTGATTTAGTTTCGATTATGGACATTATTGGGGCTTCAATCGGAATACAACCCATATGTTTAATTATTTCGCGCTGATGATAATCCAAATATAACGGCGTTGCGCCTTCTTCGTGATAACTTGAGATTATGTCATCCGGAATATTTTCGCTGTTAGCTATAACAAAGTCCGGGACCTCACCTAAAGCCGCGCTAACCCATTCGAGATGCTGAACGACATCCATGTGTTCCGTTTCATCGTGCTGAGTCATTAAATTACAAATATAAATTTTTGGGATATTTGCTTCACATAATTTTTTCGCGAAATCTTTTAATAATAAATTCGGTATCACGCTAGTAAATAAACTTCCAGGCCCCAATAAAATTACATCGGCTTCATCTACTGCTGTTAAAACGTCCGGTAATGGTTTCGGGTTTTGAGGTTCGATCCAGATTTCTTTTAAATTATTTCCGTGTTCTGAAATTGCAAGTTCTCCTTTTATTTTTAAATTATCTTTTGTTAATCCCATCAAGTCTATTCCTTCGGTCGTGACTGGTAAAACTTTCCCCCTAATTGATAATAAATGATTCATTTTCTCGACGGCTCTGCTAAAATCTCCGCACATCTCAGTAACAGCCAACAATAATAAATTTCCCAAGCTATGACCCTTTAATTCTCCGCGATCAAATCTAAAATCTAAAATTTGTTTTAATTCGTTATCATTTTCGGCCAAAGCTACTATACAGTTGCGGACATCTCCAGGCGGTAACATTCCCCATTCATTGCGCAAACGTCCAGAGCTTCCTCCTTCATCTGTTACTGCTACAACGGCCGTAATATTTCGCGTGAAACCTTTTAAACCTTTTAGCAGTGTTGAAAGTCCAGTCCCGCCGCCAACTGCTACAATCCAAGGGCCGACGGATAATTTACGATTTAAAGCACGTTTCATAACTGGAGCATTACGCTTCGGAAGTCTGTCGAATAAAAATAATATAAACAACGTTACAAAAATTCCAAGAACAAAACTCATTTTTTGCTGTCTCCTTTATCGCGGTGAATTACGCTGACTGCTTTATAAATTTTTGAATATTCCTCAAATAACCATTCAGCAACAGCGACCGATCTATGTCTTCCGCCGGTGCAGCCGACTGCAATATGTAATTGACCTCTAACATTATTTAAAAATTGCGGGATAGCTGTATCAAGAAAATTTTTGCAGACGTTCATAAATTTTTTTGTCTCATCGAAATTCAATAAATAATTTTTTACTTCATCATCTTCGCCGGTTAAATTTTTTAAATCTTCAACATAATACGGATTTGGAAGGCATCTCACATCAAATACAAAACTTGCATCCTGCGGCACACCATGTTTATAACCGAATGAGCTTATTAAAATTGAAATTCCGCCGGGATATTTGAAAAACTCTTTTAACAATCTGTCACGGTGTTGATGTAAATCCATCATAGATGTATCAATTACTAAATCTGCACGGTCTAAAACTGGCGCTAATAATTCCCGTTCAGCTCTTATACTTTCTTCGGTGGACATGCTTTTATTTAATGGGTGTACTCTTCTTGTGCGCTCGTAACGCCGTAATAATTCCTCATCTGAAGCCGTTAAAAAAATTACTCGTACTGTGCCATTGCCATCCCATGCGACTGTTAAATCGTCAATAACTTTTACAAAATCTTTGCTGACGTTGCGTATATCAATCGTTGCGACGACTCCGGGAGTATCAGTATTTTTTAATCTGGTCGCTAAAATTTTAAAAACTTGCGGCAATAATTCCGGCGGTAAATTGTCAATTGTTATGAATCCAAAATCCTCCAAAACTTTCAGCGTCATAGTTTTTCCTGCTCCGCTCATTCCTGTAACGACTATAAATTGATGAGTGCTCATAAAAAATTTTTTGCGCTCCTTCATAATTTTTAAAATATTTTACAAAAACTGCATATTAATACAAATTAAAATTTTATGAATTATTGTAAACGGCTTTTGTCACATGCTATAATTTCGCGGTTGAAATATTGTATTAATTAGATTTTGAGAGGAGCATTATTTAAAAATGAAAAAGGGAACTTATCAGCCCCATGTAATTCCGAGAAGGCGTAAAATTGGTTTTTTGGCTCGTTCGGCTTCACCATCAGGCAGAAATGTCTTGCGTAATAGAAGACGTAAAGGTCGCAAATTTTTAACGAGGGCATAAATTTAATTGCCACTTTCCAGAATAAAAAAAGGCTGGGAATTTGATTTAATTTTCCGCACTGGCATACGATTAAACGGGGAGCTGGTGCGTTTATTATATGTGCGTAACGAAAATAATTTTATTAAGGCCGGTTTTATATCTGGAAAACGACAGGGCAAAGCGCACATTAGAAACAGGGTTAAAAGAATTTTGCGCGAGGCTTTTAGACAATCCGAAAAAAAAATTATTCCCGGAATATCTTTAATTTTAAGTCTGAAGGATAGGGCAATTAATTCAAAATCTTACGAGATATATGCGGATTTAATAAAATTGCTTAAGAGAAATAATTTATTAATTTAATAATTTAATATTTAATAAAATAATAAAATAATTTTCATGTCAGAACTTGCAATAATTTTAATAAAACTCTATCAAAAATTTATTTCGCCGTGTTTAGGCAAGCACTGCAGATTTTATCCGACTTGTTCAGAATATGCGGTTATTGCTATTCGTGAATGGGGATTTCTGAAGGGTGTATATATTTCTCTTAAAAGGGTTTTGCGTTGTAATCCGTTTAATGCCGGGGGCTATGATCCTCCGCCTAAAAAATTACAGGAGACGATTTAAAAAATATGTGGGAACAGGCTAAACATTTATTACTTGCTTTACTTGAATTTATGCACGGAACTTTAAATAATATTGGCATGACAGATAAATTTTCTTGGGGAATTGCGATTATATTATTAACGCTTTTGGTTCGTGCTCTTATGTATCCTTTAACGCGTAAACAAATGACGAGCATGCAGAAAATGCAAAAATTACAGCCGATGATAGACGTTTTACAAAAAAAATACGGCGATGATAAAGAATCTTTAAACCGCGAAACGATGGCGTTATATAAAGAACATAAAGTGAACCCTGCGAGCGGGTGTTTACCGTTGTTAATTCAATTGCCAGTATTTATTTTACTGTACGGAGTTTTGTACGATTTAACGAAGACCGAAGCATTTAACACCGTGACATTTTTCGGGATAAATTTGGGCGGTTCAGTTTTATCGACGATAGCAGATGCGTTAAGGCTTGTAGATGAAAACGGTGTGAGGATTCCTGTTGAGCAGTTAGGTTTTGTAATGGTATTTTTTTCATCGTTCACGAATTTGAGTTTATTATTTTCAAATATTGGAATTTGGATTTTTAATTTTATATTGCTGGTCGTGATAGCGTTTTTAACATGGTATCAGCAGCATTTAACATCAGCCGGAAATTCTCAAATGGCAATGATGAATTGGTTCATGCCGTTATTTTTGACGTTTATATGTTTTGGGTTGCCTGGAGGAGTTTTATTATATTGGGGAGTGTCTTCGTTAATGGGCATCGTGCATCAATTAAAAGTCGTGAAAAAAACTAATGAAGAAATGAAAACTAAACCGGTATTATATAAAGATAAGCCGAAGAATAAATAATAATAATAATAATAAATAACTTGAGTCGTGCGCATGTTAAAAATTTATAACGAGATTTAAGCCGATATGTTACGAGGAAAAGCCGAAAATTAAATAAACAAAAAAATTTTTATTTGGAGGGGGAAGCGCTTATTATGAAGCAGGATAATGAAAAATTAATTTTGGAGGCGACTGATGTTGATATTGCGTTGAGGCTTGCTGCGGAAAAATTTGGGGTTTCAATTGAAGAGCTTGAGGCAAATATTATTACTGAACGCGTTGGGATTTTGCAAAAATTATTTGGCGGAAAAAGGCAGCCTAAATTTGAGGTCAGGAAAATTAAAAAAATTGCTGTCGAAGAGGTTAAGGAAGTTGACGAGGCTAAGGCTAAGGAAGTAAAACAACCTGAACAACCTGAACAAGTTAAAGAGGTCAAAAATATAAAACCTGAAATCAATCACGAAGCCGTTAAGCCCGAAGTAAAAACCGAAGCTCCAAAACCGGAAATTTTAAACGAGAACAACGATGACGAAAATAAAAACGAAACGGAAAATATTAATAACAATCTCGCAGAACGCGGCGCGGAATTTGTGAACGATATTTTTAAATTAATGGGGTTTAATGCTGAAGCCAAAATAATCGATAAAAATTTAATTGAAATTATTGGCGAGGATTGTTCGGATTATGTTATCGGACATTATGCAGATGCCTTAAGATCTATGGAGTATTTATTAAATTTGTCGTTGCGCGATCCAAAAAATGAGCCGAGAATAAAACTTGACAGTTGCGGATATCGTGACAGGCGCACAAAAAGTTTACAGAGATTGGCCGAAGCTACTGCGCGACAGGCAATAAAATACGGTCGTCCTATTCGTTTAGATCCTATGGCGAGTTGGGAGCGTTGGGTAATACACACAACTTTAAAAGAACGTGATGACGTAATGACCGAATCAGTTGGAGAAGCGCCATTTAGAAAAGTTGTTGTTATGCCGAAAATTTCACACGAGAACCATCGCAGTTATAATAAGCGCAATTATTCCGGACGTTACGCGAAATAAAATAATAATAAAATAATAATAATAATTTAAATTTAATTTTCCTTCTTCAGAGATTAGAATTTAAAGTAAAATCTGGAGGAGGAATTTTTTTTATAAATGTACCCTGTATTAATTCAATTTAAAAATTTTCGTTTGGACAGTTATGGCGTAATATGGTTAATAGCGTTATGTATTTCAATTAATTGGAGCATTTCGCGTTTAAAAATTTACGGACTCGATGAAGATAAATCACGCAACGTAATGTTTTGGTCGTTTATATTTACGTTAATAGGGGCGCGAGTGCCGGAATATATATATCATTATAAATTTTACGTGTCGAATCCGTCAGAAATATTTAATTTAACGCGTGGAGATTTGCACGAAGTAGGAGCGGTATCAGGTGCATTAATATCTGCGTTAATATTTTGTTTAATACGTAAAGTAAATTTTTATAAATTATGTGAAGTAGCATGTATCCCGGCATTTTTTAGTATAGCTGTAGGTCGTTGGGGATGTTTTTTAAACGGCTGTTGTGTAGGATTGCAGACGGCATCAAATTTTGGTGTACATTTTCCGCGAGATGCAATAAATTTTTTTCGTCATCCTGTGCAGATATATTACTCAATATTTGCGTTTGGCTGCGTAATAATTTTAAAGTTCATCGAAAAATTTTTAAATCCTGCTCGAAAGTTTTCAATAATTGCGCCGATAGCGTTAATTTTATATAGTGTTATGCGTTTTTCGCTTGCGCAGTTCCGTGAATATTTCGACATAGAATTATTAATAAAATATAACATGTCATATAAATTATTTTTCTGGATTATGATCGCCGGAATAATTTGGCTTTTGTATTCTTTAGTGATGAATGTGAGAGGGCGTAAGAGTAAAAAAAATTCATGAATAAATCATATTTCAATAATAAAATATTTCGCGTTCAAAATTTAAGGAGGAAAATTTATAAAATGAAATCCAAAAAATTATTTTTAATATTAATATCGTTTGCATTAATTTTAACGAGTGCTCAGAATTTATTTGCGAGCATTCCGGCAAATCCAATTGTTCCGATTGTAAAAAAAGCTTCGCCCGCTGTCGTAAATATTGATGTTGAAGCCCGTGCAAAACGTACAATGACACCGTTCCCATTTGATGATGATCCAATTTTTAAAAGATTTTTCGGCGATGCATTCAAAGAATTTAACAGATCAGTCCCAATGAAGGGAAGGGGATCGGGTTTTATAGTAACGAAGGATGGACAAATTTTAACAAATAATCATGTTATAAACGGAGCTGAAAAAATTACGGTTTCTGTACAGCTCGCTAACGGAAATAAAAAAACTTATCCGGCGAAAGTTTTAGGAAAAGATCCAAATTACGACATTGCAATTATAAAAATAAATGCTGATGAAGATTTACCAGTGTTAGAGCTTGGCGACTCTGAAAAAGTTGAGGTCGGTGAATACGTCGTAGCGATCGGCAATCCTTTCGGCTTTGAGCAGACTGTGACAGCTGGAGTAATTTCTGCGAAAAATAGAAGTGTTCACGCGCAAGATGTAAATTTTGATGATTTTTTACAGACTGATGCCGCTATAAATCCCGGAAATTCCGGCGGACCGTTATTGAACATGGAAGGCAAAGTAATAGGAATTAATACGGCTATTGTCCCATATGCTCAAGGTATAGGCTTCGCGATTCCTATTAACAAAGCAAAAGGTCGCGTAATGGAAGATTTAATTTCATACGGCCATGTTAAACGCGGTTGGCTCGGAGTTTCAATAATGAATTTAGATCCGGATGTCGCGAAAATTTACGGAGCAAAAGATCAGAGCGGTGTAATCGTTGCTAAAATTTTACCTGATACTCCTGCGGAACGTGCTGGACTCAAAAAGGGCGATATTATTACGGAGGTCAACGGCGAAAAAGTTAAAGATGCATCGCATTTCACATCTAAAATAAGTTCATTCGCACCAAATTCAAATATTAATTTAGGCGTGATTCGTCGCGGAAGTAAAATAAATTTCAAAATAAAATTAAATGAGCGTCCTGCTTCGGCTGATGGCATCGAAGAAGATGAAATAAATAATTCTGACGACTCCGAAATAAAATCCAACGATGCTTTAAAAGATTTTGGAATAAACGGGCTTGCAGATTTAAATTCAAATTTGCGCAGACGTTATAAACTTGATGAAAATATCTCAGGAGTAATAATAACTGAAATTGAGCGCGGAAGCTCTGCATATATGAACGGACTTAAAAACGGAGATTTATTGCGCGAGATCAACGGCCAGGAAATTAATAACGTGAACGGGATAAATAAATTATTTAAGAAGACCGATGACATGTTAATTTTAACGGTTGAGCGCGATGGTAATACAATTTGGATGAAAGTGGACAAAAATAAATAAAATAAATAATTTGACAATGAGTAAAAATTTTATTAGAATTTAGCGCGCTTTGAAAAATTTATGGTGTTCGGGTGGTTAGTTCAGAGGTAGAACGCTTCCTTGACACGGAAGAGGTCAGAAGTTCGATTCTTCTATCACCCACCATTTAAATTTAAGAGGTAAATATAAAAGGTGCGTTTAGTGTTGCGGTTAGTAGTATAGATAAATAAAAATTTTACTTCGTATTCATTGAGATCGAGGAGCTGGGAAAAAATAAAAAATCCCTCTCCTTTTTGTTTATTAAAAATATAAATTACGTACGGTGGGAAAATGGATTTACTCGAAGAAATAGAATATATTGTTGATAAATTAGGTTATGAATGTGTGCACGTTGGATTAAAAAATGATACTGGGAAATTAAAATTGCAGATATTAATAGACATGCCCGGCGGAATAAATGTAAACGATTGCGAAAACGTTTCAAAGGGAGTAAATAAATTTTTGGACGGCCATGATAAAAATTTTGCGGAACTTGATAAAGGCCGTTATTATTTGGAAGTTAGTTCGCCCGGATTGGAGAGGCCGTTATTTAAATTGAGCGATTACGAAAAATTCAAGGGGCGCGAGGTTCGTATAAGATTGTCGAAGATGTTGGATGAGCGTAAAAATTATTCGGGTAAAATTTTGGACGTTGATGAGAATAAAAATATTATTTTGGAGCTTGAAAATAATTTGAAAAAAATAATTCCGTTTGAAAATATAAAAGGCGGAAATTTAATATACAGATTTGAAGAAACAAAAGGCGCAAAAAGCAGGAGGCTTAAAAAATGATACAGCCCGAAAGCGGATTTATTAGTGTTTTGAAACAAATGGCAGAAGATCGCGGATTAGATATTAATGTAATAATAACGACACTTGAATCCGCATTATTGTCTGCGTACAAAAAATATCAGCCCGGAAATCAAGACGTTGAAATAAAAATTAATCCTGATACTGGCGGCATAAATATTCTTGAATCTCGTACAGTTGTCGATGAAATAAATAAAAGCAATCGGGATAAAGAAATTATTTTGAGCGATGCAAAATTAAAATATCCGGATGCAAATATTGGCGATTTAATAAAAATTGAACGCGATCCAAAAGATTTTGGACGAATAGCAGCGCAGACAGCGAGGCAGGTAATTTCTCAAAGGTTGCGCGAGGCTGAAAGAAGTTCTTTATACAGCACTTTATCTGATAAGGTTGGAGATTTAGTAACCGGGACAATTTTCAAAGTTGAGGGCGATAACGTTATCGTAAGATTAAACGAGAAAACAGATGGTGTTTTACCTCGCAAAGAGAGAATAGCCGGCGAAAAATATTTACAGGGTGATGAGTTTAAATTTTACGTTTTGGAAGTTAAGCAGATGCCAAAAGGTCCGAGAATTATGCTTTCAAGGACGCACCCCGGTTTATTGCGCAGGTTGTTGGAGCTTGAAGTCCCGGAGATTCAGCAGGGAATAATAGAAATTGTAAACATAGTTCGGGATGCAGGAGCGCGTGCAAAAGTTGCAATAAAAACTATAGATCCCGGCGTTGATCCTGTTGGGGCATGTGTCGGGAATGCTGGTGAAAGAATTAGGCATGTTAGTTCAGCTTTAAAGAATGAGAAAATAGATATTATTGTGTGGAATAATGATCCGTTAGCGTTTATAAAAGTAGCGTTATCGCCTGCACAAATTGCGAGGATCGAGCCGGATTTAATAAATAAAAATTCTGCGAAGGTTTACGTATATCCTGATCAGTTATCTCTTGCGATTGGAAAGGCCGGGCAAAATGTAAAATTAGCAGCAAAATTAACGAATTGGAAAATAGATATTATTTCACTTGAGCCTGACAGGATGCCGACATTACGGGATATATTTCACGAAGCATTTGAGAATAAATAAAGATAAAAAAAATTTGAATGACGCAGAATAATAAAAATAAAAAAATAAAAATAAGAAGCTGCATAATTTGTAATGTTGAAGGCTCTAAAAATGAATTTATAAGATTTGTGAAGAGTCCTGAAGGATATGCTGTCCCCGATATTTCCGGGAAATTGCCTGGTCGGGGGGCATATATTTGTCCTGACATGGAATGCATAAAAAAAGCTGAAGAATCTGGCGCATTACTTCGAGCGATCGGAGCGGATTTAAATAAAGATTCATGGCCGGAACTTGAAAATTATGTAAAAAATAAAGATTTGAATATAAAATTAAAATTGCGTTCGTTAATTAGTATGTCATGTCGCGCGAGGGTTTTAAAAATTGGAGTCGATAATATAAAAACAGAACGTCATGCATTAATTTTAACGGCTTGTGACTGTTCGGAAAAAATAAAAGAATTTGCGAATGAACACGAAAATAATTTAAATTTGCCGTTTAACGTTGAAGAATTATCTGAAATTATCGGCGCGAAAAATGTGCAGGTTATATGCTTGCCAATAAAATCAGGGATCGCGAAGAATATAAAGAGATTAAAATTTTAAGTTAAGTTATATGAATATAAAAAGGAGCGTTGCGTTTGAATAATAATAAAATCAGGATTTATGATCTGGCGAAAAAATTAAATAAATCCAGTAAGGAATTAATGGCAGTTTTGCAGGAGCTTGATGTACATGTAAAATCTCATATAAGCTCAATAGATGCAGAGACGGCTCAAATTGTCGAAAATATTTTAACTGAACAGCAGGCCGATTCAAATAAGCCCGCGAAAAAATTTAACAAGAAGCCCGAATTTAAAGGAGATAAATTTAACAAGCCCGATAAATTCGACAAGCCCGAAAAATATAATAAACCTGAAAGGCCCGAAAGATTTGAGCATGTTAAAAAATTTGAATCCAACAAAAAAAATAATACTCCGTCACCTGAAATTCAAGAAATTAAACAGCCCGAACCTGAAATAAAAATACAAAATCCTGAACCAGAAATTAAGAAGCCCGAAAATAAAAATATTAAATCAAATTTAACGGGTCGTCCGCCGATTATTACGGTTATGGGACATGTTGATCACGGAAAAACTACGCTGTTGGATCATATAAGGCATACAAATGTTACGGCTCATGAGTTCGGAGGAATTACGCAGCACATAGGCGCATATATAGTAAATCAGGACGGCAAACAAATAGTATTTTTGGACACTCCAGGCCATGAAGCATTTACAGCAATGAGAGCGCGCGGAGCAGACGTGACGGACATTGTAATTCTGGTTGTAGCTGCTGATGATGGTGTAATGCCTCAAACTCGCGAAGCAATAGATCATATTAAGGCCGCCGGAGTTCCGTTAGTTGTAGCAATAAATAAAATTGACAAGCCTCACGCTAATCCCCAAAAAGTACGCCAGCAATTAAGCGAATTAGGAATTTTTACGGAAGGCTGGGGCGGAGATGTTGGAGCAGTAGAAATTTCTGCGAAGTCTGGTCAAGGAGTGCCGGATTTATTGGAGCGTGTATTACTTGAAGCCGAGATGCAGGAATTAAAAGGAGACCCGACCGCGACCCCTGAAGGTGTTGTAATTGAGGCTCGACTTGATAAAGGTAAAGGTCCAGTCGCTACGGTAATCGTAAAAAATGGAACGCTGAAAAATGGCGACATAGTTTTATTTAAAACGGCATGGGGAAAAATTCGCGCTTTATTTGATTGGTCAGGTAAACAGGTAAAGAGCGCCGGGCCGAGTATACCCGTTGAGATTTTAGGTTTAAATGAAGTACCGAATCCCGGCGAGAGTTTTAAAGTTGTGAAAACAGAACATGATGCGAGAGATGCAATTTTAGAAATAAAAGCTCAGGAACGCGATGCAAATTCGGCAAATAAAAAAGCTTCGCTCGAAGATTTATATTTAAATTTGGAAGAGGGACAATTACCGCATTTAAATTTGGTTGTTAAATGTGATGTACAGGGATCGCTTGAAGCGTTGTGCGCGGCTCTTGAAAAATTGTCAACGAATGAGGTCGGCGTTTCAATAGTTCACCGTGGAGTCGGTCGTATAGCAGAGTCAGATGTAATGCTTGCTTCGACTTCGAACGCTGTAATAATTGGTTTTAATGTTAGACCTGATAATAATGCTAAACGTGTAGCGGAATTGGATGGCGTTCAAATAAGAATTTATAATGTAATTTATGATGTTATAGATGAAGTGAAGATGGCGATGGGCGGATTATTGAAGCCGGTATTGCGCGAGGAGACTTTGGGAGAAGTTGAGATCCGTAAAATTTTTAAAATTCCGAAGGTTGGACGCATTGCAGGTTCTCATGTTACAAAAGGACTAATCAGGCGTACGGCGAAAGTGAGAATTATTCGCGACGGTATAGTAATTTGGGACGGAAAAATTGCATCATTGAGACATGAAAAGGATGAAGCCAAAGAATTAAAAGCCGGAATGGATTGCGGAATATCACTCGAAGGATTTCAGGAATTTAACGAGGGTGATATTTTAGAAGTATATGAAGTAATTGAGGAGAAGCGTACGCTGTAATGAATAATTTTCGCATGGCCAGAATAAACAAGCAATTGCAGAGGGAGATCGCTTTAATAATTGAGAATGATATTAAGAAAGAGAGCCTTAAAATTGCGATTATAACGGGCGTTGAATGTAGTAAAGATTTAGAACGCGCGAAAATTTTTATAACTGCCATTGAAAAGCATAAGCGTCCGGGAATTTTAAAGGAGCTTACGAATATAAAAAGTGTTATACGCGGAATTTTAGGAGAAAAAATAAAGTTGCGCAAAGTTCCGGATTTAGAATTTATAATCGACACCAGCGAAGATTACGGCGAGAAAATAGATAAAATTCTCGAAAAATTAGGGTTAATTAATAATGACAATCTCAACGCAGAACCAGAATATAAATAATATAAATAATGATGTAAAAGAAATTTCGGATGCATTATTAAAATTTGATTCCTGGACGATATTCACGCATAAAAAACCCGATGGAGATGCAGCAGGTTCAGCTACGGCTTTAATAGGTGCGGGAATTTTGAACGGTAAAAAAATAAAATGGATTGGGGCAGATAAATATCCACCTGAAAATTATTATTTTCTGCCTCACCTGAATTTTTATGAGTGTTGCGAGGATTTTAAATTTAATGATCCGAATGAATTATATATTTTTTTGGATTGTGCTAACGAGACCCGGAGCGTAAAAAATTTTAGCAAAACAGCTAACACGATTAACATAGATCATCACGAAGATAATAATTTATATGCAAAATTGAATTATGTTGACGGTCGGGCTTCATCAACTTGTGAAATGTTAATGAGGATTTTCATGGCCGAAAACTGGAAATTAAATAAAAATATTGCTGAAAGTTTATACACAGGAATTTTTACGGATACTGGCGGTTTTACGTTTAGCAATTGTTCGAGCCTGACGCATAAAATTATATCTGAGCTAATAAATTTAGGAGTAGATCCCGGACATATGGGAGATTTAATAACTCAAAATAAAACGCCTGAAGGTATAGCATTATGGTCTCGTGCATTATCTAGAATAAAAATTATTGATGAAATATTTGCGTTATCATGGATAAACATGCAGGATTTTCGGGAGACTCGTGCAAAAAATACTGATACTGAAGGACTGCCAAACATGTTAATGAGCATTAAAAATATAAAATTTGCGGTTTTATTATATGAAAATTTAAATTCTGAAATTCGTGCAAGTTTCAGGTCGCGAGAGGGAATATTTTTCGGAGCTGGAGAAATAGCGAGATTATACGGCGGTGGAGGTCATGAACGTGCGGCGGGTGCTACGTTAAGGGGTTCGGTTGAAAATATTTTAATTGAGCTTGAGAATTTATTATCAAAAAAATACCATGATGGAAACGGGAATAATTTTAATAAATAAGCCTGAAGATGTGAGGAGCACTGATTGCGTTACGGAGATCAGGAAAAAATTAAAAATTAAAACCGGCCATGCTGGTACGTTAGATTCTACAGCTTCGGGATTATTAATAATTTTGACTGGAAATGCTACCCGTTTATCAGAGTATATAATGTCATTGCCAAAAATTTATTATGCGAGCATTAAATTAGGTTCTGAAACTGATACGTGCGACTATTCTGGAAAAATTATTAACGAGAGCGAATTTAATTATAAAAATAATATAAGCGAAAAAAATATTGATGATGAGTTATATAATTTTCGCGGAATGATTTTGCAGACTCCTCCGGAGATTTCGGCATTAAAAATAAATGGTAAACCTTCGTATAAATTGGCGCGTTCTGGAGCTGAGATAAAAATTTTACCCCGTCCGGTAATGGTTTATGAAATTGCGAGGGTTTCGGAATTGAATAACGGAATATTTAAATTAAAAATAAAATGCGGTAAAGGCACATATATAAGGAGTATAGCGCGTGATTTGGGCCGTAAACTGGGATGTTATGCGCATATAAAATCGCTTGAGAGGTTTTCAATTGGGAATTTTGATATAAATCAGGCAGATGAAAATAAGAATGAGAATAAAAAAATTGAACTTAAGCAATTAATAAATAATTTTAATAATTTTGTGTTGAGCGCTGAAGATGCTTTAAAATTTTCTCATGGAATTAATATCCCTGTGAAAAACGCATTAAAATTTAATTCCGGAATAAGTAATTTAATTTGTGTAACGTGTGAGGATAATGATGAAAATAATGAAAATAAAAATAATTTATTTGGATTTGCAGAAATTCATAATAAAAAATTAAAGCCAGTCGCGAATATTTTTTTATAAAAATAAATCATGTTAGTGACGATTGGAGCATTTGATGGATTTCATAAAGGGCACGACGAATTATTAAACGTTTGCAGGCATAACGCAATAAATAATAATTGGGGAGTAATAACATTTTGGCCGCATCCCGGAGTATTTTTAAAAAAGGTAAATACGCCATTATTTAATATTCCTGAGCGTGAATTAATTGCTAAAGTTTTGGGGATTCCTAATATATTTATTATTGAATTTAATGACGAGCTGCAAAATTTAAAGCCCGAAGAATTTTGGATAATGATACGAAATAAATTTAATATTGATGGTCTTGCGATAGGGAAGGATTTTCGTTTTGGTATTAATTGTTCAGGGGATGCGAATTATTTAAGCGATTTGGCGAAGGCGGATGGGATTAATAAAATTTTTATATTAGATTTGTACGAAAAAAATGTATATTCGAGTTCCAACGCGCGAAAAAATATTATTTCTGGAAATGTGAAAAAAGTTGATGAGATTTTAGGTTATCCGTTTTTTATAATAAGCGATGTTATAACGGGCAATCAACGCGGAAGAACGATTAATTTCCCAACAGCAAATTTAAATATTTCCGGACTGCGAACGATTCCGCCGGCTGGGGTATATTCGGCGGGTGTATTAATAAATAATTCCTGGTATTGCGGAGCTGTTTCAATTGGAAATAATCCGACGTTCGGGGATATAAAAGAATTGAGGTGCGAAGTTTTTATATTAAATTTCAACGGGAATATTTACGGGAATGAGATTGCTGTATTTTTTTTAGACAAAGTGAGAGATTTAATAAAATTTGATGATGTAAATAAATTATCAGTTCAAATTAATAAAGACATAAAAATTTGTGAGGATATTTACAAAAATGAATTTAATAGATTCGCATTGTCACATAAATTCCAAAGAGCTTTTACCGAACGTTAACGAAATAGTCGAGCGTGCAAATAAATCTGAAGTAAAAAATTTTATAATTGTGGGCTGTGATTTAGATGATAGTATTTTGGCTTTGAATTTGGCATATAAATTTAATCAATATGCTTCAATTGGGATACATCCGCACGAGGCAGAAAAATATTTAAATATTCCGGAAGAGTTTTATAAATTAATTTGCGACCAAAAAATAATTGCAGTTGGTGAAATTGGTCTTGATTTTCATTATATGAACTCGCCGAAGGATGTGCAGATTAAATTTTTTATAGCTCAGTTAAATTTTGCGCGAGAATTTAAGAAGCCTGTAATTTTGCACATAAGAGAAGCCATGCCGGAAGCGTTAGAAATTTTAAAAGATTATTCGGACTTAAAATTATTATTTCATTGTTATAGCGGAGGATTAGAATTTTTGGAACGTGTTTTAAATTTGGGAGGATATTGTGCGCTTGGAGGTGCATTAACTTGGAAGAACAGTGCGGAATTACGGGAAGTTATAAAAAATATTCCGATTGAGAAATTATTATTTGAGACTGATTGTCCTTATATGAGTCCTGTGCCGTTAAGAGGAAAAATAAACGAGCCTGCAAATATTAAATATGTTTATGAGAAGGCCAGCGAAATATTAAAAATTGACTTAAATGAACTTACAGAAAGGATAAAGACAAATGTCATAAACTTTTTTAACATAAAACTTAATTAATGATGATTAACAAAATTTAACGATATTTGATGGTTATGGTTAATTAATGATAAAATTCAGCTCCGTCAAATCCTAACCGGGCATTTATTCCAGTTGAACCGGCCGATCCTATGCAGACATATTCAAAACCACCGCCGAAGCCCTCACCGCCGTTTGAGTTTTCGCCAAGTCCGGAATATTCAGCGCCGATCCTTGAATTGTTTTTGGTGATAAACGCGCCGGCACACATTAAAAATATTCCGCCGCCTGAACCAATTACAAAACGGTCTATTAAATCCCCGTGGCTCATCTCTAATAAATCAATACGCGGCGTGCCATATCCTAAACTTAAAATTTTCCCTTCGTTCACAAAATCTTCAGAACACTTTATTATTACTATTCCGCCGCCCGTTGTCGCGTTAAATTTATTCGGTTTAATAACTCCGCTTGACTCTATATGAACATTTTTAAAATTTGGGATCGTTATAATTTGAACGTAATAATTATTTAATAGCGTTGCATTTATGTTTAACTCATTCTCAAAATTTTTTAATGTTACTGTATGGTTTTCCGTGTCAACGCTTGAAATTCTCGCAAATTCATATCCGCCGATCAGTTCAGCTGCGTTCACAGTCTCATAATTATCTGCATTCGTCTCATAATATGCCGGGTCTTTTCGCCGCGTTATGTGAATCATTACCTCTCGATCGGACTCTGCTCCAAATAATCCAGAACTCCAATTATTTACACTCAAAACATTATTATTAATCCCGGTTATGATCGTGCTGGAATTTAAAATATTTTCCGTGTAAATGCTTATATCGCCGTCCAACCCATTCCCAAAATTATTTAATGACGCGCAATTTACATAACCGCTGATCGGTAAAGCTGGTGCACTTGGTATCTCGGCGCTGGCTGATTGTCTGTAACTGAACTCATCAAGCATTCCATGATAACCGCCTAAAATTATAAAATCCGGAATTATTTCAGACGCATTTACAGGGATCGCCGCACTTATTTCCAAAACCCCGCCGACATATATTTTTATATAGCCGTCATGAATTTTCATGCTTAAATAATTCCAAGCCCCCGCATATTCCGTTGTTATATCATTTTCGCCGGACTCATCAATTCCCCATGCAGGCACCTCAAGTTTTAATTTATTGTCCGCAATCCTTAAAAAGAATTTTCCGCCTAAATTTATTATGCCCTTATCCCGAATTAAATACGGCCATTTTATTACGCGGGCTTTTACGGTATTGGTCGATGTTGTACTCGTCCCGCCAAAAATTCCAAACTCTTCCGTCGGAACTTCGTCACGGGTTAAATACGCGTAAAAAAATATATCGCTCTCCGGTTTTTCTGCATGGCCGAAGTCAACGGGCGAACCGTCAAGCCAGTAAAAATTCTCATTATCGTAATCGTATACCCCGCCTAATGAAATTAAATAACGCTTTGAACTACCGCTCCCCGTCGTATGTCCTAAATATGCAACGTTATCGTATAAAAACATTAATTCGGCCAGTGAATGAACGCTGCACGGTAAACAATCATAATCATTACAAACGCTTTCATATGTCGCCGTATAATCCTCGATATTTGTGTCAGCATTAGAACATGCACCCGCGCTTATCTGTTTAAATGTTGTATATGACGCGCCGTTATATTCGCAATATTCCGGGCCTTCGGGCTGACTTGAATAAAAATAAACGTACATGCCGTATGTATAAGACTCTTCGGGGTCAACGTTTAATAAATTATCGCGGTTTAACGCTTTTAACCAGTTTTCAGGGTCAACATTATGCGCGTAAATTCCAAATTTCGGTTTTAAATTTTTCGTTGAATTGTCTGTATTGTCGCGCGGTGAATGTTCTCCGTATGCCCTGTAACTCTGGTCGGCATAACCGTATTTTTTAAAATTAAAATTTCCTGTTTCATCGCGCAATAATGAGTTATGCTCATCGTAGCATGGAAAATCAAAGTGCATTAAACATTTTAAATCATTATCAAAATTCCTGCGCATTTATTTTAATTCACGCTCCATTCAAAAATTTTTGTATCACTCAACGTTAAATAACTCGCTCTAATTGTTAAATACCATCTGCCCGTCTCTATCGGAGTCCCTGAAAATTTCCCGGTATAAGCCTCAAAGCTCATCCCGTTCGGCAGCCTTGAAATTTCCGTAACATCCCCGCCGTAATATTCAAAGCCGGTCGCACGTTCAAAAGCTCCTGCACCCGACCATCTCTCATCAGGATTGTTAATTTCATCGTCAATCACTTTAACGCTCTGAATTTCCCATTTTACTAAACCTTCAACATCGCAATTTAAATATTTTTCGTAATAAGTATTTAACGCGCCGGACTCCATATAACTTGTTAAAATATTTAGGCTAGCGATATTTATATTTAACCCGCCGATATGATCAAGCTCTGAAACTTTTTTTACTCCATCGCCGACATATAAACGATTTGTCAGTAAATTAAAAACCGGCTCGCCTGCTTCCGGAATATATTCCGAATCTGAGAACACCTCATCCGAATTAACCCGCTTAAACTGTATTAAAGTCGACATTTAAAATTTTTTCATCTCCGTTTAAATTAAAATTAAAATTAAAATTAAAATCCTCGCGTATATATATATACGTTTTTGTGTCGAATCAGCTTTAAACCTTTATAAATACTGCTTTCCCATTCGACACACCTATATTTTTCAGTGTCGAATCAGTGTCGAATCAGTATCGAATTAAAATTTTTAAAATCCTGTAATTTTTGCCGCAAAATTTTTTGTAAACCCTTTTAAATTTTTTTTATTTTTTCTTACGAGTGTCGAATTAAATTTTTTTCGAAATTCTTAAATTAAGATTTTAAAACATTCTTTAAATAATATAAAAAATATTCTGACAATTTTATAATATTTACGTAAAAATCTTTTTAAATTTCTCTTAAAATCTTTTTTAATTTCTTTTCATTTCTTTTCATTTTTTCGCAAATTCCTTTTAATTCGATTCGACACAATTTTATATTTCATTCGACACAACTTTTAAATTGATTCGACACAAATTGCAATATTTAATTAAATTGATTCGACACAACCATTTTTAATTAAAATCCAGTGTTTGCAATAAATTTATTTTCGATTCGACACAAATTGCATTATTTAATTAAATTGATTCGACACAAATTTAAAAACGATTCGACACAACCATTTTTAATTAAAATCCGGTGTTTGCAATAAATTTATTTTCGATTCGACACAAATTGCAATATTTAATTAAATTGATTCGACACAAATTTAAAAACGATTCGACACAAATTTTTAATTTACATTCTCTCGATACTCACAACGCTAAAAGCTCCGTCCGGCGATTCGTTCAAAGTCATTTTTACAAGCTTTTTTATTACCGGATTCGTTATTAACGTTTGAACACAAATTAAATAATAATTCATGCCTTTTACAACTTGTGTCCCGCAAAATAATACCGGTTTATAATCTGCGCCGGTCATCTCGTTTGTTAAGGCCGTAAACCCTGAAGCTAATCTCTGCGGTAAATTCACACTCTTTAAATTCTTGTTTAATTCCATTTCGCCAAACATTTTTTTAAATTTTTCTCCTTTACTTTTTAGAATTTTTTGTTATAATTCCTCGTGAATATAAAATACTTTCTTTCTTCATTGTTTTCTGATTATTGTTTTCTGATTGCTGTAAAGTTCTTTGTAAGTTTATTATTGTTCTGATTTCGTTTAAAAAAAAAGCCCCCGGCCATGTGATTAAATTTTCACTACCGGGGGTAATTCTTTATTTTATTTTAATTTATTTCGTTTTAAATCTTATCTTATCTTATGCGCCTGGTGTAGGATCGGGATCGGGGTCTGGTATTGTTAAGACTCCGCCGTCAATGTTTTCAACATCTATGTTTGCAACTTCCTGCCCAAGTTCGTATAAAGCTTTCGCACTTGCAGCTTTTCCAGCGTATCCGGCTTTATTCTGTTCGGTTATTACTGTTGTGTCGTCAACAATTTCGGTCGCGTCTGAATATGCTAAATTTGCGATCGTGCTAACTCCATCGCCGATTTTAATACGGCCGGTATCAGTTTCAAATATAGGCTCGCCAACCGCCGGCACGACTGTTAATTGATCTAATACGCTTTTTGCTGCGCGTTTAAATTGAATTGTTGCCATGATTATTTAAAATCCTCCATCGAATTAGAAATTAATTTTTTTTTGAATTTTTTAATTTTTTCTGCAATATGCGAAGGATCGTGAGTAATATGCGAATAACTAAATTAAGAATTAAATTTAATTTTTTATAAATCTGCATTCTTAAAAATTTCCTCCGTCTTTTGCTAATTCCAATTAACCCCTTGAGGATTTAAAATATTTATAAGGATTTAATTAAATATATTTATCCCGCGGGGGTTATGTCTTTACGTAATTAAAATTTTCTCTGCTCTGGTAAAGTTTGAAAAATTTTTTTTACGCTATCAATTCCGACAAATCTCCGCCATCAATGTCACTCGCTTCAACATGTGACAATCTGTCCATTAACATTTTTACAAGCCTTGCGCTCGCTGCTTTGCCCGCGTAAAGTGTTGCATTGTCCGGGGTGATTACGCTTAAATCGTCAATAATGTCCGTTGCATCGCAATATGGAAGAGCGTCCCATGAATGAACACCATCGCCGAATTTTAAACGCATTACGTCAACATCAAGTCCGGGTTCGCCGGCTTTTAATATTTTTGAATAATTCGCCCATTGTGCAGTCGTCCCGCGTTTTACCTGAATAATTTTCGCCATGATTTGAATTTCACCTCCTTTATTTAAAATAAATCTATATAAAAAAATTAACCCGGCTTAAAAAATTTATTTAAACCGGATCAATTAATTTATTTCAAGTTTAATATTTTTTTATTTTACAAGCGAAGCATAAGCCAATAACGCGCCAATAATTGTAAACAGAGAACCGAATAATCCAATATTGCTTCGTTAAATTCATTCCGAGTTACATAATTATCATTTTCAGCCATGACCCTCACCCCAAAATAATTTTAACAGGATTATTTTTAATTGCCGATCGCTAGCCACGTCACACCGAGCTGATCATCCTGACCATTCGCATTAAGTTTACATTTAAAACTTGTTCGCGAGCATGAAATAAACTCAACACTGCAATTATTATCAATATTCACATTACCTTCAACAACGCAGGGTATTACTGTAAAGCAACTTGATGGAAATTCTATATAAAAATTTTGTTCGGCAATTAATCTACTTGATTGAAAAAAACTGACAACCCTGTTATAATTCCCCACTGCATTATTAAGCCATTCGAAAATTTTATATAACCGTTTTTAGCGTTTGTCCCGGTAACTGTCGCGCTGTCGCCTTTGTCGCCTTTGTCGCCCTTGTCGCCTTTATCGCCTTTTGCACCTTTTGCACCATCTGCACCGGCCGGCAAATCAAAATTAAATGTCCATTTTGGTTCGCTTGCACTTTTATTAATCGTTACAGCAGCATTTGAGCCGGGTGATAAAGTGTTAACCGTTCCGATATTAAAATCGTATGAAATTGCGTCTATTCTGTCATTAATCGCATTTCGGTATGATTCGCAATCCGGAATTTTTACGCGCTCATCTATTTGATCCTGGTGATCATCCATCAACTCTTTACAATCCGTAATTTTTCGGCGCGTATTTATATCAGTCTGCAAATTTTGGACAATGTCGTTTATTTCATCATGCGTGACATATAAAAGCCCCGTCCCCGCCGGGAATGTTATGTTGGTAGCATTTGAGATATTTATCTGAAGTTTAAATAAAAATTCTATTACATCGCCCGAAGTGTGAGGCGGTATATAATCGCAATTATTTCCAGAATTGGCATAACTGTATAATTTTTCTGTATTGTCGTCCGGGTCTATCGCAAATAACCCGATCTCACGCGCATAAAATCCTGCTGAAATTAAATTATTTGCAAGTACAGCACGTATAACCGCTAAATTTTTAGCATCTCGATCAACAACGCATGAATTTATTTCTAAATCATATTTATAATTTATTAATGCCGTCATATTCATAAACTCGCCAGAATATGAACCGTCTCCCACTGCTACACGGCTGAATCTTAATTCTTTACCCGTTAAAGCTTTAGCCAATAAATTCTGCCCGTTCAAAGTTAATACAAAATTCTTAAATTCTGCCATTTAGAATTTATTTTACTCACTTTCAAATTTAATTTAATTTAATTTTAAATCTTAATTTTATTTTATTAGATTTTTTATTATTTCAACAGGATTTTTATTTGATTAGATATAACGTGAATTATTCAGCCTTAAAAAAGTACAAAATAATACACGCTTTGAATTATAGTATTTTATTTCAATTTTCGCAAGTATTTAATTTTTAAATTTTTAATTTTTAATTTTAATAATTCTTTAAAATATAATTTCTCGATTGAATAACGCGCCCTGCATGAAATAAATTCTGGTTGTAATAATCAGGGATAACAAAGTGCAGGTCGAACCAGCTCCTCGCGGCTTTAGCTTCTTTGATTGCGTAAAAGAGTCGCGAATAAATATCGGTCGGGTGATTCTGAAAAAAATTATTACGCACGTCAATATCAATCCTAAAACTATAAGGGACATAATCACTTAAATTGTACCAGTTTGTAAACTCTGCAGCGGCCTTTAAATTTTCGCAGGATTTTAAAATCGCATATTCCGTCCCCTTTTTCATATGCCATTTAATTCCGTCTAAAATTTCGGTCCTCCGGCCTTCGTCATCAAACGCTAAATAATAATTGTCAACGTGAAACTGCCATGCGAGCAAATCCAATAAATTTTTATTCAGCTCGTCAATTCTGGAAAAAATACGCGCTTGAGAAATAGCTTCAAATAAATTTTTTAATTCAGGTTGAATACTTTCAGCGCAATTTAAAATATTTTCGTCTCGCAATAAATTTGCAGGGATAATATTTTTTAATTCGATATCATTTAATTTTTTCATTTTTATATTATAATATTCACAACCCTTATTTGATATATAAAAATAAAGTATTCAGCAGGGTGGGCGCTTCGAGCTGGGATAATAATCCGGGTTTTTTTGCCCCCCTTGAATTTTTTTTATTTTTTTTATTTAAAATATTGCAACGCGCTTATAATCGTAAACAACGCACCGAATAATCCAATAACGGCAAACATTGCATTTAATTTTGCGTTCATGGCTTTTATTTCGCCGTGCATTCCTGAAATTTCTCCGCGCATGTCACTTAAATCACGCGTAACATTTTCCCTAAATTCTAAATTTTGCGCTTTTATTTCGGCTTTAAATGCTTCGTTAGTGGCTTCGATCCGGCGTATTGTTTCCATAAATAAATCCATTCGGACGTAATTATTATTATTATTATTATTTTTATTTTGGCTCATGATTTTGCGCTCCCCCTGTTTTTAAAGTTTTTTATATTATAATTAATTTCATGTCTAGTAAAAATAATAATGCACGCGAATTAAATATAACGCAGCGGGTCGAAAATACAGCGCAGGCTCGGCAATTGGCGCAAAAAAAATTAAATTTGGCGAATTCAAAGGAAATAACGTGTAATATAAATTTGGCCGGTGATTTAAATTACTCAGCAGGGATGAACGTAAAAATTTCAGGGTTTGGAATATTTGACGGAAATTACTCAATTGAGAGCGTAACGCATAATATTTCGCGATCCGGTTATACAACCAGTTTAAATTTACATATGGGTAAAACTAGTAAACAGGCGGCAAAAACAAAAACGAAAAAGCCTAAACGAAAAGCAAAGCCCGGAAGCATAAATAAAACGATTTACGCCGATTCTAGCGAGACATATCACGGGTAAAATAAAATTAAAAGTAAAATTAAAATCAAAATCAAAATTAAAAGGAGCGTTTTAAATTACTTCATGGCCGAGATTAGATTCGGATATATTTCGGACTTCGATGCAAAAAAAATGCAAGCCCGCGTAACTTTTCCTGATTATGATGACATTGTCAGCGATTGGCTGCCTATAATAATTAATAATTCGAAAAAGACAAAAGCGGAGCATTATTTGGACGTTAATGAACATGTAGCGTGCGTATTTTTAGATGACGGGATCGAGGCCGGCGCAATTTTAGGAGCGATTTACGATGACGATAACAAGCCGGAAATTTCGGATGAAAATGTTCAAAGCGTTTTATTTTCGGACGGGACTTTAATAAAGCATGATAGGTTAAATAAAATTTGTTTAATTCAGGATTCGTTTGGGAGTTTAATAAAATTGTCGGATGGGAATATCGAAATAAGCGCGCCGAATAATATTAAAATTAATGCTTCTCGGATTGACTTAAATTAAAAAAAATATTATAATTTGCGACAAATGGGATTAATAATATTTTATCAGCTCTGATGGGCAAAAAATTTCAAGGTTTAAACATCGATTCGTGAAAAGAATGCTCCTCTGAATTGTTTTTTAAAAAGCATTTTCGGAGGGGGATTTTTTTTTATTTTATTTCAGAGGGGGAAAAATAAATAATTATGCCTGCTGTAACTAGAAAAGGGGATTTTTGCACCGGCCATGAATGTTTTCCGGCGCGATCCAGCACAGAAGGTTCGAATAATGTTTACGTTAATAATATTCCAGTTCATAGATTAGACGATGGATGGGCTGTACATTGCTGCACGCACCCGAATGTCCCGCACGGTTGTCACGGGGGCGTATTGAGTTCTGGAAGTTCGAGCGTATTTGTGAATAATAAAAATATTGGTCGGGTTGGTGATAGCGTTTCGTGCGGTAGTCTTGTGGCTTCCGGTTCAAATAATGTTTATGCCGGCGATTAAATAAATAAATAAAAAAATAAAAAAAATAAATGCCCGAATCCTTAAGAGATTAAGAACTCGGCCACCGAAAAGAGATTAATTTTTTTTGCAGTGCACAAAAGCTGAACACAATTCAAAATAATTAATTGGAGGTACAAAGTCGGTCAAAACTGAGAGGATTATAACACGGAAATAAAAAAAATTCCAGACCCGGAGGAGCAATTTTCCACGATCTGGAACGATAAAAATAATTATAGTCAGCAGCCTAAAAAACTTTAAACTTTAAAAAAGGAGTTGAATGACTCGATCGATTTTAAAATTCAGGGGTATTATAACACGAATAAAGGAAGGTGTAAATTTTTTTTTAGAGATGGTTGGAACGTTAGGCAATATAATTTTTGAGGTTAGCGATGAGAAAATAAAGACTTTTAAGAGTTTGAATTTAAGCCAAAAAGCGAATTACGCAACGCATAATATTATAAATAAAAAAGGGATGAGCGAGTTTACAGGATTTGAGCCGATGAGCATAAAAATAAATATAAGTTTAAATCAGAATTTAGGAGTAAACGTTCAAGAGGAGTTAAACAAGATAAATAAAGCATTTTCCGGCCATGAAGTATTAAATTTTATATTGAATGGTCAACCGGTCGGGGAGGGAAAATTTGTAATAGAAAATATTTCAGAGGATATGAAGGTGATCGGGAAGAACGGTGAAATAATAAGTTGTGAAATAAATTTGGATTTAAAGGAATATATTTAAAAAATGCAGGTTGACATAGTAGGAAATTTAAACGAAATAGATTTTAACCCTTCGGATGAGTATCACGAAATAATACAGAACGTCAAAACGATATGCAGCACGCCAAAATATTCTGTGCCTTTGGATCGTGAATTTGGAGTAAATGCTTCGCTGGTTGACCGTCCGATAAATTATATACAGGCGAAATTAACGGCCGAAATAATAGAAGCAATAAATAATTATGAGCCTCGTGCAAAAGTTAAGAGCGTAAATTTTACGGGGGACGGGTTGACTGGTTTATTAATACCGGTTGTAAAAATTGAATTAAGTTAAAATTTAAGATTAAATAAAATCAGGGTGTGAAAAAATAAAAATGGATTATTTAAAAATTTTGGAAGTTATTTTATTGGCTTTAGTTTTATTGTGCAATATAGGTTTATGGATGTTAAACAAATGGTGCGATGAGGATGAGGAGTATAAGCGCGAAATAAAAGAGAATCGCGAAAATAAAGACATATGGGGCGAAAATTAAAAAAATGGATTTAAGTGAATTATTTCCGAGTTTACCGGAGATATTATTTGCGGAGCGCGATCCTGAGACGGTTGAGAGCGAAATTATAACGCAATATGAAAATTTATCAGGGCGGACATTAGCAAAGGGCGATCCGATTCGTTTATTTTTGGAAGCGGTTGCGTTAATAATAATTCAACAGCGCTATTTAATAGATTACACTGGGAAGCAGAATTTATTAGCGTATTCAGAGGGCAATAATCTAGATCATTTAGGAGCGTTATTAGGAGTCAGCCGGCTTGAAGCAGAATGTGCCAGCGTTAAATTAAAATTCACGTTAACCGGGACATTAAGCGAAAATTTAATAATTCCAGCTGGGACGAGGGCTGCAGATGTTTCAGGGCTTGTATATTTTGCGCTTGACGATGATTTAAAAATATTGGCTGGGAATTTGACGGGCGAGGGTTCTGCAACGTGCACCGAAGCCGGAATAATCGGCAATGATTTTTTAACGGGGCAAATAAATATATTGGTTGACCCTGTGAGTTATGTAAAGAGCGTAATAAATATAAATACGAGTTCTGGCGGTTCTGATGCAGAGGACGATGAAAATTTCAGGGAGCGAATTCAGATGGCACCGGAGTCTTTTAGCGTAGCCGGGCCGGAGGGAGCTTATGAATATTATGCGAGGAGCGCCAATAGTTATATAAGAGATGTAACAGTGATCGGTCCTCCTGATACGCAGCCCGGCCATGTTGATATTTATGTATTAATGGAAAATGGAGAATTGCCTTCAGATGAAATTTTAAATCAGGTTTACGAGACGTGTAACGATGCAAGTATCAGACCTGACACGGATTATATACAAGTTTTGAAGCCTGAAACGGTTAAATATAATATACGACTGACTTATTATATTGATCGAAAAAAGGCAAATCAGGCGGAGAATATTTGCGAAGGAGTAAATAACGCGATAGAAAATTTTATATTATGGCAGCGTCAAAAGATCGGCCGGGACATAAATCCGAGCGAATTAACGCGGCGAATTTTAGAGGTCGGAGCAAAACGTGTAAATATAACGCAGCCGGCATTTAAAGAATTATCCGGGAATGAACTGGCAGTATTAAACACGAAAAATATTATTTACGGCGGGCTTGAGAGCGAATAAAATAAAGAAATTAAAAAATTAAAATTTTAAAATTTGAACGGAGGGGCAAAAAAAATAATGCCAATTATTTCAATGTTTTTCGGGATCATTATCCGAATGTATTACGACGATCACAACCCGCCGCATTTTCACGCTGAATATCAAGGACATAAAGGAATGTTTTTAACGAATGGTGAAAAATTAAATGGAAATATTCCGGCCAAACAGCAAAAATTTATAAGCGCATGGGCTGAAATACACCAGGACGAATTATTAGCAAACTGGGAAATTTCAAAGACTGAGAGGGAATTATTTAGGATCGAGCCTTTAAGATAAGGTGGGAAAATGAATAAAATTTTATATAATTTGCCTGAATGGGTTGTAAAAGAAGTGAGGGCGCTTGATAATTTTAAATTATGGTTAAGATTTGAGAGCGGGGAAATAAAAATTTTTGATTTTAAGCCGTATTTAAAATATAAGATTTACGAAAAATTGAATATTCCAGAATTTTTTAAACTGGTTCGCGTTGAAGGTGATAGCATTGCATGGCCGGGGGATATAGATATAGCTCCGGAGCGTTTATATTCAGACGGTGAAAAAATTTAATGTTTTATTTTAATAATAATCCGGGAAAAATTATCCCGGTTTTTTTAATTTAATATTTATTCGTGATAAGTTTCAGACGGATCGGCGTAAATTTCTGCTTTAATCGTTTTATTTTTTTTAGCGTCATGATATTTAATTTTAGCTTTTTTAAAAGTCCCGGAAGTTTTTGTATTAAACCGCCAGTTGATAATATTTGACGAATTGCAAATAATTTGATTAACGGGGTTTTTATTTTCGTATTTTTCGAGGTCGTAAATAATAATTTTTTCGTCATGAATTTTTAAACCGAGTCCAGCGTCCTGACATAAATTATTTAAAAAATTTAAATCGCTTAAATTAATTTGGTCTTTTCGTTCAAAAGTCGGTTCGTCCTCTGAATCCCAAAACAATTCGAAATTATTATTTTTAGCAATGTCCATCGCGATAATTCTTAACGGAATGCCCTCCCATGATTTATTTTTTAAAGTTTGGACGATCGGGCTTGAAATTAAAGAACTAACGCATTTAATATTAACAACGCCGGGCGGGCCTGAAAAATCAATCTCGTCAATTTCGAATTTTCCGCAATTTAATTTTTTAGTCTGATTATTATTAATTTTTATAATGCTGGCTTCGATTTTAGCGCCTTTTTCAGGGAAAAAACTATTACGCCATAAACCTTCGCGGTCTTCGAGCTGAATGCTTAAATCGTCAGCTTTTCCTGTAGCATTGTCAGTAAAAGTAAAATTTATTAAGAATTCCGAAATATCATGCGTAATATTTTTATTATTATAAAAAATTTCTGGATATGCTTCTCTTGACTCCATTTAAAAAATTTTTCGCCTGCCATTTTAAATTTTTATTTTAAATACCTGTGCTGCCAAATCCGTTAAAATCACGTTTAGTTTTTGAGAGTTCATTCTCTGGAATTAAATTTAAATTGACGCGTTCAACCTTTGAGAAAATTATCTGTGCGACTCGATCGCCCGCATTTATTTTAAAATCGTTTTCGCCTAAATTGCATAAAATAATTTTTATTTCGCCTCTGTAATCTGCATCAATTGTGCCGGGCGAATTTAAGCAGAACACGCCAAAATTTAAAGCTAAACCGGAGCGCGATCTGATTTGAGCTTCATAACCTGAGGGAATTTCTAATTTTAAGCCTGTTGAAATTAATTTTATTTTTCCCGGTTCAATTATATAATTTTCGCATGAGCATAAATCCAAGCCGGAAGCTCCTTCGCTTTTATATTCCGGAATTTTAGCGCCTTCGTTTAATTTGCAGATATTAATATTAATATTATTATTATTATTCATAATTTTTTGCCCGCCTTTAAAAAATTTAATTTTATAATTTTCTTGAAATTGCAATTATAATCAGCGCGAATAACCCGCCGAAAATAAGGCCGATTATTTCTCCCATGGTGGCAGCCCTCCTGTTAAAGGGATATCCAAATCAGGAATATTTAAATTAATACCGGCCGGGAAAATAATAAAGTCTTTATAAATTGAATTTTCATCGATTAAATTAATTAAATTATATTCGCCGCCAATATTTTTATAAAATTTATACGCGATTAAATCCCATGTGTCTCCCTGTTTAGTTTTGTAAATTTCACTCATAATATTTTTTTAAGCATACGCCAGCCTCTCAGATTCGTTTTGAATGTCCTGCATTGCCTGTTTTACAATTTCGAAAATTTCATAACGCAAATTATTATTATTATCGCCTGACACGTTTATCACGGGGGCTATATTAAAATTTTTTACGCCTTGACTAGTATTATTATTAATATTATTTAATAATCCTGATTCGCCTAAAATTTCGAACGATCGGCGCGGATCATTTAGCGGGAGAATAGCTTCCGGGCCAGCTTCGCCAATCATTGCAATTTCAGGGTGTGAAATAATTCCACCTGCTGCATAATGAGTTTTAGCACCCCATGCCATGTCCATCGCGTTAATTGCGTTTTGCTGCTGCTTTTCAACTGCTGCGCTCGCTTGTTCTGAACTTCCTATTAAACCGAATGACACGGTCGAAATAAAAGAGTTCCAAGCGTTAGAAATTCCGTTTACAATTCCGTCCCAATAGCTTGAAATACCATCGCAGACGCTAATCCAAGCATTATTAAACATTTCGCAACATTTGTCCCAGTTTTCGTAAATTGCCCAAATGCCCGCAATAATTCCAGCACCGATCGCAACGGTCGCAAATAACGGATTTAAATTCATGACGGCATTTAATACGCCAAAACTGCCCGCCAAATTTTTCACAGCGCTAATAATTCCCATTATGGTGCTCGCAGCTTTTAACGTAGCAAATGCGCCGGCAAATAAAATAACGCCATCGGTTAAGGCTGGAAATTTGTCCATTAAATCCGTTGCAAGATTAATAATTTTAGTCAAACCGTCGACAATAGGTTCAAGAGCTTTCATTAAAGGCCGTCCGACGCGTTCCAAAAATCCTTCCATAGCGCTTTGCATGCTTGTAATTTTCCCTTGAAGCGTATCATTTCGAATTTCAGACATTTTCCCGGCTGCATTATTTACATTTGCGCTGTTAATTTGTTCTTGAACATTTGCATATGACCCTGATTGAACGCTGCTCATTAAAGCCCGTGCGGCTCTGATACCTCTATCACCGAAAATCCCGGACAAAATATTATTTATTTCTAAATCGCCCTTACCCTTTAATTTTTCGGCCAAATCTTTATATAAAAATTCGCTTCGCCTTAATCTTCCTTCGCGGTCTTTTACTGCAACTCCTAAATTATTTAAAGCTTGCTGGCTTGTCTCTTTGCTTAAATGCGTTAATAAGCTTTGATAACTTGTGCCGGCCTCTTCGCCTCTTAATCCGGTATTTGCCATTGCAGCCAAATCGGTCGCAGCTTGTTCTGCACTCATGTGAAAAGATTTTGCCTGCGTTCCGACTTTTTGTAAACTTGCGCCCATCATGCTTATATTAGTATTTGCCGCAGCACTTGCACCTGCTAAAATATTCGAAATTCTAGACGCTTGATCGGCGTTATATTCGAATTGCGATAACGATTGAGAAATAATTTCACTTGCTTGCGCCAATTCCATCCCTTCAGCTGAAGCCATTGCTAAAACTCCGGGAATTGCTCCGATAACTTGTTCTGCGTTCATTCCAGCTCTGATTAAATTTTCTTGTGCTTGTCCGACTTGAACCTGTGAAAATTGTGTCAAGCGCCCCTGCTCCCGCGCCTGTGCTTCAAGTTTTAAAAAATTTTTGTCGTCTCGATCCAAACCTGTAACGGCTCTGACATTAGCCATTTGCTGTTCAAAATTTGCTGCAACGTTTACGGGTTGTCCGAATGTAGATTTTAAACCTTGAAAAGCCGCATAAGAGGTCATTGCAGCATCTTTTAAATTTTTCATGGCCGTTAATCTTTTTTGCTGCCGTTCTTGTGCCTCAAATAATTTATTTTGCGCTTTTACTGCTTCTTCGCTTCGCCTCGTTAATTCTTGTTGTGCTTTTCCAAAATCTTCCGTGCTTATTCCAGAGGCTTTTAACTCGCCCCGCAATTCGTTTAATGCTTTTCGCTCTGATTTTAAATTATTTTCAGTTGAATTAATTAATTTCCCTAAATGCTGCATTTGCCCTTGTATTTTTGGGGTCATGCCGGATTCTTTTGCCTGCTTTTGTAATAATTTAAATTGCTCCCGGTATTTAGTTAAAGCCTTTTGAGATTCTGAAATTTTTAATGATTTCGCTTGAAATTCGGAAAATGTGCGCGCTAAATTTTTAATTGAATCTGAATTTTTTCCAATTGATTTATTTAAACCTTCGAATTTTTGCCCCGCCATTGCAAACGCTGCATTAAAACTTTGATCCAATGCGCCATTTAATGTAAATACTGTTGCAAATTCCGAAACACCCGCCATTTAAATTATTTCACCTCCTGAAATTTTTTTTTTATTTTTTTCCCTGCCTCTTAATTCTTTCATTTTCGCCCGCTATAATTTCGCACCAAGTTATTAAATTTCGTAATTTCTCATTTAGCCAAAAACTTAAGCCCGTATTTAAATCGCTCCGGGCTAATCTTACGCAAATTAACCGTAAAATATTGCAAGCGCTGTATTTATTTTCAGGGTCGCATAAACCTAATTGAATAAAAAATTTTGCGTTAAATTCGTAATATTCGTAAAATCTTTTGCGCCTAAACTTTCGAGCAATTCGACCGGCATTTTACAAGCACGGGCTGCAACTTGAATTAAATACGCTTTGCTAAAATCATTTAAAAGGCTTTGGCGGCCTGATTTTATTACGGCCTGTTCACAGTCGAGCAAATCAAGTTCCGTTAATTCTTTATCTTTATGCAATATTTTTTTATTTAATTTAATTTTCATGATTTTTAATTTTTTCTCCTTTTCAATTCAAATTCCGAATATTATAAGCCGTCCGGAAAATTTTTATTTTTAAATCAGCTTGATCGGCCTAACCTAATATTATTAGCCTGAAAAAATCCAAAAAAAAAGTGCCCCCGGGATTCAGAAAATTAAAAAATTCTCTAAAACCCCGCGAGCTATTTCGCCGATTAGGGTGAAACTAAAAAATAAAAAAAAGAGTCTTGACAAACCTTTTTTATAATTACAGTGAGGATATTTTACAATAAATTCATAATTCCTGCAAAATTATTTCCTTTTCCCAGCGCGCTCCTGACTTCGGCCAAATAATCAACGCCGCGAATTTTGCAAATATAATTTAATTTATCGATTTCAGCGTAATTTGTATTATTAATATCAATTTTCATGTAAGTACATTCAAGCGCGGTTGTCGTCCCGGTTGTGTCGCCTGATACTAAATTGCCGATCGTAATATTTTTTGGAATTGCTTTGACGTAAACATGAAGCGCATTAACTTTATAAAATCCTTGTCCGGCGTTATAATCCTGCATGGCCGAGTATAAATCTATATTATGAGAATATTGGCCGGCTAATTTAAAAATATCTTTTGTGACATTGCGCCATGTTAAACTCAGTTCCAAGCTTCCAAAATGGCCGAGCACCGGGCTTGAAACAGTTCCAGCAACCCCCGCGCCGCTGATATCGCTTGTAACGCTTTCAAGATTAGGCAATGAACCCTCCGCAACTCCTAAAAGGTCGCGCCCTTCATGGTAAACGCTGAAATTTATACCGCGCTCCGGGATTATATTACTCATTTGTATCACCTCCGAATAACGTGCTTAAATAGCTTGTATCAAATTCAAATGTGCCCGAAATTTCTTCAGCCGGGACGGGGGGCGTAATATAAATGTGAAATTTTAAAATGCCGTTTAATAAATCGGTTGTAGGATTTTCGCCTTCCTGGAATTCGATGCGGCCGCCGAGTAAAAATTCACGCGCTGCCAATCCGTTTAAATAAACGTTATACGAATTTACGATCGTGCGAATTAAACGCGGAGTCACCGGTGCATCAAGCTTCTGCCAAAACGTTAAAATAAAATTATTCCTAATAAAATCAAACATCCTCCGAACTGGGATAAACATGTCTTTAACGTCTGAATTATCAGGATAAACGGCCATGCGATTCCCCCAGGCGCGCCAGCCTCCGACCCAGTTTAAAGCGGTCATAATTCCATTTGAGTTTAAATAATTTGCCGTCTCAATTCCGAGATTAATTTCATCGCCGTCATCGTTTACGCAGCCGTCAATATTTAAATTTTTATTGCTGGGTGATTCATACGGGACATTATCATTACTGTAATCAGTCGTATTAATCAAGCCTGCTAATTGCGTGCTGAAATTAAAAATTTTATCGTCAAGCTTTAATTTCGGCCAGCATATTATCTGCCTTGCATCAACGAAATTATTATTATTTTTCCAGCTGACACAATCCGAATATTTAGAGCATGCGTCCGAATCAATATCGCAAATCGCTAAACCTGAAAATAATCCGTTAATATTATTCATTTTGGCGGCCATGATCGCGGCGACCTCGCTGTTTTTTGACCATCCAGGCGCTAATAATAAACCCGGCACAAGTCTAAACAACGGAAAAATTTTATTAACTAGTTCAAGCCCTTTATATTGTCCCGTTCCAGAATCGACTCCGCCAATAATTTCATTTTTAGTTATTGAACTTCCAATGCAGCGCGAAAAACCTATTTTAACGGTGTTGAGGCTAGCCATTGCGCCGGAATTTAAAATATTTACAATTGCTTCTCCGTCCGAATTGTAATTTAAAACATAATCCGTTCCAGATTTATAATTTTTACCGCTCTCAAAGGTTAAACCCTTCGAAATTACAACGCCCGACCCTAAATTAATTTTTTTATTGCTGATTGAATAATCTTTTAAAGCGACTGTTGTTGTTTTGCTTGACGGGTCTAAAACATTTATTAAAACGCAGGGTCCAATATTATATAAAGCGAATTGCGAGTAAATGAACTCACATAACGTAAAATTTTCCCAGTCCGAAGAATAGCCGAAATTTTCAACGGCTTCAGCGTAATTATAAATTAATTTCGGTTTATTAACGTTTTGAGCGTCTTCCGTCATAAACACGGGCGCAGTTCCAACAACAACGGGCAGCCCTGCATCAGCTTCGACCGGACTTAAAATCCCGGTGCTGACTTCTCGCGTATAAATTCCGTGATTTATTGCCATTTTGAATTATTTCACATTCCTTTCATTTAAAAATTTTTTATCCTTTAATTTTTCATAAGCTTTGTAATAAATTGTGCCGGGTAAACTGGTTAAACTCACTTTTTGTAAAAATTCATCTGTATCGCAGATTAATAATTCTAATTCCTGGTATTTCTGCATTAAATCGTAAATATAGTCCGGTAAACCGTTTAAAAATACTTGGTATTGAACGAGTCCAAATTTTTTTACATTCGGGCCAATATAAATATTATTCATGAAAATTTTTTCACCTTCTTTAATCTTAATAATCTTAATAATCTTAATAAACTTAATTTTAAAATTTTAAATCCAAGCAGCTTTTAATTTTTCCTGCGGGTATCCAGTCTCCAAAATCAAATCCATAAAGCCGTAAAACAGCGGCCAATAATTTTCGTCTGGCAAAGCCCATTTAACGCCATCGGATAATAAATATTTTTGATTTATGATTTTATCGCGTTCCAAATTAAAAATAATTTTGTCGATAATATTTGCGACATCTCTATAACCTTGCAAATCGTGCGAATTATCGTAAATTCCAATTATTAATTTAATGTTTACTCTATAATTTGCGAAAAGGCTATCATTTTTAAATTTACTGCGTTCTGCACCGTCGACCCTGACTATTATAAACGGAAATAAATTTTCAAAATCGGCCTCGCCAAAATCCTGATATTTTAAAGGAATTTCGCGTGTTTTAATTTTGACGTTAGGGGGCATTGGTAAATTTTGAGTGTAAAATTTTATTTGTTTTACTTCGCCATCGCGTTTACCGTTTAATAAATATTCATCGCTTAAAATTTCGCCTAAATAATTGCATAAAGCGTCCTGCATTTCGAGAATTACCATTTAAAAAAATTTCACCCCCTTTAAAAAAATTTTAAAATTTAAAACTGGATTAACATTTGACGGCCGCCCTTGACCTTTAAAGATTTTTGAATCTCCCTGTGAATTTCGTGCTGTAACCTGTTTTTAAATTCGATTAACCCGTCTCCCATCGCCTCTTCAACGGTATATTTATTTTTAACGATTTGAGGGACTGCCGGGCCTTTTACGAGCCATATATCTTTATGGTTATCAGGATTCCTCAAATATAAACCTTTACCGCGCCTGTAAAATGCTGTCGGCCTCCTAAACGGTTTTAAACCGCCTTCGCGTAATACAGCGCCTTTATAAATTCCTTTATAGCCGGGTCTCTTTGGTTGAACGTTATAAAATTTTGCAAGGTTAAGCTCCCTGCCTGAGAATAAAATTTTTGCGGTTTTGTCATTGCCCTGCGCCGTGAATACTTTCATGTGAGAGCGTATTACACCGGGTTTTATAAAATATTTATAAGCCGTCTCCTGCGTTAATACTGTTCTGACTTTATACGCTGCTCTGTTTGTTGCACGGTTAATAACTCCTTGAACATCTTTGACTATATCGCGAATTTTATTAAACGTTGTGTCATAACCGAAATTTATTTTTATTGGTAGATTTGAACCTGATCCGCCGGCCATTTAAAAAAAATTCACCTGCCTTAAATTAAAAAATTTATTTTTATTTAGCTCTCATTTGCCGTTAATTCTATTCGCCAGACTTGATCCTGCAATTTTCGCGCGTCCTTGACTGAATATAATCTCTGATCGAGCCGTAAAGCCTGCCCGGCCTGAACTCCTTCAATTTCCTGCGCTCTGACATATAAAACGCCGTCCGAATCATAAATCCCATAAACTTCCGACGAGTTGAACATTCCATTTAAATTAATTGTTGTGCTTCTATGATTTTTAACGAAAATTGCCATTATTTCTGCGCCGTCAATATTATGCATATCTGCAAACTCCTCAAGGTTAAACCAAACGTGACTATTTTCCAGATCGTTTATAAAATTATCGCGAAATTTAATGCTCATGATTTATTTTTTTTAATATTCACCTCGATTTAAATTTAAACTTTTTTATTTTTCGTGATATAATTTAAAATTTTTTATTGCAATTTACATAATATATATTATAATACACATATCAAATTACAGGAGGGGATTAAAAATTTCTAAAAAGTTAAAGCGCTTGAGCCGTCTTTTAAATAAAAAAGTTTATTCACTTGATGATGCAATAAAGACGGTGGAATCCGACGGCTGGTACAGATTCGACAAAAACGCGAGGCATTACCTTTACAGGCACCCATTTAAACCTGGAATCGTAGTAATACCCCGCCATAATAGAGATGTCAAGAAGGGTACTATAAACAGCATTTTAAAGCAAGCCGGATTAAAAAAATAATTTTCAGGGGGTTTAAATTTCAGCCCCCGAATTTAAAAATTTTTATATTTCATAAAGGAGCGTAAATAAATCATGCAAATTAAAGACCGTTATATTTATCCTGCAATTTTCAGTTATGATGACGATGGTATCGTTATAACTTTTCCAGATTTGCCGGGCTGTATTTCTCAAGCTGATGACGATCAAGAGGCTTTATTTATGGCTCGTGATGCTATGGCTTTATGGTTGCATTATCACGAGTCCGAAAATTTAGAAATTCCAACCCCCTCCAGACCGCTTGAAATAAAACATGAAGCCCACCAAATCGTGAATTTAATTGATGTTTATATGCCTTTGTATCGCGAATCAATTAATAATCAATATGAACGTAAATCCGTAACAATACCGCAATATTTAATAATCGAAGGCAAGCGCGAGGGCTTAAACTTTTCGCAAATCTTACAAGAGGCATTAAAAAATAAATTAGGTCTGAAATAACAAAAAATTTAATTTAAACCCCTTGAGAATTTTTCAGGGGGCTTAATTTAATAATTTAATAATTGAACGACATATCACCGAAGCCAATATTATTAAATCGTCATCATAAAAATTTGATACGCTCTCTAAATTGCAAACATAGCCGATCGGGTTATACGAAATTATATTTATAGCGTCATCGTTATATTTTGCCTGCAGAGCCTTTATTATTAATTCAATTTCATCCGGATAAAGCCAATTAATATTATTAGAATTTCGCAAGAATATTAAAAGCCTCCTGACGTTCAATTAATATTTTTTTTCGAATTTCGGCGCGCTGTTCTGAATTTAAAATTTTTATTTGCCCGGTTAAATCCTTTGAATTGCCCTCAATTTTATTTTTAATTCCATTTTTATTTTTATCTGCGTCCATAAAAAAAAAGCCCCTCCAATTTAAATTTTAAAATTCATTTTATATTAAAGAGGCTTAATTTAATAATTTAATAATTTTTAATCCGTCCCGTTTACAACATTCTTTAATACAAACCATGAGTCCAAATTATGAGGCATCGGCAATGGCCTTGAACTTATCGACATAAAACGCTGCGGAGGCTTTTGAGTAAACCATGTATTCGGCACATATTCTTCCATGTAATTCATATAATCGCCGTTTTTATCAAGCAATGTCACGCTTCCGTATAGCATCGAATTTTGTTCGGTTGACGACATTATTAAACATGTTTCAGGGTCTATAATCGATTTTAAATCGCCGTTCTCGTCCGGGTAAAATTCAGTATACGTATACACATCAAAGTCAACGCCGTATGTTGCAATATGTCCCAAATATTTCACGCCGTTCTCTAAACTCACCGGGCGAATTTCTCCGAGTTCAATGCGCCGGGCATCTAATAATTTTATTAATTTCTTATTCGTTAATAATGCTTTGGCTGCATCGCGTCCGAGTAAAAGCATATCAGCATTAAATCCGGCCTTTAATAATTCATCTGAATATTCGTTTAACTGCCCTAAAATATCAAAATTCTCGTCCCATTTTTCGGTCTTGTCTATGCTCTTAACATTTTTAAATCCGTAATCAACAATAGCATTAACGCCGTTACCTTTTATATATAATTTTCCGTCCTGCTTGACGCGTGCACACATATATTCCTCCCTGCGCCATATAGCGTCCTGCAATTCTATAACGTCCTGCGCTATAATTTGCGCCGCTCTATCCTCCGGGCTTAATCCTGAATTAAAAGGGGCCTCGCCTAATAACTTTTGCATTAATGTATCATTCGTAATTACTCTCTCAGGTGCTACCAACGGCGGGCGGGAATCTCTTACCTCATAGCCATCGCGTGAAATACTCTCGCTTCCTATTCTGGGATTTACATAAGGTGCAAGCCTCCGGTGCGCGCTGGAAAATTCAAAACTCACCTGCTCGGTCGGAAATAAAATGTGATTTGAGAAAAAGCGATCCCTGAAAAATAATCTCAGCGGAATACTATTTTTTATAACGCCTCTTAATGTTGACGGTTCATAATAGTTAAATGCCATAATTAATTAATTTGCCCTCCTTCTACTTTTTCGGTTCTATTCGTAATATTTACGTCTGCTTCGTCTATTTCATTGCCTGACATTTCTGGGTCTTCGTCATCGTATGCTATCGACCCGCCGTCTATAATTTCGCTGCCTGAATATCCGTAACCCGTTGCATTGCCCGCTTCTGATTTTGCGACTTTTCTTAAAAATATCTTGTTATATCTCAATACCCAAGCAATCGATCGCGCGATCCCTTCATGATCCTCGCCTTCAGGTTCAAATATAAAAATTACCTTCCATAAATTAAAATCGCCTTCCAAATATACGGCGCATTCTGTTTCATGGCCGGGTGAATTCAAAATGTCATCGGCTAATATTGCAAATTGTCCAACGCTCTCACAATCTTCAGCCGTTGCAGGTCTGTATTTATCTTTTTCATAGCGTTTTAATAATGTCCCGCGTAAAAATTTCCCTTCTGCATCGACTTTTACAATATCCGTGTGAATTACTCCGTGCGGCCCGGTCACTAAATAATCAGCCTCCGGGACTCTGTTACTTTCAACCGTTACCAAATTTAAAGTGGTAGCCATAATTAATTAATTTTTCACTCCTCTTATTTTTTTCATTTTATTTAAAATCAAAGCTTGGAAATTTTCCGACCTGCTTTTATTACTGATACCGCCAATATTATTTAACGCGCTCTCTAAATTTTCGCTCTCAACTTTTCGCGCCTGAATATTTTCAAGTTTTAATAAATTTATTGCGATATCCTTTGCATTTTCAAAAGTTTTATATTTCGCCTCATAAATTAAATTTTCGCGTCCGGGGGCGTTTAAGTCGTCAAGCTCCTTTAACCTCTCGCGCTCGGCCTTTATTCCTGCATCGTATTCTGCTTTTAATTTTTCAGGTTTTAATTTTTCATTTTTATTTTTATTATTTACGGCCTGAGAATAATAATTATTTTTAAACTTTTCAGGCAATTTATTTATTAACGCGCTCCCATATTTATTTTTTAATAATCCGTTTGCATTTGCGCTAATTTCTACCGGCTCCCCTATTGAATCAATAAATTTATATTCGAATGCCTCACGTGCACTGAACCATGTCTCAGCGTTCATGAATTCGCGTATTTTTATTTTTTCAAGCCCCGTCTTTTCGCTATATATACCCGCCATCGAATCGCTTATTTTTTCCAATACTCCGGCCATGTCCTGAAAATCTGCGCTATCACCAAATAAAGCACCGGACGGGTTATGAATCATCAATAAAGCATTTTCCGGCATAATAACCTGATCGCCGCACATTGCGACAATACTTGCAGCCGAAGCCGCTAAACCGTCAATTATTACCTTTACTTTTGCGCTGGAATTTTTTAAATAATTGTACATGGCCTGCGCCTCAAAAATATCTCCGCCGCTTGAATTTATACGCAAAATAATCTCGCTAAAGTCCTGCTCCTTTATTTCGTTAATTAAATCAATTGCGCGTATTCCAGTCCATGTTAATTCGTCAAATCCGATATTGTCATATAAAAATATTTCGTTTGCATTCCTTATCCCTAACATTTAAATTTTTTATGCCTCCTCGTATTTCTCTTTTAAATTTTCGTTTTTATTCTCAAATAAATTTTTATAACGCTCTGAAATTAAATTTATTGCAAAAATTCTCATTCCCCTTTATTTTTCCCTTTACGCCGTCCTATATTCATTTTTTTTAATTTTCCTGCGCCTGATTAATTTCCGACTCTTCTCCGCCCTGATCGCCTTCATTTTCATTGCTTGTTCCTTCTGTTTTAGCTTCTTCCGTCTCGCTACCCTCCGTAACCTCTTCCGAATTTCCAGCGCCAATATCGCCGGCATTATCACGATTAATAAAACCATCGCCACTAAAATCTGAATACAATAATTTATTTTCTCTTTTAATTTGTTTAGCATTGCTCTCAAAATCACTCCCGGTTAATTCCATCGTCTCGCTTTGCCCCGTGCTGAATCCGTTTTGTACTCTTAATATTGCGGCATTCACCTCCTTTACTGGATCAAGCTGCCCTTGCGCCGGCCCCGTCCATTCGCACCAGGAATATAAATATTGTTTATAATCGTCATCAAAATATCCGGGACAATTAATCCGGCCTTTTAAATTCGCCTCAAATAAAAACTCGTTATATAAAGGCTGGCAAAAATTTACGGCAAACCATTTGCGCCAATATTTAAATAATTTCCAAGCCTCTAACAATGCACCCCTTGACGCGCTGTAACTTGACGTAAACTGCATATTTAATAATTCAGCAGGAATTCCTAAAGCCCCGCCGATTTGTCGCACTAGACTTGTCACAAATCCATCAAAATTTGAATTAGGACGCGCCGGACTAACTCCGACCGGATCAACGCCGGGGGGCAAATCCATAACAAGCCCGGACATATTTTGCTGGGAAAAGTCTAGATCGTCTAATTGCCCGAACCCTGACTCGCTCGCGTATTCTTCTTCTCCGTATTCTGACTCCGTTAATTTATGCGTGAAAAATATTGCGTACATTCCTGCAACAACCGCCGCCATTAATTCTGCGTCCGTATACCTTCCAAGCTGCTTTAACTGTTCAATAACAGGACTCAAAAAAGGCACGCCCCTATGCTGGTTAATTCGTTCTGCCGGCATTAAATGCAAAATCTGCCGCCGCCCTGTTAAATGCCCGTAAATAGTCACGCGCTTATATTCAAGCAATGGCTGACCGCTTAATTCACTGTACGGATGTCTATTCGCAACATGATAAGCCACCGGGATACCCTTCTCGTTTAATTCGACCCCTTGATCCAAAATTGCACCGCGCGGCCTAATTAAAGGATTTTGCAAGCGATCGCCCTCAATAATTCCAATTCTGAGATCGTATAAAAAATTTTTATCAGTACGATAAGGCATTAAAATTAAACAATCTCCATTTAATAAAACGCTTTTAAATGCTAAATTCTGCAACTCGTAAAAATTCATTTGCCGGTAATAATCGCACAATTTATTCTCCGCCCAGTAATCAAACTCGGCCTCGATCTTGTCATTTAAATTTTTCGTTTCGTCTTCGTTTAATCCAAGCATCTCACCGGGAATTCTTGCGCTTAATTTTAAACCCGGCCCGACCGCGTTAAGTGTCAAGCGATCGATCGCACCCCGTCCTAACGGCCCGCCCCCGGAATATAAATCCCTTGAACGCGCACGTAATAATTCTAAATTTTCGCTGATATCTTCGGCCGGACTTTTACTTGTGCTAACCCAGCCGGCTGTACCGGGATGCACTCTTGAAGCCCCGTGCAATGAATATCCCGAAGCCTGAATTTTTTTATTATTTAAACTCAAACTCCGGGATTTTAATTTTTTATTATTATTTATTTTCATGTTTTATAATCCTGCGTTAAATTCCTCCTGAGTAATTCTCAATATTTTTTAAACCTGACCGGATAAACATTCTTTTAATTCCTCGTTTGAACTTGTCAAAACTTTTAAAATGTAAATTAAATCATCCGGCCGGCCTGAATACCAGAAATTTAAATCCTCTAAATACAGCCCCGCATATTCTTTGCAACCCTCTAAAAGCAAATTTAAACACTGTTCGTAATCTTCTCCGCTGTCCATTACTTCCAATTCCGGGACTATTCCTGACACATGGCCGTTCTCTTCAGTTTTATATTCAGCGTGTAAAGGCATTTGACGAAACGCAGCCGTTAATAATATTGGGTTATTTAAATTTATTTTTGGCATTCGCTTTTCCCTCCGAATTTTTTTAAAAACGCTCTTATTTTACCAGCTCTCACGGGGGATTATTACTCTGAAACGCTTCCTCCGATTGTCTACATCTGCAACGTATATCGCACGCTCTAACGCCTCGATCATATCCTCAACCGTCTTTAAATCGGCCCGCGTCAATTTCAACCCCTCAACCTCGTAAGATTGTCCGGATAATATCGCCTGCTCTGCTTGTAAATATAAATTTAAACGCTCCTTTTTACGCTCAATTCCTTCCTCGTAACTATTCATTAATTTTAAATTTTCAACCCTCCTCTTAATATTAATTTACGCTTTACACTTTTATTTTTATTTATTTGCAAGTCCTCGCGCTGTAAATTATTCAAATCGCCTTTATTATGCTTCTGCGATAATTTCGCTAAATCAGGCTTTATTATTCCAAGCGCTCCCGTTGCGTAAATTCGACAATCTAAAGGCTCGTTGCGTATATCCCTGTAACGCTTCTCCCACGTTATTACATCGCGCCCGGCTTTCCGATGCACGACCATCCGTTCACTCAATAACCCGGTAAAATAATTATTCCAATAACCGCAATTATTATTTTTAAAATCCTTCGGAAAATGACAATAACCCGGCCCGGCCTTTTCTATTTTCAGACGCGCATATAATTCTCCTTTTAGCGTGTTAACTCCCAAAATAAATAACGGCACGCGACCTTTATTTCGGTGTGATACCCTTCCGACTCCGGGCATTCCTGCATTGCTTGAACCCTTGACGGCAAATATATTATTGCGCTTATTCTTTCGCACAAAATTATAGACTTCATCCGTAAAATGTCCGCCGCTGTCAATGCATGTACACGCTATTTTTAACGCCGTCCCATCCTTGTAATAATATTCATTTAATAATATTTCGCTTAAATTATTCCAGACCTCTATATTCGAAATATTGCCGTAAATCTCTTTATATAAAATTCCCCAGCTCTCTTGCCCCAAACCCCATCCAACAATCTCAAGGGCGAAGCGATCATCTTGAACATCAACGCCGGCCGTTAAAATTAAAACCTGATCGGGGACCTCGCATTTATATTCTTCGCGGTGAGTGTCAAGGCTTGTAACTTCGATCGTGCCAACCTTATTTTCATACGGTAAACCCAGCACCGTATTCGTCCAGACCTTTACCTCTTCGGGGCTGTCTAAAATTGCCTCCTCATATTGCTCGCATAACTCCTCCCATGAACTCCAGGGGCTGGCAAATGCGTTTAAATGGAAGCCTCTAAACTTTTTATTTTCAGGTTTACCAGCGCGCCAAATCCCTTTATTTTGTCCGGCCTGCCATTTCACTTTATTATTTAACGCACCGCATTTTTTGCATTTCATTACCGGCTCTGTTACGTCCTTGTATATGATTAAATCCCAGTCAAATTTATTATATTCACCGCATACAGGACAAGGAATTTCCCACTCCTCGCAGCTCGATAAATAAAAAGCCTTCTCGATCCTTGACGCTCCTAAAATGGTCGGCGTTGATACCCATACAATTTTGCGATTCCAAAAATTAGCAGTCCTCTTCATGGCCAGGCTTAACGGATCGCCTTCTGCACCCGCGCTTATCGGATATCTATCAACCTCATCGCATAATAAAACACGGATCGGACGGCTGGCTAAACTTGCAGCGCTATTCGCCCCGCTGATAGTAATATGACCGCCTGAAAATTTTTTGTGTAAAAGTGTATTGCCTTGATTCCTGGATTTTGGATCGCCAATCTTTTTATTTAAACAAGGTGTGTCCCGTATCATTGGCGCAAGTCTATCCTTTGAAAATGCTTGTCCCATCTGCAACGTGGGATTTAAAATTAATATCGGACTGGGTTCTTGATCTATGTAATAACCTATAACATTTAATAATATTTCTGTTTTTCCTATTTGCGCGCTCGACATTATTACAATTCGTTCGGCCTGGTTATCGCTTATAGCGTCCATTATTCCGCGCTGATATTCTGCTCTTGAGGTCCTCCAGATTCCAGGCTCCGCGCTAGCCTCAGGGCTTATCCTCCGATTTAGGTCGGCCCATTCTGACACACTTAAATCCGGCGGTGGTAACCATAAATAATTATGAGAATCAAATAATTTTTTAACGCGTAAATTTTCATTATTCAAATTATTTAAAATTTCTTTTTCAGCTTTTTCATTCTCATTCACCTTTTTAAATCACCTTTTAAATTCTCCTGATAATTCGTTTAACGCTTCGTAAATTGAAAATTTTAATTTTTCAACGGCCTCATTTAAATTCAAGCCTATTATTTCAGGCGCAATTTTTACAGGGATCGCCAATAATTTACTCCGAACGTTATTCACTTGTTTTTCCCACATTTCAATTATTGCGTTGCCTCTATATAATTCACCCCGTTCGATCGCAAGCTCGCTCTCCGCCAATTCAGCCTGCGCCGTTACTAATCGCGTCCGAGCTATGTTCAAACCCTCAGGATCAAATTTACTCGACCAATATGCGTCAACTATTTCACCCAGTTTATATTTACCGTTTTCACTTTTCGGAAGCGTCCCATTTTCTACAAGCCTGTAAAAAGTCCTCTCGCTCAATTTTAAAAATGCCGCCGCCTCTTTTGGACTCACTCCGATTGATCGATAATCCATTTGTCCTGCTCGTTCCATTCTTTTAAAGCGCCCTCTAAATCGTCCCGGTGATAATGCGTCCGAAATTTAAAACATTTGTTATTACTGCATTCAATCATATAATCCTCGTGATAAAAATCAGCTTGTAAATAATTGCAGCTTATTTTGCCCCTTTTCTTTTGCGACGCTCTTAACGCCATCAATTGCGTTTTACTAGTCGACCAGATTATTTTATTTATTTTTGGCCATGACCCGCAATAAGGGCAGCATTTAATTTTTTCCTGCGTATTCATTCCACCAATTCACAACCCTAAAAAGTCCGGGACCTTTTATTATTTTATTGCCCTCATGATTTAAACATTCTGGATTTTCGCAACGTATTTCCCACCAATATACCCGGCTGCCATCGATATTATAAAAAAATTTCCCGTTCGAATATATAAGGCGGGTTATCTTTATATTTTCATCGCTCTTGCATTTAGGACATTCGCAAATGCATAATTTTTCGGCGATATAATTTGAACCGTTCAATTTATAAAATTTCGGGTCGCCCTGCTCTTCGTTATAAATCGGAATTACGTTTTTATTATTTTCCTCTTCAAACGCGATCAGAATCTGTTCAGACATTTTTTTATTTTAATTTTCCCGGTTCCATTTGGCCTGCGCTTCTTCTATCGTCCCATAATCCTTTAACCTGCACCCGCAATCAGAATTTAAACAATATGCCTCATGCCTCAAATATAAACCCCTCTTGCGCGTAATAATATTGGCCTCACTCCCACAAAAGGGGCAGCGCTTCAAATTAAAATTATTTTTATTGTTATTGCCCTCAGACATAATTTTTTTTATCTCCGTTCTATTTCGCTTTTATTTTTTATTCTGAGAATAGCCTCTCATTAAATTTTTTTATTTCGTCCCTCGAAATATTCACGCAATACTCTTCAAATATAACCGGGTCATATTCAAAATACCCAGCGTTAAAATATCCGATCGCATCCCTTATCGTCTTCGAATACGCCCCGACCAAATATTTACACTCATTCGTAACACTGTAAAATTTTTCTCCGTCTTCGCTCTTGACGCATTCAACATAACACCCTCCGCCGCATTTTGCGTTTTTGCAGTTTAAAGAATTTATAAAAGGGCACGGATCAATTTTCATTTTTATTTTTATTTATTCCCCTCTAAAAAATTCCTATACTCACGCAACACCCTTAACTCTGCAAGCCTGTCAGTTAATTCCGTTCCCTCAAATACGCCCCATTCTATATCCTGAATAATTGCCGCGCGCCTGCTCTCAAAATACTTTAAAATCTCTTCGACCGTCAACTTCATTTTTATTTAATTACCTCCGTAATATTTTTATTTTCGCACTCGATCCGCTTTAACCGCATTTGCTCCAACCGCAATTTAAACATTGAACGCAACCCCCTTGATGAATTAGCCCGGACGTTCCACAAAATGGGCAGCAATTATTTTTTTCATTTTCATTTTTTATTTCATGTTTTATTTCATGGCCGGAAAAATTATTTTTATGTTCATGGCCGGGTAAATTTTGTATTTCGCTTTCACTCAAAATCCTCCGACCCCCTTTTTCAAAATCCCAAATATATTTAATGCTTTTTGCTTGAGACATTTTTTTATTTTTTTCTCCTCGTCAATTTAAAATTTTATGCGTTTAATTAGCACTCATTATTTTAAACTGATAATCATAAAAAAAAATTTCATCCGCTCTCAATTTTTTTTTACCCTTCATAAAATTTTTTTACGCCCATCATGTTCATCTCACTCCCAAAATTTTCTCCGATCGATCGCTTCAACCGTTAAAATTTTCGCGGCAAATTTTTAAATTTTTTATTTATTTTTTATTTATTTTTACGTCCAATTTTAAATTTTTCCGACATTATTAAACGCTTCACATTCATCTCATAAATCATAAAAAAAGTTTGAGGCATTAAACTTCAGCGCATTTTAAATTTTTTCGTTTTTGCCACTGCCAAAAATTTTTGCCCGTAACTATTAAAATTTCGGGATTCACACGGCGAACCCCGCCCGCTATCCGTCACAGTACCTTTTCAATTTTCGAACGCTTTTAAATTTGTTTTGCCTCTCAAACTTTAAAGACATCTTTAACCCTCCGAATTTTTAAATTTTTCCTTTAGCACTAGGCTTATTAATCTGCCAATAAATAAAATTTTTCCCTTTAGCACTCGTGAAGTGAATGTGATAATCAATCATAAAATTTTAAAATTTTTCCATCTTTAGCAACCAGTATATTATTCTGCTAATCAACTTTTAAAATATTTTTTTCGCGTCCTCTTTAGCACTCATAATTAATAATTGCTAATTAAAAATTTTAAAACGGCTGATCAATTTCCTCCGGGGATAAATCTGATTTAAAATTTACGCTCGGAATATTTTCACAGAAATTTATTAAATCGTTTAATAAGTTTATGGACTCAGATAAATATCTCGGTTTGCATTCGCCCCTAAATTCAATTAGGGTTTTTATATCCTCGATACGCTCTTGTATTTCATAAAATTTATTTAAGACAATCATTTTATATTCATCCTTATCCGGGCGGCGCTCATAATGAGAATTTTCAAACATTTTAAATTTTTCTCCTTATTAAATTCCGTTTACTCTTTGCTTTTGCTTTCGACTGGATCGCCGGCAATGTCATAATAAATAAAATTTTTTTCTTCAAGGAAATTTATAAGCGTGTTAAGCATTTTGGAACATAAATCAAGCGTAAAGCCGTCCAGCTTGTCATAAAAATTAACATGAGCCAGTAAACTCCGAATATTTTTAATTACGCTGTAAACCTCTTTATTATGCTTTGATATTAACGCATAATCAAAATAATCCGGGTCATAATTATTATTATCATAATTATTATTATCATAATTATTATTATTATTATTAATGTCTGCTTTCATTGCAGCGTCTTTTATTCTCATTTTCATCATTTTCATTTTCCGTTCTCCCTTTCTTCTATTTCATCGGCTCTGATACTTTGGTCCCTGTGCTGAATAAAATTTAATTCATCGTTAAGAATTTTCAGAGCGTGCTCTATTTTTTCGCGCAAAATAAATAAACGTCCAACGGGATCGCCGTAACCAAATTTTTTTAAACCGGTATCCCTTATAATATTCGCTGATAAGCTGTTTAACTCACCGTAATAATTTTTTAATAATTCAATATCGTTTTTTAATATATCCTGATTGTTTTTATATTTGCCTCTTAACTTATGCGAAATAAATTTTTTACGCAAATTTCAGAACACCTCATGAAAATAATTTTAATTAAGAAATGTCCCAAAATATTTATTTTTCAGGCAAATAAAACAGGCTGTTTTAAATTTTTATCGAATTATTATATTTTTATCGTATTCCCTTTTATATTTTTAATTAGGCCATGAAATACGCGGGCGTTAAGTTATTAGGGTTAATATTTTCCGGCAATAAATATTTTACGGTTTTTGTCGCGCCTGCTTGTATCATTTTCCCAATTCCCATTAAACCGCGCATGATCCTCCGTGTATATGAACCAGCCAAATTATTTAAATTTAATGCCGTGTTAATACCCTGCGTTGTTATTTCTTTTGCCCCCGCTTTGAACTGCCTCACAATTTCAGTTATTACATTTTCTTTTACGCTCATCGCCATATCAGGCTCAAAAATTTCCATTTCCCTGTACGCATTAGCCGATTCATCAAAATAAATCTGCCACCGATACGGGGTCATTTTTTCCTCGTTTGAACCCTCTTCATGAACATAAACATCGATAACCGGTTCAACATGACGGTCGGCTTCATCTGGTAAATGTCCTTTATCCGGTATCCATTTGTCAACGATAAGAACACCGCCGAAATTACGCAAAAGCTGTGTATTTCCCTGTAAATCGTCCTGCGTGCTAAAGCGTTGATTCCTCATGCGATCGCGTTTTCTCAAATGGTGCGACACTTCGCCGTAAAAATCATATTTAAATGCCATGTTTTTCAAGAATTGCGTAATTTTTGATATTTCATGCTGGCTGTTTTCATTTGCACATGAAAAATTACTCAATGAATCAATAAATACAAATTCCGGATTAAAATGCTTTACCAGCTTGTCGAATATTTCCTGGCCGGACGTTGTGTCAAGCATTAAACCGAGTTTATTACCGTCTTCCATAATAAAATTTTCTTTATCGTATTTCCAGCCTAAATCGTCGCAAATTTTATAATAACGTTCTACAACATTCGCCGCACCGTATTCTCCGACTAAAAATAAAACCTTATGCCCCTCCATCGAAGCTTTGCACGCGGTTTTCATTACCATAAACGTTTTGCCCGTCCCTTTATGGCCGGCGATAAATTTAAATTTTCCCTTTTCGAATCCGTATAATGTCTCTCTCGGTTCGATCCTGTCTATATCATCAAGCGACCAGCGTGCACTCTCAAATAATGCAATATCTTCAGGCGTTACGATTGTCTCACGTTCCAAAAACGATTCACAACCTAATTTTTTACGCTCTTCTCTGGCTTTTTGCTGGCGTTTTATTTCGGTATCAACTTTTATGACCTGCTTTTCAGCGTTTAGAACTTTATTATAATTCGCGGCCCATTTGCAATCCTTTACCCTTAAAAACTGAAAATCACGCAAATTAAAGCACAACGGCTTATTTAAATCGAAAAAGCTATATTTATTATTACCTGAACATTTTATAAAATCTGAGTCCGGATCGTCTTCGCTTTCCTCTAATTTAAAATAGCCGCCAACATTCAATTCATTCAAGTCCGAAGGGTTCAACGCTGATTTTTCAGAAGCCACAAAAAATATTACTCTAAACGGATTAACCTCGCACAAATCCTCATCAATCCACCCTGCACGCTGTTCCATAACCCATGAACGAAAATGTTTATATTCGTGATTAATGTAAATCCTATTATTATTTTTATTTACTTTAAAAAGGGTGTTATGGTTGTCGAGCACGATAATTTGATGGCCGTCGGAAAATCCTTTAATAATAAAAACGTCTTTATTAATTCTAGGATCATAAGCTGAATTTATATCTAATTTATTAATTATGGTATTCATGAACCCATGAAACTCCTTTTTTTTAAATTTTTTTAGGCTTGTTTTATAATCTTAATATTTTAAATGAAGCTGGGTGAAAAAACTTATTATGGTAATTAAAATATTAGATTTAACACGCAATTTTTTTAAAATCCGTCCTGAAATTGATTTACAAATTAAAAAAATATTTGATTCTCAGGACTTTATTTTAGGTGCTAGCGTTTTCAATTTTGAAGCCCATTGTAATAATTATTTAAATGTTAAAAATTCTATTTCCTGCGCTTCAGGTTCAGACGCTTTGCTCCTCGCGGGGATGTCCCTAAATCTTAAACATGATGATGAAATAATTACATCTCCGTTTACTTTTTTTGCCACTGCAGGCAGTATTTCGAGACTCGGCGCAAAACCCGTATTTGTTGATGTCGACCCCGACACGTTTAATATTAATTTGAACCAAGTTCGCGAAAAAATAAATATTTCAGACAAAATCAAAGCATTTATACCGATCCATTTATTCGGCCAAATGACTCCGCTTGAAAATATTACTGACGAGCTTAAGGAAAAAAATATTAAAATCATCGAGGATGCTGCGCAGGCGTTTGGAACTCACAGGAATATTAACGGCGAAATTATTAAGGCCGGAACAATCGGAGATATAGGATGTTATTCATTTTTCCCGACCAAAAATTTAGGAGCTTGCGGAGACGCTGGAATGTGCGTTACAAATAATGACGAATTAGCAAAAAGATTATTTAAATTACGCGTTCACGGTTCTGGAAAAACATATTATCATGACGAAATAGGAATTAATTCAAGACTGGATGCTATTCAGGCCGTAATACTCGACATTAAATTAAAATATCTCGACGAATGGAACGCCGAACGCAGAAAATTAGCGGAAAATTATAAAAATTTATTTGCGTTACATGGCCTCGATGAATTTATTACTATTCCCTACGAATTGCCGGGAAATTATCACATTTACCATCAATATGTAATTAAGGTTCATAATAATAAGCGCGATGACTTGATGAAATTTCTTGAAAATTTAGGAGTTCAAACGAGAATTTATTATCCGTTGCCCCTGCATCTGCAACCGTGTTTTAAATATTTGGGCTATAAAGCCGGAGATTTTCCTGTCGCTGAAAAATTATCAAATGAAGTTCTTGCGCTTCCCGTTTATCCCGGACTCGAATTGAACGAGCAGGAATATTTAATTGAAAGCATGGAGAAATTTTTTAAATCATAATTAACGTTAAAAAATTTGGGAGAGATTTTATTTCTGATCCCTCCCGTTAAATTTATTTTTTATTCTGACATCTCGTTTATGAAATTATCCCATTTATTTTGCCAGAGTGTTTTTAATTTTTGACGCTCTTCACCAGTTCCGCCGGAATGATTTATCGAATTTATGCAGAATTGTTTTATATCAGCGAGATTTAAATCCCATGCTAACACCGCAGCATAAAAATCATAACTCAAACCTTTAGTGTAAAACATTCCAGGATCATCAGAAGCTAATACGACCGGCACACCAGCTTTAATATATTCGCGCGCATGATGTTTGCTGAGGTCTGGAGCATAACCTAAAATCTGATTACTTATCGGACAAACTTCAATAACAATATTTCTCTCAATTAATTTTTTAGCAATTTCGGGAAATCTGTATAAATTAAATCCGTGTCCAATTCTCAAACTCCCCAATAAATAAGCATCAGCAAGTGAATTATTTTCGGGCTTAACACTCTCGCCGGCATGAAGATAAAGATCGTATTTTTTGCCGTTGTTTTTGGCTTTTATAAAATGTTCCGCGAAATCTTTAAGAGGCTGCCCTGTATCTTCTTCACCGACAAGATCGATCCCAATAAATAAATTATTTTGACCGTCCTTAAATTTATTCTGTAAATCAATTTCACGATCAATAAGGCCGTCTATTCTTTCAAGGGGTTTTTTTGCGATGGTTTTAGTGTCAGAAAAAATAATTTTTACCGTAAACTCATCATGATAATTATTTTTAACGTAATTATATGCCTCCTGGAACATTTTTAAATTTTGGCCTTCAGCATCAGAACTCACAATACGAATTTCAAGACGTTGCGTATTATCATAAGCCTGTTCGGAAAATGCTAGGGTGTAATACTCTTTGAAAATTTCAGGGGATTTAAAAATTTTTCTTATTTTGGAGAAATTTTCCTCAAAAACTTCCCACGGGTTCCTGCCCTCTTCTCGTTCGCCGTTTATCCATTCGTTAATAACATTTTCGCGACCTATTAATTTAGCTCCGTCCGAAAAATTTAAAAAGCCGTCCGTAATTTCATCATAGCCCTTTACTCTTAACTCGCAGAACGGAATATCTTTATTATTTTTGTAAATGTATATGCAAATATTATTTGATCTCTCGCAAAGATTAAATAAACCTTCCACGCTTAATAATGAGCTTGAATGAGTGTGCAAATTTGCGCCCTTCGGCATTTTGAGCAGAAATCTAAATAAATCCGTTTTATATGCTTTATCGTCTTTTGGGTTGACATGCTCATAAAAAGGTCTCGACGGATTATAATTTTTTTGGGCTTCAGCTTTTAAATTCTGTAATTTCTGGTTCACGATTTCTTCTTTTGGACTGAGCGTTATAGAATTCTCGTTTAAAAGCTGTTTGCGCTCGGTGTTATATTCTTCAATTGATGAAGGCATAAAATCCGTAGACCACGCAAAAACTAAATTTGATGAAGCAAGAACAGAGGCCAGAATTAACAAGGGTGAATATTTTTTAATTTTCAAGTTAAATTCCTCCTAAAATAAAAATTTTTGCGATTATACTATTTAAACTCGATAAAATAATTTTTTTCGCCGTGAATTTTATAATCTCGATGCAAATTTAAGGCCGTAATATTTTCGTGAGAGTTTAAAAATTTTCCTGATTCGTCGCGGTTTAATTTATTTTCGTCGAACTCCTCATAATTTTTATTTCCAATATACGAGCACCATGCATCAAAATCTTTACAAATATTTCCGTCTGAATCTTTAATTACAAATTCTGATGCGTAAACAGGAAACTCGAAACAAATTTTTACAGTTTTTGCGAACATCGGCATATATAAATATTTTCTTCTGTCCCATTGATCCGAATATGTAAATTTTACCGTTCGGCCTTCTGCTACTGGATTAAGTAACGTTTTAAATTGTGATGGATCTGGAAATGCCTTTAAACCTTTTTCAAATTCCCTCGTTACTGGAAATTCTCTTAATTGAGGTATCCAACCATAACCAAAATTACGATTATCGGCAGGGAACCAATCACTAACGGAAATATTATTTAATTTATCTTTGATGCTGTATTTTTTGCCGAGTACTTCAGGATAATTATTTAATAATATTTTCATGGCGTAATCTGCATAATAATAATTTGTCGCAATACCCGGATGGTGATTTATAGGATTAGCCCAAATATAATAATCATCATCGTTTCCATGTTTTTTTACAAAATCATTTATACAATTAAAAGCTGGTATACCTGCACTACTAAACAATGGCATTACATTTTTATATAATCTATCATATTTTTTTAAATCTGGATGAGCCGGAGTTGTTAACAAGAATGTTTTTAAATTATGCTCCCTTAAAAATTTTCCTAAAGGTTCAATTGCAAATTTATAGTATCTTTTAAGGTTCTCGCCTTCTACTGATTTGTAATGTCTTTCTTCTGGAGTATATTTATTTTCCGTTTTGAGTGCATCTAGTCCTAGTAATATTAGTCTCTCCCTCAAAGTATCTCCAAATCTATGAACGATGTTAGGAAAAAATATTTCTGCAATTCTACAAATATGCCCCTTTAAACCAGAAAAAATAATATTATTGTCAGGCCAATACTCTTCTGGAATAAGTGAAGAATTTTTCAAGCCTAAATATTCAGGATCATTTTCAACATAACCTATTATGATTAAATCAGGTTGTATATTTTTCAGCACATCAAAATTTTTCAGCCAGTCTAATTCATCATATGTTGAAGCCCCACAAATCCCTAATGCTACTACATGACAATTTGTATAACCGTTTTCCTGAATCATTTTATTCAGAACTCTCCACCACAAAATATTTGAATTACTAGAGCCATGCCCCGCGATAAATGAATCACCTATTACGAGTATAATTTTGTCTTCAGGTTTTTTCTCCAACATAGGATTTATAACGGGGTAATTATATTTAAAAACATTATCTGGAATCATTGAATGAGTTTTAGTCCCTCTGAACATGGCCGCATCATCATAAGACCAATATTTAAATTGAGGCATCATCATATCCGCTAGCGACAAAATTATATAAATAATTCCAAATACAACCATAAAATATTTAACTGCTTTAAACGGTATAAATCTATATTTTTTTACACCTTCTAATTTTTCGGATTGGGAAATATATAAATTTGTAATTGAAATTTTTTCACGCCTGATTTTCAAAACATGTAAAATTATTCCGCATAAAATTATCCCAACTATAAACGCAACGTATAAAACTTGATTAAATAAATAATCCCGGAAATCCAAAAATTTATAAATATCACGAAATAATATTAACCTGTTTAATATTCCGTTAAGCGCATACACCCCAATTAACGAACATAAAAAATTTTTCAAGCTTAAATTAATTTTTAATACTCTCGAAATTAAATACATTCCTGCACAGCAAATTAACGACGCAATAAATATAACCGCATAATATGACCAGTACAAAATTATTTCACCCCAAAATCAAAATAACGTATATATAAATGGTGCCATTACACTTGATGAGACAAAAAATAAAATTATTCCGAGTGCTATTAAAAATATTACGACCGGGATTAAAATATATTGTCCGTTGTTGACCAGCATTCCAAATAATTTAAGTGAAGTCCCGGCCATGCCCTTTTTACTCGAAGTGTCAGCGGGTTTCCAATCCGTAAAGCCTTCGCGCTCATCATATGGATATTTATCATCCCAGAACGCATATAAATATTTTTGACGATGCTTGTTATAAATTATTCCGATCGGAATTACAAATATTACGTATAAAATTGTTAACAGTATTTTAAAAATTATTTCGCCGATTTTATTCCCGATGTAACTAAAAATTTTATAAAACCAGTTTAACCACTGGGGAATAATCACGCCGCAAAATATCATATATAACCCAAACGCAAATATTAACATCATTAACGGAGACAAAAATCTTCCATAACGGAAAAACCAAACTTGAGGATCAAGCCAACAAAAATTTATCCAGGCAGTTCCAGACAGCCAACAAAATATTAAACCTCCAACCTGTCCGAAAATTGCTAAATCCGAAATTTCTTCAAGTTCCAATCTTTTTTTACGGTCATTCAAATATTTATTTTTAATCAAGGTCAAACCTCCTGAGCCACTCTTTACGAGAATTTTCATCAAATGCTTTATTATTCTGCTCCTGCTTGTTAAATAACCTGTTGCCTATTACGACAAAATCCATATCAGTAGCCATAAAACATCTATACGCATCTTCAACAGTATTCACGATCGGTTCACCGCGAACATTAAACGAAGTATTTACGATGACGCTGCAGCCAGTTAAATTTTTATAATCTTTTATGACTTCATGCATAAATTTATTTCTTGTTTCATCAACCGTCTGAACACGCGCTGAATAATCCAAATGCGTAACGGCCGGAATATCTGAACGAGGCTGATTAATAATTTCTGAAATTGTTTCGCAATCCCGTTTAAATGGCAGTCTTTTATTTTCGCGGACGTAAACAGTTTTTAACATGTACGGTGATTCTGCTTCAATGTCAAAATAATTTTTTGCGTCTTCAGCCAAAACCATAGGCGCAAACGGCCTAAAACTTTCACGGAATTTTATTTTTAAATTTAAATGTGCCTGCATTTTTGGATCAGTTGCAGACCCTAAAATTGAACGATTTCCCAAAGCTCTCGGCCCCCATTCCATCCGACCGCGCGCAACTCCTACAACATAATTTTTTGAAAGTAATTCAGCAACTTTATTTTCAAGTTCTGTTTCAGAGTTATACACGTGCCATTTTGCGTGCATTTTTCTTAATAATTCGTCGTCATCGTCGCTGAAATTTTTTATATCCGGGCCTAAAAAACTGCCTTGCATTGAGTCATTTAAATTTATATTTCTCGGATTATTTAAAATTTTGTGCCAATAATATAACGCTACTCCCAAAGCTCCGCCGGCATCACCTGAAGCAGGCTGAATCCAAATTGAATCAAAACCTGAATTTTTTTCAATATATCCCATTGAGACAACATTTAAAGCAACTCCGCCGGCCAAACATAAATTTTTTAATCCAGTTTGCTTTTTTACATATTGCGCCATTTTCAAAACAATTTCATTTGTGACATCCTGAATACTCGCAGAAACATCCATATAAAACTGTGTTAAAGGGCTTTCGGGTGAACGTGCAGGCTGACCGAATAAATTTTCAAAATTTTTATTGATCGTGTGAAGAGAATTTGTGTAAGAAAAATACTCCTGATTTAAAACAATGCTTCCATCGTCGTGAATATGAATTAATTTATTTTTTATCAAATCTGAATATATCGGATTTCCATAAGGAGCAAGCCCCATCATTTTGTATTCACCGAAATTAATTCTGAAGCCGGTATAAAACGTAAACGCAGAATATAATAAGCCCAATGAATTTGGATAACGAGTCTCCTTTAAAATTTCAATATTATTTTCATGGCCGATCCCGTAAACTCCTGTTGACCATTCGCCGACACCATCGATCGTTAAAATTGCAGATTCTTCAAAGGGTGAAGGATAAAATGCGCTGGCTGCGTGTGAGAGGTGATGCTCTATGTTAAAAATTTTATTTGAATTTACGCCTAATTCTTTAGCTATTACCTTATTGATCCAAATATTTTTGGTGAGCCATTTCGGCATTGATTTCAGGAAAAGATCGCACCCCCC
>ERZ842401.340-NODE-340-length-66448-cov-40.638019_pt1 | contig 66448 bp, 46 predicted proteins | sample MGYA00521270_ERZ842401 | MGnify/ENA primary metagenome ERZ842401 (study PRJEB31892, sample SAMEA3878208) | bioreactor metagenome | biome: Moose rumen | place: Sweden | collected 2011-10 | study: EMG produced TPA metagenomics assembly of the PRJEB12797 data set...
GAGCACCTTGAAGAGCAGCTTGTCGCCCTCCTCGCCATACTTGCCCATCAGCGTCTGCAGCGTCTCCATGGCCGGCGTCTCAATCTGCTGAAAGCCATAGAGGGCGTACACCTCGCGGATGGTGTTGAAGATATAGTTGCGCTTGGCCATCTCAACGGGGCCGAAGTCGCGGGTTCCTTTGGGAATGGATGGTTTCTGTGCCATCTTTATGTTTTTTTACCTTTTTACTTTTTTACCTTTTTTACTTTCTCACAATGGTTTGTGCACGGTCGGGACCAATGGAGATGATAGCAATGGGAGTCTCGAGTTCCTTTTCCAGGAAGGCGATGTAGTCGGCAAAAGCCTTGGGGAATTGATCCTCGCTGGTGAACTGCGTCATGTCGGTCTTCCAGCCGGGCAGCTCCTCGTAGACGGGTTCGATGCCCTTCTCAATGTCGTAGGGGAAGTCGCGGGTCAGCTGCCCGTTCACCTTGTAGGACGTGCAGGCCTTGATGGTGTCGAAGCCGTCGAGGACGTCGCTCTTCATCATGATGAGCTTCGTGACGCCGTTGACCATGATGGAGTAGCGCAGAGCTACGAGGTCGATCCAGCCACAGCGGCGCTCACGGCCCGTGACGGCACCGTACTCATGACCAAGGTCGCGGATGAGCTTGCCCGTCTCATCGAACAGTTCGGTGGGGAACGGGCCGGCACCAACGCGGGTGCAATATGCCTTCATGATACCGAACACCTCGCCAATCTTGTTGGGGCCGATGCCCAAGCCCGTGCAGGCACCGGCACAGATGGTATTGGAGGAAGTAACGAAAGGATACGAGCCGAAGTCGACGTCGAGCATTGTACCCTGGGCACCCTCGCAGAGAATGCTCTTGCCGGAGCGCAGCACCCGGTTGATTTCGTGCTCCGAGTCGACCAGATGGAATTGGCGCAGGTAGTCGATGCCTTCGAGCCATTTCTTTTCCACCTCGGCAATGTCGTATTCGAATCCGAGCGACTTCAGGATAGCCTCATGGCGGGCCTTGTGGGCGGCATACTTCTCCTCGAAGTCGTCGAGGATGTCACCGACGCGCAGGCCGTTGCGGCTCACCTTGTCGGTATAGGTCGGACCGATGCCCTTGCCGGTGGTACCTACCTTGTCCTTGCCTTTCTGTGCCTCGTAGGCAGCGTCGAGTACGCGGTGGGTGGGCATGATGAGATGGGCCTTCTTCGAGATGTGCAGACGCTCCTTCAACTCGTGGCCGCTGGCCTCCAAGGCCTTCGCCTCCTCCATGAAGAGGTCGGGGGCGAGCACGACGCCATTGCCGATAATGTTTACCTTGCCACCCTGGAAGATGCCAGAGGGAATGGAGCGAAGCACATACTTCTGACCCTCGAACTCCAAGGTGTGACCGGCATTGGGGCCGCCCTGAAAACGGGCTACCACATCGTACTGCGGGGTCAGAACATCGACCACCTTACCTTTTCCTTCGTCGCCCCACTGGAGTCCCAGCAGGACATCAACTTTACCTTGATTGAACATGTTATTTGACAATTTTACTATTTGACAATTTTACTATTTGACGATTTATTTGTTTATTTCCTGTTTTCGTTTCATCGCCTGCTTCGTCAGCTTCGTCTGACAGGTGCTGCAGATGCCGTAGACATAGAGCGAGAAGCCGTCCTTGCGGAACCGCTTCAGATGCACCGACGCCAGAGCATCGATAATCTTCTGCGACTTGAATTCCGTCACCCGCCCGCATACCGTACATATCTGATGACTGTGGCTGTTGTTGTCGTAGCAGGCCTCATACTTGGTAGAGCCCTGGAAACGGTGGCGGATGACCAACCGCAGCTCCATGAAGAGCTTGAGCGTGTTGTAGAGTGTTGCCCGACTGACTGGAAAACGCAGCTTGTCGTTCAGCATGTCGCCCAACTCCTCGAGCGTGAAATGACCATTGATGCTATACACGGCATCGAGAATGGCAAAGCGTTCGGGAGTCTTTCGCAACTGGTTCTGCTCCAAGTAGTTGGTCAGGATTTCCTTGACCATTTCCTTAACGTCTTCTTTCATTTTATGCGGATGAAATGGTAAAACCGCACAAAATTACTACTTTTTCTTCACAATCGGGCAATAATTATTTAAAAAAGTTCTAAATTGACAGATTTCATGACACTTTTCGTCTTTCACCCGCACGATTTACTCGTTGACATAGCCGCACTGCGGACAAGTACCCTTGTGCTGAAGCGGCTGCCCGCAATGCCCGCAGCGGTAGCGGAAACGGGCAAAACGGAAGAAACGCCAGCAGACATAGGCAACATAGGCTATCAGCAACGGATAGCCGACGTAGTAAAGCGTGAAAATGCTGAAAACGACGTAGTTGACGGCACAGACAGCGGCAAGGCCTGCCAGATAGAGGACCGCATCGGCACCCTGGAGCTTGCGGAAGACGTCGTCGAGGACGGCAACGCCCACGATGATGATGGCCCAGACGGCAGCCACGAAGACGCCCAGATGCAGCGGCAAGGCAAAGGGGTTGAGCGAGGGATGATAGTAGAAATGGCGCCACGACTCGGGAGCGAACATCTGGATGGAGGCATAGAGCGCCGCCGCCGATGCCACCAGCACGCACAGCAGCGTGGGATAGAAAGAGTCAATGTCGTTGAAGTGAACGATGTAGGCCTGTCGGCGTAACAGTCGGCGCACGGCGTAGGCACTGCCTACCACAACACACACAGCCAGGAATATCAGCAAGTGGGTATTGGAGAAAAAGTCGATGAACTGCGAGATAGGGTCGTCGGGCGACACCCCCTGCAGCAGTTCGCTCTCACGAATCCATCCCTGCGTAATCTGGTCGCGGGCCACCTTGACCCATACGGAGTCGATGGTGTCGGCAGGCACGGTTTGTATCTCAGCAACGACAATGCGCTCGCCCTTGGTGACATAGATGGTGTCGAAGGTCATCTCGGGCAGTTCGTCGGACAACGGCAAAGAGGTGACATTGACGATGAAGTTGAAATTCTGGGTATAGTGGTGCGTAGTATAGAAGGAGATAGAGTCTATCTGCTGCTTGGTCAGATCCCAGGCATCAGTCGTGCGCTGCCGGTGGTTGTAGCAGGCGCATAGCGACAATATCGCCATGCCAAACAAACAAGAATAAATAAAACTCAATAATCTCTTCACACCTAACCTAATTTCTTATTTTATATTTTATATTTAGGCCATCGGCCGCACCATCGGCCGCATAGACATTCATTTGACATTGTTTGCAATCAAACTCCAGACGGAACATTCGTCCGTCGCCCAAACGAAGGCTGAGCGGCTCCTTCCATTCCGGACGGCGCCCGCCGTGCTTCACACACCACCCCAAGGCATAGCGCAGACAATGGCGGCATTGCATGATTGGGCCGTCGCCTCCACGCAGTTCGTAGGCTGTGAGACGTTCGGCACCATAGAACTGCTGCGACAGACGGTTGGAGATGTTGTAGAGGTAGGAGTTGTCGTAAGCGGCATTGGCGTAAGCGGCATTAACAGCATTAGCAGCATTGGCGTTGGCGGCGTTAGCGTGGGTGCTCTCACGCTGGCTCTCACACTGAAGCCGCTCCACCAGCTGGCGGCGGAGTTCAGCCAGCAAACTGCTGGGGATGAAGCAGCTGAATCCGTCAGGCAGCTCTACCCCACTACACTCGTATGGCGTCCCGCCCAACCTGGAAAGCTGGCGGGTGATGTTTTCGCGCTGGGGCTTTTTAGCCTCCTGATGCTCGCAGGCAACAGAGACGGAGACGTCGTGGCAAGCCAGGCAGAAACCGTCGGCCGTCAGCGACAGCCTGAAGGTGACGGGAATCTTGCGCACGGCACTGGTACGCGACAGTTGGCGTTCAAGCTCCTGGTCGTTATTGCGGTAGAGTGCAGTGCCTGGCCGCAAATTGACAGGCATCTGCTGGGGGAACAGCCGGTTTCCCTCGGCCCTGTTTACGCGAAAACCCTCCAGTTCGCGGTTGGCATTGATGAAGCACAGGCCGTCGCCATTGGCAAAGGTTGCTGTACCCGCCACATTGAATGACCCACGGCGGATTTCCTTGACACGTCCTACATATTCACCCATAGCCTTTGGCGTGTCGGGCGAAAAGATGTCAGGTTGGCGGCCATTTAGGAAGTAAGTAGTGAAGCCCCGATTGAACGTCTTCTGCAGGTCAGGCGTGAACGAATAGGTGCAACGGCCGGACGATGCACGGCAGTAGCGGTCGGGATGACGGGCAATGAGGGCATCCAGCTGCTGCCTGTAGGTCGCCGTGACGTTCTTGACATAGCAGACATCCTTCAGCCGCCCCTCTATCTTGAACGAGGTGGCTCCTGCTGCTGCCAGTTCTTCCAGATGGCGGCTCAGATTGAGGTCCTTCAGCGACAGCAGATGGCGCTGGTGTTCCAGCTCGCGGCCGTCGGCATCGACCAGGTCGAACTTCATCCGGCAGAACTGTGCACACGCTCCCCTATTGGCCGAACGTCCGAAACAATGCTGTGACGCATAGCAGATGCCACTATAGCTGACGCACAGGGCACCATGCACAAACACCTCGAGCGGCATGTCGGGCACCTGCCGATGGATGTCTGCAATCTCGCTGACGGAGAGTTCGCGTGCCAGCACCACACGCCGGAAACCCAGCGACTGCAGCCAGCGCACCTTTTCGGCCGTACGGTTGTCCGTCTGCGTGGAGGCATGTAGGGCAATAGGTGGCAGCGGCATCTGCAGGATGGCCATATCCTGTACCAGGATAGCATCGGCGCCCACATCGTAAAGACGGCCAATCATATCCTGGGTGTCTGCCAACTCGTCATCGTAGAGAATGGTGTTGACCGTCACATAGACCTTGACGTCGTAGAGGTGAGCGTATTGGCAGAGCTGACGGATGTCGTCGATGCTGTTGCCCACAGCCGCACGGGCACCATAACGAGGAGCGCCGATATATACGGCATCGGCCCCGTGGTCGACGGCAGCCTTTCCGCACTCCAGGTTCTTGGCCGGTGCCAGCAGTTCGAGCGGAGTCATCATACGCGCTTACTCTTATACCTTATTATATATATTAGCGAATCTCGTTGATGTCGTACGGTGTCTCCTGATAGACGTAATAGTTTATCCAGTTGCTGTAGAGCAGGTTGGCATGTGCACGCCACGACACCAACGGACGGTTGTCGGGATTGTCGTTGAGGTAATAGTGGCGCGGCAACTCCACATCGTCACGGACGTCCTTGTCGCGGCGGTATTCTTTGTCGAGGGTGTCGGGGGCATACTCCAGATGTCCCGTGATAAAGAACTCACGGCCACCTCGGGCCATCACCATGCTGACACCACTGTCGGGCGACTCTGCAATCAGCTGCAGTTCCGGGTGTGCCATGATGTCCTCGCGGTGCACCTCCGTATGACGGCTATGGGGCATCTGAAACACATCGTCAAAGCCGCGGAAAATAGGCAACGTGGGGTCTTGCGTATACTGCGGAAAGATGCCGAACATCTTCTTCGGCAATGGATATTTGGGAATGCCGTAGTAGTAGTAGAGTCCCGCTTGGGCTGCCCAGCAGATGAACAGCGTACTGGTAACATGCGTGCGTGCCCACTGGAAGATGTCCCTCATCTCGTCCCAATAGGTGACTTGCTCGAAGTCCAGCGTCTCCACAGGAGCGCCCGTGATAATCATGCCGTCGTACTTCTCATGGCGCATCTGTTCAAAGTCGCGATAGAACATCAGCATGTGCTCAATGGGCGTATTCTTCGACGTGTGGCTCTTCAGCTTCATAAAGCTGATTTCCAGCTGCAGCGGGGTGTTGGAGAGCAGGCGGATGAGGTCTGTCTCGGTCGTAATCTTTAGCGGCATCAGGTTGAGGATGGCAATCTTCAAAGGCCGGATGTCCTGCATGTGGGCTCGCGAGTCGTCCATCACGAAGATATTCTCCCTTTTCAGAAGCTCAATGGCGGGCAGTTTATCGGGTAATCTTAATGGCATGGGGATATTTGACTATTTGACTATTTGACTATTTGACGATTGGACAATTTGACGATTGGACGGTGAATACGCATACCGACACATTGTCAAATCCACCAGCTACAATGGCGGCATCGCAAAGTTGGTTGGCATTGGCACCTTCCAGCATCAAACGGCATATTGTCTGGTCGGGAACCATATCGTTCAACCCGTCGGAACAGAGCATATAGGTGTCGCCCGGCAGGAAACTGTCGGTAAACTCAAACAAATCCATATAGGAATTCCTGCAGCCGGCACCGATGCAGTTGGTGATGATGTTGGAATGACGCTTCTCACCGCGCACATTGTTCAGCGAATGGTCGGTGGTCAACTGCTTCAGCTGACCGTCGCGCAAACGATACAGCCGGCTGTCGCCGCAGTTCATCCAGTAGTAGTGCTGGTTATAATAGACGATACCCACCAGCGTCGTTCCCATCTGTGCCATATCCGGATTAGCATGTCCCTTGGAGTCGATGACATGATTGATGGAGCGATGCCACTCTATCATCGCCTCCTCCAGTTCGCCGACAGCAAGCCCGCGAGGCAGGTCGTTGACGAAATACTGCAGGTTGGTCAGCGTGTCACTGCTGGCCACCTCGCCGGCATTGTGTCCGCCCATGCCGTCAGCAAGGGCTATGACAAAGCGGTAATAGTTTTCGGTCATAAACTCCGTCTGATACACGTCGCTGCGTACCAGCTTATCGTATGCGAGAATCATGTCCTCGTTGTTGTTTCTTACACATCCCACACGGCTCGCAGCCGATAAAATGATTTTACTCATGGATAATGGATATACGTACTTATTGGTTGTTATTTACATTGTTTAGTTGATGCTCACCTGCAGATTGATATTGGCCAAGGTGACAATGTCACCACCCTTGATAGTCATCGGAACATCCGGTAGTATATCACGCTGGTTCAGCTTCGTACCATTCGACGAGTGCTTGTCAATGATACACCACCCCGACTCCTGCTGATAGATGAGCTGGGCATGAACACCCGAAATATACATATTGGTGGCAAACATCTGCTGATACGGTCCCTGCCGGCGACCGATGATGGCACCGTTGATGCCGACAATACGAATGTTTAGGCTCGGATTGTAGAGCGTCAGCGTCGGCATCGTACCCATAGCTACCGGTTTGCCGGCATTGGTCACCACCAACGACGTGAAGCCCGTGGAAACATTGCTCATGGACGACTGCTGGCGGGCGGCCTCCTGCTGCTCCTTCAACTTGTCGGCAGTAATCATCAGGCCGCCGCAATAGGTGCAGCGACGACCAATGCCCACACGTCCGCAACTGGTGCAATATACCAGTTCCTGACCGCACTGGTCACAGAAATTGGAGTCGTTGTCTATTTCTTCTTTACAACTTGGACATATAATCATAGTTCATCTTTTATATCTTCTGGCATAATAACTTGGTAGGTCTCGGGCGTCACCTCTTCAGGCGGGAGGGCACTGACACGAACTGACAGCTGCTGGATGGTAGCATCCAGCAAGTTACGCATCTCGCGGGCATTGCCAAACGACTTGTCCTTATTGACAACCTTACGGCAAATGAGGTCCAACAACTTGAACTCGGCCGTCGGTGACAGCGAGTAATTGTTCTTACTGGCCATCTTCTTGAAAATAGCCAGAAGCTCATCTTCGTTATAGTCCTCAATATGCATCTTGTGTGAAAAACGGCTGGCAAGTCCCGGATTGACGTTCAGGAATTCCTCCATCTCGTCTTTGTAGCCGGCTGCGATGACGACAAACTTGCCACTGTCGTCCTCCATGCGCTTCATCAGCGTGTCGATAGCCTCCTTGCCGTACTGGTCGTTCTCACCACACAGCGTATAGGCCTCGTCGATGAAGAGAATGCCGCCCATCGCCTTGTCGCACATGTTGTTGACAATCCTGGGCGTCTCACCCATGTATTTACCGACCAAGGTGGAACGGCTGGCTTCTGTGACATGACACGTAGGCAGGATTTCCATCGCCTGCAGAATCTCACCCATCTTACGGGCCACCGACGTCTTGCCGGTGCCGGGATTGCCTGTCAGCACAAAGTTCATGGACATCTGCTGCACCTTACCGACACCCAAGGCGGCACGCTGTTTCATGAACATGCTCTGCACGGCAAGGCGGCGAATCAAGTTCCTGACAGAACGCATGCCGATGAAGTCGTCCAGCTCGTTGAGGACTTCGTCCAGCGGACGTGCTGCCTGAGATTGCTGCATCGGCAGGTCGGCGACCGTCAGCTTGTACATATCCTGCAACAGGAATCCCTCGGCTTCCGTGTCGCTGACATGGACATCGGGGTTGTTCATCTGCTCCACCAAACGCTGGCTTTGGCGCTCCACCGTCTCGTCGAACACACGGCGTGCCTCGCGGGCATTGCCAAAGTTCTTGTCACGACGCAGATATAGCTGTTCAAACTGACGGTGTACGGCAGCTTGCGTTTCGTCGTCAAGTTCGAACTTCTTGGCTGTTGCCATATTCAGGAATATCTGCGTCAGCTCGTCAGGCGTATAGTCGTCGAAATGGATGGTCTGCGTAAAGCGGCTCTTGAGTCCTGGGTTCGAGTCGATGAAGTCATGCATCTGTTCGGTATATCCCGCCACGATGCAGATAAACTTGCCGCGGTCGTCCTCCAGACGCTTCAACAGCGTATCAATGGCCTCCGCACCAAACGAGTCCATATCGCTGGACTTCAGGGTGTATGCCTCGTCGATGAAGAGCACGCCACCCATAGCCGAGTCAATCAGCTGGTTGGTCTTGATGGCCGTCTGCCCCGAATAGCCTGCCACCAACTTGCTGCGGTCAGCCTCTACCAGCTGGCCACGGGAAAGGATGCCCAGTGTATGGAACACGTCAGCCATGATGCGGGCGACGGTGGTCTTACCCGTTCCGGGATTACCCGTAAAGACATAGTGTTTACCCTGATACGTATTGGCTTCGCCACGATGTATCTGCAAGTTCAGGAACGAAGCCAGATTGGTGATTTCCTTCTTTACAGCAGACAGTCCCACCAAACCGTCCAGCTTGGAGAGACATTCCGTGTAGTCAACCTGCTTGGGAGCCTCGTATGGAATATCGTCAACGGTAATGGTCATCAACTCCTCGTTGCTCAGTGTAGCAATGTCGACCTTCTGCATGCGCTCAGCCTGACGGGCACAAATCTTGTCGAACAGCTGGCGCATGGTACGACCATTGGCAAAGTCCTTGTCGCGGCTGTTATACATATTGGTAATCACCTTCAATGCCAGCTCCTGAGCTTCTGGGGTAAACTGATATTTCTTCTCCTGGGCAAACACTTCCATAATCTGGAACAGCTGGCTGGGAGTATAGTCTTCAATGTTCAGGTAGTAGCTGAAACGGCTACGGAATCCCACGTTGACACGGAAGAGGTTTTCCATTTCCGTACGATAGCCGGCAGCAATCACGACGAACTTGCCACGGTCATCCTCCATACGCTTCATCAGCTGTTCCAGCGCCTGTGCGCCCTGCTGGTCGCGGTCGCCTGTCTGACTGATGGGGGCAAGCGTGTAGGCCTCGTCGACAAACAGGATACCACCCATCGCCTTGTCGCACAGCCGGTCGACCACCTTGGGCGTCTCGCCCTGATAGGGGCTGACCATCTTGGCGCGGTCGGCTTCAACAACATGGCCGCTGTCAAGATAGCCGATAGACTCCAGTATCTCACCCAACTTACGGGCAATGGTCGTCTTGCCGGTACCGGGATTACCCGTCAACACAATATGAATGGACGCCTTCTTCTGTTCACCTAAGCCACGCTCGGCACGCTGCACATTGTTGCGGACAGAATAGGCTATCTCGCGAACAGCATTCTTCACCTCATCCATGCCGATGAACTGGTCGAGGTCACGCAGGATGTCATCCAGCGAACGTTCCTCCGGGACATAGCCGCGGATGTCCTGTTCTTCCACCATCACGGCACTTGTGCCACGACTGATAAAGGAGGTGAAGATGTCTTCTGCCGTCTTGATGGCGACGTGGGCATAGCCGAAGGTGTCATCCTTCATCTTGACCTGATACTGGAAGAAACGAACCAGCTTGCGTTCTGCGTCAGGCGAGTAGGCGGTAATGCCATATTTGTTTTTCAATTCCAGCTTACAGATATCACATAACTCCTGATAGCCGGGGGTAGGCAGGCGGAACGTATATTTGAAACGGTTCTGCGCAGCAGGGTTAGCCGCCAGAAAGTCGTCGAGTCCTTTGGTCAATCCGCTAATCATGACGATGGGATTCTCGTTCCACTTATCCATCTCTACAAACAGCTTGTCAAGCGGATTGACCTGGTTGGAATAGCGGTCGGGCAACAGCTTCTGCACATTATCGAAGAAAAGGATACCGCCACGGGCTTTCTTCACGTTGTCGTCCCACTTGTCGACAAAGCGCTGATAGTCGACGGCATCAACCATCGTGAGCTTAGGCTTTTCTATAATCTTGTGCTGATAGAAATAGTCGCGAATGACCTCAGCCAGTGCCGTCTTACCCGTTCCGGTCTCTCCAATGACTATCGCATTCACACTCAGGCGGACATTCATGATGTCCTTGCGCGAATGAAGGTAAGTATAGGTATCAACAACCGTCTTCAACTGCTGCTTGACATCATCAAGTCCTACCATGCGGTCAAGCACGTTCTGCGAAACAATGGGCTTTCCACACCACTTGCAGAACTTGGCTATTGAGCGGTTTTCCTTATGACAATGCTCACATATCATATTATTCCACGTCCTTTTGTATTTGCTTTACTACGTCAGTTGGACTCATACGTACATGGTCAAAATCCGGATTAGGATAGTTCAGCAGTTTAGGACTGAACACTATCATTTCCAACACCAGAATGCCCACCATAGCACTCCACAGTATATAATGCAGTACCGACTCCCCACTGAGCGAGCGCACCTGGTTGGCGACATCGTCCAACATGCCGAACTTAGAGCCCTTGAATTTAAATGAACGTTGCTTGAACGTGTAATACAAAGGCTCCAGTAATGTCGACTTGACATCGTCGTCCATCACCGCGTTAATCAGTTGGTTGTCGCTCTTGGTGTCAGAGTGGAAGTCGGTGACACGACAGATAGCCATATATACTAAGGTGATAAGCATGAGTACCGGGACAAACATACTGGGAGCCGATGCGTTGACCGACTTGAGAATCAGTATCGGTATCCACGACGACAACAAGCCAAGCACACCCCACAGGCATGACATGACAAAACCGTAACCGCGGAAATAAGCACGCAGGCCGATGATAGCAGCCGTTATGCCGCCCACAGGGACACCAATGGCCAGCAGGGAGTGGCGGAACAGATAGTCACGACCCGACACGCCACAAACGAGCAGCAGCAACAGCCAGAGGCCACACAACGCATAGAACGTGATACGCCAGCGCTTCTCCTTGGCTTTGGCACGCTGGAATCCCATGCGCACCTCCTTGTACTTCTGCGCCGTCTCGGCCTTGGCATTCTCAAAGCGGGTATAATACTGCTGGTGCTGGTCAATCTCACCCAGATTGAGAATCCACTCTTCCAGCATGCGCTCATAGCTGTAGGTCTCGCTGAAGTCGCGGTTCGGGTCTTCATGGTAAAAGACCGACATCCACTGACACAGCGAGCCGCGCTTCATTGCTGCCAGCAACTGAGGACGGAAAGCCATCTTATCCATATATATGGCGGACTTGAGCTCCTTGCCGTCTTCCAGCATGTAAGAAGGTGTGACACCTAAGATACGACAGAAGCGATAGGCAGCAGTGCGGAGGTCATAAGCACTGACACGCTCGCGGTTCTCGTCGCTCTTCAAGTCGAAGCATGCACGTGCCTGACTGATTTGTTCGAACCAACCATGCAACTGGGCGAAATAGAAGAAACGGCCGGTGGGGTTGGCGTAATCGTCAATCTTGCCGGCAAACTCGTCAGCCGGCAGGTCCTGCCAACTTTTCAGGTCTTCGCACAGTACCTCGCCGACTTTATACGGGGTGTCGGCATCGCGCAGGTCGTATGCTGCTTCACGGTCGATATTGTAAAGTACTTTATAACCCAACGACCGACTGGGTGTCTGACCGCTGGTCATGATACGCAATGCTTCGCAGGCCATGTGGTCTTCATGACTATACATCCAGGAAAGCAGTCGGCCGTCACACAAGCTCAACCATTCGTCTTCCGTGCAGTCCTCATATCCGAAAGACTGAACGATTTCGGCGATGTTCGATGACGGCTTGTTGTGCAGGAACGGTATTTCGGCATCTATCTCGAAGACTAACTTCAATATAGCTACCCTGCCTTCCAGTTTGCTTTCCTCGGCAAAATAGCTGCGCAAGCGGTTGACATCGGCTTTGGTGTGCGACTCCAGATACAGGAAAAGGGTGTCGTGAGGATTGGCCAGTGCCAGTTGGTATTCCTCCTGATAACTCAAGATAGAGATAGCAGCACTATGGATATCGTCGCACTTGTTGCCGTGCAGGTCGGTATAGGGATAGGTCGGCTCCATCACATAGACGGCAGCCATCAGTCCGGCCTTCTGGTCAACAGGATAGCGGTTGACTACAATATCCTTTATGGACGAACTCAACTTCACATTGCCACACTGTTCCAGCCAACCTGTAATACGACCGTTATAAAGGTAGCTGATAGCCAGTCGTTCATTGTCTATCAGCAGGGGTATCAGTTCATGCACATTATCGGCAACGAGGTTGCGTTCCGGGTCGACAATGAAGCTGCGATACTTCAGAATGGGCGACGAGAGGTCAATCTTGACATTCTCCCCCAGGAACCATCGTTCTACCTCCTCATAGCCCCAGCGTGTCTGGGGATTGACAGAGGTCAGTCCCTGGACAATCATCTTCACACGTTCAGGCAATTCATTAATGCGAGGCAGACGGCCTTCATTCTTCTTACGCATCATGACACGCTCGTTCTGACTGAGCGGACTCTCGCCAAGCCACAGCGTCATCAGGGTGATACCTAACGAGTAGTAGTCGACGGCAGGGGTTATCTCCACCTCACCGTCAATGACGTCGTTATACATCTCAGGTGCGGCATATACCGGCGTTCGTGCCTGGGTAGTGCGGTGAACCTTCTCGTCATTACCCAGCACACTGGATATGCCGAAGTCTCCCAGCACCAACTCGCGGTGATTAGTGTCACGGAAGAAGTAGTTGCCGGGCTTGATATCCTTGTGGATGATGTTGTTGTTATGACAGTAAGCCAGCGCTGCTGCAGCTTGGAGGGCAATACGGCGGAACTGATTGAAGTCACCGTCTATGTCATATTCGTTGAGCGTGCCACCCTGTAAGTACTCCATGAGCTCATAGTCACGGTTCTTGCCGTCAACATAGGCCTTGCCATAGTCCTCTATCTTGACTATCATTTCCATGCCGATGTTCTGGATGATACGCATGAGCGTCTTCTTGATGGTGAAATTGGGGTAGTAAATCTTCAGCACTCGCTCACCCTCTTCGCCCTCAACCAGAAAAACCTGAGCCTCGCCGGAATTGTCACTCAGGCACTTGATGCTATGATATAGCCGTCCCTTCAACAGAAATTCCACTTCTCCACCCGTCTGCTGTGACTGGTTGTCCGGACGCAGCGTCGAATCTTTAGTAGCTGCTGTACGGGGCGTTTCCACACGCTTGGTGACGTCAGCATAAGGTTCTGCCACGCGGCGGGTGGCATCATTTGCGGATTGTGTGGTTCTTATGGTTTCGTCCATGATATTTATTTGTCGTCTTTAATGTCTCCAGTATTATTCTTACCTAAAATCACCCATTTGCCCCCCAACTGAGGCTTGGCACAGCCACAAGGACTGCTGTGCATGGCATGCTTGTAGTTGCATACCCATGCCAGACGCACACCTGCAGGTTTGCTGGCCATCGCATAATTACGCGCCTTGGCTGGTGAGGCACTGGCAGGCACGGCCATTTTATCGAGTATAGCAGACAGCATCTTGACACGCATAGCCTTTCGTTCTTCCAACTCTTCCTTGGTCATCCGTTTCGATTCAGGCTTTGATATGACCGGATTCTCAATGCCCTCGTCCTTGGCCAAAAGCGTCAAGACACGTTCACGCAATTTGATATTCATCTGTTCGCGGATGATGTCACGCTCGGAATTATATGGCAGCGCATTCTCCAGTTTGGTATAGTCCTGCACGATGTCCATCATCTCCTGATAGTCAGGATTTTGTTGCAGTTCCTTCACCAGCATGCGAGCCTCGTCGGTCAATGCCGTACCGCACTTCTTGCAAAAGGCGAAATCGTTCAGCGAGTGACAGGTCGGGCATACCAGTCCTCCCCGAGGACTGCCGCATTCGGGACAGTAGGCCTCATTACCGGACAGGAACGCCCCGCAGAAGGAGCAGACGTCCTTACGGATGTAATGATGACACACCTCACAGAAATCGGCATCGGGATCCATCTCTGCTCCGCAATGAGGACATGTGGACTTGTTGATGGGCTGACCACACTGTGCACAAAAAAGGGCTTCCGGGTCATTGGCAGCACCGCAGAAAGGACATTCCTTGCCTGCTATCTGCTGCTGCATCTGCAACTGCTGCACCGCACCAGCCTCTTGCTGCATGGTCATTTCCTGCTGCAATTCCTGTGGCCGGACAGTACTTTGCGTTGTTTCATTGGTTATATTGTTTTCGTCTATCATGATGGGTTTAGTAATAATTGAATGCAAAGATAGGAAATAATTTTGAAATAAAGCAAAAAAACCGCCGTAAATTTATTTACGACGGCATTTTTTCGTTATTTAGAGCAAAAAACTTACCAAAGAGGCAAACGCTCGGACTTGGGGATGAACATCTTATCGCCTTCTTTGACATCGAATGCCTCATACCACATGTCAATATGGGGAAGGGCGCCATTGACGCGCCAACGACCCAGCGAATGGGGGTCGCTCTTGGTGCGGTTACGGATTTCGGCCTCCGTCACATTGCCTGCCCAAACGCCGGCGTATGCAAGGAAGAAACGCTGGTCGGCAGTAAGTCCGTCGATGACGGGCAGGTGATGACGCTTGGTGGCATTCTTGTAGGCATACCAGGCCACCTGCAGTCCTCCGTGGTCGGCCAGGTTCTCACCTAATGTCAGACGGCCATTGGCATTCAAGTCGGGCAGCACCTTGATATTCGAGAAGAAGTCGGCATACCTGTCCGTACGTTCTGTAAAGTTCTTTCCGTCAGCTTCCGTCCACCAGTCGTGCATATTTCCATCCTTGTCAAACTGGCGTCCCTGGTCGTCGAATCCATGGGTCATCTCATGTCCGATAACGACACCGATGGCCCCATAGTTAAAGGCATCGTCAGCCGTCGGGTCAAAGAACGGAACTTGCAGAATGCCAGCTGGGAAGCAGATTTCGTTCGTGGTAGGGTTATAGTAGGCATTGACTGTCTGCGGAGTCATATACCACTCATCGCGGTCGACAGGCTTTCCGGCCTTTTCCTCAATATTGTGGGCCACATGCCATCGGCTGCACTCCCGCATGTTCTCAAAGTAAGATTTTTTCGCATCAATCTTCAAGGTCGACATATCCGTCCACTTGTCAGGATAGCCTATCTTAACATAGAAGGTGTTGAGCTTCAGCAGGGCGTTGACCTTTGTCGAATCGTCCATCCAGTCCTGGGCGGCAATACGCTCACCCAAGGCAATGCGCAGGTTTTCCACCAGTGTCTTCATGCGCTCCTTGGAGGAAGCGGGGAAGTATTTCTTGACGTAGATACGGCCCAAGGCCTCACCCATCACGCCCTGGACCTGGTTGGTAGCACGGCGCCACAGCGGATGGTCCTCCTTGCGACCCGAGAACACCTTACCGTAGAAGTCGAAATTGGCTGCTCGCACCGCGTCGTTCAGATAGCCGGTAGAGCCGTCAATGATGCCCCACTCCATCACGTCGCGATACTCGGAAGGCTTCATCGTGGCGAAAATCTTATCGGCAGCCTCCATGAAGGCGGGCTGTCCGACAATCATGTTCTGAATGTATTCGCTCTTGATGCCTCGGGCATTCATCTGGCGTTCCAACTGGAAGTGCGGATACTTGCTGTCGAACTCCTGCAGCGTCATCTTGTTGTAGTTGGCCTGAGGGTCACGCAGCTCCGTGCGCGACTTGCTGGCCTTTGCCAGAGCCGTCTCCACCTTCAGGATGTTCTTCATCTTCTTCACGGCAGCTCCCTTCTTGAACCCGAAGAGCTGGAACATGCGTACAATGTGCTTCTTGTAAGCCTCGCGGATTTTCGTCGTTGCCTCGTCACTTTCCACATAATAGTCTTTCTGTCCCAACGTCAGACCGCTCTGGTAGATGCTGAGGATGTTCTCAGTGGCATTCTTTTCGTCAGCGCCGATGTAGGCAGCAAAGAATTCCTGTTCACCAAAGGGGGCCATCTCCATTTGTACGGCGAAGAGCTGTTCCTTGGTCTTGGCAGCCTCCAGCTTCTTGATTATCGGCATCACCGGGCTAAGGCCGTCCTGCTCGCGGCGGGCAGAGTCCATAGCCAGTTTGTAGAGGTCGCTTAGTTTCTGTTCCACACTACCCTCGGCATAGCTGTTCTCCAGCAGTTCCTTCAGGATACCATTGATGCGCTTGTTGTTGTCCTCGGCCAAGCGGTCGAAGCTTCCATAGCGCGAATAGGCAGGGGGCAGTGGATTGGCCTTCATCCAACCGCCGCAGGCATACTCATAGAAGTCGTCGGCCGGTCGTACGCTGGTATCGAGGTCGTTGAGATTGATACCCGAGCGCAGCTGTGCCGAAGCCGTAACGGTCATCGTTGCTAATGCCATCATTGTTAAAAGTTTCTTCATTGTTTTACGTTATTATGTGATTACTTGATTAGACTATCCTTTAAGAAAGGGTTTCCAGTTCTTCAGAAAGTTTCTCCCAGCGTTCTACCTCTTCGTCCAATGCAGACTTCGTGGTGGTGTATTCCGTCACCAGTTCCATATTCGAGGCATTCTCCGGATTCATCAACAGGTTATCGAGTTCCTTCAAGCGGCGCTCCATGTCAGCTATCTTCCGCTCGGACTCTTCAACGGCCCGCTCGGCCTTGCGCAAACGCTTCTGCTGTTCTTTATGCTCAGCATAGTTTTGCTTGGACGATGAAGGCTGAGGGTTGAGGGGCTGGGGATTGTTCTTACCGTCAGGCTTGGAAGCCACAAAGTCTATCTGCTCGCCTCTCATCTCTATCTTCTCACTCCGGTCACGCAGGAAGTCATAGATGCCGCCCAGGTGTTCGCGGACCTTACCGCCGCCAAACTCATAGACCTTCGACACCAGGCCATCCAGGAACTCACGGTCGTGACTGACTATAATCGCCGTACCATCGAAGGCTTTTATAGCTTCCTTGAGCACGTCTTTCGACGCCATGTCCAGGTGGTTCGTCGGCTCGTCGAGTATCAGCAGGTTGACGGGTTCCAGCAACAGGCGTATCATGGCCAGACGGCTGCGCTCGCCACCGCTGAGCACCTTCACTTTCTTGTCCGACGCTTCACCGCCGAACATAAAAGCCCCCAGGATGTCGTTGATGCGCAGGCGGATGTCACCCTTGGCGACGTTGTCAATGGTCTGGAACACGGTCAGGCTCTCATCCAACAGTTGAGCCTGGTTCTGCGCAAAATAGCCTATCTGCACGTTGTGGCCTATCTTCAGATGACCGTCAAAGGGAATCTCGCCCATGATGCACTTCACCAGCGTCGACTTTCCCTCGCCGTTCTTGCCGACGAAGGCGACCTTCTCGCCGCGCTTGATGGTCAGGGTCACCTGAGCAAACACGTTATGTTCGCCATAATCCTTCCTCACCTCCTCGCAAATCACGGGATAGTCGCCGCTACGCAGGCATGGCGGGAATTTCAGGTGCATCGCCGAATTGTCCACCTCGTCGACTTCGATGGGTATCATCTTCTCCAGCTGCTTCACCTTCTGCTGCACCTGTACGGCCTTTGTGGCCTGGTAGCGGAAGCGCTCTATGAACTGACGCATGTCGGCCATCTCCTTCTGCTGGTTCTCGTAGGCCCGCAACTGCTGTTCGCGACGTTCCTGGCGCAGCACGACATACTCGTCATACTTCACCTTGTAGTCAATGATACGTCCGCACGAGATTTCCAGCGTGCGGTTCGACACATGGTTGATGAAGGCGCGGTCGTGCGACACCAGCACCACAGCCTTCGCCGATGCGGCCAGGAACTGCTCCAGCCACTGTATGGACTCAATGTCCAGATGGTTGGTAGGCTCGTCCAGCAGCAGCACGTCGGGCTTCTGCAGCAGAATCTTAGCCAGTTCGATACGCATGCGCCAGCCGCCGCTGAACTCGCTGGTGGGGCGATTGAAGTCCGTACGCTCGAAGCCGAGGCCCATGAGGGTACGCTCCAACTCAGCGTCCTGACTCTCAGCACCCATCATCAGGTAGCGTTCGTGCTCCTGCGTATAACGTTCGACAAGTGCCATATAGCCGTTGCTCTCATAGTCCGTACGCTCCCCCAGCTGGCGTTCCAGCAGGTCTACACGCTCCTTCAGCCGAGCCACGTCGGCAAAGGCCTTCTGAGCCTCCTCGCGCACCGTCGTGCTATCCGTCAGTTTCATCACCTGAGGCAGATAGCCGATAGTGGTTTCCTGCGGCACGCTGACCGTTCCTGCCGTAGGATGCTGCATGCCACAGAGTATCTTGAGCAGCGTAGACTTGCCGGCACCGTTCTTGCCTACCAATGCTATGCGGTCACGGTCGTTGACCACAAAACTGGCATTGGCAAACAGCGGCTTCACACCAAACTCCACGCGCAATCCTTCTACTGAAATCATCTTTACCTTATTATAATGGAGCTGCAAAGGTACGAATAAGTAAACGAAATGCAAAAGGAAATCATGTTTTTCTTTCTTCGTATGGCAAATAGTTCCTCATTCATTTTTTTGTTGAACTATCCACTATCCACTTGTTTGGAGGATAGTCAGGGTGGCAATTCTGCACGGAGCAGATAACATATCAGCACGGAGCAGAGACTATCTCCGCACGGAGCAGGAAATATCTCCGCACGGAGCTGGAAATATCTCTGCACGGCGCAGAGACGGGGTTCCCATACTGGGAACGGTCGGCTTGCATGCTGGTTGTTAGTGGAGAAAAGGCAGATCAGGGTTAACAAAAAGGCACTTCGGAGTTGTCAAAGTGGCTGTTTCTGTTAGGGAAAAAGGCTGTTTCCAGGGGTAAAAAGTGTCTGTTTACGGGTCGAAAACATGCTGTTTACGGGTCGAAAACATGCTGTTTTCTGATAACAAATAGCATGTTTCTGGTAACTATCCACTAAATTTCAGTTAACCTGTTTGTATTCAGAAACTTAGATTGAATTTAACTATCCACTAACTATCCACTAACTATCCACTAACTATCCACTAACCCTACACTAGAATCTCCGCCCTTTAGTGGATAGTTAGTGGATAGTTAGTGGATAGTTAGTGGATAGTCATTTTGAAGTTATATTATTGATATATTGATGTTTAGCTTCAATTTAGTGGATAGTTGAGTCTAAAATGGTATTTCGTATAAAAATTACTAGCTGTTAGCACAACGCTCTGCCAGACATATCCAAGGCGGATGCATAGTGCATAGGTGTATTATATGAGAGCGATGAGTAAAAACTCAGATGTCCAAGGGCACCAGCAGTTTGACACCGAAGGAACGGCCGGGATTACGGATGCCGGGGGCTTCTGCATACTTCAAACGGCTCAGATGTGACTGATAGGCGCGATTGGTGAGATTGGTGCCTGTCAGATAGACGGTGGCCACGCGGCGCCCCTTATGGCGGATGTCGGTACCCAGGGTCAGGTTCAGCAGGGTATATGACGGCGTGGGTGTCTCGGTGTTGTTGGCGGTATGAGCGTGACGCTGGCGCAGATAGCACTCCAGGCCGAACGAGACAAAGGTATTGTTGAGCACGCGTCCGTCGCGGATGATGTCGTAGCGGAGGTTGCTGGTCCAGCGCGGTGCCGGCGTGAAAGGCAGCCACTTCGACTCTTCAGGCTGGTGCAGCTGACGGGCATTGACGTAGGAGAAGGTGTTTTCGAAGTGCAGTGCCTCCACGGGATGGATGTCCAACAGCGCCTCAAAGCCCCAAAGCCGTGCCGTTCCAGACTGGTACTGATAGAGGTCATCGTCAGCCGAGAGCCGTTCGAGGAAGATGTAATTCGAGATATGGCTGGCAAACAGCGACAGCTGCCACGACAGCAACTCCGACGAGAAGTCCATGCCGAGGTCCCCCTGCCAGCTACGCTCAGGATTGAGCCCGCGATTGCCCAGCTCATAGCGGAACGTCCCCTCATGCTCGCCGTTGCTGCCCAGTTCGCTGAGGTTGGGGGCACGGAAACCATGCGACACGTTGACGCGGACATTCAGCTGGCTTGTGGCATTCCATACAGCCCCGACGGACCCAGTGAGTCCGCGGAAGGTACGGCTGAAGTCGGCAAACCGCTCCTCGCCGTCGTCCGTCAAGGCATAGCTGTGCAGGCTGCGCAGGTCATAGCGCAGGCCGCCGCTCAGCGTGAGGTCGTCGAAATGCCTGGTCAGTGAGGCGAAGGCTCCTATGTCAAAGAGTTTATAGGAGGGTATCAGGTACTCGTCGCCCAGATTCTCGGAGTACTGCCACATGCCGCCAATGCCCGCCGCCCATTTCCAGACCTCGTCCGAGGCCGACAGGTAGTGTACGTCGTAGTTGACGGTATGCAGGCGGAAGTCCAGCCCGGGCTCGTCGGCACTCTCGAATTCGCGACGGCGGTTCTGCTGGTAACCCACAACGGTCTTCAAAGAACCGTCGCCAATGAGGAAGGCATTGTCTAACACAGCCTTGTAGTGGTCTATCTTCTGGAAGGCCTCCGAGGGCAACAGGCGGTCCGTCTCCTCGTCGCGTTCGCCCTCCACCAGTCCTGGCTTCAGGTGGTAGTACGACAGTTTCAGATGGGAGTAGCCCCACTGCCGGTTGACACCCAGCATTCCCGTGAGGGCCCGTTCATGGAACTGCGAACCGGGCACGTGGCCGTCCACCTTATTCTTATATTCACCGGCATCCTTCTGGCTCCATCGCCAGTTCCAGACATAGCCATCACGGTTGCCGGCAAAGTTGGCGGTATAGTCGAAGAGGTTGCCGTTCGTCTGGTATTCCGTGCCGAGGTTCACCCTCATCTTGCCCTGCGGCATCACGGGTTGCTCGTGGAGCACCAGCACGCCGGCCATTGCATCGGAGCCATACATCAGCGACGCAGGTCCCTTCAAGATTTCCACTGAATGGACGCTCTGCCCATCGACTTCGATGCCGTGTTCGTCACCCCACTGCTGACCCTCCTGGCGGATGCCGTCGTTGACGGTGACGATGCGGTTGTAGCCCAGGCCGCGGATGACGGGCTTTGAGATGCCGCCGCCGGTGGTGATCTGGCTGACGCCGGGCTGATGGGCCACGGCATCGATGATATTGGTTGAAGCGACTTCCTGCAGTTCGCGAGGCGACACGACAGAGACTGGTGCCGGCGACTGGTCGGCACGGGCAGAACCCGTCAGGCCCGTCACCACCACCTCGCTCAACATGGCGTTGTTCTCCTGTATCGTGAAGTTGCGCTCCGCCACTCCCCGCAGGTCAATGCTCTCAATGATGGTCTGGTGGCCTACGTAGCTCACCTGGATGGTGGTCTTGATAGCAGGCAGGCCGTTGATGACGTACTCGCCGTCCTGATTGGTGACGGTCCCCTGCGTCAACTGGGGGAAATAGATGCTGGCGCCGATGACGGCTTTGCCGTCGACGGCATCGGTGACGCGGCCTTTCAGGGTCACCTTCTTCGCTGTGGTATCGGCTGTCGCAGGCATACAGATACATGCCAGCAACAGCAACATGATATATGTTGTCTTCATTAATAAGTTAAGTCGTTATCTGTTAATAAAAGAGTTATGGGGCAAGCGAGACTATCCCGCTTGCGCGAATGCTGTAAAAGCCTCGCTTACAGGATATGACAGACAACAGGGGGTGCGCGTGGCACGCTGATGCGCCCCACAGCGGTCAGAAGTTGCTGGTGGGACAGGGTGAAGACGACGTCGTGACGGGCAGGAGCCGGTGTCAGTGCCACCGCCACTGCCTCTTCAAAAGACAGCGACGTGAACTGGCATAACACGCAGTCGTCGTGATGGTTGGCATTGATTGAGAGATGGCCGGCGTGTGGGATGTGCTTGACGCATTCCGTACAGCTGTCACCTTCGGCATACAATCCGCCATGGATGTGTAGCGCCGAAAGCAGCAACATGGGCAGGAACACTGCCAGCATCAGCCTGGAAAACAATACTCTTTTCGCCTTCATCGTTCTAATCGGGCGCAAAAGTACGAAATAAATCTTAATTATGAATTGTGAATTTGAATTATTTCGTATCTTTGCAGGAAAATTCAGATTCTTTATGACAGAAAACAGCCTATCAAGGATGCAGCAGCTGGTACATGAGCTGAACGAAGCATCGGATGCTTACTACAACGGACAGGCAGAGCGGATGACCGACTACGAATGGGATGCCCGTTTCGACGAACTGAAGGCGTTGGAGAAGGAGACGGGCACTACCCTGCCCGACTCCCCGACACAGCGGGTATCGGAAGACACCATCACAGGCAAGAAGGAGGAGCATGAGTTTGCGGCCCTCTCGCTGGCCAAGACCAAGCAGGTGGGCGACGTGTTGAAATGGGCAGAAAGCAGACCCGTCTGGATTTCGTGGAAGTTGGACGGACTGACGCTCGTCGTGACCTACGATGGCGGCAAGTTGACCAAGGTCGTCACCCGGGGTAACGGTCATATCGGCACGAATATCACGCACTTGGCGTCAGCCATTACAGGAATACCGCAGACCATCCAAGCCCAGGGACATACCGTCATCCGCGGCGAGGCGGTCATCAGCTACGACGACTTTGACCGTTTCCTGATGGAGAGCGGCGAGGACTATGCCAACCCGCGCAACCTGGCCTCCGGCTCGCTGACGCTCAAGGATGTCGATGAGGTGCGCCAGCGCCACATCCAGTGGATTCCCTTCACCTTAGTATATATAGAGGATGACCTCACATCGTGGGGCGAGCGCATGGACTGGCTCGACCGGCAAGGGTTCCATACCGTCGAGCGCCAACTCATCTCCCACCCTGACGAAGAGGCTGTAACCAACGTCATCGATGCATTTACAGTAAAAGTCACCTCCAAGCAGAACCCATTCCCCGTGGACGGTCTCGTGGTCTGCTACGACGATACGGCATACGCCCAGACGGGTTCCGTCACCGGCCATCATGCTACACGCGCCGGACTGGCCTTCAAATGGCAGGACGAGTCGGCAGAGACTATATTAAAAGAGGTGGAGTGGTCGTGTGCCGCCAGCACCATATCGCCAGTGGCGGTCTTCGAACCTGTGGAACTGGAGGGTACTACCGTGCGACGGGCATCGCTGTGCAACATCAGCGAGTGTGAGCGACTGGGCATCGGTGGTCCCGGCACGCGCCTCTCCGTCATCAAAGCCAACAAAATCATCCCCAAAGTCATCACCGTCACACAGCGCATCGGCACCTTCACCGTTCCAGACCGTTGTCCAGTATGCCATGCTCCCACCACCATCCCAGAGGCGTCAGTCTCGGGCACCAAGACACTACACTGCTCCAATCCCGACTGTCCTGCCAAGGAACTGAGGAAGTTTGCCCGCTTCGTCTCCAAGGAAGGCATGAACATCGACGGCATCTCGGAGCAGACGCTGTCGAAGTTCATCAACCTCGGCTGGGTCGGCGAGTACGCCGACATCTATAACCTGCGGCAGCACATCCGCGAACTGGCCAACATGGAGGGCTTCGGCGAAAAGTCGGCATCCAACATCATGCGTTCCATCGACCGCAGTAGAAACGTGGAAGCCCACCGACTGCTGTATGCCCTCAACATTCCACTCTGCGGCATCGACGTCTGTAAACGACTGCTCGCCGCCTACCCGCTGGACGAACTGGTCATCGAGTCCACCAAGACCGGCAACGACCTCTTCGCTACCCAAGCCGAACCACAGGATGTCTTCGCACATATCGCCGGCATCGGCCCCGAGAAGTCGGCATCCTTTGTGCGCTGGTTCCGCAACGAACGGAACTACGCCCGCTACCAGCGGCTACTGAAACACCTGGAGGTCAGCACACCCAACATTGCCCCTGCCGGTGACCGCTGCCAGGGTCTGACCTTCGTCATCACCGGCGACGTCCACCACTACAAAAACCGCAACGAACTCAAGGCCTACATCGAGCAGCAGGGCGGCAAGGTAGCCACGGCAGTCAGCGGCAGCACGTCGTTCCTCATCAACAACGACATCGCCTCCACCTCCGGCAAGAACAAGAAAGCCCAGCAGCTCGGCATACCCATCATCTCAGAGGATGAGTTTCTGGAACGATATGGAAGTTAAAGGAGATAAAGGAGATAAAGAAGTTATAGAAGTTAGAGAAGTTAGAGAAGTTAGAGAAGTTAGAGAAGTTAGAGAAGTTAGAGAAGCTAAAGCGCATGAATATCCTGACGATGATTATCCGTGCTGCACGGCCGAGCCGCATCAGCGACATGCAGGCCGTTGCCAAGCCCTTCTGGATTCCCAAGGGCTACGACGGCCTGACGTTCTTCGGCCACATCATCACCCATAGCCTGCAGGACGCCGAGCACTTCAACCGGGGCTTCAACGCCATCAAGAACCACGAGATGATACACCTCTACCAGGCCCGTGCCTGTCATGACTCGTGGCTTCGCTTCTACTGGCGCTACCTGCGCTACTGGCTTCAGGCCTCGCGCTACTGCCGCCGACTGAAGAATGCAGGGTACCTGCTGAACCCCTTCGAACTGGAAGCCTATCGGCACATGCACGACCTTGACTACCTGAAAGACAAGCCCGACGGCACCGACGGCTGGCGCCAATATGCCCGGATGTCGCTAGAAGAGCGTCTTCAACACTATCGACAGTCATAGAACACAAATAAATACCAAAAACTTTGGTCACCTAAAAAAAAAGGAGTATCTTTGCAATCTGAAAGTACGAACTCATCATAACACTACTATGAATTATTACAGTACCAATGGTAAAGCTTCCATTGCCGACCTTGAGAAGGCAGTAGTGAAAGGATTGGCAGAGGACCGCGGTCTCTACATGCCAGAAAAAATCTATAAGTTACCCCAAACATTCTTCAACGACATCGACAAGATGCAGTTCCGGGACATCGCCTACAACGTAGCCAGCAACTTCTTCGGCGACGATGTCGATGAGGATGCCCTGCAGGACATCGTCTACGACACGCTGTCGTTCGACTGTCCCGTGGTGAAGGTCAGTGACAACATCTATGCACTGGAGTTGTTCCACGGACCGACGTTGGCCTTCAAGGACGTCGGTGCCCGTTTCATGGCTCGCCTGTTACAGTATTTCCTGCGTCAGAAAAGTTCCGCATGTAGCTGTGGCACAGCCGCAAACCCGACGGTGAACGTGCTCGTGGCTACCAGTGGCGATACAGGAAGTGCAGTAGCCAATGGCTTCCTGGGCGTGGAAGGCATCCACGTCTATGTGCTCTATCCCAAGGGCAAGGTGAGCCCCATTCAGGAGTGCCAGTTCACGACGCTTGGCCAGAACATCACCGCCGTTGAGGTCGACGGTGTCTTCGACGACTGTCAGGCACTGGTGAAGTCGGCATTCATGGACGAGGATCTCAACAAGCACATGCGTCTCACATCGGCCAACAGCATCAATGTTGCCCGTTTCCTGCCGCAGGCCTTCTACTACTTCAACGCCTACGCCCGGATGAAACAATTGTCAAATAGTAAAATAGACAAATCGTCCAATATCGTGATGTGCGTACCCAGCGGTAACTTTGGAAACATCTGCTCGGCACTCTTCGGTCACGAGATGGGACTTCCCATCAAGCGATTCATTGCTGCCAACAATGCCAATGACGTGTTCTACCAGTACCTGCAGACAGGACGCTACGAGCCTAAGGCCAGCATTCAGACACTGGCCAATGCGATGGACGTCGGTGACCCGTCGAACTTCGCCCGCATTATCAACCTCTACAGTCAGAACAACCAGTTCACGCCAGAGGCCACCCATCACCGCATCACCAACCTCATCAGCGGTGCTACCTATAGCGACGAACAGATTGCCGAGACCATGCGCCAATGCTATAGCGAAACGGGATATGTGCTTGACCCTCATGGCGCTTGTGGCTATCGTGCACTCCAAGAAGGTCTCCGCGATGGCGAGGTAGGCGTATTCTGCGAGACTGCCCACCCGGCCAAGTTCAAGGAGAAGGTAGACAACATCCTTGGTACAGACATCGAGATTCCTGCCCGTCTGCGTGCCTTCATGGAGGGCGAGAAGCAGAGTGTCGCCATGAGCAAGGATTTCACCGACTTCAAGTCTTACCTGATGCACCAGTAATCTTCTGCAAACGTTAACGTGATTAATTATGAGAAATTGATACGATATTCGGAAAACAATCACTATCTTTGCACCACGAAACTAACAAACTATTTAAATAATAAAGATATCATTATGTTGAAACCGTTAAACAAAAATTTCGCTCCGAAGAGCGTTATGCCTGAAAAGGTGATTCAGTTCGGTGAGGGTAACTTCCTCCGTGCATTTGTTGATTGGATTATCTGGAACATGGACCAGAAGACCAATTTCAACGGTAGCGTTGTCGTCGTACAGCCCATCGACAAGGGTATGGTAGAGTGGCTCAACGGCCAGGACTGCCTGTATCACGTGAACCTGCAGGGTCGCGAGAACGGCAAGCCCGTAAACTCGCTGGAGCGCATCGACGTCATCAGCCGTGCGCTGAACCCCTACTCTCAGAATGATGCCTTCATGGCGCTGGCTGACCAGCCCGAGATTCGCTTCGTCATCTCGAACACCACCGAGGCCGGTATTGCCTTCGATCCCGCTTGTAAACTGGAGGACAAACCCGCCAGCAGCTATCCCGGTAAGCTGGTACAGTTGCTGTATCGTCGCTGGCAGACCTTCAACGGCGACCCCACGAAGGGTCTCATCATCTTCCCCTGTGAACTTATCTTCCTCAACGGCCACGTGCTGAAGGATTGCATCAATAAGTACATCGAGCTGTGGCAGCTGCCCGCTGACTTCAAGAAGTGGTTCGATGAGTGCTGCGGTGTCTATGCTACGCTGGTAGACCGCATCGTGCCGGGCTTCCCGCGCAAAGAAATTGCTGAGATTCAGGAGAAGGTCGGCTATCGCGACAACCTCGTCGTACAGGCCGAGAACTTCCATCTGTGGGTCATCGAGGCTCCGAAGGAGATTGCCCAGGAGTTCCCCGCTGACAAGGCTGGCCTGCATGTGCTGTTCGTGCCCAGCGAGGAGCCGTACCATAAGCGTAAGGTGACGCTGCTGAACGGCCCGCACACCGTACTGTCGCCCGTTGCCTTCCTGAGTGGTGTCAACATCGTTCGTGACGCCTGCAACCACGAGGTCATCTCGAAGTATATCCATAAGGTGCAGTTCGACGAACTGATGCAGACCCTCGACCTGCCGATGGACGAGCTGGAGAAGTTTGCCGGCGACGTGCTGGAGCGCTTCGACAATCCGTTCGTTGACCATCAGGTGACGAGCATCATGCTGAACTCATTCCCGAAGTTCCAGGCTCGTGACCTGCCCGGCGTGAAGACTTACTTGGAGCGCAAGGGCGAGCTGCCTAAGGGACTGGTGTTCGGTCTGGCCGCCATCATCACCTACTACAAGGGTGGCAAGCGCGCCGACGGTGCAGAGATTATCCCCAACGACGACGAGAAGATTATGGCTCTCCTGAAGGAGCTGTGGGCTACCGGCGACACGCAGAAGGTGGCTGACGGTGTGCTGGGTGCCGAGTTCATCTGGCAGGAAGACCTCAACAAGATTACCGGTCTGAACCAGATGGTCAAGCTCTTCCTCGACCTGATTCAGGATAAGGGCATGCTGGAGGCTGTCAAGACCATCCTCTAAAAGAACTTACACGTTATCTATCATAAGCAGGGCGTATGGATGTTATACGCCCTGCTTTTGTTTCATTTTCATTTTATCCAGTTACAACTACGCAAAATAATCTTAAAAAACCTCGCCAATATAGAAAATAGTTTGTATATTTGCAGAATGATTTGCAAAGTAACTAATTTCATACATTAACTATACATTTTTATTTTAAGATTATGAACGACAACAAAATCATGAACATGGCAGCGGACAACATCCGTATCCTGGCTGCTTCGATGGTTGAAAAGGCCAAGTCGGGTCACCCCGGCGGCGCAATGGGGGGTGCTGACTTTATTAACACCCTGTACAGTGAGTTCTTGGTTTACGACCCTGAGAATCCCGCATGGGAGGGGCGCGACCGTTTCTTCCTCGATCCTGGTCACATGGCTCCGATGCTATACAGCCAGCTCTGCCTCATCGGCAAGTACACACTGGAAGACCTGAAGAACCTGCGCCAGTGGGGTTCAGTGACTCCCGGTCACCCCGAGCGCGAGATTGAGCGTGGCATCGAGAACACCTCTGGTCCTCTCGGACAGGGTCACTGCTTTGCAGTAGGTGCTGCCATCGCCGCCAAGTTCCTGAAGGCTCGTCTGGGCAACGTCATGGGTCAAACCATCTACGCCTACATCTCTGACGGTGGCGTGCAGGAGGAGATTTCTCAGGGTGCCGGTCGTATTGCCGGTAATCTGGGACTCGACAACCTGATTATGTTCTACGACGCTAATGACATCCAGCTCTCTACACGTACCGAGGTGGTGACCAGCGAGGATACTGCCAAGAAGTACGAGGCTTGGGGTTGGTACGTTCAGAAGATCGACGGTAACGATGTCGACCAGATCCGTGAAGCCATCAAGAACGCACAGGCCGAGAAGGAGCGTCCTTCGCTGATTATCGGTCACTGCGTGATGGGTAAGGGTGCCCGCAAGGCTGACAACAGTTCATACGAATGCAACTGCGCTACGCACGGTGCTCCCCTCGGTGGCGACGCTTACATCAACACCATGAAGAACCTCGGTGCCGATCCTGAGAATCCGTTCCAGATCTTCCCGGAGGTTCAGGCCCTCTACGCCAAGCGTGCCGAGGAGCTGAAGAAGATCTGCGCTGAGCGCTATGCTGCCAAGGCTGAATGGGCTAAGGCTAATCCCGAGAAGGCTGCCCAGCTGGAGGAGTGGTTCAGCGGCAAGGCTCCGAAGATTGACTGGACGAAGGTTGAGCAGAAGGCCGGCAGCGCTACCCGCAGTGCCTCGGCAGCCGTTCTGGGTCAGCTGGCTGAACAGGTGCCCAACATGATCTGCGCTTCTGCAGACCTGTCGAACTCCGACAATACCAACGGCTTCCTGAAAAAGACTCACGACCTCGTGAAGGGTGACTTCAGCGGTGCCTTCTTCCAGGCTGGTGTGGCTGAGCTCACGATGGCTTGCTGCTGTATCGGTATGGCCCTGCACGGTGGTGTCATCCCCGCTTGCGGTACATTCTTCGTATTCTCCGACTACATGAAGCCCGCCGTCCGTATGGCTGCCCTCATGGAGCTGCCCGTGAAGTTCATCTGGACCCACGACGCCTTCCGCGTCGGTGAGGACGGTCCTACCCACGAGCCTGTTGAGCAGGAGGCACAGATCCGTCTGATGGAGAAGCTGAAGAACCACCACGGCAAGAACTCTGTGCTCGTCGTTCGTCCTGCCGATGCCGAGGAGACCACCGTCTGCTGGCGCATGGCTATGGAGAATGTCGACACGCCAACCGCTCTCATCTTCTCTCGTCAGAACATCGAGATGCTGCCCGAGGGCAACGACTACAACCAAGCCACCAAGGGTGCTTACGTCGTCGCCGGTTCTGACGAGAACTACGACGTCATCCTGCTCGCTTCCGGTTCTGAGGTTTCTACGCTGGAGGCCGGTGCCAAACTGCTCGCTGCTGACGGCATCAAGACCCGCGTGGTCAGCGTTCCTTCTGAGGGTCTGTTCCGCAGCCAGCCGAAGGAGTATCAGCAGAGCGTGCTGCCCGCTGGCAAGAAGAAGTTCGGTCTGACCGCTGGTCTGCCCATCAACCTCGAAGGTCTGGTAGGTGCCGACGGCTGCGTCTGGGGTCTCGAGAGCTTCGGTTTCTCTGCTCCCTATAAAGTGCTCGACGAAAAACTGGGCTTCACTGGTGAGAATGTTTACAATCAAGTAAAGAAATTGCTTGCATAAATTATGGAAGTTAAGACAGTTGGTGTAGCCTGCGACCACGCAGGCTACCCTTTGAAGAAGTTCGTACTCGAATATCTTGAAGAGAAGGGCTACCCCTATAAGGACTATGGTACGTGGAGTGACGCCTCCGTCGACTACCCCGACTTTGGTCACGCCCTGGCTGAGGGCATTGAGAGCGGCGAGGTCTATCCCGGCATTGCCATCTGTGGTTCGGGCGAGGGCATCAGCATCACGCTGAACAAGCACCAGCAGGTGCGTGCCGGCCTATGCTGGATTCCCGAGATAGCCCATCTCATCCGCCAGCACAACGATGCCAACGTACTGGTCATGCCCGGCCGTTTCATCGACAACAACATGGCCCGCAAGATTATGGACGAGTTCTTTACCGCCACTTTCGAAGGTGGCCGTCACCAGAAGCGCGTCGACAAGATTGCCATCAAGTAAGGGCAACAATTGCTATATCATCAAAAAAAACAATCCGCAATCACTTGGTTGTGGATTATTTTTTGTACCTTTGCACCCCGTTATGAAAAGATTGTTTTTATTAATAGGTATTATATGGACCGCCCTGGGCATGCAAGCCGCTGAGAAAGAGACCCCCAACGCCCAGCAGGCTCGCCGCATGTTCATGGAGACCTTCAACATGATTTACGGCCAGAAGGGTTCGCAGCTGCATTATAAAGTCAACATCATCGGCATCTACAAGACCGAGGGAACAATATGGACCAAAGGCAAGAAGAGCAAATTTGTCGACGAGAAGTATATTGCTTGGAATGACGATGTTACATACTATCGATTAGAGCGAAAGAAGAGCCGTATCGTTGTCTATGATGCCCACTCTGACGAGCGCGACAAGTATGCCACCAAGTTCAAGTTCGTGCCCGACAACTACACCTACAGCATCAAGGACTCCCAGGAGGGCTACTACATCACGCTCAAAGCCAAGAAAGGTGTCAAGGGTATCAAGGAGGCGCGCTGCCTGCTTGACAAGAAGACGCGCTATCCCATCAGCGTCCGCATCAAGGTGGGCATCTTCCACACCACCATCAAAATCAGCAATGTCAAGATAGGTGGCATCGGCGACGACTTCTTCGCCTTCCCCAAGGAGCAGTATCCTCCTACCCGATTCGAGTACGAGGACCATAGGTAATCAGCCAGGAGCGTTAACGTCTTTCCTCAAAGCCAAGCTATGATTGTAGCAAACATGAATCTCCATGAGGTCTATGACACCCTCATGGGGGAGATGCCGAAACTGGACTGGAAACGCGATGCCCTGCTGCCCAAGGCGACGAAAGAGATGAACAGGAGGCTGCGGTTCCAGCATTTTACGATGTACGACTACCGGATTCCCTCGTCCAACAATCAGTACATCATCTATTTCTATCGTGAACAGCCGTTCGGCCCGGTACTGTCCGACTACCTTTGCGTCCTGTTCGATGGCGCCAAGCGCTTCATCATCAAATGGACCGACTGGCGGAAACCGGCGATACACGTTTTCACCAGCCACTTCCTGCAGCGCTACAAAGAACGTTTTTTGAAACAGCCCGAATTGACAGCCAACGAGGTGGCTGTGAGGTTTCTCGCCCGCAACACCAAACTGCAGCCGGTAGCTATCGACGAGCGAATCAACAAACATGCAGCGAAATACGGTGAATTTGCCGGAGAGGGATTCCTGGCGAACGACGGCTTCTGCTTCAAGCTGTCCGGACAAGAACGGCAGGAAGGGAAAGCACCTGTAGGCATCAGCTTCTTTACCACCTTCATGCCGCTGTCCGACATGTCACGCAGCCAGCAAGAGGCCATCATCGAGGAGTGCATGAAGGACCTCTCCGCGTTAAGCGAATAAGTCATCAATAGAAAGTGGTTTCAAGGTCGCCGTGTTCTAAAGTTCATCTCGCATTTTCGGATTTTATGCTCTCCTACCGCGAGGCAGAATTTCTGTAGCTGCGATACTTTTACGCTGTGAAGATCCCATATTTCCCTCTGAATCATAGGTGTAATTCTCAAGCTTTGTGGATCAGCGAGAACCTTCCCCAATTTTCTCTGTTTCAGAACCGCAGGCCGAAAAAGGTGCGAATGCGCCATTTAATGTTATGCAGTGAGAGACTGTCCTTGTAACCATTGTTGGTGAAATTGAAAACCATCGACATACCGATGAACTTGTTGTTCCATTGGCGAACGATGGCACCACGGCCGGTGATAATGACCTCGGGAAAATGGTAGCGAAGGGGTACGCGAGTATCGCCGAAAGTCATTGACGTGTTGCTATAGACGATGAACGTGGGTAGAGCGGAAATGTGTAGCAGACATCCCTTACCTGGCACGTAGTTGTAGCCATAGCCGGCTCCAATACCGATGTTTGTAATCTTCAGCTCCATGTCCGGATTCCCGTCATAGGTGGAGTGCTGCCCCATGCCCGAGGCAGCCAGTAGGAAACTGCCGGCAGAGCGGTGCTGAATGTAGCTCTGCGAAAAAGCGGCGGGATAGGAGAAACGGCGGCTATTGAACACGTAGAAGGCATTCAGGTTGAGTGTCTTTGCCGAAAGCATGCCGTCAGGCAGTGTGATGCGCTCCATACCATCACGGTCGAACCAGCCCTTGAAGTTCTTGGCATCCTGATAAATGATGTCGAAGCCAAAGCGCCGGCCATAGCTGTTGAAATTCAGTTCGAAGTCACTGTACTTTCCCATCAGCTTGGCCGGATTGAGTGACATGCTGAGCGAAAGACCAAGATAGCTGACACCCACGCTGAGTGTCGCCTTCGTATTGGCTTCCAAGTTTGAGTTGAAGTGATGTCCGTTGTCAATTCCTTCAGCCTCAATCTTTGACCCCGACACATTCATCCGCGCCGTGATAGTCCACTTAGTCGAAGGTCGTGAGATGTACGCCGTGTCGATGTCGCTCTTGTAATAGCGGACGCTCAGTAAGCTGTCTATGCGATGGAGCTTCGACTGCGCCCCTACGGGTACCATCGAACCTTGTAAGCAGACCAAAATACTAATAAGTATTTTTGCTGTCGATGAAAATCGTGCCATAATCGATATGCAATTCATTGACAGGTTTGTCGTTGGACATACTGGTGAACCGTCTTTGATTCATCCCTGTTACAGCTCGTCACACTCTTTGAGCCAGAGGGTGCTGCTGGCGTCGCTGGGCATGCGCCAGTCGCCGCGGGGCGAGAGGCTGATGCTGCCGACCTTGGGACCGTCGGGCAGACAGCTGCGCTTGAACTGCTGGGAGAAGAAGCGGCGGCAGAAGGTCTGTAGCCACTTGCGGATGGTGGCGCGGTCGTAGTGGTCGCCGAAGGCCTGCTGCGCCAGCAGCATGATTTTTGCCGGGCGGAAGCCGAATCGCATAAAATAGTAGAGGAAGAAGTCGTGCAGTTCATACGGTCCGACAAGGTCTTCGGTCTTCTGCTGGATATTGCCTTTGGCATCGGCCGGGGTGAGCTCGGGCGAGATGGGCGTGGCGATGATGTCGAGCAGCGTCTCGCGCTGGGCTGCAAAGCGGTCGAGGGTGGCGATATAGCGGATGATGTACTGGATGAGCGTCTTGGGGATGCCGGCATTGACGCCGTACATCGACATGTGGTCGCCGTTGTAGGTGGCCCATCCGAGTGCCAGCTCCGAGAGGTCGCCGGTGCCTACGACGAGGGCATTGTACTTGTTGGCGAGGTCCATGAGTATCTGGGTACGCTCACGAGCCTGCGAATTCTCGTAGGTGGCATCGTGGCGGTGGGCATCATGCTGGATGTCATGGAAATGCTGAGTGACGGCCTTGGCAATGGAAATTTCCATTTGGCTGATGCCCAGCGTCTGCATCAGTGAGGTGGCGTTATCGTGGGTGCGGTCGGTAGTGCCGAAGCCCGGCATGGTGACGCCGATGATGCCGTGTCGGTCGTAGCCTAACTTGTCGAAGGTGCGCACGCAGACAAGGAGTGCCAGCGTGGAGTCGAGTCCGCCGCTGATGCCGATGACCAGGTGCTGGCATTGGGTATGCACAAGCCGCTTGGCCAGACCAGCCGTCTGGATGTTGAGTATCTCCTCGCAAGTGTCGGTCATTTCGGCATCGGAGGGGATAAAGGGATGCGGATTGATGTTGCGTGTCAACTGGAACGGATGCTCAGCGGTGGCTGGCTTGCAGTCGATGATGCGGGCATGGGCATTGCGCTGGGCGTTGATGAATGTGGAATTGGTATGACGCTCGGTACGCAGTCGCTCGTAGTCAATCTGAGCTACTTGAAGCTGGGGCTGGAACGAGTAGCGGTCGCCTTCGACGAGCAGCCGCCCATTCTCGAAAATCATCGCGTTGCCACCATAGACGACATCCTGCGTAGACTCTCCGAAACCGCACGAAGCATAGACATAGCCACACATGGTGCGGGCACTCTGCTGAGCTACCAGCGAGCGCAGGTAGCGGTGCTTGCCGATGAGCTCGTCGCTGGCCGAACAGTTGAGGATGATGTCGGCACCGGCCATGGTGAGGTTGTTGCTGGGCGGCAGCGGTGCCCATACGTCCTCGCAGATTTCCACGCCGAAACGCACGCCCCCGGCCGTCTGGAACACCAGCGGCTCTGCCGACAGCGTGACGGGTGAGCCAGCGAGATAGATTTCCGTGGGGTTGAGGTCTTGCGACGAGGCAAACCAGCGCTTCTCGTAGAACTCGTTATAGTTGGGCAGATACGTCTTAGCAACGACGCCGAGAATGGTACCGTGCTGAATGACGGCGGCGCAGTTGAGCAGCAGTCCTCCGGCCATGACGGGCAGTCCGACGACACAGATGATGTCGAGCTTGCGGGTGAAGTCAAGCAGCATGAGCAGCCCATCTTCGGCTTTGTTCAGCAACAGCTGTTCCTTGAACAGGTCCTGGCAGGTATAGCCCGTCAGACAGAGTTCCGGCAGACAGAGGATTTCCACATGCTGGCCATCGGCCATGGAAATGATTTTCTCTATCTCCTGCACGTTGTACTCTACGTCAGCCACTCGTACTGCCGGCACGGCAGCTGCTACTTTGATAAAACCGTAATTCATATCGTTCGTTTTTAGTTATTGACCATTTAGGGGATGAGGAGTGATGAGTCGCCATAGCTCAGGAAACGGAAGTCATGAGCCAGGGCGTAGTCGTATATCTTGCGCCAGTCGCCATGCACGAAGGCGCTGACCAACAGCAACAGCGTAGACTGGGGCTGATGGAAGTTGGTGATGAGCATCTTGACTATCTTATAGTCGTAGCCCGGGGCAATGATAATCTGCGTCGAGGAGTGGAGCACGGTCTCACCATTACGGTCGTACCACTCCAATACGTTCTGCAGCGCCTTTTGGGGCGTGACGGTGGTTGTGCACTCATAGGGTTCCCATTGACAGACATGCAGGTCGTCAGCAGACAGCGCGGAGTTGGCTTCCAACTTCAGCCCCATGTAGTAGAGGCTTTCCAGGGTGCGTACGCTGGTGGTTCCGACGGCGATGGCCTGACAGTCGTGGGCCAGCAGACGCTCGACGGTCTCACGGCGCACGGCAATATACTCCGTATGCATGGGGTGCTCGCCGATGGTCTCGCTCTTGACAGGACGGAAGGTGCCCGCACCGACATGCAGCGTAACTTCCTGCCGCTCGATACCACGGGCATCGACGGCCTCCAGTACTCGCGGCGTGAAATGCAGTCCGGCGGTAGGTGCTGCCACGCTGCCCTTGATTTTCGAATAGACCGTCTGATAGGTGGTCTTGTCGCTCTCCTGTGTCTCGCGGTTCAAGTACGGCGGAATGGGCAGTTCACCCACGGCGTCGAGGACTTCAGCGAAGGAAGCAAGCAACGACGAATGTGAGGAGTCTGCGGGCGACCATGTGAATTCTACCAGTTGACTGGTGCCAACCTCACCTTTGCGCACAGCCGTCAAATGGTATGTTTCACCGTTCATTTCCAATGCTCTCGTCAACGCGCCCTCCTTCCACTTCTTCTGGTTGCCGATGAGACAAAGCCATTGGCAGCGCTCCCGCTGCTGGAACATTTGTTCGTAGTCGCGGGGCATGGCGGGCTCCAGCAGGAATATCTCGATAAGGGCACCGGTGGGCTGTCCCTGGGCATCGTTCTTGCGGAAGTGCAGTCGTGCCTGGATGACCTTCGTATTGTTCATCACCATCAGGGCACCCTCAGGCAGATGACTGGGCAGGTTATAGAAGACGTCCTCCCCCACTTCACCATGCTCATAGAGAAGCAGCTTCGACGTGTCGCGCTCCTCCTTGGGAAACTTGGCAATGCGCTCGTCGGGCAACGGGTAGTTATAGTCGCTGATATGTATCTCCTTCGTGTACATGTGAATCATGAAATGACAGTAATGGTAGCCTTGATGAGGGCGAAGAGAAGTGTCAGCAGCAGAATGGCCACGGGTACGTAACAATGGCGCAGCGGATACTTGGCCGGTATGGTGACACGACAGTAGAGACGGTAGACCAGCCAGCCTACGAAGCCGCCCCAGCAGAGTCCCACCAGAATGTCGCCGGGATAGTGGACGCCCAGATAGAGGCGTGTATAGCAGTTGGTGAGCGACCAGCAGACTAGGAAGATGGTAAGCAGCCGCTGTCGCATGAGCAGCGAGAAGAAGACGGCGATGGAGAAGGTGTTGGCGGCATGAGCCGAGAAGAAGCCGTAGTTGCCGCCGCGATAGTCGTTGACGACATCGACCAGCGAACCAATCTCCGGGTCATGGGTAGGACGCCAGCGCGCCACAAGCGGCTTCACGAGTTCGTCGTCGACAGCGCCGGCCAGCAGCACGCAGCAGCCTGCTGCCGCCATGATGAGCAGTATGTCACGAATATTGGGATTGCTGCGGATGACCACATAGAGCAGTCCTACATAGAGCGGTATCCACGTCAAAGCATTGGTCAGCGTCAGTATCAGACTGTCTAAAAACATCGAGTCGCTGCCATTCACCATCAGCAGCAAGTGTTTGTCAAACTGAATAATCTCTTCCATCGGCTATGAACTATCTAAATCATTTCTATTTCCTTGGTTTCCAACCAACCCTGTTTGCCGTCGGCCACGCGCACCTCGCGCCAGCCCTTCATGCTGTCGTCGGTAACCGTCACCTTCGTACCCTCGTGGAGGATATACAGTTCGGTACCCGTCTTGGCAGGTGTGCTGCGCACGGTGACGGCCGACTGGATGATGATGGCTCCGCTGCGATGCGTCAGCTCATGCTTCTGCTGCCAGGCAAAGAGATTGCTGACGAGGAAGACGGCCAACAACAGGATGCCGCCGAAGAAGCCCACCTTGCGCAGCCAGACAGGCGAAGAAAACAGGTAGAGCAATGCCAGCACAATGGCGGCGACGAGGGCCACCAGCGCGGTACGTGCCCAGCCATCTACACTCATGATGTTGACTACCGAACGGTACCACGTGACGAAGAACATCTCCGACTCGGGGGTAATCTTATCGATGGTCTTCGAGCGGGCCATCTGCAGGTTGAAGCGGATATCCTTGTCGCCGGGCGACAGCAGGAGTGCGCGCTCGTAGTTGAGAACGGCCTGCGTGATGTTGTCCATACGGTAGTAGGCATTGCCCAGATTGTAGTAAAGGTCAGCGCTAACGCCCTGCTTCAGCAATGCCTCATAGTCGCGGATAGCCTTCTGGTAGTGTTCCTGCACGTAGGCGCTGTCGGCCTCAGCCTTGGTCACAGCAGCTGATGCTGCCACCGGCAGCAATAGCATCAATAGTAATACTGCCACAGACTTAGGGGCACGCTGCTTTTTCATCGTCGTAGCAATTTGCGTAATAGCTGTCATAGCCGTATCATATACCTTATTCATATTACCTGTAGCGTCACCGGGAGCATAGCGGGCATACTCACACTCGTCGAGAGCACCTATGAACTGGGCAATAGTAGGCTCGGCGACGTTGGCAGCCGACAGCTGCTGGCTGACGTTTTCACGGGAGAGCTGTTCGACGGGCATGTTGAGCTTGTCGCTGACATAGCCCCACAGAGCTCGCAGCACCTCGTCATAGAACTCGTTCTGTTTGCCTGCCGTCATCAGGCGGGCTGCTTTCTTCAGGCGCTTCGTTGCCATTTTGTTGGCCTTGCCGGCACGCTGCTTGACGATGTCGGCATTGTCGATAGCACGCTGGCGGAAGATGATGAACAGCGAGATGAATGCCAATAGCAGGACGGCCAGGGATACCCAATACTGGGCGGAACCGAAGAAGTAATCACCTACGGCACGCTGTTCCGTAGCCCCAGTCTTGATGTAGCGGATGTCGCTATTGAGCTGTCGGACATCCTCCTGGCCGGTATAGACTGCCGCAGACGAACCGCTGCCCTTGGCAACATGGAGTTTGAAAGGCTCTGTCTTGATGGTCTTGTACTGATTGGCATGGGTATCGAAATAGACATATTCGATGGCAGGAATCTCGAAGTCACCCTGATGGCGCGGCACAGCCAGGAAGTCGTAGATGATAGAACCCTCCAGACCGCTGGTTGTCAACTTGGTCTTATCGGTGACCTTGGCATCGTAGTGGTCGAAGTCCTTGGGGAACTGGACGTTGGGCTGCTTGAGCAGTTTCATGTTACCTACACCGCTGACGACGACACGCAGCTTGACGGGGTCGTTGGCTTTAACATCGGTCTGGTCGAGCTGGGCGGAGATGTTATAGTGACCTACGCCACCAGAGAAATTGGCGGGACGCTCCGGCAACGGGTCGACCTGGATGGTAATACCGGGCGCCTTGATCTGCTTCTTGACCTCGACATAGCCGGAACCGCCGTTGAAGAAAGCCTCGAAGGGGTCGACGTTACGGTTCTGCTGGACGACAAGGCCCTCATAGGTGATGCCCGGAATCTCGAGCTTGCCCGACACCTGCGGGAACATGACGAACTGCTGCCAGGTGCACGCCTTATAAGGCCGGCCGTTGACCGTCTCCAAATGGAACTGACGGTCCTGACCCAGGGGAATCTCACGGGTATAGAAACTCTTCAGGTCGGCCATGTTACCGTTGAGCTGTGTCAGTCCAACCAACGTATATACCTTATAGGTCAGCAGAATGGGCTCTTGTTCGCGTACATGCTGCTTCGAGGCTGTCACCTTGATGAAGAGGTCACTACCCGAAATGGAAGATCCTGCATCGCGTACCTCGCCAGTGCCCGTCTGTTGTTGCTGACGGCCGCCATGACTGTTGCCTTGCTGAGCTTGTCCGCTGACCTTGATATGCAGTTCGTTGGACATGATAGTCTTGCCGCCTACCGACACATGAGCCGAAGGAATGGTGAACGAACCATTCTGACGCGCCACCAAAATATAAGTATAGGTGATGCTCGACGAGCTCGACGTATGGCCGTTGACCATCTGGAAGCTCGACTGTGTGGACGTGCTGGGACCCATGAGCACATCGAAGGCATCGGGGATGTCGCCGGCACGGAAGTTCCTGGCATCGTCGGTATTGACGGTATAGCTCAAACGGAACTGTTCACCCACAGCCACTTGCCCCGGAGCACGGCCAGTGAGTGTCTGCGCCACTAAGTGGCTGAATAATAAAGAAAAAATAACAAATAAAAAACTTCGTCTCTTCATTATTTCATATTCCTTATTTTTTATTTTTTTATATTTAGGGCGAAGCCCGCAAAGTATTACCAGTTCTTCTGCAGACGGCGCTTGTCAGACTGCTGGGCTTTCTTCAGGCGCTCCTGCGTCTGCTTCTCCTCTTGCATGGCAGCATTCAGCAACTGCTCGGCATTTTCCTTGCTCATCTGCTGCTGGGGAGGCTGCTCCTGCTTCTTCTCCTGTTTCTGGTCTTGTTTCTGGTCCTGCTTCTGCTGGTCTTGCTTGTTCTTATCGTCTTGCTTCTGCTGGTTCTTCTGCTGGTCCTTATTCTGGTCCTGGTTCTTCTGCTGACGTTTACAAAGCTCCAGGTTGTAGCGCGTCTGGTCGTCGGTAGGATTGTTACGCAGTGCTTCCTTATATGCCTCGATGGCTTCGCCGAACATCTGGTGCTGCTGACAGACAACACCCATGTTATGATAGGCCTGGGCTCGGCGCAACGGATTGGTTTCGAGTTTAGCGGCAGTCTCCAGCTGGGTGATGGCCAGCGAGTCCTTTCGCTGAGCTATCAGGGCATTGCCCAGATTATAGTTGGCCTGCGGGTTACGCTGATTCTTCTCCACGGCCTTTCGGTACGACACCTCTGCATCGGCAGCATTGCCCTTGCGGAACTGCTTGTTGCCCTGGCGCACCAGATGACGGTCAGTCTGGGCATAAGAAGATTGTGGTGAGAGAAGGGCGGCAAGGGTAATGGCTACAAGCAGCAGGCGCGGAGAACGTTTAAACAGGCTAACGCGCTTGAACAGCGGATTCTTGATTTCCAGGAGACATATCTCCAGAACCAACAACAAGAGGACAAGAATGCCCACGGCCTGGAACTGTTCGTCGAAATCGCTGTAGATGGTACTCGATATTTCCTTCTTGGCCAGCTTGTCGAGGGCATTATCCAACTGGTCCTGCGCCGAGCTGTTGTTGTCGACATGGATATAGGCACCACTGCCTGCATCGGCCAGCTGACGGCACATCTCCTCGTTGAGACCCGTCATCACCGTCTGACCGCTGTTGTCCTTCAGGTAGTCGCCGTCACCCGTAGGAATAGGAGCTCCATTGGGCGAACCGACTCCCAGCACATAGGTATTCATACCCTTGTCCTTGGCATCCTTGGCCGCTTCCAGCGCACCGCCCTCGTGGTCCTCACCATCGGTGATGACAATGATGGCCTTGCCCACGCCTTCCTGCTGGGTAAAGCTATGGCTGGCCATACTGATGGCTGCGGCAATATCCGTACCTTGGGTGGCTATCATCGAGGGAGAAATGCTGGATAGGAACATCTTCGCACTTACATAGTCGCTAGTGATGGGCAGTTGTACAAAGGCATCGCCGGCAAAGACAATCAGGCCTATCTTGTCGTTGGTAAACTTATCCACCAGATTCTCAACAAGCATCTTGGAGCGGTCCAGACGACTGGGTGCCACATCCTCGGCGAGCATAGAGTTACTGATGTCCATACAGATAATGGTTTCGATGCCGGTACGCTTCTCGTGACTGATTTTTGTGCCCATCTGCGGACGTGCCAGCATCACGATGAGCAATGCCAGGGCACCCAGCAGCAGACAAAACTTCACCAATGGACGGAACCGTGACACGTCTGGCATCAGCTGGCGCACCAGTTCGGGGTCGCCGAAACGACGCAGGCGCTTCTTCTGCTGGCGTACCATCAGCCAACGGAGTAAGGCCAGTATCGGTATCACCGCCAGCGCATATAGATAGATAGGGTCTTCGAATCGGAACATCGATATATTTACTTTTTGACGATTTACTATTTACGATATATTACGGCAGCTTGCGGAAAATGGTTATTCTCAGCAGCACCTCCAACAACAGGAGCAGGGCGGCAGCCAGGGCAAAAGGCTGGTAAGCCTCGTAGCGCCGGCTGAACTTCTTGACGTTCAGCTTCGACTTCTCCAATTTGTCGATTTCCTGATAGATATTCTGCAACTCACGGTTGTTGGTGGCACGGTAGAAGTCACCATCCGTAGCTGCTGCTATGTCTGAGAGCGTCTTGATATCCAAGTCGCCCTTCATGTTGATATACTGGACGGTACCGCCTACCTGCATGGGATAGGGAGCCACCTTATCGGTACCCACGCCAACGGTATAGACGCGGATGCCAAGACTCTTGGCAATCTCGGCAGCAGTCATCGGCGACAGGTCGCCATGGTTGTTCTTACCGTCGGTGAGCAGAATGACGACGCGGCTCTTGGCCTTGGAGTCTTTGAGGCGCGAGACGGCATTGGCCAGCCCCATACCAATAGCCGTACCATCTTCGATACCCCCACCCTGCGGACCACGGGCGGCAATGTCAGTGCGGACGTTGTGCAACAAACTCAGCAGCGACGAGTGGTCGGTGGTCATCGGACATTGTGTAAAGGCCTCTCCGGCAAAGACGGTAAGTCCGATATTGTCGTTGGGACGGCTGACGATGAATTCAGAAGCCACCTGTTTGGCTGCCTCGATACGGTTGGGCTTCAGATCTTCAGCCAGCATAGACGTCGACACGTCCATAGCCAACATGATATCAATGCCTTCCACCGATTGGTTCTTCCAGGAGTTCTGCGTCTGTGGACGAGCCAGGACGAGCACCAACAGCGTAAAGACAGCCATCCGCAAGATAGGCTGCAAGGGCATGAGCATCACCTTCCACGACCGCGGAGCATTACGGTAGGCGTTGGTGTCGCTCAGGCGCATCGTCGGCTCACTCTTCTTCCTATATAGCAAATACCATAATATATAAGGTATCAGCAAGAGCAGCAGAAACAGATATTCTTTATTGGCAAATTCCATTCTTTAACATTTTACATTGAACGTTATATCAGCAGCTGGCTGACCGAATAGACGATATAGCAGAACAAAGCAACAGTAGCAGCGACGACACACCAGATGACCGTCTTCAGCACACGGCGCTCCTTTCGGGTGCGTTGGTCGGCTTCGGAGAGCTGTGGTTTCTGCACCTCTTCCACGGACTGGTTCTCAAGCTTCGTCTGATTGATGAAGTCGATAGCCGAGACGAGGTTGGCATCATTCTCGTTGATCATGGTCGAATACTTGGCAAACTTCACCAGGTCGGCCGTTGTAAAGAGCTGTCGCAACTCGTCCAGACTCTGTTGGTCTCCAGTAGACATCAAACGCTCGATAATCTCCGTACTCGTCATCTCCATAGCCGAGAAACCGTAACGTTCCTCAATATACTTACGCAGCGTATCCGTCAGCTTGGTATAGTACTCCTTCTGGTTTTCGGACATCACCATTTTGTCGGCCTTAATCTGTTCGATTTCCTTCATGGCCTTCTGGTGAGGCAGCAGGCGACGGACAATCTTGATATGGGCAATGACGGGTTTGTTATCGCGCAAACGCAGATACAGCCAGTAGCCAACAGCGATGAGCACCAGCATCAGCACACTGAGCCAGAATGCCGGCGACCACTCGCTCCACTGGAAGGGGTTGTCCTGAACGTCCTTCGGACCGAAGAACTTATTCAACTGCGTGGTGTCCACCTCGACCTCCACGACTTTCAGCGCGAGTTCGTTGGTCTGCAGAGCTTTGCCGTTGACCTTCACCTTGAACGGAGGCAGCGGATAGAGGTTGCCATCAAACGATGTCAGCGTTACCAACAGGCTGTTAGCATCCGGATGGCGGGAACTGATGACCTCCACGCCCGGCACCAGCATCTTCCGCGGCTCCAGCTTGGGCCATTCTATCTTGGCATCGTCAGCAGCCCCCTCAATGGTCAGCAATACTTGTGCCTGCTCGCCTATCATCATCTCTATAGGGGTGATTGTCGCCTTGACACTTGCTTGTGCCATCGTCAGCAACGTACTGACTGCGAATGCTATAAGTATAAACGTTCTCTTCATCAACTTCGTTGTTTAAACAGCAGCAGCAGTGCCTTCACATAGTCCTCGTTGGTAGCAATCGACACCAGGTCGACATTACTCTTGTTCATCGTCTCGCGTAGCTGGTCATGACGTTGGCGCCAATAGCGCTCATGGGCCTGGCGCAGACTGCGGCTGCTGGTATCAATATACTGTTCGTGTCCCGTCTCAGCATCCACCACACGCATGAGACCCACATCCGGCAACTCACGGGCACGGACGTCATATACCTGCAGCGCTACCACGTCATGCTTGCGGTTGGCTATCTGCAAGGGCTGCAGAAAGTCCTGACGGTCGTAGAAGTCGCTGAGTACAAAGGCTGTACAACGGCGCTTCGACACGCTGGTCAGAAACTCCAGGGCCTGCTTGATGTCCGTTCGGTGCGACTCGGGATGAAAGTCCAACATCTCGCGGATGATGTAGAGGATATGCTTACGTCCCTTCTTGGGAGGGATATACTTTTCAATACGGTCGGAAAAGAAGGCCACTCCTATCTTGTCGTTGTTTTGGATTGCCGAGAACGCGATGGTGGCAGCAATCTCCGTCACCATCTCACGCTTCATCTGGCGCTGTGTACCGAAGTCGAGCGAGCCGCTGACGTCGATGAGCAGCATGACGGTCAGCTCGCGCTCTTCCTCAAAGACCTTGACGTAGGGGCGGTGGAAACGTGCCGTCACGTTCCAGTCGATATCACGCACGTCGTCGCCATACTGGTATTCGCGTACCTCGCTGAAGGCCATACCCCTGCCCTTGAAGGCTGAATGGTATTGCCCTGCGAAGACATTCGAGCTCAGACCGCGTGCCTTGATCTCTATCTTCCGCACCTTCTTTAATATCTCAGATGTTTCCATCAAGGAACTTCTACCTTATTGATAATCTTTGAGACAATCTCCTCGCTGGTGATGTTGGATGCCTCGGCCTCGTAGGTAAGACCAATACGATGGCGCAGCACATCGTGAGCAATGGCACGAACGTCCTCGGGCACCACATAGCCGCGGCGCTTGATGAAAGCATATGCACGGGCTGCCTTGGCCAGATTGATGGAGGCACGGGGTGAACCGCCAAACGAAATCATATCCTTCATCTCCTTCAGGCCGTAGCGGTCAGGATAGCGGGTGGCGAAGACAATGTCGGCAATATACTGCTCGATCTTCTCGTCCAGATAGACCTCGCGCACAACATCGCGGGCCTTGATGATTTCGGCCGACGTGGTGACAGGCGTCACCTTGGGCAGCTCGCCCTGGATGTTCTCGCGAATAATCTTCTTCTCCTCGTCGATGGTGGGATAGCCGATGACGACCTTCAGCATGAAACGGTCCATCTGGGCTTCAGGCAACGGATAAGTGCCTTCCTGCTCAATGGGGTTCTGCGTAGCCATCACCAGGAACGGGTTCGGCAGGTCGAATGTCTCACTGCCAATGGTGACCTGTTTCTCCTGCATTGCCTCCAGCAGCGCACTCTGCACCTTGGCCGGAGCACGGTTGATTTCATCGGCCAGCACGAAGTTGGCAAACACAGGACCGCGCTTCACCTGGAAGCGTTCGTCCTTCTGCGAATAAATCATTGTACCCGTCACGTCGGCAGGCAACAGGTCCGGCGTAAACTGAATACGGCTGTAAGTTGCATCTATCAACTGCGACAGCGTCTTGATGGCTAACGTCTTTGCCAGTCCTGGAACACCTTCCAAGAGAATGTTGCCGTCACTAAGCAGACCAATCAATAACGAGTCTACCAAATGCTTCTGTCCTACAATGACCCGATCCATACCTGTAACGAGGTTGGTAACGAATCCACTCTGTTGTTCTATCCGCATATTGAGCTCGCGGATGTCAATAGCTTCTGCCATAATTTCTATTGGATATTAATTGTTTCTTTGTTTTCAAGCTGCAAAAGTACGCAATTTCCACCTCATAACGCACGACTATACACCTAAATAATATTAAAAAAGTTTCCTAAAACTTATAAAATGCAGCTTTTGTAGCATTTTTCTTGAGAAAAGTATGGTTGTTCCAAAATAAAGTTGTAATTTTACACCCAAATTACATTTTAAACTTAAAACTATTCAAAAGACATGAGAAATTTCAAGGCATTTATTGCTATTGCCGGCACGGCTGCTGCCATGCTGGCAGCATGTTCGTCTAACGAACAGCAGACACTTACGGTATCGGGACTGAACCCTGCCAAGTTTGACACCTTGATTAACGAGAAGCCCGTGAAGCTGTACACGCTGAAAAATGCCAACGGTATGGAGGTATGCATTACCAACTATGGCGGACGCATCGTTTCACTCGTCGTTCCTGACAAGGACGGCAAGCCGACGGACGTGGTATTAGGCTTCGACAACATCCAACAGTATGCCGACACGCTGAACTCACCGACGGACTACGGTTCCAGCGTTGGCCGCTATGCCAACCGCATCTGCGATGGTAAGTTCAAACTCGATGGTGTAGAGTACCAGTTGAGGCAGAACGATCCCCATGAGGGTGATACCCGCATTCATAGCCTGCACGGCGGTGGCACTACGGGTTGGATGAACCAGGTGTATGATGTGGTGGAGGCAAACGACTCACTCATCAAACTGCAGATTACTGCTGCCGACGGTGAGAACGGATTCCCCGGCAATGTGGTGGCTACCACTACCTATAGGGTGACGGCCGACAATGTACTCGACATTGTGTGGGAGGCTACCACCGACAAGCCCACCATCATCAACCAGACGAACCACAACTACTATAATCTGAGTGGTGATCTCGAGAACCCCGCCTACGACCAGGTGCTCTATGTCAATGCCGACAACTTCACCGAGGCTGACTTCAGCTATATGCCAACTGGCAAGATCCTGCCTGTAGAGGGTACTCCTATGGACTTCCGCACGCCCCACGCTGTAGGCGACTCCATCAAGTCGGAATACAGCCAGACGAAGAATGCCCATGGCTACGACCACAACTGGTGCCTGAACACCTATAAGGACGGCAAGGGCGACGACACGCAGGTTTGCGCTTCGCTCTACAGCCCCAAGAGTGGCATCTTCATGGAGATGTTCACCAACGAGCCGGGCGTACAGGTCTATAGTGGTAACTTCCAGGGTGTCGACGGCCAGGAGAACATCGTCCGCAAACTCGGCAAGAAGTATCCCCAGCACGTCAGTGTCTGCTTAGAGAGCCAGAAGTTCCCCGACTCTCCCAACCATCCCGAGTGGGCAAGTCCTATTGTGACTCCCGAGAAGCCTTATTACAGCCATGCAGCCTATAAGTTCTCGGTAAAATAATTATCCTACCAATTGTCTATTATTAATTAAATACTATTTTATATGGCATTATTAGACTGGATTGTCATTGGCGTGTTCTGCCTTGCGCTGATTGGCATTGTAGTATGGGTCGTTTCACAGAAGAACGACAACTCGGCAGACTATTTCCTCGGTGGTAAGGATGCAACATGGATTGCTATCGGTGCCAGTATCTTTGCCTCAAACATCGGTTCCGAACACCTCATCGGTCTGGCTGGTGCCGGTGCTTCTTCAGGTATGGCGATGGCCCACTGGGAGATTCAGGGCTGGATGATTCTGATTCTGGGTTGGGTATTCGTACCGTTCTACACCCGCTCAATGGTTTACACCATGCCTGAGTTCCTGGAGCGTCGCTTCAACAAGGAGTCGCGCACCATCCTCTCGGTCATCTCGCTGATCTCTTACGTACTGACCAAGGTGGCCGTGACAGTATATGCCGGTGGTCTTGTATTCCAGCAGGTCTTTGGCATCAAGGAACTCTGGGGCATCGACTTCTTCTGGATTGCCGCCATTGGTCTGGTGCTCATCACCGCACTCTATACCGTCTTTGGTGGTATGAAGAGTGTGCTCTACACCAGCGTGCTGCAGACACCTATTTTATTATTAGGCTCGCTTATCATCCTGGTACTGGGACTGAAAGCCCTCGGCGGATGGGATGAGATGATGGCTACCTGCTCTATCCAGACTGTCAACGAGTATGGCGACCACATGACTAACCTGATGCGTGACCTCCGAGACCCGCAGTATCCCTGGCTGGGTGCATTGGTAGGTTCGGCTGTCATCGGTTTCTGGTACTGGTGTACCGACCAGTTCATCGTTCAGCGCGTGCTGTCCGGTAAGGACGAGAAGGAGAGCCGCCGTGGTACCATCTTCGGTGCCTATCTGAAGCTCTGCCCCGTATTTCTGTTCCTTATTCCTGGTATGATTGCCTACGCCATGAGCACCAAGGGTATCACACTGCCCAATGGTGAAGTGTTCGTGCTGTCTACTCCCGATGCTGCCTTCCCCACCCTCGTGGCAAAGATTCTGCCTGCCGGTATGAAGGGTCTCGTGGTCTGTGGTATCCTGGCTGCCCTGATGTCATCGCTGGCATCGCTGTTCAACAGTTCTGCCATGCTCTTTACGATTGACTTCTGGAAGCGTCTGAAGCCAGAGACTCCCGAGAAACAGCTCGTCCGCATTGGTCAGGTGGCTACTGTTGTCATCGTGATACTTGGCATCCTGTGGATTCCCATCATGCGTTCCGTCGGTGACGTGCTCTACAACTACTTGCAGGACGTGCAGTCGGTGCTGGCTCCTGGTATTGCCTCAGCCTTCCTGCTGGGTATCACCTGGAAGCGTGCTTCTGCAAAAGGCGGCATGTGGGGTCTGCTCTCAGGTATCATCATTGGTCTGACCCGTCTGGGTGCCAAAGTGTACTACAGTAATGCTACCGACGCTGCCGACTCGTGGTTCAAGACCGTATTCTACGACTTCAACTGGCTGTACTTCTGCGGTTGCATGCTCATCTTCTGCTGTCTGGTGGTCGTCATCGTGTCGCTTTGCACCGAGGCTCCTGACGAGAAGAAAATCCAGGGACTGGTATTCGGCACCTCTACTCCCGAGCAGATTGCTGCCACCAAGGCTTCCTGGAACAAGTGGGATGTCGTCCATACGATTATCATCCTTGGCATCACCGTGGCATTCTATGCTTATTTCTGGTAAACAAGAGTCATGACTACGTTTTATTCGGAATTTCAGAAAGTACTGCTGTCCGTTGACTGTATCATCTTCGGCTTTACCGACAACAAGCTGAAGATACTTATCGGCAAGCGTAATATGGATCCCGGACGCGGCGAATGGAGCCTCTACGGAGGCTTCGTCCGCGGCGACGAGAGCCTGGACGATGCAGCCAACCGTACCCTTTACGAACTGACGGGCCTGCGCAAGGTATTTATGCGACAGGTGGGAGCCTTCGGCAACATCGACCGCGACCCCGGTGAGCGTGTCGTCAGTATAGCTTATTATGCCCTTATCAACGTCAATGACTATGACGAGGATCTGCGTAAGAAACATGGGGTGGAATGGGTGGATATGGATAATATTCCCCAGATGTATTCCGACCATAACGACATGGTACACCGTGCCCGCAAGCTGATGCGACAGAAGATGAAGACAGAACCGGTCGGCTTCGAACTGCTGCCAGACTTGTTTACGCTGACCCAGTTGCAACGGCTCTACGAGGCCGTCAATGGTGAGGAACTTGACAAGCGCAACTTCCGCAAGCGCATCAAGGAGATGGACTATATTGAGAAGACGGAACTCATCGACAAGAATACATCGAAACGTGGTGCTGCCCTCTACCGCTTTAACAAGAAAGCATTTGCTGAAGTCAAGAATTTCAAGCTTTAGCTTCATGGATAATTGAAAAAAAAAGACAACTGAACATTATGTTAGAAGAACTGAAAGAAAAAGTGTTCAAGGCCAATCTGGACCTTGTCAAGCATAACCTTGTGATATTCACCTGGGGCAACGTGTCGGCCATCGACCGTGAAAAAGGCCTCGTCGTCATCAAACCCTCTGGCGTTGAATACGACGTCATGAAAGCCTCCGACATGGTCGTTGTCGACCTCCAGACCGGCAAAGTCGTGGAGGGCGACCTTAACCCATCCAGCGATACGCCCACGCATCTGGTGCTCTACCGTGCCTTCCCTGAGATTGGCGGCATCGTACACACCCACTCTACCTATGCTACTGCATGGGCCCAGACAGGTAAGGACATCCCTAACATCGGTACCACACATGCCGACTACTTCCACGACGGCATTCCCTGTACCGACGACATGACGGAAGACCAGATGGCTGAGTATGAGTATAATACGGGTGTCGTCATGGTGAACCGCATCCTGAACGGCAACATCAATCCCGTGCATACTCCTGCCGCTTTGGTCAAGAACCACGGTCCGTTTGCCTGGGGTAAGGACGCCGACCAGGCCGTCTATCATGCCGTCGTCGCCGAACAGGTGGCCAAGATGGCTTACATCTCATTCACACTCAACCCCGAGACGACGATGAACCCGCTGCTCGTCGAGAAGCACTTCTCCCGCAAGCACGGCCCCAATGCCTACTACGGCCAGAAGAAAAAGTAAAAAGAAAAAAAGAAAAAAAAGTAAAAAATGAAAGCATTTGAGAATTTAGAAATTTGGTGGGTGACTGGTGCACAGTTGCTCTATGGTGGTGATGCCGTCGTAGCCGTTGACGGACACTCCAAGGAGATGGTTGACGGTCTGAACAAGTCTGGAAATATCCCCGTGAAGATTGTATATAAAGGTACGGCCAATAGTTCGAAGGAAGTCGAGCAGGTGATGCTGGCTGCCAACAACGACGAGAAGTGCGTGGGTATCATCACATGGATGCACACCTTCTCGCCTGCCAAGATGTGGATCAAGGGCCTGCAGCAGTTGCAGAAGCCCCTGCTTCACTTCCATACGCAGTATAACGCCGAGATTCCCTGGGAGACCATGGACATGGACTTCATGAACCTGAACCAGAGTGCTCATGGTGACATTGAGTTCGGACATATCTGCACCCGTATGCGCGTTGCCCGCAAGGTGGTTTGCGGCTACTGGAAGGATGAGGCTGCCCAGAAGCAGATTGCCGTATGGGCCCGTGTGGCTGCCGGTGTGAAGGACGCCCACAACGTACGCTGCCTGATGTTCGGCATGAACATGAACAATGTAGCTGTGACCGATGGCGACCGTGTGGAGTTCGAGCAGCGCTTAGGCTACCATGTTGACTACTACCCCGTCAGCTCTGTCATGGAATATTGGCGTCAGGTAACGGATAAGGAGGTCGACGAGCTCGTTGAAGTCTACAAGAAGGAATACACCATCAAGATTGACGAGAGCGGCGAGGAGGTATATTGGCAGAAGGTGCGCAATGCCGCCCGTGCTGAGATTGCTCTGCGCCGCGTGCTGAAGGACGAGGGTGCCACTGCCTTCACCACCAACTTCGACGACCTGGGCGATGCCGACATCGACCAGCCTGACTTCTGCGGCTTCGACCAGATTCCGGGCCTCGCCTCGCAGCGTCTGATGGCCGAAGGTATCGGCTTCGGTGCCGAGGGCGACTGGAAGACTGCTTGTCTGTATCGCACCCTCTGGGTCATCCAGCAGGGCATGCCTACCGGCTGCTCATTCCTGGAGGACTACACGCTGAACTTCGCCGGACAGCAGTCGTCATGCCTGCAGAGCCACATGCTCGAGGTGTGTCCGCTCATCGCTGTCGACAAGCCCAAACTGGAAGTTCACTTCCTCGGCATCGGCATCCGCAAGCAGCAGACAGCCCGTCTGGTATTCACCTCGAAGGTCGGTCGTGGCATCAAGGCTACCGTCGTTGACCTCGGCAACCGCTTCCGTCTCATCTCTCAGGAGGTGGAGTGCATCGAGCCGAAGCCCATGCCCAACCTGCCCGTGGCCAGTGCCCTCTGGGTGCCCCAGCCTTCGTTCGAGATTGGTGCCGGCGCCTGGATTCTCGCCGGCGGCACACACCACTCGGCCTTCTCCTACGACATCACCGAGGAGTATTGGGAGGACTTTGCTGAAATGCTGGGCATCGAGTACGTCCGCATCAACAAGCATACCAACACCTTCGACTTCAAGCAGACACTCCGCAACAACGAGGTGTACTTCATGCTGAACAAGGCGCTGAAGTAAAACCCACAACGGATCTAACGGATTAAACGGATTAGGAGCACCCGACCATCGGATGCTCCTTTTTTTCGGATCATGGGAACTCTACGTGATACCATTTCCACTGGAAATTGGATCATCAGAACCGTCCCCGTGATCCTAAGATAATAACAATCCCTGGAAAAACCAAATCATTGCCTTGGATTTATCAATCATTGCCATTGATTTAACAATCATTGTCGCAGATTTAACTTTACGTACCGCCTCGCGACCTTTTCCCCCGTACTTCGTAACCTTTTAGGACGGGGCTCGCAACATTTTAGCCTGTGGCTTCCTATTTACCCTGTAAATGCGAGAACCGCTACGAACCTCCTACGTGGTAGCTTCGTCAATCTGACTTCTGCCTGATTAGCACTCGCAGTTTCGTATTGTAATTGTCTGAGAGCTGGCCGTCATCGATGCCCCAATAAGCACCACCGTTGTCATAAACAGGCCGGTTCTTCACGCCGATAGCCCGATTGACATAAAACGATGCGTTCAGCTTGGCAGGGTTGGTGATATTTTCGTCGAACGAATAGGTAAGAAAGTGTGAGAAGTGCAAGAGGCTGTTACGGTCGTCGTAAGTCTTCTCAGTTCCAACGGTAAACAGCTGACTCTTGGGCTGCATCAGTTTGATACAGGTGTAGTAGCTAGTAATCTCGAACCGTATGTTGTTGTCAAAGAATTTATCCCTGTTGACAAAGAATTTCGGAGCCAGTTCTATGGTTGACTTTGGCGGTATGGCAACGACGCGCTGCGAAAAAGTGGAGGTAGAAGTACCATGGGATTTACCTCCACCGACGTTGACACCCTGGGCCAGCGTCCCGGCGGCTCCGCCAATGCCCAGCGCGTCCGTAACTGCCCCGGCGTTGACGCCCACGCCCGTGCTGGTAGTACTGGTGCTGCTGGTAATCTGGGGAACGTAATAGGGCTCGGCAATCTGCTCAGAAGTGAAGAAGGAGTTGCCCAAGTCGACATAGACGGTGCGGTCAGACTTGTTCCTCACTGCCACCCACAGCCTGTTGTTAACCAATGAAATGTTGTTGGTCTTGTAAATGAGCTCGATATTGTCGTCGCATATCTTCGAGTCATCCGTCATGGCACATTCGCAATACAACACCTTGACCTTTTTCCCGCTCCGTTCGCCGATGAACTGCGCCGGGCTACTGTTGTAGGCATTAATCAGCTTCTGGTTCTCCGCCGTGGCTGCCGCGCTGACCGTGGACGACGTGACTGTTGCAGGAGACTGTTGCGGCGCAGCATCCGCAGTGCTGCCGTCTGCCAAATTGACCACCCGGCCGTCGGCATATTTGATAATCAGCAGGTCTTTCTTGCTGATGCGCTTGGTAGGAGCGTCAGTCCCCTGCTGCTCTTGATAGAACACGGTTTCCGAACCTAATTCCACACCATAAACCTTCAGGGCATCACCGTTCTTGGTTACCAACACATCCTGAGCCCGTGACACTAATGAGCCGCAGACAAACAGGAGACAAAGGGCAGTCAGTTTGATATTCATATTATATGACGGATACTTTAATTTAACATGTGCTCGCAAAGGTACGGAAAATCCCGTTAAATTCAAAAAAAATAAAACGAAGAAATGTTAAGGCAGTAACTTTTCTTCATTTCCAAGCTCTTACACCTTTATTTATTATATTATAGAGATTCACAAATAATCCGCGCCATATCGTTCAGGGCTATGCATTGGTCGCGACGGATGAGCAGACGCTCGTTATGGTGCTCCCATGGAGCAAGGAGCAACAGCTGACCGCGGAGGCAGGCATCCATACGCCGACCGCCAGGCTTGGCCAGGTCGGTAAAACCATTCTCCTGAAGGATGATGAGTGGAAGCCCCTCCTCGAAAGCAGCGCGCATCACAGCCTTCTCGCCTTTCGAGATGCAGGGGGAAACCAACACCGCACCGCTGCGGGCCTGACTGAGCCACCAGTCTCGTTTCTCGGCTATCTGCTCGTCGGTAAGGCTGCGCGAGCACTGCACCTGCAGACGCACGGGACGCTGCAGCAGGAAACGATTGCCAATGGCCGAAAACTGCTGACCAGCCACCATGATGTTGCGCTGTACGCGGAACAGGTCGGGCCGCTCGCGCTTCATCAAGAGACGGCGCGGATTGTCGCGAAGATAGTCGAGCCATCGCTGCAGCTGGCCCTCGCGTAGCAGCAGCTTGTCGTTGTAGCCACGGGCAAAGAGCAGGCCGTGGCTGCGGTCTTCGCCACGGCGGTCCCGCTTGAGTTGCGGTCCCGTTTGTTGCGGTTCCGTTTGTTGAGGTCCCGTTTGTTGAGGTTCCGTTTGTTGCGTTGTCAACGCAACAGACTTAACACCGAGGACGAGCTCCCTGTAATGCTGGTTGCACTTCTGCTTAAAACCGCGAAGCGCCATGCCAAGCGGCGTCGCCATCATTTCCTTTACAAAGAGGATGACGTGAAGATGGTCGGGCATCATCTGCAAAGCCACGACCGATATTTCCGGATGATGCTCAGGCGTCGCCAGCAATTCATCGTACACCCGCTGTCCCAGTTCCGTCAGTTCCACCCTTGGTGCATGGTCACTATCGTCCGGGGCATCGCTGCGTCCCACGACTGCACCTAATAGCGGATGGCGGCCTTCGATGACCATCGTCACCATATACATCTGACGCTCCGTGTAGTCGTGCCCCACACAGCGCCGCTGCATGGACGGTTTCTTCTCGCCAGCGAATGCCTTCTGACTCTCGTAGACTTCGCGTTTCATAGATGCAAAGGTACGCAATTTATCTGTAATTGCGCGCACTTGCCCACACCTTTTTTATATATTAAGGCGAAATGTTTGGCGGTTAAAAGAAAAAGAAGTATCTTTGCAGAAAATTATCTAAACGTATTTATATTATGACCGCAAAGCAAACCATCGAGGCCGGAAAGGCCATCCTCGGAATCGAATTCGGTTCCACACGTATCAAGGCCGTACTCATCGACCAAGACAACAAACCCATTGCACAAGGTGCTTTTGAGTGGGAGAACCAATTGGTGGACGGTCTTTGGACCTATAGTATTGACCTGATATGGAAAGGTCTGCAGGACTGCTACTCAGACCTGCGCAAGGACGTCAAGAAGCAGTACGACTGCGAGATAGAAAGCCTCGCTGCCATCGGCTTCTCGGCTATGATGCACGGCTATATGGCCTTCAACGAGAAGCAGGAGATTCTGGTGCCCTTCCGCACATGGCGTAACACCAACACGGGAAAGGCTGCCGCCGAACTGTCGGAGCTGTTCAACTATAACATCCCCCTGCGCTGGAGCATCTCGCACCTGTACCAGTGCATCCTCAACGGCGACGAGCACGTGAAGGACATCAAGTTCCTGACCACCCTCGCCGGCTACGTCCACTGGCAGGTAACGGGCGAGTTCGTACTCGGCGTCGGCGATGCCTCGGGCATGATTCCCGTCGACCCCGCCACCAAGACCTACGACGCCACAATGGTCCAGAAGTTTGACGGCATCCTCGCGTCTAAAGGTTTGCCCTTTAGATTACTCGACATCCTGCCGAAGTCGCTCAACGCCGGCGAAGCCGCAGGCGTGCTGACTGCCGAGGGAGCCAAGAAGCTCGACGTCAGCGGACACCTGAAGCCCGGCTGTCCCGTTTGTCCTCCCGAGGGTGACGCCGGCACAGGTATGGTGGCCACGAATGCCGTGAAGCAGCGCACAGGTAACGTCAGCGCCGGTACGTCGTCGTTCTCGATGATTGTGCTGGAGAAACCGCTGAGCAAGCCCTACGAGATGATTGACATGGTGACAACACCCGACGGCTCTCTTGTGGCTATGGTGCACTGTAACAACTGCACCAGCGACATCAACGCATGGGTGGGCTTGTTCAAGGAGTATCAGCAGCTGCTGGGCGTACCCGTGGATATGAACGAGCTGTACGGCAAGCTGTTCAACAAGGCCCTGGAAGGCGACACCGACTGCGGCGGACTGATGGCCTACAACTACGTGTCAGGCGAGCCTGTCACGGGTCTGGCTGAGGGCCGCCCGATGTTCGTGCGCTCGGCCAACGACAAGTTCAACCTGGCGAACTTTATGCGCAGCCACCTCTACGGTGCCATAGGTGTGCTGAAGATTGGTAACGACATCCTGTTCAAAGACGAGATGATTCGTGTGGATCGCATCACTGGTCACGGCGGCTACTTCAAGACTCCCGGCGTAGGTCAGCGCATGCTTGCTGCTGCCCTCAACTCGCCCATCTCCGTCATGGAGACCGCCGGCGAAGGTGGCGCATGGGGTATCGCCCTTTTGGCAGGCTACCTGATCAACAAGAACGGCAAGAACCTGGCCGACTATCTGGAGGAGGTTGTCTTTGCTGGCAACACAGGTACGAGCATTGCTCCTACCGCCGAGGACGTCGCCGGCTTCGAGAAGTATATCGAGAACTACAAGAAGTGTCTGCCCATCGAGCAGGCCGCCGTAGACAACAAGTAAGACTACTTAGATATCTGTCCATGGTTAAGGGGCTCATAATAATGAACCCCTTAACTTATTCTTCAGCAGCCTGAAGATATGCCTGTTCCCATTGCGGGATAACGACATCTTTCCGGTAACGGGCTGCGGCCTGACGGGCATTAAGGCCCATCTGAAGCCGTTCGGTATCGTGCGTCATCATCCACTCCATCTTGTCGGCTAAGTCCTTCACCTCCAGCTTGGACAGCAACCCTGTCTCTCCATCCAGGATGATGTCTGCCGGTCCAAAGGGGCAGTTGGTGGCCACCACGGGAATACCACAAGCCATAGCCTCAATGATGACCAGTCCGAAGCCCTCGAAGTCACTGCTCAACACAAGGAAATCGCTCTGCCCGTATGCGACATAGATATCGTTTACGGGTGGCAGGATATGGATGCGTTCCGTCAGTCCATAATGGCCTATCTGTTGGCGGAGCTGTTTCTCGTCCTCTCCTGCCCCGTAGATGTCGACTTGCCAGGAAGGATATTTCTCTGCCAGCATGGCAAAAGCCTCAATCAAGCGGTCGTAGCGCTTCTGTGGTGTTAGACGTCCCACACAGATGATGCGATGCAAGGGACTGGCAGGGCGAGACACTTCTTCCGGATAGCATGTAACGGGATTGGGAATCACCGCCACATGGGGTACGCCCATCCTGCGCCAGCATTCGGCGTCGTCCTGTGTCAGCGCAATTAGCAGCTGTGACTGTCTGACAGCCTGGAGGGGGTTCTGCAACCAATAAAATCCTTTCTCTGTGAAGCCGCGCCGGATGACAATATGTCCCTGTGCCAGATGCGACTCGACGACAACGGGTATCTTTCCGGCAATGCGCATCAGGTCGCTGAGGAAATTCTCAGTATTGGGTATGGCAACGACAATGACGTCAGGACGGAATTCTTCCATTACCCGGCCCATACGTTCCCTGAACGTACGTTTCAGCTTCAACAGAGCCAAAGGGCGTCTCCACAGGGGAAGGCGATAGAGGCTGAAATAGTGGCAATGAATATCGATATGCCTGACAGCATCATGCACTTGGTAAGCCCGCAGGCCTTCATGTTCATAAGTGACAAACAAGACCTCGTGTCCCTTCTCTACCAGATAGTTCGCCTTGTCGGTCAGCGTACGTTCCTGACCGCCTTTAGCGGAAAGCAGTGGTATGAAGTAGATGAGTTTCATAGACTATTCTCCCGAGGGATTGTGTACCAGGTTGTCCTCTTCGTCCACGTAATGGTCTGTCGAATGGAAGATACGCCCGATACCCTTCATCTGTATCTTGACATGATTGACAAAGCTGGCCCACATCGACTGGTTGCCGATGGTTCCATAGCCGGTGATGGCCCGGCAGCGACGGTCACGCACAAAGACGATACGTCCATACTTCTTCAGGTTGAGGGCCATCGACCCATCCTCACCACGGATGATGTCTACGCGGTAGGGTTCCTGCCTGCCGTAGTCGGCATTATAGGCAAACACCAGGCCACGCACCGACAGTTCCGGACGCTTGAAGTGCTGAACCCATAGGAAGAGGTCGCGAGCCATCTCGAACAGTCGCAGTCCCAGGCGCGAGTGATGGGCATCTGGGAAGTAGCTCCACGTGGCCGACACGCACGACACGCCCGGCTTCAGCAGCTGTTCCAACATCAGCTCGTAATACTTCGGTGGATAGAGCGTGTCGCTGTCCACATCGAAGTAGAAGCGTCCCTTGGCATGCTGCAGTCCACAGCGGCGGGCATAGCCACACGAGTGCTGGTACTCGGTATAGTACGGGATGCCAGAACGTTCGTAGACTTCCGCTGTACGGTCCTTCGAGTCATTGTCGACGCCGATAATCTCGACGGGATACTTGCACTGTATCTCACTGATGGCCCACAAACAGGCCTGCAGGTGAGTCTCTTCATTATAGGCAATCACGACGATGCTGGCCAGCGGCTTGTCGCTCTGCAGGCGTGCCAGCCGTTCGCGGGTCTCGTCGATGACATGCTGGGGAGCCTCGCTGAAAGGCTTCCCATAGACGGTCATGTATTTATCGTACCAGTTTGACATAGGCGGTAACGTTTTTATTTAATCCATTCGGTCGCGATAGTCTTCGTAGGTAAAGCGCCGCAGCAGTTGCAGCGTGCCGTCAGCACGCAGCATGGTGAGTGACGGATGCGTGATGCCGTTGAACGTATTAGTCTTCACGGTCGTATAGTGTATCATGTCCTCGAAGACGACCTGCTCGCCGACAGCCAGCTCGTGGTCAAACTGCCACAAGCCCATGAAGTCGCCCGACAGACAGCTGTTGCCGCCCAGACGGTAACGGTATGAGGGCTGCGAATGGTCCTGGACTGTCTGTGCTCGTCCGCTCTCGTCCTCTGCTACATGCTCTGCTCCACGCACATCCGGGTAGTATGGCATCTCCAGGCAGTCGGGCATGTGACAGGTGAAGCTGACGTCAAGGATGGCGGTTCGGATGCCTTTGTCCTCCACGATGTCCACCACGCTGCTGACCAGTGGCCCTGTCTGCCAGGCAAAGGCACTGCCGGGTTCGAAAATGACCTTCAGATGCGGCCACCGCCGGTGAAAGTCCTCCATCAGGCGCACCAGCAGAGGGATGTCGTAGTCCTTACGTGTCACCAGATGGCCGCCGCCGAAGTTAATCCACTCCAGCTGCGGGAACCAGCGCGAGAATTTCTGCTCTATATGCTGGAGTGTCCGCTCAAAGACGTCTGCCCCACTCTCACAATGACAATGGCAATGGAATCCCCTGATGTCTGCGGGCAACTGTGCCGGCAGCTTGTCGGCAGTCACACCGAAGCGTGTCCCCGGTGCACAGGGATTATATAATAAGGTACCGACCTCCGAATACTCCGGATTGACACGCAGCCCCAGCAAGCACTTCCCTGCCCGCTCGTGGAATCGCTCATACTGCGTCAGCGAGTTGAAGGTCAGGTGACTGGAGCAGCGCACGATGTCGTCAAACTCCTCGTCCTTGTAAGCCGGTGAATAGGTATGCGCCTTGGCACCAAATTTCTCCAAGGCCAGCCGGGCCTCGCTGAGCGAACTGGCTGTCGTGCTGCTGATATACTCGCGGAAGACAGGAAACGTCTTCCATAGGGCAAAGGCCTTAAAGGCCAATATCCACTCAGAATCCGTCTGTTTGGCCACTTGACGAATCAGCGACAAGTTGGCCCGCAACTTGTCTTCCTCTATCATATAATAAGGTGTCGTCATCGTTTGCATTTTGCAAAGATAGGTATTTCTTCCGAGAAGTCCAAACTTTTATATCTACAATTACCATGGCTTTAACAATAATTTTCACCAATGATTTTGGACATTCATGCTATTTAGAGAAAATGGGCGGATTTCTTGTTTGTTTCAATGGTTTTTATTACCTTTGCAGCTGTCAATACAAAACAAACAATCCGAGAAGAGACAGCATGGCCGAACGACTATGGAATGTGAACTATTGTAAGGTAATGGCAGCCAACTTTACGCTGTTCTTTGCCTTCTACGTGCTGACACCCCTGTTGCCGCTCTACCTGAGCGAGCACTTCGGTGCCACAAAGGACATCATCGGTCTGGTGCTGTCGGGCTACACGGTCACGGCCTTGCTATTCCGCCCGTTCAGCGGATATTTCGTCGACTCGTTCCCGCGCAAGAAGGTGCTCATGGTATGCTTTGCCACCTTCTCCGTGTTTTTTGCCGGCTATCTGGCAGCCTCTACGCTCCTGCTGTTTACCATCGTCCGCACGTTGCACGGCGGACCCTTCGGGGCACTGACCGTCGCCAACTCCACCGTGGCCATCGACGTGCTGCCGTCCAGCCGCCGTACCGAGGGCATCGGCTACTACGGCCTGAGCAACAACCTCGCCATGGCCATAGCGCCCACCATCGGCATCTTCATCTACAAGCTGACGGCCAGTTTCGAGCTGCTCTTCTGGCTGGCGCTGGTCGTGGCCTGTCTGGGATGGCTGATAGATGCGACGGTACAACTGCCGCAAAAGGACATCGTCCGCAACAAGTCGGCCCTCTCGCTGGACCGTTTCTTCCTGGTTCGGGGCTGGCTGTTAGGTGTCAACATGGCGGCCTTCGGGTTCTGCTTCGGTGTGCTGAGCAACTACCTGGCCATCTACGGCAAGGAGCAGTTAGGCATCACCGGCGGTACGGGCACCTACTTCATGCTCTGTTCCGTGGGACTCATACTGTCACGCCTACAGGGTGGCCGTACACTGCGCAAAGGACTGCTCACCCATAACGCCAGCGGCGGCATGCTCATCTCGCTGGTGGGATATACCTTATTTATATTAATGCCCACGCTGGCCCAGCACAACATCGTCGATGACTGGTTGGCCCTCATCGTCGGCTACTATGGCTCAGCCCTGCTCATTGGTCTGGGCAACGGCCACATGTGGCCTGCCTTCCAGAACATGACTATCTGTGTAGCTCAGAACAACCAGCGTGGCACGGCCAACTCGACCATCCTCGTGTCTTGGGACATCGGCATCGGTCTGGGCATCCTGCTGGGCGGCATCATCGCCGAGCACCTGGGCTATAGCGCCTCATTCTGGACGGTCGCTGTGGTCAATGCCTTCGGTGTCGCCCTCTTCTTCCTGGCCACGCGCTCGTTCTTCCTGCACCGCAACATCAACCCTACGGTACGATAAACACTCAACAAATACAAACTACTGATGATGAATACTTGGAAACCTAATCTCGAAGAGACCAAACAACGTTATATCAACTGGTGGAACCACAAGGGCATCGTGCTCAACATGTGGGAGCACTTTCAGGAAGGTGTCACGCCCCATGCCGACATACCTGCCCCCAAGCCCTATCAAGACCTGAACCAGCGATGGTTCGACCCTGAATGGCGTGCGGAATACTTAGACTGGTATGTGGCACACTCGTCGCTGAAGGCCGACATGCTGCCTGTGGCCAACACGCAGTTGGGACCCGGCTCTTTAGCCGCCATTCTCGGTGGCGTCTTCGAGGGCGGCGAGGATACCATCTGGATACATCCCAATCCCCACTTCACGGACGACATCACATTCGACCCCAACCACCCCAACTACCTGTTGCACAAAAACCTGCTGCGTGCCTGCAAGCAGAAAGCCCAAGGCCACTACTACGTCGGCATGCCCGACCTGATGGAAGGCCTCGACGTGCTGGCGGCACTCAAGGGTACGGACAAGGTGCTGCTCGATACCGTCATGCAGCCCGAGGTGCTGGAGCAACAGATGCAGCAGATTAACGACATCTACTTCCGGGTGTTCGACGAACTGTACGACATCATCCGCGAGGGCGACGAGATGGCCTTCTGCTATTTCTCGGCCTGGGCACCCGACAAGATGACCAAGTTGCAGAGCGACATCTCGACGATGATTTCCGTCGACGACTACCGCCGCTTCGTGCAACCCTTCATCCGCGAACAGTGCCAGAAGATTCCCTACACCCTCTACCATCTGGACGGTGTGGGTGCCATGCACCACCTGGACGCCTTATTAGAGATCGACGAGCTGAACGCCATCCAATGGACGCCGGGGGTCGGCGAACCGCAGGGCGGCAGTCCCAAGTGGTATGACCTATATCGTCGTATCCTCGCCGCCGGCAAGAGCATCATGGCCTGCTGGGTGACCCTTGACGAACTGCGTCCCCTGCTCGATGCCATCGGCGGCGACGGCGTACACATAGAGATGGACTTCCACAACGAACAGGAGGTGGAGCAGGCCCTGCGCATCGTCGAGGAATACCAGAGCGATGCCGCCGACCGCGAGGTGGCGGACATCATCGAAAGAATAGAACTGCCCAAAAACAGTCAGTCCACGTCAGTACGCGTCAGTACGCTGCCAGACGACCACCGCCTGCTGGTACTCGACGGCGGCATGGGCACGATGATCCAGCGGTACGGCTTAGACGAGGCGGCATTCCGTGGATGCCGTTTTGCCCGGCATCCCCAAGACCTCAAAGGCTGCAACGACGTGCTGGCGCTGACAGCACCCTTCGTCATCCGCGACATCCACCGCAAGTACCTGGCTGCCGGTGCCGACATCATCGAGACCAACACCTTCAACGCCCAGCGCATCTCCATGGGCGACTACGGACTGGCACCCTACTGCCGCGACATCAACCTTGCCGCAGCCCGTCTGGCACGTCAGTGTGCCGACGAGTTCTTTGACCAACGGTCAACGTGTGGCGTTGCAATCAGCACACCTGAAAAGCCCCGCTATGTTGTGGGCAGCATCGGTCCCACCAGTCGTACGACATCCATATCCACCAGCGGTGAACTGCTCAGCGAACAGCTCCTGCATGAGGCCTATGCCGAACAGATACAGGCCTTGGCCGACGGCGGTGTCGACGCCCTGCTCATCGAGACCATTTTTGATACCAACAATGCCCGCATCGCCATCGAGGCTGCCCGTCAGGTGGCACCCCATCTGCCGCTCATGCTCAGCTTCAGCGTTGCCACACCCGACGGCCATAACATGCTGGGGCAGAGCATTCTGGAATTCTTGGAAAATCAATACACACAGTTCTATTCCATCGGCATTAACTGCGTAGCGGACATCCAACAGATGACACCACTCGTGCAGCAGTTGGCACGTTTCGGTACACGCGTCAGCTTCTATCCCAACGCCGGTCAGCCCGACAGCAACGGACATTATGGTAAGACGCCGGAGCATCTGCTTGCCGACGTCTGGCCATTACTCGAAGGACACCATCTGAGCATCATTGGTGGCTGCTGCGGTACCACGGATGCCCATATTGCCCTCATGGCACGGGCCATTGAACCCATCCCCGGCATCCGGCTCTCGCCATTAGATACCGAGCATCGGACCATCGAGGCTTTTCACGGACAGTCCACGGAAGTCCGAATAAGTCCGCAGCAAGCAAACAATCAGTCCCTATCAGTACGAGGCAATCAGCAGCAAGACACCCCCGCCGAGCGTCTTTTCCAGGCCATCGTCGACGGCAAGAGCGACGAGGCAGCAGAAGCGACAAAGACTGCCATTGTCGACGGGGCACAACCTGCAGAGCTCATCAACGGCCAGATGATACGGGCCATGAGTGAAGTCGGTCAACGCTTCCAGGACGGTAAGGCCTTCGTGCCACAGCTGCTGATGGCGGGACGCGCCATGAAGTCGGCCCTGGAACTGTTGAAGCCCATGATGGCCGGCACCACCAGTTCGTCACTGGGTAAGGTGGTCATCGGTACCGTCAAGGGCGACCTGCACGACATCGGCAAGAACCTTGTGGCCTCCATGCTCGAAGGCTGCGGCTTTGAGGTGGTCAACATTGGCATCGACGTGTCTGCCGAAGCCTTCATCAAGGCCGTCAAGGAGAACCAGCCCGACATCCTGTGCATGTCGGCCCTGCTGACCACGACAATGGGCTATATGAAGGAGGTCATCGACGCATTAGAGGCAGCAGGCATCCGCCAGCAGGTGAAGGTGATGGTGGGAGGAGCCCCCGTCACCCAGGGCTTTGCCGACGAGATAGGCGCCGATGGCTACAGCGACAACGCCAACTCGGCAGTGACTGTCGCCAAACAACTATTAGGGAAGCTATAACCCAACCATTTGGGCTGGCTGAAATAAAAAAAGTTGCCCTGGCGAAGGACAACTTTTTTTATTAAAATCAGTAAGCACGTTTCAGCCCAAGCAGCTGAACCTGTAGGATAGACCGCTTGGCATCTGGTGGGATATGACGGAAGCACTCCCCCTTTCTGCCGTCCATGAAAATCTGCTGGAATCCGTAGTCGCTTTCCTGACGTACCAAGACGCTGTCGCTCAGAAAAGCACATATCTGGTAGGCATGATTATGGTCCTTCTTCACAATCAGATAGTCACGCGCCACGATGACGTTTCGGTTGTAGAAGATGTCCTGGTATTTGAACCGTGGACTCACCATCCCTGTACTCTTCCGCAGCTTGTAGCATAGCTCGTCAGGCCGGGTATGTTCGCTGGCATAGGCCACCTCCACGCCGCACACCATTTGGAATTCCGGGTCGTAATCGTAATAGCAGTTACCTTTCGGATCCCAGTAGACCGACCAGGAATAGTCATCCCCCTTGTAGCCAGGACGCTTGTAGCAGCTGTAGAAATAGCCGCCCTTCCACTTTACGTCCCTATAGAGACGGAGCTTCAGGTCTATGCCTTTTCTGTCTATCAGCGAGGCATACTCCACGTAGATGTCATTCTGTTTACCCCCATAAATGCCGGCGGCAAAATAGCCGCTCGTATCTTCCAGCTTCACAATCTTCTTAAAGCGGGGCATACAAGTCACCTTGCTGCCGTTAATCACGCCATAGCGGCCGTTCTTCAGGAATATTTCCAGGCCGGCATTTTTCTGTCCACCCTTTTTGATGCACACCATCTCCAAGTTTACCAGCTCCTTCTCCTGCCTGCTGTCGTCCAGCACCACATAGCGTCCGGTGCTGGCGTCTCCCTTGCCGGAAAGCCTGCCATAGAACATCTGTCGCCACTCCCTCTCTTCCGTAGGCAGTCCGAAGGTCTGGTACAGTCCCACATTGTCAATGATGAGCACTTGGGGCTTGCCTTTCGACACCCGCATGCCGCGTCCCACCTGCTGCAGGTATTTGCTCAGCGAAAGCGTCGGCCGTGCCAGTTGTATGAATTCCACCTCCGGCACATCAAAGCCCTCGCCGAAGATGTCCACGTTCACCAGCACCCTGAGCCCGTCCCCTGCGTGCTTAAAAGCCTCCACCATTCTGCGTCGCTCTTCCGCCGGCGTCTTGCTGTCAATGAGGCAGCAGTTCACGCCATGTACCCGGTAGTATTCGACGATATGCCGAGCATGCTCGCGGTTGATGGCATAGACGATACCCTTCTTCCCGTCAGCAAACTGGTGGTACGTATCATACAGGTGCTCTATCGACTCCGGCACGTCCATCACCGTGACCAGCTCCTTCTGCTGGTAGTCCCCGTCCACACCCCGTTTCCTGAGCGAGGCTACCCGGCGCAGTTCAGCACTCTCCGGACTTGCCGAGACATACTCGAAGTCCGACAGCCACCCCCTGTCGATAAACTCCTGGATGGAGTACGACTGCAGCAGCGTCTGGAACAGGTCTGTGAAGGGTGCGTTGTTCAGTCTGCACGGCGTGGCCGTCAGTCCCAGGAACCGTGCCTTCGGCCATCGTTCCCACAGCATCCTGTAGGTCTTCGCCAGTGCATGGTGCGCCTCGTCGATGATGACCAGCGTCGGATTCCAGTCCCTTTCCCCTTGGGAAAGGGTTTGGGGTAGGCTTTCCCGCGCCAGCTTTTGTATGCTTTCGACCACGATGTGGTTTTCCTCCATGTCAATGCCGAAGTGCCTCACCGTTCCCCGTATCTGGTCCAGCAGCTCCCGCCTGTGCGCCACTATCAACACATGGGAAGTGCCGCTGAATAATTCTGAATTCTTACTCCCTACTCGCGAAGCGACACCTCTTAATTCTAAATTCTTAACTCTTAACTCCCTTCGTATGACTTCCGCCATCAGGTGCGTCTTCCCCGTTCCCGTCGGCATCTGCACCATCACACTCCGGTATCTTGCCCAAGCCTTCTCCAGCCTGTCAAGCATCTCCACCTGATAGTCTCTCAGTTGTACACCCATAAATAAGGTATATTCAAATAGCCGCCTTTATCGTCTCCGTGATATACTTCACATCCTCATCGCTGACGTACGGTCCTGCAGGCAGGCACATACCTACCTTAAAGATAGCCTCACTTACGCCATTGACATACGCCACACTCGAAGCAGAAGTCTGGCACATCACCCCACCAGGTAATTCTTCATTCTTCATTCTTAATTCTTCATTTGTACGACAGTACACCGGCTGCTTGTGCATAGGTTTCCATACTGGGCGAGCCTCAATCTGAGCCTGATCCAGGAACACACGCATCGCTTCCACGTTGTCATTCGGCTGACAATCCGTCGTAGCGGATTCAGCAGCATGAATAACTCCAGCTGCACCTCCCACAGCACCCGTTACGATAGTCTTATAAGCATTCTCCTGCCCCTTAATCTTTAAATCCGGGTCGAGCGTAATTGTGCAGAGCCAATAGTTCGAGTCATATTCGCCTGTTGCGGGCTGCTTGTGCACAGTCACGCCCTTTACATCCTTCAGCAGTTCCTCATACAGAGCCTGCACGTGCTTATGATGTGCGATATGCTCATCCGCCACTGTCATCTGCCCCCTGCCGATACCGGCACAGATGTTACTCATGCGATAGTTGTACCCTATCTTCTCATGCTGGTAGTACGGATAGCTCTCTCTGTATTGCGTAGCGTACATCATAATCTCGCGCCACGACTCTTCGTCAGGCGTAATCAGCGCAC
>ERZ842401.342-NODE-342-length-66267-cov-7.080786_pt1 | contig 66267 bp, 40 predicted proteins | sample MGYA00521270_ERZ842401 | MGnify/ENA primary metagenome ERZ842401 (study PRJEB31892, sample SAMEA3878208) | bioreactor metagenome | biome: Moose rumen | place: Sweden | collected 2011-10 | study: EMG produced TPA metagenomics assembly of the PRJEB12797 data set...
ATTTTTTTTGAGAAAACGCCTTTTTCAAGAAAACGGCTTGTTAATCAGCGTTTCCCTAGATTGCTTGAGTCTGCAAGGAGTGCACCCCTTGTGTCAAGAATGCGGATTCTTGCGTCAAAGCGTCCCTTCATGTTGCGAAGAATGTTTTGAGCTGCCTCTTGAGAAACTTCAGTGTCGTCGATTGCGCTTAAACTTGCCGCAAATAAGCGTGCTTGTTGAACATTTGAACTTTCTGTTAGAGATAGAAGCTGGTTTTCGTAAGTCTTAAGGACAAGCATTGCCGCAATGGGAATGAATGCGACTATAATCAGAAAAATGGAAATTTGCAAGCTAATGGGAAAGCGGAATTTCTTAAACACTTTATTCACCTTTGAAGCGGTAGCCCATGCCGTATACTGTTTCAATTACACCTGAGTTTAGTTTTTTTCGTAAGCGTTTTATGTGGCAGTCTATGGCTCTGTCGTTAAGATATATGTCGTCAGGGTAGGCGGCGCTTATAAGCTGGTCTCGGGTAAGCACGGTGTTTGCGTTACGCATAAAAGTTTCTAGCAGGCGGAATTCTGTGACGGTTAGGTTAAGGTTCTGCCCTTTGTGGCTAGCACTGTATGCGCTTGTGTTTAGCTGGATTCCGCTCATTTGCAGAGTGGAGTTGCTACTTGCACTTGCTTCCTGCGTTCTGTTGTATCGCCTAAGTATTACATGTACTCTAGCAATTAGTTCTCGCAAAGAAAAAGGTTTGCACAAATAGTCATCCGCTCCCAGCTCGAGGCCAAGAACACGGTCAAACTCTTCGTCTCGTGAGGTTAAAAACATTATGGGAGTAGTGCAGGAATTTTGTCTTAGAGCCTGAAGTAGGGTTAACCCGTCCATTACCGGCATCATAATGTCCAGAATGAACAGGTCTGGTTTTGCTGTCTGCGACTTGTATGCCTCAAGAGCCTTTGCACCGTCTGCAAATGTTAGGACAGTAAAACCTTCTTTTTGCAGTGCGGTTTGCAAAGAGAGCCTGATGTTTTTTTCGTCGTCAACAACAGCTATGGTCACTTTTGTTAGGGGCGTACAATAACATCGGCCAAGTGGGGACGCTTAACTAAATCTTTCTTAAGTCCTTCTTCCCGTGCTTTGTTAACATAAGCAGGATCTTGGAAGCTGTAAGTAAAGTTTGTGTGAACATCGTAAGTTCCTTTCATAAGTGCATAAGCGTCTTCTGTCATAACCAACTCTTCGTCTGTAGGAATAACAAAAATCTTTGTTGCGCTGTCGTCTGCACTGATGCAAGTTTCTGCGTTGCCAGTAAAGCTCCATTCATTTTTCTGAGCGTCAATTTTGATGCCGTAGTTTTCAAGTCCGCTACAAGCCTTAAAGCGAGTAATGGGTCCCCTTTCACCAACACCGGCAGTCCAAACAATTGCATCAACATGTCCCAGTTCTGCCATAAAAGCACCAATGTATTTCTTAATGCGAAGTGCTTCCATTTCTATAGAAAGCTGGCACAGTTTGTCGCCTTTAGCTGCATCTATTTCAATGTCGCGTCTGTCGGAGTATTTTCCTGTAATGCCAAGGCATCCACACTTTTTGTTAAGGGCCTTATCCATTTCGTCAGCGCTCATTCCCGTCTTTCGCATAATGTAGAAAGGCAGGGCAGGGTCAAGGTCGCCAGAACGAGTTCCCATAACAAGACCTTCCAGCGGAGTGAGTCCCATGGTGGTGTCGTAGCATTTTCCGTTTTTAACTGCACACATAGAAGAACCGTTACCAATGTGGCAGATAATCAGATTTGTGTCTTCTGGCTTTTTGTGCAAAAGAACAGATGCACGCTTTGCTGTGTAGAGGAAGCTTGTTCCGTGGAAGCCGTAACGGCGTGCTGCATATTTTTCGTACCATTCCCTGGGGATTGCATACTGGAAAGTTTCTTCGGGCATTGTCTGGTGCCATGCTGTGTCCATGATTGCAGAGTGGGGAACATTAGGCATAACTTTCTGGGCAGCTTCAATACCCATAATGTTTGCGGGCATGTGCAAAGGACCTAAATCAACTACTTCACGGAAACCTTTAAGAACTTCGGGAGTGATGAGTACTGACTTTGTAAACTTTTCTCCTCCGTGAAGAACTCTGTGTCCTACGGCAGAGATTTCATCCATAGATTTGATTACACCGATTTTTTCGTCAGTGATTGTTTTAAGAATCAACTCAATAGCCTCTTTGTGAGTGGGGCAGGCGCTCTTGATTTCTGTCTTTGTTCCGTGGGCGCTGTGTGTAATTCCCGAACCGTCAATGCCAATGCGTTCAACAACACCGTTTGCAAGAACTTCCTTGTTGTCCCAATCATAAACCTGATACTTTGCAGAAGACGAACCGCAATTCAAAGTAAGAATGACCATTGCCATAAGTATTTCCTCGTAATAAGCAATAAAGATATCCTCTATATTATATCGTGTTGCGTTTTTTATTGCAATCTGATATATTCACGCTAGGAATACAATACGTTTGCGATGAACGGCGGTAGAATGGATTCCACTACCTAACGGGCGCACAGCGACTCTCATGACCACATCACCAAGTGTTTAATTCATCACTACACTTTTTTAGGAGCGTACTATGAATAAGTATGTCAAACGCTATCTGATTGATGCGCTGGGCGGAATGGCTCAGGGTCTGTTTGCCTCACTTCTGGTGGGAACAATCATCAAAACACTGGGACAACTTTTGCTTCGTTTGGGAGACAATGTTGTTTTTCAGTTTTTAGTTGATGCCGGAAACTTTGCAAGCGAGGCACATGTTGTGGGTGCGGCAATGGCTGTTGCAATTGGTTACGCAATGAGTGCCCCTCTTCTTGTGCTGCTTTCTCTTGCGGCTGTTGGTGCAACTGCAAATGTGTTGGGTGGTGCAGGTGGACCACTTGCTGTTTTGGTTATAGCAATTATTGCAACAGAGTTGGGCTGCCTTGTTTCTAAAAAAACAAAAGTTGATATTCTGGTTACTCCCCTTGTTACTATTTTAAGCGGATCATTACTTGCTGTTTTGTGTGCAAAATATATTGGTCTTGCTGCAAGTTCTGTTGGTAATCTCATTATGTGGGCAACTAACCTGCATCCCTTTGTAATGGGAATCATTGTTTCGGTAATTGTAGGCGTTGTTCTTACTCTTCCCATTTCTTCTGCGGCAATTTGTGCTGCACTGGGACTTACAGGTCTTGCTGGTGGAGCGGCTGTTGCAGGTTGTTCCGCAAACATGATTGGCTTTGCAATTTTAAGCTTTAAGGAAAACAAATGGGGCGGACTTGTTTCTCAGGGATTAGGAACTTCTATGCTTCAAATGCCGAACATTGTAAAAAATCCTCGTGTTTGGCTTCCTGTTATTCTTACTTCTGCTGTTACCGGTCCTATTTCAACATGCTTGTTTAAACTGCAAATGAATGGAGCTCCTGTTTCTTCGGGAATGGGTACTTGCGGATTCGTTGGTCAGATTGGAATGATAACAGGATGGTTCTCTCCGTCAGACGCTGCTCTTGCTCAGGGTGCGACAGCAATTACTCCAGGTGCATTGGAATGGATTGGACTTATTCTGGTAAGTTTTGTACTGCCTGCAGTACTAACATGGGCATTTGGCATTCTGTTTAGAAAAATCGGTTGGATAAAGGACGGCGATTTAACGCTGGAAAACTAAGCCTTGTTCTTTAGGCTAAAAAAGGGCGTCTCTAAGGGAGGCGCCCTTTTTGTTTACATGTTTACTACTGTTTCGCTAAGTGGACGGCGCAATGTATGGCGTTCAGAAGGTGCGCTTGTTTCTGAGGGGTAACCTATGTCCAAAAGGCACACAACTTCAAGTCCTGCAATTTCGGGAAAGGCGTCAAAGATTTTCTGTGCGTCAAAACCTCTTGCCCACAAAGTGCCCAGTCCCAAGTCGGTTGCTTCCATCATCATTTCGGTGGTAACTATTGCCACATCAACGGCTCCCCCTTCGTAACCAACATAATGTGTTTCATTAGGATTTTTATAGCTTAAGTTCTTGTCGTAGCAGACCATAAGTACTACCGGTGCATGGTAAGTCATGGGTGTAACTGCGTTAATGCGTTCCAGTGCCTCTTTGCTCTTTAAAACAAAAATCTTCTGTGACTGAGTGTTTTTTGCAGTGGGAGCAAGTCTGCCTGCCTCAAGAATTTTATCCAACTTTTCCTGTTCAACAGGTTTGTCAGAAAACGAACGCACTGAATAGCGCTGCTTTGAAAGTTCAAGAAAGTCCATGTTTATCTCCTGTGTTGTAAACTCTTACACCAGTTAGCAAGTCTTCAAATTCGTCATGGGGAAGAGGTCTGTCAAACAGATAACCCTGAGCCATCTGGCAGCCGGCAGACTTAAGGAATTCAGCCTGATAGTTTGTTTCTACGCCTTCTGCAATTACTGCAATGTTTAAATCCCTCGCCATGTTTATTATTGCGGAACTTACAATTTTGTCAGGATTGTGTGAGACAGTAATTTTTATGTTGTCAATAAGTGACTTGTCTATTTTGATAACATCAGCCTGAAGGTTCTTTATAAGTTTGATAGAAGAGTAGCCTGTTCCAAAGTCGTCTATTGAAATGCGGATGTTGTGTTCGTGCATTTTGTTAACGAATGAAATAAGGCGGTCGTAAAACTGATAGTCCGAAAGTTCTGTAAGTTCAATCTCAAGCAAGTGGGGAGGAATTTCGTAATTATCCACAATTTTAAGAATCTCGTCCTCAAGCTTAAGATTTGAAAGATGTATTTTTGAAAAGTTTACAGAAGTGCATACTGGTTCTATGCCACGGTCAATCCAGTCGCGAAGGTCTCGGCAAACGGTGTCCAGCATGTAAAAGTCAAGGCTGCGGATTGAACCCTCGTTTTCAAGTATGGGAATGAACTCGCTAGGTGGAATAAGTTTTTCCCTTTGCCAGCGAGTAAGTGCCTCGCATCCGCACAAAGTGTTTGTAGATAAATCAACTTTAGGCTGATAGAAGACAAGAAACTGTTTCTTTGCAAGGGATTCTCTGAATGCGCTTAGTATGCCCTTGTCGTGTATTGTTCGCTCAAGCATTTCGGGGCGGAAGTACATTATGTCTACAAATGGAGAACGCTTTGCGGCATTTAATGCAATGGAGGCGTTTGTCATTATGTCAGACATTGTTGAGGTTTTGTTCATTTCGCTTACGCCCACATTAAAATCAATATGAACGGGAGTCTCTATACCTCTTACCGAAACCCTTATGGTAACATTCTGAATAAAATCAAGATACTTTGGTAAAGTGTCTGTGCGGACTATGGCAAGAAAGTTGTCTCCTCCCAGTCGTGCAAAGTATCCATTTTCACCTATAAACTCTGTGCTTTTTGCGCAGTACTGCTTTATTATGATGTCGCCGTTTGAACCGCCAACCTGTTGGTTAATGAACTTAAAGCTCTTGATATTTGTAAAGACCGTGGAGTACTGACCGATAAGTCCGTCCTGTATGAGCATGGTGGCTACTTCCTGCAAACCGCGAGAATTAAGTGCGCCACTAAGACTGTCGCTCCGTTCAACTTTGTACATAAGCCCCATGAGCCTTGTTCTGCTACAGAGCATGAATGTAATTTGGCAGAAGTGGTTTAGAGAAACTTTTTCTTCCTGAGTCCAGGTGTAGTCTTTTGAAGAATTAAGCCTAAGGACAATGGCACCGCCTTCTGAAGTAACATAGGATTTTTCAAACACATCAGAACCGTAGCCGTTAGGATTTGTGTAGGGAATAGAATTGTTGGTCATGCCCTTTGGTTCGTAGATTGAGGCTGGTAGCGAGACATTTACGCTAAACCGTCCCAAATGAATGTCATCAGCAATGAGATGAAGGTTTTCAGAAATGCGTTGCATCATTTTTGGAAGTGAATAAATGCTTTCGCAAATGCTTTCAAAAAAATCAGCGAAGTTTTCACTGCACAATTCTTTCATATCTTTATTATAAAGCAAGAAGTCAAAAAAATGTACTTAGTATTGTATATACGGTAATTATAAATAGTCTTAGGGGTGTAGTAAGCCCGTGACAAGGTGCTCTTGAATTTGCCATAATGCAGTGATGCCGCAGAATAGAACATACATTGCCATAGACTTAAAATCTTTTTATGCCTCTGTTGAATGTCGTGAAAGGGGGCTTGATCCGCTTGCTGCAAAACTTGTGGTTGCGGACGCTAGCCGTACCAGCAAAACAATTTGTCTTGCGGTAAGTCCTGCCCTTAAGGCTTACGGTCTTTCTGGTCGCTGTAGGCTTTTTGAAGTTGAAGCAAAGGCAAGAGAAGTTAAAAGGCACACAGGCAAAGATTTGGAATACATTACGGCTACTCCTCGTATGGCACTTTACATGCAGTATTCGGCAAATGTTTACAGGGTTTACCTTAAGTACTTTGCTCCCGAAGACATTCATGTCTATTCAATTGATGAAGTTTTTATTGATGCGACTTCCTATCTTAAACTTTATAAGACAAATGCTCACGACCTTGCAGTAAAAGTCATAAGGAACATACTTTCCGAAACTGGAATTACTGCAACCGCCGGAATTGCTCCCAACCTTTACCTTTGCAAAATTGCCATGGACATTGTTGCCAAGCATATTCCTGCCGACAGTGACGGGGTTCGCATTGCATCGCTTGACGAACTTACTTACCGCAAGACTCTCTGGTCCCACAGACCCCTTACTGATTTCTGGCGCATTGGCAAAGGTATTTCTCACAGGTTGGAAAAAAAGCGTATCTATACCATGGGAGACATTGCTCGCACTTCCTTACGAAACCCCAATCTTCTTTATGATGAATTTGGAATTGATGCAGAGATTCTTATAGACCACGCCTGGGGTTACGAAAATGTTGGGATGAAGGACATTAAAAACTACAGGAGTTCTGCCAAATCTGTTTCCAGCGGTCAGGTTTTGCAAAGACCCTATTCCTTTGAGGAGGGCAAAATAATAGTGCGTGAAATGGCTGAACTTCTTGCTCTGGATTTGTTTGAAAAGCATCTTGTTACAAGTTCGGTTACTCTACAGGTGGGTTATGATATTGAGGGCATTCCTCAGGATTTTGACGGTGAACTGGTCAGCGACTTTTACGGCAGAACTGTACCCAAACCTGCCCACGGTTCTGCTTTTGTTGGAGATGGCACAAATTCTTCAAAGGCAATATGCGAAGGTTTTGTAAGTCTGTACGAGAGGGTTGTAAATCCTGAGCTAAAGGTAAGGCGATTTAATGTTACTGCCAACGGGGTAAAAAAGCAGCAGGAAAGGGAGCCTACTCTTTTTGACGGTCTGGAGGAAAACCTTTTTGAAAAGAAGGAAGAAAATCTGCAGGAGACCAGGCTTTCCATTATCAGAAAATTCGGGAAGAACGCAATTCTTAAGGGAACAAACCTTCAGGAAGGGGCAATGACTGTTGAGCGCAACATGCAGATTGGAGGGCACAAGGCATGACTGACTATGATGACATTTTAAATACAGAATGGCCTCCAAAAGAAAGAGACTTGGCTCATCGCCCCATGCCAGTAAGCCAGCGTGCAAAGATTTTCCTTCCTTTTGCTGCCTTAACAGGATATGAACAGGTGTTGGACGAAACTCTTCTAATCCAGCTTGAGGGAATGGACGGCCTTGCGGATTAAACTTTCCCATGTTGACATAATGCGCCACAGTGTCATAAAATCGTAATATAGAATGTTTTTATTAGGAGACAAAGATGGTCATCAAGCCAATGATTCGCAGCAACATCTGCATTAACTCTCATCCGGTGGGATGTGCAAAAGATACAGTTCGTCAGATTGAATACGCAAAATCTCAGAAGGCAAAACGGGGCATAAAGACAGCACAGGAGGGTGGTTACGCTCCAAAGACGGTGCTGGTTCTTGGATGTTCTACAGGCTACGGACTTGCAAGCCGCATTGCCGCAGCATTTGAATATGGAGCAGAAACAATTGGCGTATCTTTTGAGCACGAAGCAAGTGTTTCTCGCGCAGGAACTCCGGGCTGGTACAACAATAAGGCCTTTGACAGGGAAGCCGCAAAAGAAGGTCTTAAGTCTGTTACTTTTAACGGAGACGCATTTAGCGACGAAATGAGGGCCAAGGTAATTGATGAAGTAAAGTCATGGGGAAAGAAATTTGACCTTGTAGTTTACAGCCTTGCTAGCCCCGTTCGCACAGACCCTGACACAAAAGTTCTTTATAAGTCAGTGCTTAAGCCAGTAGGTTCAGAATACGGTGGAGCTTCCCTTGACATGATGACTGGAAAAATGTCTACCATGACCGCAAAGCCTGCAGAAGGCGACGATGTTGCAAACACAGTAAAGGTTATGGGCGGAGAAGACTGGGAACGCTGGATGAAGCAGATGTCAGACGCTGGCGTACTTGCCGACGGTGTGCGCACAGTTGCATATTCCTACATTGGCCCAAAACTGTCTCATCCCATTTATCGCGACGGAACCATTGGTGCGGCAAAGAAAGATCTTGAGGCAAGGGCACACACCATTACCAAAAATCTTGAGGGACTGCATGGTGCCGCCTATGTAAGCGTAAACAAGGGACTCATTACCCGTTCATCTTCTGTAATCCCCATCATTACACTTTACCTTAGCGCACTGTTCAAGGTAATGAAGGCCAGGGGAACTCACGAAGGATGCATTGAGCAGATGGAGCGCCTGTTTGCAGAACGCCTTTACACTGCCGACAAAAAAGTCCCCCTTGATGAAGAGGGAAGAATCCGCATAGACGATTGGGAACTTGATCCTGCCGTTCAGTCTGAGGTAGATAAAATTATGGCTCAGGTTAACGAACAGAATGTTTCTGAAATTACAGACCTTGCCGGCATAAGGCACGACTTCCTTAACATAAACGGATTTGATGTTGAGGGCGTTGACTACGAAAAAGATATTGCCGACATGACTCAGTTGGACTAGGAAGAAAAATGGACAAGCTGAAAATCTTACTTGCAAAGGGACGCATCTACGAATCGGTTTACGAACTTCTTAACGATGTGGGTATTTCCATAAATCTTCCCGACCGTACATATTTTCCCATAACCAATCAGAAAGATCTTGCCTTTCAGGTTGTAAAGCCGCAGATTGTAAGCAACCTTCTTGCTCAAGGTAAGGCCGATGTTGGCTTTTCTGGCAAAGACTGGGTGTACGAAAACGGCGTCCAGAACAAGGTTGAAGAAATAATGGATTTGGGATTTGACGGTGTGCGGATTGTGGCTGCAATTCCCGACACATTTAACTTTGATGACATTGTTAAAAAACCTGTTACTGTTGCAACCGAATATCAGAAGCTTAGTTCTGAATGGCTTGCCACAAAAAAAATAAACGGCACAGTATTCCGCACTTGGGGAACTAGCGAAGGCTTTGTTCAGGACTCAGAGGAATCCATGGCTCAGATTCTGATTGATAACACAAGTACTGGTTCCTCACTTCATGCAAATCATCTTAAGATTGTAGACACCCTTATGGAATCTTCCACAAGAATGTATGCCAACAGGGAGGCCCTTAAAGATCCTCAGAAAAAGCAGAAGATTGAAGAACTCAAGATGCTGTTCGAAGCGGTTCTTGCTGCCAGAAAGAGTGTCATGCTAGAGATGAATGTTGCGGAAGATAAGTTTGACGCTCTTGTTAAGGGACTTCCTTCAATGCGAAGTCCTACGGTAAGCCCTCTCTTTGGTGGAAGCGGTTACGCAATAAAAATTGCTGTCAAAAAAAGTGATGTTCCCACTCTGCTTCCAAAACTTCAGTCTCTTGGCGCAACTGACATTGTTGAATACGAGTTGCGTAAGGTAGTGCACTAGCTTCTTAAACCGTCATTGCCGTTCTAAGGTGGTGACGGTTTTTTTACATCTAGCATCAGTGTGGAATGTACAAAACTAGAATAGTTCTGGCTGCATTGGGTCGTCTTGAGGGAACTCTTCCATCCACTTGAAGACAGATTCAGCACCTAGCATTATGTTGTTTTTTTTGCAAAGGTCAGAAAGGTACTGCATTAGGTAGCGGTCGTTGGGGCTTGGAACCATGTAGCTTGTGCCAAATGTTTTCTGATACCTTTCCTTCATTCCTGCAAAGCGGCTGTCTTTTTGAGCGGCCTTTTCCAAAGAGGCATAAAAGTATTCCCGATTTCCTTCCCTTAGGGTAAGTCCTATTCCAAAGCAGACTATGGCATGAACTTTTGCACTTACGCACATTTCCATAATTCCGTCCAGATTCTGCTTGGTGTCGTTTATAAAAGGCAGCAGCGGACTTAACCACACTACTGTAGGAATTCCTGCATCACGCATGGCACACAGTACTTCTAGACGGCGGCTTGTGGGGCAGACATTGGGTTCTATAATGCGGCACAGATTGTCATCCGCAGTGGTAAGGGTCATCTGAACTACGGCTTTTGTTTTTCTGTTTATGCTCTGCAAAATGTCCAAGTCCCTTAGCACAAGGTCGGACTTTGTTATGAGTGCCACTCCAAAGTTGTGCCGCTCTATTATTTCCAAGCAGCGTCTGGTAAGTTTAAGTTCTCTTTCCGCAGGAATGTAGGGGTCGCACATGGAGCCTGTTCCAATCATGCACCTTTTGCGTTTTTTTCTAAGAGCTTCTTCCAAAAGTTCCGGGGCGTTCTGCTTTACTTCTATGTCTTCAAAGTCGTGGGTAAAGTGATAGCACTTGCTTCGGGTGTCGCAGTAAATGCATCCGTGGGAACATCCTCGGTAAATGTTCATGCTGTGGGGCGAAAGAATGGATTTTGCATTTACAAAGTGCATGGTTCAAGTATAGCAAGAAAATGCTTGACAGAATATAATTAGAATGGTGCAACTAAATTGTGTAAAATCAAATAACAGAAGGAAGATTCTTTTTTAGGGACACGCCCAAGAGCAGATTATTGAATTTTATGCCCATAAGTTGTATGCTGTAGGCATGGCACGAAGCGCAACAATAGAACGCAATACAGCGGAAACTCAGATTAAACTTACCCTCAATCTTGACGGTAGCGGAGTCTGCTCTGTCAAAAATCCCATTGGATTCTTTAACCACATGCTTTCTTCTTTCTGTAAACACGGACTTTTTGATCTGTCTGGCGAACTTAAGGGAGACCTTGAGGTAGACCAGCACCATTTAATTGAAGATACGGGAATTGTTCTTGGCATGTGTTTTGCAAAGGCTTTGGGCGACTGTGCTGGAATTTTTCGCAGCGGATGCTTTATCTACCCCATGGACGAAACCCTTGTTCAGGCTAGCGTAGACTTTGGCGGAAGACCCTTCTGCGTGTGCAATGCTCAACTTACGGGAATCCCTCTGGTATCAATAGGACAGGACGGCAAAGAAGCAAGTTTCCAGACTGACTGCTTTGAAGACTTTTGGCAGGGATTTGTAAACGGGGCAAAATGCAACCTTCATCTTGATACAATCCGTGGACGCAGTGACCACCACAAAATGGAAGGTCTGTTTAAGGCTGCTGCCCGTGCCATTAGGTCTGCCACAGAAATTGACGAACGGCGTAAGGGGCAGATTCCCTCAACAAAAGGTGTAATCGTCTAGTAACATTTAAGCGAGGAAAATATGGATGCTTCTGAAGAAATTCTGAATCTTTTACGCGACAACGCAAGGCTCTCTGTAGAAGACATTTCTGCAATGACAAAAAAAACTCCCGACGAAGTAAAGGCAATAATGTCTAAACTTGAAGCAGATGGCGTAATCATGAAGTATGCTGCAATCATCAATCCAGAAAAGGATGCAGCCGTAAAGGAAAAGGTGAATGCAGAAATAGAAATTCAGGTTGCACCAGAAAGGGAACACGGCTTTGACGGAATTGCAGACCGCATCTACCGCTTTCCTCAGGTTAAGAGCCTCTACCTTATGAGTGGCGGTTACGACTTAAAGGTGATTATAGAAGGCGACACCTTGCAGGAAGTTGCTCTTTTTGTTGCAAGAAAACTTTCCACTTTGGAAGGAGTGCGTTCTACGAAGACCCACTTTATACTTAAGACTTACAAGGAAAACGATATTGTTTATGTTGAGCAGAATCCCGATGGACGCGAAGGAGTAATTGCATGAACACTCGCGAAGACAGATTCAGCCGTGCAATGCTTGAAACTCCCCCCAGCGGCATAAGAAAATTCTTTGAGTTGCTCATAGGACACGACGATGTAATTTCTCTCTCTGTAGGCGAGCCCGACTTTCCTACACCCTGGCTCATGCGCGAAGAGGCATTCTATCACCTTGAAAAAGGTCAGACTAGCTACACCAGCAACTGGGGTCTTTTGGAGTTAAGAGAAGAAATTTCTCGATACATGGAGCGCTACAATCTGCACTACAATGCGGCAAAAGAAATTCTTGTAACGGTTGGTGCAAGCGAAGGAGTTGACGCAGCCCTGCGTGCCATACTTAATCCCGGTGACGAACTGATTGTATGCGAACCCTGCTATGTAAACTATGTTCCTCTTGCCCATCTTACTGGTGCAAAGGTTGTCCGTCTAGACACAAGCGTAAACGGATTTTATCCTACCGCCCAGCAGTTTGAAAAACTAATTACGCCAAAGACAAAGGCAATCATGTTCTGTTCTCCAAGCAATCCTACTGGAACAATGATTCCTGCTGACGAACTTGAAAAAATTGCGGCGGTTGCGCGAAGAAATCAGATTTGGTGCATTGCCGATGAAATCTACTGCGAACTTGCATACGACGGATTCAAGCACACCTCAATCGGAAGTTTTGAAGGCATGAAGGACTACACGATTATCCTTAACGGATTTTCTAAAAGTTTTGCTATGACCGGATGGCGAATCGGCTGGATTGCCGCTCCCGAAGACTTAATGGCACAGGTTGTAAAACTTCACCAGTACAACACAATCTGCGCGCCAATCATGAGTCAGTATGCGGCCCTTGAAGGACTTAAGCACGGTTGGGACGAAGTTGAAAAAATGCGCGTAAGCTATCAGCAGAGGCGGAACCTTATGTATAAGGCTTTCTGCGACATGGGGCTTTCCGTTCCCGAACCTACGGGCGCCTTCTACATGTTCCCTAGCATAGAAAACACTGGCATGGACGACGAGACATTTGCAACGGAACTTTTCCAGAAGCATAATGTTGCGGTTGTTCCTGGTTCTGCCTTTGGTGAGGCTGGCAGGGGACATATCCGCTGTTGCTATGCCACATCTGTTGACAAGATAAAGACTGCACTGGAGCGCATAAAGCAGTTTATTGACGAAAAAAACAAATAGAGGATTTTGTAAGCTATGGATGGAATTTTTCCGTATGTAATTGCGGCAGTTGTCGTTTTGTTTGTTATAGTGATTTTAATGCTCGTTGTTTCCCGCAAGAACAAAAACGGTTATGGCGAAAGTGCTTCTAGACAGAAGCCTCTTACTACAAAAAATCAGGCTCAGATTATCCGCGATGCAAACAAAAAACTTGCCCGTGACCCCCATGACGCTTCAGCACTTGCTTCTTTGGGTGATGTTTACTACGCCTCCAAACTGTGGGAAAAAGCATATCCCATTTACGATGAGCTTTCTAAACTTGCGGTTACAAATACAACCATAGATAATTTTACGGTAAACCTTCGTGCCGGAGTGTCAGCCCTTCAGCTTAAAAAATATCCTGAGGCCATAACACTTCTTCCCAATGCATACAAGGTAAATCCCCATGACTTTGATGTAAACTACAATCTTGGTCTTGCATGCTATTTGAACAACTCTTTTGACAAGGCCGTTCCCTGTTTTAAGAAGTCTCTTGTAATACGCCCCGATGCCCACGGTGTCTACGGTTATCTTGCTCAAAGTTTTTACAAGCAGAAGCACTACCGCGACAGCCTTCCCTGCTTTAAGAAAGCTCTTGACGAAGACCCTTCAAACAAGGAAGTGCTTTACTGCATGGCTGATGCAATGACTGCAGAAGGAATGGGAGACAAGGCACTTAAGGTTTTTATGCATTTGCGTGCCGATCCCGTGTATGGTGCAAAGTCTTCCCTTGCCGCTGGAACAATTCATGCTCGCAACAAAGACAATCAGGCTGCCATTCAGGATCTAGAAATCTGCCTTAAGCACAAGGATGCAGAACCAGAAGTAAGGCAGGAAGGAATGTATCGCCTTGCCCAGTGCTACATTGCCGAAAACCAGATGACAAAAGGCCTTGAACTTCTTAAGGAAATACGAAACGCCAATCCAAACTACAAGGATGTAAACACCCTTATTTCTCGCTATCAGGAATTAAGCCAGAACTCCAACTTGCAGGTTTATCTTGTTGCAGGACAGACAGACTTTATTGCCCTGTGCCGAAAAATTGTTGTGGAACTTTGCGGAAAGCAGTCACGGGTAAAAATTGAAGACATTAACATGGGATCAGTTTATACCGACATTGTTGCTTTTGTTTCAAATCCTCGGTGGGAAGACACACAGCTGTTCAGATTCTTTAGAACAAACGGTTCAACGGGAGAACTTTATCTTCGCGACTTCCACGGTCACATGAAGGATGTAAACTCTGACCGCGGATTCTGCATTACGGCAGGAACATTTACCGAAGAAGCTCACAAGTATACCGAAGGTCGCCCTATCGATTTAGTTGAAAAACTTCAGCTTACGAAAATTCTTAAGGCTATTGGATAATGACAAGGTTCCGCTCATGGTCTTCCAAGAATGGAACTGTAAGCGGAATTTTTTTATAGGTCGGAACCAAATCTTTTATTCCAAACATTTCTTCTTCTATGCGCTCGCTTCTTGCCTTGTATGCAATGATTGTGCCTTCTGGCTTTAGCATGCGCTTAAGCAGTTTAATTATTTTCTTGTCAAAGGGATGAAATGCCCTAAACACTTCTATGTCAAAGGAAGACGGTACAACACTGTCTGCCGCCGAACACAAAACCTTAACATTGGAAAGATTAAGTTTTGAAACAACTCCTTCCAAAAATGCACAGCGCTTTTCCATCCGTTCCACAAGAACAAAACTGTTATGCTCCATGTACACCGCAAGAGGAATGCCCGGACATCCGCCTCCAGAGCCAATGTCTGCAATGGTACAGCCTGATTTTTTCTGCGCTTCTTTTTCTACCGTTGCCGCTCCTGCAAGAGAATCCAGAATGTGGTTTACAGCAAGTTCGTCTTCGGTGTCGGCCTTCATTATGTTGTAAGTCTTATTGAATTCCATGATGCAGTCAATGTATGCCTCAAGTTTTTCAAACTGGCTGTCTGTAAGGGTAAGAGAAAGTTTTTTGCATCCGTCCCTAAGTTTCTGGTTATGCATTAGTTGGCCACCGTTCCCAAATCTATTAAAAGTTCAAGTTTCCAGTTTGCATCTGTCGTCCGCATGGTAACAAGGTTTCCCGTTCGTGTAGCGGTAAGGTTTTTTCTTTGTGCAAGCTGATACAAAAATGAATACTCGTTAAGGTAGTCCTGACTTACTGCAGATGCCACTTCGTAAGAGTTAAGTCCGCCTGAATTTGTTACCGCCCTAAACAGAATGTGAAAAGTTTCTGTACGGATTTTTCCGTCGCTGGTGTAGCGTCTGTCTCCCGTTACAAGAAAAGTTCCGTCTGCTTCGGGAACAGAAATGTATACTCTTGTGCATGTGTTAAGAATGTTGTATCCATTTACCGTAAAACGCAAAAAGTAAGGATGTACTACAGTCTTCTGAGTGGCGCCACTTTCTTCTGTAGTAGACTCTGCATTCTGATCTGCCGTATTTTTCACACTGGTAGTTAAGTCTGAATTTGAAGCGTTTTCTGTTGAGTTGCTGTTGCCGCCGGAACCACTGTTGCCGCCGGAAGTGCTGTCTCCTGTTGCCGCAATCGCAAGTGCTGCACTTCCTGCTTTTTCCTTAACCTCTTCCAGTTCCTTAAGAATCTGCTCAAGAAGAAGGTTGGTCGTGTTGCTGTTTGTAGAACCGTACAGTGAAGAAAGATATGACGAATTTGACGATGAACCGTCGCCTAAAAGTGAACTTAGGGTGTCCAGTGCGCCAAGTTTGCTTATTGTAGAAAGGTCGTTTGCCGTTACGGAAGATTTTGTTGTGCTGCTGTCTGAACTTGTGCCAGTCTTTGAACTTGTCGAACTTGTGCCTGACGGTGACGACTGGTTGCTAGTAGAATTGCTTCCTACTGAGTTTCCGCCTACAGAAATTCCCCCTGCAGAAATTGTGGGCATGGAAATTGACGGCATGGAAATTCCAGAAGACTGAGCCGACAGAATTGAACTGCAAAGAGATGCCGCAAAAATAGAAGCAAAAAGAATTTTTCTAGTTGTACTGGGCAAGTGTTTCCTCCACAAATTCCAGACGGTGGGTAAGTTCGTTTATGGTCTTTGTAAGGCGGGCCCTTTCCTTTTCCAGTTTCTGTTTGGGGTCTTGGGTCTCAGCCTTTTTCTTCATCAGTGCAACAACGCTGTCGGGACTCTTTCCGTTTTTAAATGCCTCGTGAGCCTTTGCTCTTTCGTCAGGCTTTTTAAGTGAGGCAACAAGCTTCATGTTGTCGTAGCCAAGTTCAGCATCTTCTTCCTGCAAAAGACCGACGCGAGAAATTGAATCTGATGCAGTGCGAGGAAGTTGAAGCACTCTGTCTACATAATCTTCGTAGCGAATGTTGTTTTCTTCGCAGAGGGTGTGGGCCTTCATAAGAGCCTTTCCAAATCCTATCATTAAAAGTCCGTTGGGTACAATGTATTTTTCGCGGATTTCTTTTGTAAGCGATTCAAGTTCTGGAGAAACGGAAATGTCAATCTTGTAGTAGCCTTTTTTTTCTGCAATTTCTATAAGGGAAGCAAACTTTGCCCAAAAGTAATTAGTGTGACTTACCCTCTGGTTAGGCGGATCTTTGCCACCGTTTTCGATAATTTGCTCTTCATTGATAAGGTGGTGCGTGTATTCGTGAACCGCAGTGTAAACCATTTCGTTGTCGGTTTTAAAATTTTTGTTGTGAAGAATTATTTCTCTGGTGTCGGGTTTGTACAGACCGTTAACCCTCTTGCTTTCTTTTCCTGACTGAATCACGGTAAATTCTAAATTGGATTCCTGAATGTCCAGTAGCATGTCTTTGATTTTTTCGTTTTCCATTTTTCCACCCGTGCTCAGTATACATCAGATTTTGAGCCTATACAAGACTGACAGGTTCTTAACCCAGAAAGCCCTGTGCGCCCAGAATAAGACTTACGGCTGTGGTGGCGGCGGTTTCGGTACGCAGGATGCGGCTTCCCATGCCAAGGCGGATGTAGCCCTGAGACTCAAGAAGAGCGCGTTCTGCATCTGTCCAGCCTCGTTCGCTACCAATTGCGGCTATGGTAAGGGAGGAACTTGTAAGCATTTTATGGTCACTGTTTGCAGCATCTCTGGCAGTGTGCAAAAAAGCAGGCAGTGAGTCAGCAGGATTTACATTGTCCAAGGCAAGCCTGTTTTTTGCATTAGGAAATTTTTCTTTCATATACAAAAGACATTCCTTAAGAGACTTGTGGCGTACCAAAAGGGGCACATGAACTCCTCCTGCCTGAACAGTTCCGTCCAGAAGCATTTTGTATCCTGCTTCGCTTGTGGCAAGGTCTGAATTAAGATAAGACTTTTCTCCCAGTTCGGTTGCGGTAAGGTGAACTTCCTTTACGCCTAAAGAAGCCATATCACGCAAAAGTCGCTTAAGCTGAATGGGACGGGGAAATCCGATTATCATTACAAGAGGATAAAGGGGCTTTCCGTCGCCTGTAGGTTTGAATGAAAAGCAAAGACTTCCTCCGTCGTGTTTTGTTCCGCTCACAGATGTGATTGTTGCTATTCCCGAACATTTGCCAATGATTCCAGCAGTAAAAGTGTCGCCCACATTTTTATGCAGCACTTTAACAATGTGCTGGGCGCGCTCGTCAGCAAGAGATAGAGGCTTTTGTATTTCTTCTTCCGTAAACAGGCAGATGTTCATTCCACATAAAAATATAGCAAATCGTTTGAATAGTCAATCAATAAATAGTGTCGTTACCCGTCTATTGCAAAATGATTATCGTAACCTTATACTTTCCTTGATTGCTTTTTAGATAGAGGAGTACGGAATGAAGAAGAAAATCCTGTTTGCGCTATTGGGTTTGCTTGCCGCCGTTGCTTTAGGCGGATGTACTTTTTATTTTGATGATGGGGGGAATGGCAACGAAAACTTTGGTACCGACCTTGCAGACAATGAGTACATGAAGACCCTAACCTCTGAATCTTCAATTACGCTTACGGGTGTGCAGGGTAAAACCATACTTTATGCAAACTTTAATGCATCAGCAAAGTATCCTGTATATTCTCCCCGCTACCTTGTGAATGCGACAGGCCTTGTAACTGGAAGCGTGTATGCAAGTAATCCTGCCAGTCCATATATTTTTGCTGGACGCTCCATTTCTGCGGATGAACTTGTGGAAGAGGAAGTTGAATCTTGTGGAGTCAGGCATTTTATTCCTAAGGAAACTTTTTCGTTTAAGAAAGATGCTGGCTCATCTTTCCGTTCCGTTGCGAACATTACGGCTCCCCTTGCTTCAAAAACGGAAGCAGACTTTACCATAGGAGATACGGAAGGACGTTTTTATGCGGACAACGATGTTTCCTTGAATTCATATGAACTGAAGAATTTTGCACTGGCTGCAAAAGGCCGCGATGCTAATGACAATGTTGTCTGCCTTGTATGGGTTGACAAAACCCTGTATTCCCAGAACGGAACTTGTGAGGGGGAAACAATCAATCAGAATCTTGCTGCTGAATTGGGAAGTAAATTTGCAAAGTACTATGCCAAAGAAAAAGCGGTTTTTGGTGATGAGTGCGAATTACTTTTTGACAAAAGCGGATATTCGGCAGGGGAGATGTCTGACATTGGGGCGACAGGCAGCCTTGTTAACATAATTATATACGATATTGGAAACGACTATGTAAAGGGCGATAACTTCATAAACACCAGTAGTGATGAATGTGGTGTAGTGGGGTATTTTTATGCCAAGGATTATTTTGTTTCAAACACAACATACGGTAACAATGATGTGCGAAATTATTCCAATGGAGGAAAATACTTTTACATTGATGCGGCATTCTGCAACTTGAACGGTACAACAAAGGTTGATGGAGACAATGTGTATAAATACGATGGAGTGGGTGGAAGCAATCCGAGCGACACGGTAATCTCCACCCTCTTTCACGAATTCCAGCACATGCTCAACTTTGGACAGAAAGATATATATAATGTTTCTTCTCCCACATGGTACAACGAAATGCTTTCCATGCTTGCAGAAGACATGATGGCGTCTGCTCTTGGTCTTTCTAATGAAGAGGCTCCACGGGGTGCTCGTCTTCCTGCATTCAACAAGTACTACTGGATGTCTGGCATAGACGAATATCTTGACGGAAGAGATGCTGTCATTTCCTATTCAACTGCCTACTCTTTTGGTGCATGGCTTAGCAGAACATTTGGCGGACCAGCGTTTGTAAGTGCAATGAGCAAAAACCGTTACGGCGGAATGAATTCTGTTATTGCTGCAATAAAGGAAGTTAAAGGCGAAACATATTCTGACTTACAGCTTTTTAAAATGTATCTTGAAGCCTGTGCATTTAGACCAAAATTTGTAAAGAATCTAGAACTTGAAGGTGTTTCACTTCCAACCCACTATCAGGACGGTGGCGGTGAAATAGAAGAATTTAAAATGACAAAGATAAATCTTGCCTCTGAGGCTTATGGTTTTGCTGTAAACAACACCATGTATTATGGACCGGCGCTTTTTAACTCTCAGGCAAGTAAAACTGTTCGTCCCCATGGATTTGTCCTGCACACTGTGGGAACTGCTACAACAGATACGGTTACCCTTGACTTTTCAAGCCGCTCAAGTGCAGGCGACCAGATTGTAATTTTTATACAGGACGGATTCAACAATACTACTGTTGATTCTGCCTGTCCGGAGTAATACATGCCACTATTTACCAAACAAGAAAAATCGCCTGCGAGTACGGTTGTTGAAGAAGTGCTTAAGGTTAAGAAAAACGAGACTGCGCTTATTGTTGCTAATCCAGAAACTACTGTGATTGCTCAAGAACTTTTTACGGCTCTGCTAGAGGTGGGGGCAAAACCTTCTCTTATCTTTCAGACAAAAAAATCGTCAATGGACGGTGCAGAAAAATCTGTTATTGGTGCAATAAAGAGCGAGCCAAATGTTGTTATTTCTATTTCGGAATGCAAACTGGGTAAGGATTCAGAGGCGGTTGCTTCTCCTTACAAGGCGGAAGACGGAACTTCCTACGACCACATTTTTGACTTTTTGCTTGACGGAAAAAAATCAATCCGTGCGGTGTGGACTCCTGGACTAACTCAGGACATGTTTAACCGTACCGTGCAGATTGACTACAAACTTTTGGGTGAGCGCTGCAAAAAAATATGCGCCCTGTATCAGAATGCGGTAAGCGTTCATGTTACTTCTCCAAACGGAACTGATGTGCATGTTCCTGTTAACGGAAGAAATCCTCTTGTTGACGATGGAGACTTTTCTTTGTCTGGCAGTGGCGGAAACATTCCCTGCGGAGAAGTTTTTATTAGCCCTGTAGTGGGTAACGGAAACACTCTTGTTTCTGATGCCTTAAAAAAAGTTTCTTCTGTAAAGGATGCAATTTCTGGGGCGTTAAAGGTTAAAGGTCAGCAGGAATCTTCGGTGCTATCTGATGACACTGCAAGCGATGCAAGTCCCTGTGGAACTCAAGGCACAATTGTGTTTGACGGCAGCATGACTTTTTCTGACGGAGATGCTCTTTTAAAAACTCCCATAACCGTAACTGTTAATGCAGGATTTGTTTCTGACATTGCAGGGGGCGAAGAAGCAAAGAGACTTTTAAAGGATATTATTGCCGCAGAAAAGGAATCACTTGCCCTAGAAGCAACGGGAAAACTTCCTTCTGGTCAGGGTGCGGTTTATGCCCGTAACGCTCGCAACATTGGCGAACTGGGAATAGGTCTTAATCCTTCTGCAAATGTAAATGGCAACATGCTTGAAGACGAAAAGGCTTTTAGGACATGCCACTTTGCCATAGGCGCAAACTATGACGGAGACGCACCCAGCCTAATTCACTTTGACGGAATTGTGCGTAATCCTACGCTTGTAATTGAATATGCCAACGGTTCTTCTTACACTCTCTTAAAAGATGGAGATTTACTTCTGGAGGCTTAGCATGAAAAAATTTTTTTGCATGATGACTTTACTGTGCGCTTGTGTAGGCCTGTATGCTGGCGCAAAAAAAGATTCTGTTCAAGAGGATTCGGTCGTGCAGATTTTGGAAGAAGACTTTAAAAAGCCCGGATATGGTGAAGGCGGTGGAAGCGGAGCGGCAAATCTTCCCTTTGATGCGCCCCCTCTTACAGAAGACATGATAGGCGACACTACAGTTCCCATTGGAGAAGTAAGTCAGCGTCCTTTTGAAACTCTTACCGGAAAAGTAAAAGTTTCTGACGGTAAGCCTTTTGTTTCTGCTGGACTGTTTTCTAAAGTTGCACTTTCTTTTCCCAAGAGGTCTGATGAACACGCCCTTACCACTCAGGACATTTTGGACCGCAGGGGAAAAACTGTAACTCTGGAAGGCTGGTATTCAGAAGATAGAAAGTCTTTTGTGGTGTTTTCTCTTGTTGAGTAACTTTTTTTTAGGACTTTGTGCGGTTCATCTGAAGAATGGCATCGGCGGTCTGCTGAAGTTCTTCCCTTGTCATGGTCTCGCTGTGGCTAAGCATTGATTCTGGAACTCCGTAGGCTTTTTCAAGGGCTTCCTTTGTCATTACCTCTTCCACTGTGCCCAGATCCATGTCTCTGTTGGGGTAAAACAAAAGCACTTGCGAGGCAAACTCTCGCGTAAGTTCCAGTTCGTGCATGGAAATGTAAAGTGGTGTCTTTGTGCTTTCTGAAAATTCCCTAAGGTAAGCCAGTGCCGATTTTTTTTGTCGGGCTTCCATTGCAAAAAGTGGTTCGTCCATAAAGAGGGAAGCGCTTCCGTACAGAATGCTAAAGGCAAGAAGCACCCTTTGGATTTCTCCCTTGCTAAGTTGTGTAAGTCCGTGACCCAGAACTTTTTCTATTTCAAAGACATCTATAACTTCGCTGAATAAATCTGCAGAGGAACGGACAGACTTTGCCTTTCCCTTATATGCTCCGTTTGTGTAGACATATGAAAGCAGTTCTTCTACCTTTTGCTGGGATTCAAATTCCATATTCTGATATATGACCGAAGCCAGAAGGTTTTTTTGCTCTTCTGCAAGTAGGGCGGGGTTTTTCCCGAACAGCATGCAGCATCCTTCGGTGGGAGTAAGGCGTCCAGAGGCAAGCATCATGAATGTGGTTTTTCCAGTTCCGTTTGGTCCCACAAGGCTTGTAAAGGCGGCTGGAATTGTTCCGCTAAAATGTGAAAAAACAGGCGTACCAGTTTCAGAGTCGGGGTAGGTAAAAGAAACATTGTCAAATGTAATGCAGTCCATGACGGCAGTCTAACAAATTTGCTCTTTTTGTGCAAATGTGCTATAGTTTTAAAAACATGTTTAATGAAGTGGAGACAGAAATGGCACTAAAAAAGGCGACCGGAATAAAGGGATTTTTTTCGCGGTTGTTTTCTTCTTCGGATGATGAAAAAAATAATCAGCTTGCAAGGGAAGCGGTGCAGAACATAACTAGCGCACTGGAAACTCTTTCCCAAAAGGCTGGCACTCTGAACGATTCTTTTACCGAACAGAAAAATCTTATTGCCTCCATGATAACCGATGCAAAGGCATTTATTCCCCAGAATGAGATTGCCGCCGCAAAATGTGAACAGAGCATTCTAGGTGCAATAACCGCCGCAAGTTCAGCATGTGACGCAGCACTCTCTGGCGGTGACGGCTCAGAATTTGTAAAGCAGGTGGCTGCGGTTTCTGTTTTGGTTACTCAGCGTTCCCATTTTAAAAACTGAACTAGGCCTTTATTGCCCCCAAAACTTTTCCTATGCTGTCGTGGATTACCAAATCTGCAATGCTGTCGCTTTGGGTTGGGTCACGGTTTATTAGCACAAGATGGTCTCCTGTGTAGGCCCGTATGAATCCTGCCGCTGGGTAAACGGTAAGGGAAGTTCCGCCTATTATTAAAAGGTCTGCATTCTGAAGTTCTTCCAAAGTGCGCTGTATGGTGCGGTCGTTAAGGGCTTCTTCGTAAAGGACTACATCCGGCTTTATGATTCCTCCGCAGTCTGAACACAGGGGAATTCCCTGATCATTCTGATGGGTCATTACATATTCTCCGTCGTAGAATTTTCCGCATTCCCGGCAGTGGTTGCGAAGTACGCTCCCGTGGAGTTCAAGTACATTCTTGCTTCCTGCCTTTTGGTGCAGTCCGTCTATGTTCTGTGTAATTACCGCAGAAAGTTTTCCCTTTGCCTCAAGTTCCGCAAGTTTAAGATGGGCCGTGTTAGGTTCAATTCCGCTGATTAGGATTTTTTCCCTGTAGAATCTGTAGAATTCCTTGGGATTTCTGCTAAAGAATGTTGCGCTTAAAATTTCTTCCGGCGGATAGTCCCACTTTTGGTGGTAAAGTCCGTCCACGCTCCTAAAGTCGGGGATTCCGCTTTCGGTAGAAACTCCTGCTCCTCCAAAAAACACAATGCGCTGGCTTTTGTCTACAAGAGTCTGCAATTTCGCTATTTTCTGTTCCAGTTCTGCTTCCATGGGGTAGAGTATAAACGAAAATTTAAGTTTTTCTCAATACTTGCCGATACACAAATGAAGTACCGCAGGCTGTTTTGGGAACCCTTTTGTATCTGCACAAGTGTTGAATTATACTTAAATTGTAGGTGTAAAAGTGTAGGCGACGGGAAAATTTGACAACATGTAAATTTGCAACTATACTATATAGGTGGAATTGGGCTTGGAGTCTGTATAGGAGAAAGGTGTTAAAAAATGAGTAAGAAAGTATTTTCATGGATTATGTGTTCTCTCTTGGTGGTCTGCTCGCTGTTTGCTGGTAGCAAGAAGGACATTGTGCAGAAGAATTTGGGTGATGTCAACAGCTGGGACGAGTCTTTTGACATTAACACAAAGAAGAACGGCAAATGGAACGTCCTTGTTACCGCAACCGACAAGGCTGGTAACGAAGCCAATGCTGGTCCCTTTAACATTTGGCTAGATCCTAACTCTGACCTGCCCATTATCGGAATTACCAACCCTGCCAACGGACTTCGCGTTCCGGGTAACCTTAACATTGTAGGTACCTGTGTGGACGATGATGCCGTAGACTATGTAAGCCTTATTCTTGACGGTGACGAAGATAACATTATCCGCGCTTCGGGTAAGGGCTTCTGGTCTTACTTTGTAGACACGACAAACCTCCTTGAAGGCCCCCACACAATCGAAGTATGGGGAACAGACATTAACGGCCTTAACGGAAACCATCAGACTGTAACATGGCAGTTGGACAGGCACGCTCCAGAAACATCTGTCCTTAACCTTAGCATGGGAACCCTTGTAAGCGGAAAGGTTACTCTTGAGGGAAAGGTTGTAGACGGTAACGGAATTGCAAAACTTTCCTACTCTACGGACCGGGGCCGCTCTTACGAAGATGTGAAGCTTAAGGAAACAAAACTTAAGGAACCCGATGAAAACGGCTGTATGGTGGAATACACTTTCTCCATTACCATAGACACCAAGACTCAGGAAGACGGAGCCGCAACATGTCAGTTCCGTGCGGTAGACAATGCGGGTAGTGTTGGCGAATATACATTCCTTTACTTTGTAGACAACACCAAGCCTGATGTAAGGATTGTTTCTCCAGAGAAAAATGAACAGGTAAACGGAATCTTTACTGTGGCCGGCTATGCAAAAGACAAAATCGGTCTGGAAACCTTAAGCTGGCAGTGGGGCAACGAAAGTGGCGAGTTTGAAATAATTCCTGGAAACCCCTACTTTGTAAAGGAACTTAACACAATCGGCATGAGCGGAAACAAGGACTTTGTCGTTACTGCCGTAGACACCATGGGCAACACCGTAACCGTAAAGCAGACCATTAAGCTTAATCAGGAAGCGGACAAGCCTGTTGTAAAAATTGAATATCCTGTTAACGGCGGCGCCATAGAAAGCACAGACGGACTTTTGTACATCCGCGGAATTGTAACTGATGACGATGGCGTTGCAAGTGTAACATATAAAGTTGACAACGGTGAGGAAAAGACTCTTTCCTGTGCTGGAGTTTTCTATGCTCCCATTGAAGGAAACCTTTCTTACGGAAAGCACACTATTACAGCCTATGCAACCGATGTTCACGGAGTTAAGGGCAATAATGTAACTTCTACTTTCGAGGCAAAGGGAAGCATTCCTTCATTTGTAAATGCAAAAGTTGGTGGCGAAGACTTCTATGACGGCATGAAGGTTAATCCCGAAACAGATCCTTCATTTACCATAACAGTTAACTCAGAAAGCGGACTTAAGGAACTTACATACTCTGTAAACACAGGATATGCAGGAGCCAAGCAGGAAACCGCATCCATTAAGGGCGGAGAAAAAAGCTACAACATTTCAATTCCCCTTAACGCAGCGGATTCTCCTTGGGGAATGGTTCGCATTGCAATAGACGCAACAGACATTTACGGAAGAAAGAATTCCAAATATGCAATAGTAAATGTTATGGACCTTACCCAGCCCCACACCGAAACACCTGGCGTTTACTTTGACGACACCACTGTGGGCGAAGATGGTGGCATTCTTGTTTCTGCAGAAAAGCCTGTTTCTGGCTACTTTATTGGCGGTACTGCTCGCTCTGTAGAAATTGTTCCTTGGACAAGGGCAGCAACGGCACGCCTTGAAGGCAACTCAATCATCCTTACAGCTGGTTCTGGAAGTTCTGACGAGGTTCGCGTAAGAGTAACCACAACTACGGGTGCTGTTTACAATTCACGGCCTCTCTACTTCCGCTCCAACGAGGCGGCACCCACACTTACACTTGACTCAAATTCTCTGTGGAACACTGATTCCGGTTCTCCTGTTGACATTGTGTCAACCTCTTCTTTCCGCGTAACTGGTTCTGTACAGAGTTCCACTACACCAACTGTACGCTACAGAATTATTTCTGCTCAGGCCACTATGCCCAACGGCATTGTAACTGGATCAACGGCACTTCCTGTTCCAGAGTATTCTGCTGCCCGTGCAGTAACTTTGGGAAGGGGCAACACTTTCTCAATTAACTTTAGCGCATCAGACTTCCCCGACGGTATGTCTGTAGTAGAAATTATTGCCACAAACGGTTCAGGAGTTCAGGTTGCAGAAGCAGTTCCCGTAAGAAAAATTCCTCCGGTGCGCACTGAACTTTTGGAAGGCGAAACTGTAATTCCGTCTCCCGTTGGACCGGCGGCTTACTGGTTTAAGGGCCTTGACTACTATGCCCTTACTGTTTCTCAGGTGGATGTGGACAGGCACTTTACCCGCGTAAGGTACAGTTCCATAAGCGCAACACAGAAGCAGCTTTCGTTTACAGCAACTCCTGCTGACGGCAAGAAGTACAGGGCTGCAACTGCAAATGTGGCTGTTTCAAAGCCCAGCAACATTGACGCTCGCATTGCAACAGTTGACGGAGCCGTGTACAGAAGCGGTATGCCAGTCTACATGGAAAGAAAGGCAGGCGGACACAGTGCTACGGTACGCATTGTTTCTGAAAGTGCAATTACATCAGTAAAATATACAGTTACAGGCGAAGAATTTGCCGGCGGTAACGCAAACCAGAGCGGCACTGCTACAGTTCGCCCTGTAGACGGAACCACTTTTGAAGCGGACATTCCTCTTGGAGACCTTCCTGCGCGTCTTACAGAAATTTCGGCAGTAATAACCGATGCGGCTGGCGGTTCTGTAACAATGAAGGGATACATAACAGTACTTCGTCAGCATGCGATTCTTGATTCAGGCGAAAAGATTTTCTGGGCAGCAGGTAACGATGCTTCCTACGATTCTGCAAGATCAAGATATATGCTTGCTGCAGGCGGCTCTTTGACTGGTGTGGTAAACGGAGCATCAGGCAAACTTACTGCAACTGTAGTAGGCTCTCCAGCAGGACTTACTGCTTCTGTTGAAGGCAACATAGTAAAACTTACTGCAAACAGTGACGGCGTATACAACGGTGTTACAGTTCGCGTTACAAACGAGGCTGGCGGAACATTTACCGCACCTGCCGTAAGCATTATTGCAGACAGCACAGCTCCTACATTTAGTGTACAGGCACCAGAAGCAATGGCATTTGTACGCAACAGTGTAACGGTTCGCGGTACTGTAACAGACGGTGGTGGAATCCAGACTTTGGAATATGCCATTACAGACGACAAGGGAGTCCTTAATGCAGAAGGAAGCACTGGCGTAAGCTGGAAGTCTGTGGCTGTTTCTAGAGGAAGCTTTAGCGTAGACATTCCTCTTTCTACAGTAGAAGACGGATATGTTCCAATCACCCTGCGAGCAACTGATGTTACAGGAAAAGTTTCCTACTACAATACCGTAGTTCACAAGGACACAACCGCACCAGAAGTAAAGGTAATTCTTCCTGATGCAGGGGCTGTTGTAAACGGCGAAACACTCATTGCATTCCTTGTAAAGGACAACGGCGTTACCGACACAATTCGTTACCAGAGTGCAAACGGTCGTCAGACAGAGACATACAACCTTAACGAACCTACAGACGCAACAGAAGGACCTCAGGCTACAATGCGCTCTTCAATGCCAAACATGTATGTTGGTGTAAGCGCACGGCCCATAGACAACACAATGCAGTTCCGCTTTACAGACAGGGCAGGAAACTCTACAACTCTTAACTCCTACGACTTTAAGGTAGACAATCAGAGCGACCTTCCTGTAGCAGAAGTTCACCTTCCTGCAGAACTTGAAGTTGTTACAAGAGACTTTACTGTTTCCGGCGTTATTTACGATGATGACGGACCGTGTACAATTTACTTCCGCCTTGACAACGGACAGTGGCAGAAACTTGACGGACTTAATTCCAGCTTTAAGGTAGATATCCCCATTTCTGCAATGACCGACAACGAGCATACTGTAAGCGTTTATGCAGAAGACCTTCATGGTGTGCGGGGCGAAACAACAGTGCGCAGGTTTAGAGTTTCTCTTGAAGAACCAAAGGGCAACCTTACCGAACCTTCTATCGACAAGACTGTTCACGAAACAGTAACACTTCGCGGCGTGGCTTCTGACCGCAACGGTATAAAGAAGGTTCAGATTTCTCTGGATAACGGAGCAACCTACAATGATGCAACAGGGACTACAAACTGGAGTTACACCTTCGACACCCGTGCAATTCAGGACGGAACTCATGTAGTCTTCATAAAGATTTGGGACAACTACGACATTACGGGTCTCTATTCTTCAATGATTAACATTGATAACACCAACCCGACCATTGCCCTTGAGCTTCCTCTTGACGACAGCACCACTACACGCAATGTATTTTTCTCTGGTCAGACTACAGATAACATTGAGCTTGTTCAGCTTTACATTACAGTCCGCAGCCTTGACCCTGGCAGAACAGTTCCATCGCGGCTTTCTCGCATGGATCTTGTGCCGTCAGAAATTATTACTCAGGTAGTGGATATTTCTGAACTTTCAAACGGCTTCTATAACATGGAACTTACTGGCATAGACCGTGCAGGAAACATTACCCGCGTAAGTCGCAACATTCAGCTTAACAAGAGCGCCCAGCTTACAACGGCAAACCTTCTGTATCCGCTTAACGGTGAGCATGTTCAGGGTACATTCAACATCTTTGGACAGACCATAAGTGAAGAGGATACAGTTAAGACAGCAATCCTTTATGTTGACGGTAAGCGTGTAGACGCCATAGACCCTGTTGACATTACCGACAGCGGCTACTTTAAGTTCCAGCTTTCTGCCTCTATAAAGAAGAAGGACACAAGCACCACTGACGAAGAGGGAAATGTTACTACAATACCTGGAGCTTCCTTTGAACTTTCCGAAGGAAGCCACTCTTACTATGTAGTTACAACAACAGAATCAGGAAAGAACATAACTTCCAACACCCAGACCTTCGTATATAATCCCTACGGACCATGGGTAACGCTGGATAACTTTACTTACGGAGACTTTGCATTTGACCGCCCCATGCTTAAGGGTGACTCTGGATATGTGCTTTCTCCTGAAGACATAGAAATGCTTAACTCTAAGGACTCTACAAAGTTCCAGAAAGAGCAAATTAAGGCAAAGAGTACGGTTTCCCGCGTTTGGGTAAGTTTGGATAACGGCAAGACCTATTTGCCAGCTTCCAAACCCAACAAGAACAAGTGGCAGTATCGTGTAGAAAGTTACGATATTGAACCCGGCTACCACTTCCTTTTGGTAAAGGCTGAAATGCAGAGCGGTGATGTGGCAATTACCCGTGCACTTGTACAGGTAGACCGTACCAATCCTACAATCAACCTTATTTCTCCTGGTATGGGTGGTCGTTACAACCAGTCTCTTGCGTTCCACGGTCTTGCTTCTGACGATGTGGCACTTAAGGATGTAACCCTTATGCTTCGTCCCGGCGACAAGAACGCCTACCAGATGCCTGGCTTTATTCAGGGACTCTTCCTTGATGCCTCTGTCTGGGGTGCAAGCCTTTGGAATGTAGGTGCGGGCTTGACAGCATTTGATAATGCTGTAAAGATTGAATTCAGTTTTGGTCAGTTTACTCAGGATCAAAGAGACTTTGTTTCTGACTTCTTCCAGATAGAGCGCACAAACCTACGCTTTGGTGGTAATATTGTGGGACTGCGCATTATTGCACAAATCCTTAACCTACCCTTTATGACATTCTTTGGACGCGACTGGGAATGGCTTACTGCAACAATGGCCGTTGGTGCAAACTTCTCGTTCTTTACCGATACGGGCGCAAAGAGTTCCGACACTGGCGAGGCAGTTCCGCAGATTTTGTCTGCACTTCTTGTTCAGGTGGAATTCCCACGCATGACATTCAAGCAGTGGAAGTACTTTAGAACCTGGGCAGTATATGTGGAACCGCAACTGTGGTTTATTCCGTCGGACATTGCAACCGATGAAGCGCGTAAGATGCTCTTTACGTTCTCCATTGGTCTGCATGTGAATGTGTTCTAACGAGTCGGTTGTTAGAGTTTGTTGGCGAGTCTGTGGCTTTATGCGCGGAGGTATTTATGAAGAGAAATCTAAAACTTTTCGGGGGAAGTTTATTTTTCTTATGTTCTCTTTTCGGACTTGCAAACTGCGAAATAGGTTTGGGTCCTCAGGTTGATACCGACACTCCCGTCATATCAATTACTTCGCCCGACATAGGAACATCTCAGAAGCAGACCTTTATTGTAGAAGGAACCTGCGGAGACGACAACGGCGTAAAGACAATTAAAGTTACCCTTAGAGATTCCAACGGAAAAAGCCACGATGTAGGAACACTTAATTCATCAGACCTTACAGCAGAAGGTCGCGCATGGAGCATCGAAGTAGACACCTCCAACTACGGCGATGCAACTTACGAAATTGTAGCAGAAGCATTTGACGCCTCCAAAAGGCATTCCACGGCAACCCGTTCAATAAACATAGACAACACTCCTCCTGTTGTACTTATGTCCAAGCCCAATTCCCTTCTTACCACTAATGTAGATACAGGCGTGTTTGGTCAAACAGTAACTCTTGCAGGAGAAATTCTTGACGACCACGAAATTACTGCCCTTTACATTCGTGCCTTTGACGAAAACGGAACCGAACTTACTCTTTCTGGAGAAAAAGTTAAAATTAACCCTGATGACGAAAACGAGGAAGCAAAGTGGCAAAAGTGGACTGACTTTGATGTTCAGGGTGGAGTAAGCCTTACCATTGCCCAGTATTTGCCCGAAAGCGAAATTGCCACTGCAACAGAAAAAGAAAAACTCCTTGCAGAAAACTACAAGGCCTTCTTTACAGGTAGCACAAGTGGTACCATAGACCCCACTTCTGCGGCATTTATGCAGACCAAAGTGTGCCAACTTGTTGTAGTTGCAACCGACGAGTCAGGTAACCAAAGTAAGTGCTCTTACATAAAGTCTGACCTTAACAAAGTGGTAAGCGAAAAGACGGGCATTCCCGTTACGGCTCTTAGGTCTACAAAGTACAAGACTATTGCAAACGGCACTTGCCCTGTAGACGATGTGTTTACTACCGCAAGACAGGCAACAATCAGAAACATTCTTGAAAACATAGGTGACTACGACATTTCCTATGCTTCTTCAGAAGAGGGTAACAAACTTACATTCAGCATTTGTCCCGAAAACTCTCCTACATACGACATTTCAGGCTTTACCCTTGAAAACGGAGCATTTACTCCCGTGGGAAGTGCGGGTACATTGCCCCTCATTGTAACTTACGGTCTAGATAAATTTAACATAGAACCAGACTCTCTGGATGTAACCCTGTGGAAGTGTGACGACAGTGGAAACTACAATGCCAGCGACAGTTCAAACATTCTGTTTACCACAAAGGGTGCAACTATGCCCACCGAAGATTCGACTGAACTGGAAGAACTTCAGTGGAAGAGCATTTACTGGTCTGATAACGACGAAGACCACTACACAAAAGAGTCTTCTGCCACTACAGACGGCAAGACATACACAATACAGCTGCCTGTTTTAAAGTCCAGTCAGAAGGTGCGCGTTATTGTAGAAGGTCAGGACGAAGCAGGTAACAAACTTATTCCCCTGAACGGTGCAATTTATGCATTTAAGGTTTCCAGTTCCGAGACCGCTCCCCGTATAAGTGCCAGCGACCAAGAGTACTATTCTAAAACTCAGTTTACGAACGGCGTAGACTTTGTAATTGACATAAGCGACAACTCAGGCGACTTTGACGAACACGGAAAGGTAAGCATAACTCCAACTGTTTACGAAGGCCACCTTTTAAAGACAAATTACGAAAGCTCAACAGGAAACAAGACTACATACTCTAAAACCACCTACAACATGTCTTCTGGAAAAATAGAAAAACTTTCCGACACAAGTTATAGGGCAACCATACCCCTAACGCCAACTCTTGGCAATGAAGACAACTATACTGTGGTTTACGAAGTTACCGTAACAAACAGCGAAACAGACAATCCTACACGGCAGGTAACAAACTTCTATGTCTTCTGGGCAGACTGCAAGGGACCAGAAATTGAACTTTCCAATCCATGGACGGAAGACAATGGTTCAACAGTTACAACAAACGAAATTGACGAAACAAGCGCCTACTGGAATGTAATGACTTATGCTCAGGCAAAGGAACAGGATGGCGTAACGGATATCATCAGCCTGAATAGTCTGGATGAATACATTACCGATGAAACTCTGGTAAATGTCTACAGCATAAGAGGCTACTGGAGCGATGTATCTGGTGCAGGAACAAAAGCCCTTTACTTCCAAATTGCAGACGATGCTTCAAGCCTTAACACTGACACTTCACTCAATTCAGAATACATGCCCACAAACACAAAGTGGATGCAAATAGACACCATGAACACAACCGCCGGTGCAACTTCTCGCTTTGCAATTACAAATGCACAGATTGTTCGCGAGGGTACTGGAACTGCTATAGCATTCTTTGCAGTTGACAATGTGGGCAATGTTAGCAAGGTTTACAAATACAGCAAACTTGTATTTGACTTTGGCGCACCCAAACTTACTATTCCTTCTCCAGAGCACTATTACAACGCTTCTTCTGCAGAAGACATTGTGTTTACGCTTAGTGCAGAAGACTCTAATGCCCTTGCTGCTTCCAATGCAATTACAGTAACCGCTAAAAAGAACGGAAGCACAGTTAGTTCTGGTTCAGACGGATACACATTTGCTCTTGGCTCTCAGAAGAAAAGAACGGGCGAGTCAAGCGGTATTGAACTTGCCGCCAAACTCTTTGACGCAAGCCTTTCTGCAAGCCAGGATGCTACTGTTACCCTAAAGCGCAATACAAATGCGACGGACGGCAAGTGGACATTTACCGTAACTGCAAAAGACATAAATGAAAGAACATGTGCGGAACAGACCTTTAGCACAATAGTTGATACCACGGCTCCTTTAGCAAATGGAAAAATTAACATTGGCGAAGAAGAACATGACAACGATGCTTCTTGGTACAAGAACGGAACCCTGCGTGTAGAAGGTAAATATACAGAAGAAACTTCAGGACTTCAGGCGGTTTACTATGTGGTCAAGTCTTCCGAAGCAACATCTGCACTTATAACGCAAATAGACTCTGCGGTAAGCAATGGAGACATAAGGGGTCTTTCTACAGTAGGTAAAGTGCTTTTGAATACAGAAGGCTCTGCTTCTGCAGCGGCATATACAATTACTCCTACAGGATTCAAGGCCGGCGAAAACACTCTTTACATTCAGGCAATAGACAATGCAGGAAACATTAGCGGCGTAAGTTCATATACAATCCGTCTGGACGAAACTTCTCCAAACTTAAGCGCTGCGTATTACACATTTGACGGAATCCGTTACGAAGATGCGACAGGAACAGTTTATGCAAACAAGAAAAACAGCCTTGTTATTTACGGTTCTGTTTCTGATGCAAACAGTGGTGTGGCAGAATTTGAAAATGTTATAATTGGCGGTTTGACTGCAAATGCAGACTTTACATATTCAACAGAAGAACTTCCTGCTGACCCTGCTTCTGTAGCTTCCGTAACATTTGAAGCATACGATGTTGCAAATGCCAAAGATATAAAGTCATTTAGGGCAGAAATTTCTAAAGAGCAGCTTATAAAGGGTGCGGTAAAACTTACTGCAAACGATGTGGCCGCAAATACTCTACCCCAGACATTCTTTACACTTAGCATAGACGAAGTGGCTCCTAATGCTGTGCTTTCTTCTCCTGCTAGCGGTTCTGCGCTTAACGGAACTGTAGACTTTACAGGAACAAGTTCTGACGGTACGGCAGTGCGTTCTGTAAAACTTTACTACAGCTACAGCTCTAGTGCAGAAGAAATTCTTGACCAAGACACATTAGTAGGTGAACTTACAGATTCCAACTCTTACAACTGGGAATTTAATTCTCAGAAAATGACATATTACGACGGCGAAACAATAAAGCTGTATGGCAACACTAGCTACGAATGCAGTCCAAAGGACATCTGGTTTAAGTTGCTTGTAGAAGATGTTGCTAGAAACACGACAATAAAAGTCTGGCCCTTTACCATTGACCCAGAGACAGACAGACCAAGCATAAGTCTTTCAAACCTTGCTTCTGACGGAACAAGCCTGCTTAAGGAACCCTGCGAAGTTTACGGAAGCATAAGCGACGACGACGGCATAAAGGCACTTTGGATAATTGAAAGCGAAACTGCTCCTTCAAGTTACCCGACTATTGTAAACGGCGAGCCAACTAGCGACAACGACTGGACTCGTATTACAGTTTCTAACGGAGGCTTTACACAAAAGGCATCTGACGAAGACGGAAGAAAATTTTGGTGGTTCTATTGTCTGGATTCTGCAGGCGGAACATTTACCACTGCATTTAACTCTGGCTCCTATGCTCAGCTTAGGCGGCCCCTCATTTCCTTTACAGACGAAGCGAACAAGGATGTTACAAGTGCAATTAAGTTTGCTGTAGACAAGAAGGCTCCTGAAATTAAAAAGTTTAAGATTTCTCAGGCGCTAACGGGTACGACAAAGACTGCAGAAGAATATGCCGAAGACAGCGAAGTTGACTGGAAAGAGTCAAATGGCATTGTATTTGGCGGAAACAAAAATGTCCTTTACCTTCAGATAGATGTATTTGAAGAAACAGGAATGTCGGACACGCCTTTTGAAATGACTGTTTCAAAGGTTGCCCAAAATCTTACGGGAAAACTGTATTCTTCATATAACTCTGCAACGCACATTTACACTTACACAGTAGGTCCCTTTACATTGGATACCGCTTCTTACGGGGCAGACGGAACAAAGTCCATAGCCGTTACAGTAAGGGATAAGGCAGGAACTTCGGCACAGCAGTCAAAGAATGTGGTGCTAGATACAAAGGCTCCCACAGTTAAATTTGAATATCCTCTTCCAGACGACAGAATTTCTACAACAATAGATGTAATGGGTTCTGTTGACGACGGAGCAGACGGAATAGGAGTAGAGTCAATCAAGTGGATTATTCCTACAAAAACTGAAGCCGAAGGAATTACTGCAGATTCAACAGGTTGGAATAATTTGGAAAGTTCTTCCACAATAAACATTTCATTTGACTCTTTGGAAAAAACTTCCACAAGGTGCATTCTTTATTATGCAAACGAAACCTACGCTAACGAACAGGCTTCGGACGATCCAGAAGTGCATACTGGACTGTGGGACATTCCCATTTACTTCCTTGTTACAGACAAACTTGGAAATTCAACCATAGACGACACAAACAAGATTATAGGCGACACTCTAAGTGGTCTTCCTACGGCAGACATAATTTATCCTACAAACGGAAATGTTATAGACGGTGTGGATACTCCAGTAGGTGGTACGCTTACAATTTATGGTTCTGCTACAGACGACATAGAAGTTACCCTTGTACAGGTTCAGCTTGATGTAAACGGCGACGACACATTTAGTAAGCTTGACTACGATGTGCTTTATTCTTGGCGCGACGACAACGGACTGGTTAACGGCTTTGAACTTGTGGCTCCAACTTCTGAAGCCGCAAACGACTGGTACTTAAAGCCCAACGGACTTTCTAGCTGGAACATAACTGTAGAAACAAAGAAAGTTTCGTATGCAGGACACACTGGTCTTGACGGAGAACCTAATCCTAAAATGGGAATCCGCACTCGTGCATTTGACGCTCAGGACAATACCCGCGGATGGACAACTACACAAAACCTTGTATATGTAACCATAGACAAGAAAGTCCCTGTTATAGGAACCCTTTATGTAAACGGCTACAAGGATGGTGTTCTTACCATAAACCGCGAATACAAAGACGGTATGTACATAAGCGGATTTGGCGGAAGCGTAGAATGGTATCTTGAAGGAAACCTTACTGACGATGTGGGCGTAGAAAATGTAGAGTTTGCAGAAATAGGAAACTACATTAGGGTAGACAACACTGCTGTCCAACTTTCTTATGCTGACCCATATGCTGACCCAATCGACAAGACACAGGCAACTCTTAAGGCAAAACTGAACACCAGCGCAGACGGACAGATTTATACAAACCTTATCGTATACGACAACGACAAGAATACAAGTCAGAATATTCGCATTAACATAGACAGTACGGCTCCTTCCCTTTATAGGACAAACGGAAACGAAACTTCTGGAACCGGTGTTACAGACCTTCGCCTTGTGCACAGCGCACAGAACATAAGCGAAAGCAACTTTATGCAGAATTCCAGCGGTATATATTCCTTTGGTGACGATGTTCTGGAAACAGGAAGTGGCCTTGAATACATTGCATTCTACTTTATGCGAAAGGCACAGGACGGTTCATCTTGGCGCACATACAATCCCCTTGAAGAAACTGGCAATGTGGGCAACAGAACCGACACCGCTACGGATTATGTCTTGAACGATGACGGACTGGCTGTTAAGAAGGTAAGCGGAAGTAGACCCGACACGGGAAGCTTTACTTCTTCTACTGCAGTTGACAGTACAAATGTTCATAAGGGAACTCTTATAAAGATAGGTGGAACCTACTGCAAAGTAACCAATGTAAGCGGCAATATCGTAACATTTACTCCAAATGTAGACACAAGCTTTACCACTGCAGAATTTGTATATGCTCAGGTTGTGGATCATCTTGCAACAGAAGGTCCCACAAACGGAGACTACAAAGTTATTAAAAACGATGATTATGACGGTCTTGTGGAAACCCTTAAGAACGACTCTGGCAAATACACATGGACGGCAAGCATAGACTCCCTTAACATTCCCGACGGACCCATAGAAATTCATGTCGTAGCAATAGACAATGCTGGTAACATTTCTAGCGGCATATGTTCTTCAAATGTTTACAACAATCCTCCCCGTCTTGCAAAGATTCTGCTTGGTACTGAACTTAACGGTAACGGAGTGTACGACTTTAGCGCATCCGAAGAAATTACTAACGACACCAAGGCAGGACGACGCTTTGGCGAGTTTGTTTACTATTCTGCACTGAATGACGAAAAGAAGACTCAGGAAAAGGCTTCCATAAGTGTTGAAGAAAAAGACTGGTTTACGGTAAAGGACGGACTTCTTCTTGTTCCCGAATTTGTAGGAGGAAACACCAGCATAATAGCAACATATAAGGTAAGCGACACAGAAATTACCTTGGGTGATCCCTACAAGACTGATGCAAGCGGTATAACAAGTTATGGCTCACTTTACAGTAAGGCCGACACGCTGACTCTTGCCCCTGATGCGGAAGACTATATTTCCGACTTTGGAAGCTTCTATATGACAAACAGTGGCCTTACAAGTTACGAAAGCAAGAAGACGACAAACGGAACAACTACAACCAAGGCAAAGTACTTTGGCATAACATTCTGGGATGAAACAGAAGAAAAAACTCAGGGTAAGGACAGCCAGTACACCATGCTTTCGTTCCCTGTAGTCATAGATCAGATTGACGACATTAAACCTCTTGCCGAAATAGAGCCATTCTACTGGAATGACTATAGTGACAACAGCGTTTATAAGGATGGGGACGCAAACCTTAAGGGGCACATAGAACTTGAAGGCGACCTGCCTGAAACATTTACTTCTACAAGCGGTGCAAAAGACAAGGATCCCAAGGTATCAGGCATTATACGCCTTACGGGAACAGCCTCTGACGAAACAATGCTTAAGGAATTAAAGTTCTCATTCGATGGCATTCAGATTAATAATCAGACTGCAGGAAGCGGAACTACCCTTGCCACATTTGTAAACGGCGAATGGACTTTTGCAAACAAGACAACATGCGCCCTGGAATATACAGACACCGATGGTGAAGGTAACGAAGTTGTCAAATATAAGACAAAGCTTAGTGGCGACTCTGATTACGAGGAACTTGATGCAAGTCCTCTTTCTTCTGTAGAAACAGTCGGATGGTCTCTTGTTATAAGGGACGAAAAGGGCGTAACTCAGGATGGACACAGCATTACTTGGGAACTTAACATAGACACACAAAAGCTTAGCGGCTATGCAGGACTGGACAAGTCATTTAAAGTCTATGCAAGCGACACAAGCAGTAGCGGTAACGAAATAAATGAAGCTTACCAGATGGATGTTGTGCCTTATGTTACAAAGGTAATAACGGCACTTTCAAGTGTAAATGCTTCCAAGCCTTCTGTATTTAACCGTACTGCGCTGGGCCATTACCCTGTTTACATAACCTATGCAGGCGATTTGGAAAACAATTATAATTCTGCCACATACGAAACAATTGCCCTTGAAGGCTACAACCTTACTGGTGCAAGCGTTACAGCGGAAAAAGTAACCCAGACTTGGGCAAATAATGTCTCAAACAATGTAGACCTTGACGGAAACCTTAAGTTCGTTCTTCCCAAGGGTGCCAAAAGCGGTTATCTTACCATAACCGTAAGCGACGTAGAGGCTGCAAACAACATAAACAACAACGACGCTCATGGCTCTTACGACTATACGGTACAGGGCTACACTCAGGACGACATTGGCGTAACTGGCAACAAGGACATTTACGACAACTACTACAACAGACATCCCAACGGCGTAAACAACAACAACCTTACCGACGACATTTACATAGATGTCTGGCAGTTCAACACCAAGGCGGCAGTGCCCTACAACAACTCTGCACTAGATGTAATGATGAAGGTTAATCCTTCTAGCGGCATGATTGACTTTGCCTTCTGTGGTGGAGATAGAACTTTTGCCATGGCTCAAGGAACAACAAATTCTTATATTCAGTGGGCTACATCCGCAGACTTTGTTCAGTGTACAGGTTTCGCTGTTGACAAAAATGGTGTTGCCTATGCAACAGCGCTTGGTGGAGAAAGTGGCGACACTTACGGTGACTGCTATAACTTCTATGTAAGCAAGTGGGGTACAAGTGATGATACGGGAGGTGGTAAAAACGCTTTGCGTATAGGTTCCATAGCACAGGGAGCGTCTACAGCCGATTTTGTAAACTTGGCAAAGAACCGTTATGTAAGTCCAAGCGTTGCAACGGATGGTACCTATGCATACCTTGCATATTATGATCTTCTTTCCAAGGAGCTTAGATTCCAAGGTGGTGGAACCATACCAAACAATAAGGGAGCAATAGGAACTTTGATAGATTCTTATACAAATGCGCGAGGTACTGGTACTACTTCCATTAGAACATTGGATGCTGAACATGGACTGGTTCAAGTTCTTGCAGATAGGTATGGTAATGGTCTTGGCTACATAAATTATACTGGTGCCGACACGGAATTTATCAGCATAGGAATTGCGAACAGTCATGTTGTTCTGATATGGTATGACTCAAAGAATACCCTGCAATATACCTATGCAACTTCTACAAACTGGACTCCCGGCACAGGAGTAAACAGCACTGGTTGGGCAACTCCCATACCTCTTTTAACGGGAAACATAAAGAACTGTAAACTGGTTGTGGATAGTGATAATCAAATCCATATTGCCGCATATGATGCAAGCAGGGGAGACCTTAAGTATATTTATCTTCCGAAGTATAATATAACTTCTGCTGCAGATGCAAAGGTTTGTACTGTAGATTCTTATTCCAGTGTTGGAAGTGAAATTACAATAGATGTTGCAAAATCTACAAGTGGCTATCAGATTCCTTATATAGGATATTATGGCACTACACCAAAGAAAGCTCGGTTTGCATATCTTGCAGATCCTAAAGAATTCTATACTGGAACTACTCAGAATGGTGCAGTAAGCGACCTCTATACTGGAGTTTGGGAATGCACGATCGTTCCAATGATAAGTACAATGAATCCTTCCGATACCAGACATAGAATAAATGTTGGTGTATGGAAAAACTGGTCTACAGGTGTAATTAGTAATTCTAGTGAAGGAACTTCAACCGCTAATAATGCAAACGGCATATGCTACGGTAATGGAACGCAGAATGCTGTACTTGCATATAGCATAAGACTCAAAGTTGAAAACAAGTATGTCGGTTATGTCGAAACCGCACAGAAGAGATAAGGAGGGCGAATATGAAAAAGACATATAAATATGCATTACCATTTGCAATAGTTTGTTCAGCGCTTCTTTTTGCTTCCTGTGAATTCGGTTTGGGTGCACAGGTAGATACGGACACGCCTACTGTTTCAATTATTAATCCTACCATTTCTTCTGTTAAGGGTGGTTCCATTACGATTGTTGGAGCCTGTAACGATGATGCTGGCGTTTCAAAGGTAGAACTTTCCTTACGGGACAAAAAAGGCAATACAACTTCTTTAGGTTATGCTTCCCTTAATCAGGACAAGACTGACTGGAGCATGCAGACAAGCCTGTCTGGTTTTTCTGATGGTGAGTATTCAATAGTTGCAACTGCCATAGACGGTGCGGAGCGGCACGCAACTGCCACTCGTGAATTTAACATAGACAATACTCCTCCTGTAGTGCTGCTTTCAAAACCAAACTCCTTTAACGCAGGAGACATTGGGTCCGGCGGTTACGGAAAGACAGTAACTGTTGCAGGAGAAATTCTTGACGACAACGATGTGGTTTCTTTACGGGTAAGGGTTTTCAAGTACGACATGCAGACTCAGTCAGAAGGTGCAGAAGTAAAACTTCCCTATCCCGAATTTACAGGCTTCGATGTTCAGGGCGGACTTAATGTTGTAATTGCTCAGGAAGGTGCACAGGACGAAGACGATCCCGAAAGCGCCCGCAGACTTCGCGAAAACTATGCAGCCCTTTATGATGCTTCTGGCGACAAGACCCAGTACTTTACCATGGTTGTAAGCGCAACAGACGCTGCTGGAAACACAAACACAAAGTCTTACATAAAATCTGCTTTAAACAAGGTTGTTTCAAATGCAACTGGTGTGGCGGTAAAGAATTTAAAATCTGCCGACTACAAGCAAATTTTAGGCGGAAAATATACAGGCGATGCATTAGACACTTCAATTGTAAAAAGTATTTTGGATGGAACATACCCTTCTGCAGAACAGCAGTACATAACCAGTGCAAACGGAGCACATGTAATTTTTTCTGCCTGCCCCGATTCTTCTCCAAAGTACGAGCTTACAGGTTACGCCCTTACTTCTGTAAAGGAAGCGGAAAGGGGAGCAACCCTTGGTCTAGCATTTGAAAAAGGTCTTGACGCAAAACTTATAGACCCCTCAAGCATAAAGGTTTACATCTATTCAAGCGATGACGAGGGAAACATAACTAGCACAACGCCAGTCTTTATCGTAGACAAAACAAACAACACTCACTCTATATTTAGAAATTCTGGCGGAACTGTTTATCTTACTGAACTTACAGATCCAATAGACAACTCTACATTCAACTTCCAGTTGCCTTCCGAAACGGCGACACTGGGCGGCGGTTTGCATTACAAAGTTGTTGTAGAAGGAACGGACACTGACGGAAACAACCTTGAGCCAAAAGTTTCTTCTGGTTACGGATTTACTGTGTCCATTCACGGTGGAGCGCCTCTTGTTTCATGTAACGATGCTGAGTATGGCGACGGAAAGTACTACAAGACAGCCGCATTTAGCGAAGAAGCAACTGTAAAGTTAAAGCTTAACATAACAGACAACTCTGACGATCAGGCCTTTGGAAAACTTAGCAATGCGCTAGAAGTAACGCCTATCCTGTATACGGGAAATCATCTTTCATATGATGTTGCCGAAGCAATGGTTGCCTCTGGTAAGGCGACAAGAAAAATTCTTGACCCACAAAAGTATGAGGGGCCGGGAGATGCAACCAGTACCGCCTACATCACGAGAGATTCCTACTCAGAAAGCGGTTCAAGCAAGAGTGCAAAGTATACGGCAACCCTTCCTGTAAGCGGCATAAACTTTGCCCAGTATTTGGGAGCTGCAGATAATTATACTCTGGTGCTTAAAGTGACGGCAAACAACGGAACTCCAGACACAACATACTGGTGCCTTTATGCAGACGGAAAGGCTCCTGTAATAACTGTTTCTAATCCATGGAAGCCAGACAGTGGAACTAGCGTAAATGAAAACCTTATTACCGAAGCAGATTCTTACTGGCAGCAGAAGAATGCTACTGTAAATGCCGAAACAGTTCTTGCAAACTGGTACACCCTTAGGGGATTCTGGAGCGACGAGGAAGGTTCGGGAACAAAGGATTTGTATTTTAGAACTGTTCCCAGTAGCGAAGTTCTTGTTAACGATGACATTTTAAATGACGAAAACAAGTGGACAAAGGTAGACCCAGATGACGCTCCCCCTGACGCCACAAGCAAAATAGGAATAAACAACTCTACCGTAGTGCGTGAAGGCGAAGGCTGGAAAATTGCAATTTATGCAACGGACAATGTGGGCAACAAGAGCACGCTCATAACATACAGCAACATTACATTTGACTTTGGCATTCCTCAGATAACGATTCCTTCTGTTGAACAGTACTATGCTAAGTCTGATTCTCCTGTGGAGTTTGTAATAACTGCATTCGACACCAACGAAATGAAGGATGTAAAGGTTACTGCAACATTAGATGGCAAAACTGTAACTTCTGGTTCCAACGGATACACCGTAATTTACAGTGATGTAGTGCCTCGTTCCAACGATATAGATGCCACACAGAAGTCCTCCAAAACTGCAACCATAAAAATCGTAAGGGATGGAAGTAAAACCTGCGATGGTACATGGAACTTTACGGTTGAAGCTACAGACATAATTGGACGAAAGGCTGAGGTAAAAACATTCTCTACCATAGTTGACTCAACACTTCCTCAAAATGTGGCAAACACCCTTAAGGTTGACTCAAAAACAAATTCAGCGTCAACATGGTTTAGCAAGAATACGCTTACACTGGAAACTTCCTTTAAAGAAAAAACTTCTGGTCTTGATGCGGTCTTCTTCCTTGTAAAGCCTAACGAAGATGTAGATGCAGGTATTGCGGACATTACAGGTCTTGCCGGTGTTAGTCAGATTGCAGAAAGCGGAGCAACTGGAGACAAACTGGGTATTTCTGTAACTCCCTCTACATTTAAAGGCGGAAAAAATGCCGTATACATTCAGACAAAAGACAAGGCTGGTAATCTTTCTGAAGTTCTTGCATTCAATGTAAATGTAGATACCGAAGTTTCTGCAATTAGTTCCGAATGGTACACATACGATGATATTTCTCTGGTTTCTGCAAAGAGTCAGGTTCTTTCAAATACACAAAAGCCAATAACGGTTTACGGTCTTGTAACCGACACCGAAAGTGGCATACAGGACATTGCATCTTCATTTGCTATAGACGGTGTTGCCTTAAAGAATGTAACTGTCACTTACAGCACTGCTAATTTGACCGAAGATTCTACGGAAGAGGATTTTAAAAATGCTAAATCAACATATGTGGCATATTCTTCCATTGCAGATAAGGCGACAATAAAGTCATGGAAGGCTGTTATTCCTGCTGCTCAGATAAAACAGGGCTCGGTAAAAGTTAATGTTACGGACAACGCAGGCAACAGTACTACCCAGCAAGTGTTTGTATTTAACATTGACACACAGGCTCCAGAAGTAAAACTTAATTCTCCAGAAGACAAGAGTTCACTTAACGGAAGCGTTTCGTTTACAGGAACTGCAAAAGACACTTCTTTGGATTTTGTTGAACTTTTGTACTCCTACTCAAAGACTGGCACTTATACTTCTTTGGGACGCAAGGACGACTCCGAGGCTTACAACTGGATGTTTGAAAATGTTGTAATTTCTTACACGGAAGATGGCGTAACAAAACTTTTGGGCGGTACAACCTATACTGCAAGCAAGCCCCTTTACATTAAAGTGCTTGCTCAGGATACGGCAGGAAATCAGACTTCATCAGTATTTGAATACACTGCCGACCCAGACACGGACAGACCTGTAGTTACTCTTTCAAACATAACTGGCGACGGAAGCACTCTTCTTAAGAGCAATACAATTTACGGTTCAGTCTACGATGATGACGGAACCATAGAAAACATCTGGTACATAGAGGCCACCTCTTACGAAGAAGCAAACAAGCCTTCTGAATCAGACGACAATGGTTGGACAAAAGTAACGACTACAAACGGAAACTTTAACATAGAAGACAACGAAGACGATGGTAACCGCCTTTGGTACTTCTACATTATAGACAAGGTTGGAACTGCTTTTGAAACAAAACAGAGCGATAAGCTTCTTCGCCCCTACATAAAGTTTGTAGACGGAACTGCAAAAGTTGACAACACAAGTGGCGTTGCATTTAGCATAGACAGGGAAGCCCCCGAAATTCTGGACTTTATGTATTCTCGTGCGCCTTCTGCAACAACAACCAAGGCTTCATCCTATAGTCCAAGCGCAGACGGAGATGACAAGTGGACTGATGAAGACAAATTTGCCTTTGGCGGAACTTCAAGCAAAATGTATGTTAAGGTTGTGGTAAAGGAAAAGACTGGAATGAAGGAATTTGCAACAGATTCTTCTCCAATAGCACTTACCCTTGACTCTAAGACCATTACACTTACCTCTACGGGAACAAATGCAAATGTGGTGGAAACAAAAGATGGCGAAAACTACACTTACATAATTGGTCCTATCGATGTAGGTTCAAGTTCTGGCTTTGACAGTGCGTTAAAGACTTTGGAAGTTACAGTAACCGACAGGGCAGGAACTGAAGTTTCAAAGGCAAACAATGTCGTTATAGATAACACGGCTCCTTCTGTAAAAATTACTTCTCCTCTGGAAAGCGCACTTGCCATAAACAATGTTACCATGCGAGGTTCCATAACGGACAACAGTAGCGGTAGTGGCGTTGCTTCGGTTAAGTACTACATTCCTACAAAGACAGAAGCAGAGAACATAAGCGAAACTTCTGTAGAATGGATAGATACGCAGACAACTTCTTCTTTGGTAATAGAATTTAACGATTCAGGAACTCCAGGAAGCAAGCAGAACATAATGACTTACGCAAATGACACTTATGCCGAAAAAATGGCTATAGAAGGTCAGTACAAGGTTCCTGTTTACTTCCTTGTAAAGGACTTACTGGGTAACACAGAAATTATAAAGGACAAGTTTATATGTGCAGATACAGAAGCTGGTAAGCCTGTTGCAACAATAATTTCTCCCGAACAAAGAACTCCTCTGCTTACGGTGGGTGCTTCATTTACAGTCCGAGGAACAGCCTACGATGATCAGGGTGTAGAGTCTGTGCGGCTTCAGCTTGATGTAACTGGTGACGGAAATTACACCGAAGCCGACTACAATGTTCTTAATACCACTGACTGGCTTGAAAAGAACGGATGGACTCCAGACACAGATTTGGTTGCATCAACATCTGATACGGCAAATGACTGGTACATTAAGACTGAGGGAACAAACAGTTGGAAGGCAACTATAAAAGTTCCCGACTCTTATGTAAAAGTGGATGACAGTTTTGTTGCTAAAGAAATGGGCATAAGGGCCTGCGCCTACGACTCTGTTCCCCAAAGCCGCGGATGGCTTTCTAGTGTAACAATAAAAGTAGATAAGAATACTCCTACTGTTGAAGAAGTAAAGCTTGTACGAAAAGACAATTCCGGTAATGTTGTGGAAGAAAGGGATATTACTGGACGCTCCAGCGGAATTTACATAAGCGGTAAAGATGTAAGCACTTCATGGACTCTGGATGTTACCGTAGCCGACAATGATGCGGTAAAGCAGATTTCTGTAAAGAATAATCCTCCTGATGGAATTACAAGTAACATTGCTGTACAGGAACTGAATTTGGAAGGTCTGAACGACAAGACTTACAATTTTGCCCTACCGCTAACAACAAGTGCCGACGGTACAATGTACTTTAAGATTTCAGTCTATGACGAAAACACTTCTACCGAAGAAGAGTACAGCATTTCTGTAGACAATACTGCTCCCCAGATGTACACTACCGGATCGGATCTAACGGACAGTCCTTCTAATATGCTTAAGGTTCAGGATGTTTCTAACGAAAGCGCAAAGAAGACCCTGAATAGTACCGACATTTCCATTCAGAACAACAACGGACGCTTTACTTTTGGCGACACTGTAGAAGAAGACGGAAGCGGTTTGGCATATCTTGCATTCTACTTCAAGCGAGTTTCTGACGACAACGGTAACCGCGTATACAACCCCATGTTTGAAGTTGGAACTACAAATGCAAATCGCACAAATCTGTCTGCTGCTAACATGAGCGTAAATGATGACGGTCTTGTAGTTCTTTCTCTTACTGGAACTCGTTCATCCGAGTCTTCATTTACAAGCGCCTCTTTAAAGAATAATAAGAACATCCGCAAGGGAGGACTTGTAAAACTGGGTGGAGTATACCGCCTTATTACTGATGCTTCGGACCGTGACACTACGGGAACCATAGAATTTACTCCTTCAATAAACAAAACATATACCGCTGCCGAATTTGTGTACGCTCAGGTTGTAGACAGTTCAAACGATGAAACAATCAATAACGAAGACGGTGACGGTGATGAAATGATTGAATTTGTAAACAATGCGGGAAGTGCCTATACATGGACTGCAAAGGTAGATTCATCCAACATACCCGATGGACCTATTGAACTTCATGTCGTAAGCATTGACGAAGCTGGTAATGTTTCTCACGGTTGGTGCGAGACAAACATACAGAACAACAGGCCGCGCATTGCAAAACTTCTTGTGGGTACAGATCTGAACGGTAACGGAAAAATGGATCTTTCTGCAGACGCCCAGATTGTAAACACAATAGACGAAGACAAGACTGCAAACGGTACAGACTTTGGAGAATTCCGCTATTACTCTACACTTGATTCCAACGGAAATTCACAGTACGACATAGCTATTACCACAGACAGCGTGGAAGATACATTTACCGTAAAGGACAATCTTCTTATTCTTCCCGAATTTACAGGCGGAAACACTGCCGGTGGAGCGCTTGTTGCGTGGTACAAGTTCAATGAAACAAGTCAGATTGGACTTGGTTCGGGAACAAAACTTCCCCTAAAAACTGAAGCAGAAGCAAAGGCTCTTGTAAACGATGACGCTACGACTTATGTTTCAAGTTACGGTGCCCTGTATCTTGAAAATTCAACTCTGCAAGATTACGAGTCAAGGACAAACTTATCTTCTGTAACAAAGATAAACTTTGCCGTAACATTCTGGGATACAACTGAAGAAACCACACAGGGCGTAAACAGCCAGTGGGCTCACTTAACCCTTCCCCTTGTAATTGATGTAAAGGACGATGAAGTTCCTGTTCCAGAAATTACGCCTTTCTACTGGAAGTCTGCAAAGCTTAGCGGTGCAAATGTGGCATACAATGTTCTTGAAGACACAAGCAACAGCGTCTACAAGGATACAAAGGGTAATTCCCTTGGCCACATAGAACTTGAGGACGACTGGGCAAAGTCTGACTCTTATTCATCTACCGCTACCAGTGGCTGGCAGGATGGAGACGCAAAAGTGTCGGGCATTATCCGCATTCAGGGTAGGGCTTATGACGCAAAACGCCTTGGAAACATTAGGGTAAAGATTGGTAACGGTGCAACAGGCATAAGTCTTAACGGAGGTAATGTAAATACAGAAACCCTTCTTGCAACTTATGCTCCCGATAACGCCAGTGCTGTAAATAACTGGACTCTTTCTAAGGCTGCTGCAACAGTTGAAGATGATGGCTGGCAGTTTGCAATACAGAAGGACCAGAATATTCAGTCAGGACACACAGTCTGGTGGGAACTTGACATAGACACAAGCAAGGTAAAGAACACAAGTAATATTCTGTATGCGGCTCTGGATCAGCTTGTTACTGTTACCGCATATGACGCTTCTGATAAAACGGCAAGTGCCACTTATCAGGTAGACATTGTGCCTTATGTAACTGGTGTAGCTACTTCTATGGACGACTATTCAGAAAATAACACCTCCGTATATTCCCGCACGGCATTGTGTCACTACCCCGTTTACACAACCCGTGCAACAGGAAGCGGTGAAGTTACCTACGACAGCGTAACCGTTACAGGCTACAACCTTACTGGAGCAAGCGCAACCGTAGGCGGAGTTGCAATGGATAAAGACGGACTTAAATTTACCGTCACCGCCGCAAGCAAGTCAGGAAATCTGGAACTTACTGTTAACGATGTTCCCTCTTTGAATAATAAGAACTGGAACGACTCCCACGGCAGCTTCACCTATGCAAAGAAAATAGGTCCGCAAGGAGACGCCACAGCCTATGCCAACTACTACAACCGACAGCCCAACGGAGAAAATAACAACATCCTTACTGATGACATTGTTCTTGACATTTGGGACTTCAACAGCAAGGCTGCTATGGGATACAGAGATGTTGATGCCGTTGCAAATGTTGTAATGAAAATTAACCCCTCGAATGGGCTTATAGGTTTTGCCTTCTCAAACGGTGCGTCAGAATTTAGCATGCCTAATAAAACAAATTCCTACGAACGGTGGAGCAAGAGTTATGACTATATGGGTTATACGGCAATGACAGCTGATGCTTATGGTTATAGCTACACTGTTGCAGTCGGTGGTGATATATCTGCTAGTGGTGCCCGCGATAAATTCTCTTTAATGACAAACAGGTGGGGAGTAGTTGGTCATTCACAGGGGTCTAACGGAGGTACTACCAACCACATACGACTTGACACCATAGGTCAGGGTGGGGCTGTTGATAAAGCCCGTTTCCAGGGATCTAGCATGACAACATATGCATATACTCAAGAGGAAGAAAACTACACAAACCTTTACCTTGCCTACTATGACCTTCTTAATGAAGAAATTCGCTTTAAGGTAGGTACTTTCGATTATAATAATGATTTAACAGGAACTTTTAGTGAATTAGGCGGTGATCGGGATACAGACTACAATACAACAAGTGGCGCATGTCAGATTGTTGCAGCTTCTAACAACACGACAGACACTCTTGGTGCCGCTACAGAGTATCTTAGCATTGCTGCAACTCCTGACGGTAAAGCTGTTGTAATGGTTTGGTATGACGGAACCAATTTGCTTTATTCGTATACTGACAATCCGCTTGAGTCTGCTAGTAATCAGAAGCGTGGCTTTGTCGTACAAAACAATGCTTCGTGGAAGTCTGCACAGACTTTATATTCTGATGGTGGTGAATACTGTAAGGTTGCTGTGGGCTCAGACGGAAGCGTACATGTTGCGGCCTATGACAGTGCAAATGCAAACCTAATTTATGTCTATCTGCCTAGTTACGACAGCACTTCCAAGACTGTTTCTGTGGTGGATTCTTATCTTGATGTAGGTTCAAACCTTACGCTGGATGTTGCAAAAGTTGGTGACTATCAGATACCTTACATAGGTTACTGGGGATCATCTCCAGAATTGCCTCGCTATGCATATCTTGCCGTTCCAGAAAAATTCTATGATGATGAGGTTTCAGCAGATGAAAAGCAGGGTACCATTAACGACATGTATACTGGCATTTGGGAATGTACTGTAGTCCCGTCTCCCAACGAAACTATAAATGAAGGTACCATGAATGTAGGTGTCTGGAAGAATGCAAGCGGAGAACTGGCATATTCGACATATTCTGGTGAAACATCGTTTAGTGGACTTGCTCCAACTGGAGATTATGCAAGTAAATCTGGCAATGTGAGATACGGCTATTCATCGACTGGTAGTGAAGTTGGTGTATGCTACGGTAATGGGTCTAACAATGGTGTTCTTGCATATGTTGCAGGCTATGATTCTTATGTAGAAACTGCCCAGCGCCGGTAGCATCAGACGCATATTGCAGCCAAAAACACGCCGTGTTTAAAAGAAATTCACGCTGAGTTTTAAAAAATTCTTGGCGTGTTTTTAGGCAAAACTCGGCGTGTTTTTTCTTATGTGGCTGTTTTTTACGCTATACTCATTTTACTTTGGATTTCTAGCACTTCCTGCTCGCTTAACTTTGTAATTGCGCTTATTATCTGAACCGACAGTCCCTGTCTTAGGCTTTCTTCTGCAATTTTACAGCAGGCAATGGACTCTCCTTCTTCGCGACCTTTAGAGCGCCCCTCTGCAAGACCTTCCGCAAGTCCCTCTTCGCGCGCAACTGCTCTAACTTCTTCCTTTGCTTCCTCAAGTTCGTCAAAAAAATACATGTATTCCTCCGTCTGCTCTGGGGTTGCTTTAGCTTGGTTGACGGAATTTTCCAGCCTGTTTGAAAATGTTGCGGTTGCTTCGTTCTGGTAGATGAAGCGCAGTACTTCTCTCAGGCTTTCTTCCGCCTTTTCCCATGCACTTGCATTATAAAACAAGGCGTGCGTTTTGTCATCATATTTGATGGCATCCGTTTCTGCAAATGCGGTGTGCTTGGTGTAGCAGGGCAGTCCCTCTCCGAAGGGATCATTTTTGCAAATGAACACTATGTATGTTTCTTTAAGGTTTTTAAAGGCCGTGCGCCGTGGTGTGGTTTTTGCATCCGACTGACTCTGGTAGTACCTTGCACGCAGCATAAGATCCTTATAGTTTCCCGTTTGCATTTCCAAATCAAAAACTTTAAGTTCCCCTTCGTGCTCCCCTTTTACATAAACATCCAGCCGTATTCCCCGAGTTCCGTAGTAAGTTTCTATGGAATGTTCGGTATCCGTGTAGACAAGCTTTTCAATTTCTATGCCCAAAAGGACTTTTATCATCTGCCTACACAGAGCCTCATCCTTCATGACCTTGCAGAAAATAAAATTATCCGCAAAGGTAAGTTCTTCCCAGGATTTAGTAAAGTTGTTCATTATTACCTCCTACCCTATATAGTAGGAGCGGAATGCAAAAAATGGTAACAGAATGCCGTAAAAAGTTTAAAGTTTGTTAAATTTCTTGCAGTAGTCTATGAATGCATCGGCTTCCATGGGTTTGGAGAAGTAGAAGCCCTGTATGTAGTCGCAGCCCAAGTTGTAGACAGTTTGCTTTTGGTTGTCGGTTTCTACACCTTCCATAACGATTTTTAGGTTCATTTCCTTAATCATCTGAATGGTGTTGCGAAGGATTATTTTTGCGGATGCTTTCTGGTCTGCCTTCCACAGTATGCTTTTGTCCAGTTTGATTATGTCAAAGTCAAGATTAAAGATGTGGGAGGCGTTTGAGTATCCGGTGCCGTAGTCATCCAAAGAGAAAGTAAAGCCCATGTTGCGAAGTTCGTCCATTGTCTTTAGGAAGGTTTCAGAATCGTTTATTGCTGCTGATTCCGTTATTTCCAAATTGATTGACGGTGCGTTTACCTCGTACTTTTCCATTATGAGGCGGAATGTTTCTGCAAGGTTCTTGTGCATGAACTGAACAGGCGACATGTTAACTTCTATAAATCGTATGCCGTACTGCTGAATGTGCTTCTGTCCAAAGAGTTTTACCGTTTCTTCAAAAACAAATTCTCCAATTTCAGAAATGCTGTTGTTGCGTTCTGCAATGGGAATGAATTCATCAGGCGGAATGAATCCCAGTTCTTCGTCGTACAGTCTGACTAGGGCTTCTGCCGAATGAATTTTGTTGTGGGCGCTGTCCCATATTGGCTGGTAGAAGACTTTAAGGGATCTTGTGTCCAAAGCCCTTCGTATTGCTTTTTCAATCTTCTGTTCCCTCTGCAGAAAGGAGGTTTCTTTTCCGCGGACAATGGTGCACTTTCCTGTTACGCGAACTGAATCAGTTTCGGTGTCTACAAGAGAAACAAGGGTTTCTACATTTTCTATGTTTTCAGGAAGCGTTACCGAGTAAAGTATGGCCTTAAGTTGAAGTGTAATGTTGTTGTGGCTCCATCCGTCTTCAAAAATTTTTGCAATGGCAGATTCCGCACAGTCAAACTTGTTGCGCTCTTTTTCGGAATAGAGGACTGCAAAGTTTCCGTTCTCGCAGTCGTATACTCTGGAAGTGTCGCATACCGTAATGAGTGTTGAGGCAATTTTACGAAGCATTTCATTTATGAATGTAATGCCCAGCACGGACTGGTATGAGCGCAGGTTTGTAATTTTTACTACTGTTACAAAAGACCTGTCATGGGAAGAAAACATGGAAGAGGCATCTGAAAGGAAAGACCTTCTGTTATAAATTTTCGTTATGCCGTTAAAAATGTCTCCATCGTTTTCTATTGTAAACAGAATGCAGAGCAGGGCAACCGCCTGTATAAAGAGTTCTATGAGCAGATTTGGAACAAGCAGCTGAACCAGTGCGCCAACAAGACAGGTAAAGACAAAGAGGGCAAGAACCAGCATTCTGTTTTTTGCAATGTCGGCGCGGTAATGAATTATAAAATTCATAGAGGCAATGACATAGAAAATTCCTATAAGGTAAATTGAATAGATTACTGGTCCCCGGTGATAGGCAAGGGCTTCATCAAAATAGAAGATGTTGTGCATAAAGGGATTTAGTGCAATCAGCGTGATTGAAATGATGTAGGGAATTGCAATCAGACGCAGCTTGCTCCACATTTCGTCCTTTTCTTTTCCAATAAGATGAATCGTATACATGAAGAAGAGTGGAGGCAGTGTGTTGTGTCCCACAAGATATATATACATTGTGGAAAAAAGAATAAAGCGCATCCACAGTTCCGGCTGCATGTCGGGATTTGCGGCAATGTGGTTAAGTAGGGTTGCGTTTCCCCAGTCTGCCAGACTACATACGATTCCGTTTATGATGATGAGGAAAAAAATTCTGTTCTGGTTGGAGTGAGTGTTCTTTTTTGTGGCAACATAATAGAGAGTAAACAGATAAATTATGATGGCACATATATCAAATGTCGTATTGTATACCACTGCTTACCCCACATGTTATTCTGCTCTCTCTTCCTTATATTGTAGCATGGATTTTATGGGCTGTAAACGAAAAAAAAAGCGGTAAGAGTTATTGCTATACTTATGTGTGGACTAAGTTAGCCTTGCCTAATACCTGCCTTTGGTATATAGTGTTCCTCATGGAAACTCTTAACAACTCCCTTATAGACGAATATATGGATTTTCTTACCAAAGGTAAGACTGAACGAGAATGCGCATCGGGCATTATTTCCCGTGCAAAAAAGGCTGGCTTTAAGGACATTGCCGAATGCTCCACACTTAAGGCTGGAGACAGGGTGTATGTGCAGAAGATGAACAAGGCAGTCGCCCTGTTTACTGTTGGCTCGGGAAGCATAGAGGAGGGCATGAATATTCTTGGCGCCCACATTGATTCCCCCCGTCTGGATGTAAAGCAGAATCCTCTGTACGAAAAGGATTTTGTTGTTTACCTTAACACCCACTACTACGGCGGAATAAAAAAGTATCAGTGGGTAACTATTCCCCTTGCCCTGCATGGCGTTGTATGCAAGACTGACGGCACTGTAGTTCCCGTTTGTGTAGGCGAAGACGAAAAGGATCCAGTCTTTGTAATTTCTGACATTCTTCCACACCTTGCCCAGAAGCAAATGAAGGAAACAGCCTCAGAATTTATTCCAGGAGAAAATCTTGATTTGATTGTAGGCTCTGGAGTTCCCCAGAAGAACGAAGACGAGGACAAAAAAGAAAGCAGTGCAAAGAAGAGCGCAAAAAAAACAATACTTTCGCTTTTAAAGCAGAAGTACGGCTTTGACGAGTCAGACTTTGCCTCTGCTGAGCTTGAAGTTGTGCCAGCGGGTAAGCCTCGTTTCTGCGGATTTGACAGATCTCTTATTCTTGCATATGGTCAGGACGACCGCTCATGTGCCTTTACTTCTGCCCAGGCCCTTTTCGAAAGCAAGCCCACCGTACGCACTTCCTGCTGCCTTTGCGTAGACAAGGAAGAAATAGGTTCCGTAGGTGCAACTGGCATGGCTTCCCACTTTTTTGAAAACGCCGTTGCAGAACTTGTTTCGCGCTTACCCGGCGGATATTCAGAGCTTACCGTACGCAGGGCCCTTTCTTCCAGTAACATGCTTTCTAGCGACGTAAACTCTGCATTTGATCCCATGAACGCAGATTTGTTTGACAAGGAAAATGCCTCCTTCCTTAGCGGCGGAATTGTATTTAACAAATATACTGGAAGCCGCGGCAAGAGCGGAGCAAGCGATGCAAATCCTGAGTTTATAGCAAAGGTTCGAGGTGCTTTGGACGCAGAAAAAATTCGTTACCAGATGGCGGAACTTGGCCGAGTTGATCAGGGTGGCGGCGGAACAATCGCTTACCTTGCGGCAAAGTACGGCATGAATGTTCTTGATGCAGGAGTTTCTGTCTTAAGCATGCATGCCCCTTGGGAACTTACCAGCGTTCTTGACATTCAGGAAGCCTTTAACGCCTACAAGGCCTTCCTTAAATTGCAGTAAACCCTAAAGTCCTTTGTGCCGATACTTGAAGTATGCGTAGAATTTTTATAAAAGTAGCTTTTTGCTTGACTATTGCAGCTTTATGTACGGCACAGACAAAGCCTTTGTATCAGCTTCCAGAAACCCTTCCTTCCACCAAGGCGTCAGACCGCAGTACCGACATGATTGTTGGCACTGATGAAGGGCTCTTTCGCATAAGTCAGACTGGTTCTTCTACCTGTCTGTGGAATGGCGGAAAGGTTATGCAGATTGTACGCACTTCTTCCAAATGGTATCTGCTTACTTCTGCCGGGATTATCGCTACCGGCGACTTAAAGACCTTTACACCCTGCAACGAGGGAATCACCTTCCTTACCGTAAAGGAATATGCAGACGGACAAAAGACTCTTGTGCAGCAGTCTCCTCTTTTAAAAGATTTGTGTGTTGACCCTCTGGACGAAAACATTCTTGTTACGGCAACAAAGGACGCTGTTTACCTTACCCGTGACGGTGGCACTACTTGGAAAAACATTGGATCCGCAAGCGTAAATACAGGAGGAATGAAGGCTGTTGCAGTAAGCCACATGCCCTCATATGCTTCTGACGGTTCAGTTACAGGAAGTGAAGTTGTTGTCTTCATGTCCCACCCAATCTACGGATTCAGCTATTACCGTGCGGATGTAACAAAAAAGTGGGTGGATGTTTCTGCTGGACTTGTAGCAATGCCAAGCCTTACTCAGCCAGACGAAATTGCAGATATTGTTCCTGTTCTAAGCCGCAATGCGGATGGTTCAGTCTATTCAGAAATTTATCTTTCCCAGACATATCTTCCTCGCATTTACAGATTCAACTGGAAGACAAAAAGGGCGGAATGCATCTATCAGTCTGAGGAACAGCTTACAACAATAGACAGCCTTTGCCAAAGCAATGCAAACCTTATTTTTGCAACTTTGGGAGAAATAAAAAGCTTTAGCCTTACCGACGGTTCCATTTCTTCACTGCCACAAAAGGAATATGCAAAGTGGTCATCAAGACTTTTTTCTGTGGGCACCACTGTAAACGCCGCATATGTTCCTCCAAAGGTTTGCGGTTTGGACACTCCAGTATCCCTAAACGAACTGTGGTTGCTTACGCCAGAAACAATCAACTCGCCCTACGGACAGACAGCCACTGGTAGAAAGGCAGTTTACATTTCTGCATATCAGGTGCGCAATGACGACGGCATAAAGAAGTACAGAAAAATTGTAAGCGACAACAAACTTAACGCCGTGGTTGTAGACATGAAGGACGACTACGGATACCTTCGCTTTGAACCAGAGACAGAACTTTTAAAGCAGAAGGGGAGGGTTACTTCCTACAAGATTGATGTAGACAGGTTTGTTTCTCAGTTTAAAGAAGACGGAGTCTACCTTATTGCGCGAATTGTCGTGTTTAAGGATAAGTGTCTTTCCCAGTATGGAAACTCAAAATATGCGGTTTGGAACAGGGCAACAAATTCTCCATGGGTAGGACTTAAAGGCACAGAAGATGTAACCGCCGACGACGGAACGGTAACAAAGCAGAATGTCTACTACGACGAAAACTGGGTAGACCCCTACTGCGAGGAAGTATGGGAATACAATGTTGCCGTTGCACAGGAACTTATTGCCAGAGGCTTTGACGAAATTCAGTTTGACTATATAAGGTTCCCTACGGACGGACTAAACCTTAGCTCTGCCACATATCGCTGGCGTGACACTGGCATGGACAAGGAAAGCGCACTTGTGTCATTCCTTTCTTATGCGAGAAAAAATATAAATGCACCAATCGGAATTGATATTTACGGGGCAAACGGATGGTACCGCTCTGGAACACGCACTGGTCAGGATGTGGAACTTATGAGCGACTATGTTGATGTAATTTGCCCCATGTTCTATCCTTCGCATTTTGAGCAGGACTTTTTGGAATATGCTCCAGTAGAAGAGCGACCCTACAGAATTTATTTTTATGGAACATACCGCAACACCGTTATGGGAAGAAATAAAATTGTAGTGCGTCCCTGGGTTCAGGCATTTTATCTTGGCGTAAGGTACGACAGAACTTACTACGACAAGAATTATGTAAAGAGGGAAATCTTTGGCGTAAGAGACAGTGTTGACCGAGGCTACATGTACTGGAACAATTCTGGCGGATACTATGACGACATTTCTCCAGACCCTGCAGACAACGAGGAATCACCTTGGAAGAAAAACGAGGCCGACTTGCAGAATAGACTTCCTGCATTCAGTTCAGGTTCAGAAGGACTTGTTTCTTCCGTCAACCTAGAGGAAATAAACAAATGGAATCAGGATATGATTTCCATTCTTGATACTGTAATGTGGCCCGAAGAAGAAACTTCTACAAAAGTTCACGGCAGTCTTCTTCGCGTTGGTTCGGTTCGCTAAGAATGACAAACCTAGGTTATACTCCAGAAGAAGCAATTGCCGCTATAGCAACCCCCCTTGCTCCCGGTGCAATAGGAGTGGTAAGGGCTTCGGGAAAAAACTGCATAAGCCTTGCCTCAAAATTTTTTTCCAGGCCCAAGGCTCTTCTTGACGCTCCCGGTTACACCATGCTTCATGGCTGGCTAAGGGATGCAGAGGGTAAGAATGTGGACGAAGTAATGCTTGCAGTTTACCGAGGACCAAAATCTTTTACAGGCGAAGACATGGTTGAAGTGTTTTGCCACGGAGGAGTAGCCGTTGTAAAAAGCGTCCATGAGCTTTTTATGCAAGGCGGATTCCGTCAGGCTGAACGGGGAGAATTTACATTCCGAGCATTCATAAACGGAAAAACTGATTTAACCCGTGCAGAGGCGGTAAAGGAAATTATTGACAGCAAGACAAATGCTTCTCGTTTTAGGGCGGCTGGCAGACTTTCAGGTTCCGTCTATCAGCAAATTGAATCAGTTAAAAAGCAGATTGTAGATGCTCTTGCTTCCATAGAAGTTGAAATAGAGTATCCCGAAGACGAAGAAACTATTGCCGACAGTTTTGATGCTTCCATTCTTGATGATGTTGCTGCAAAACTTGAAACCCTTATTTCATCATGGAAGAGCGAGCGTCTGTATCAGGACGGACTTCGCCTTGTTTTATGCGGACCTGTAAATGCTGGTAAGTCTAGCCTGTTCAATGTGCTTTTAAAAGAAGAGCGTGCAATAGTAAGTGATGTGGCAGGAACTACCCGAGACTGGATAGAGGGTTGGGCTTCTTTTGAAGGACTTCCTGTGCGGCTTTTTGATACTGCAGGATTACGCACCACAACAGACAGTGTGGAGGCGGCAGGCATAGAACGCACAAAAGACATAACCGAAGACGCAGATGTAATACTTTATGTAGCAGACTCTTTGGTAGGCCTAGACGAAGAAGACAATAAATTTATTTTAAATGCAAAGGTTCCCGTCATTAAGGTGTGGAACAAATGCGACAGGGCAGGACTGCCACCTCCTTCTGATGCCCTTGCAGTTTCTACAAAAACAGGTAGCGGAATAGACGCACTTGTAAGGGCTGTGGTAAAGGCTGCAGGAGTAACAGAGGGAACTTCTGCAAAAGATGCAGAAAGTGGACTTGGCTCTGAGCGGCAGAAGCAGGCTGTGGAAGAAGCCCTTGGCCGAGTAAGGCACGCTCTAGAAGTTTCAGCGGCATCCTACTCCCTTGACGCAGTAGTGCAGGACCTAGAAGACAGCTTAGATTCCCTTGGCGAAATTACAGGCTCCGTTGTCCCCGACGACATACTGGAAACGGTGTTTGCAAACTTTTGCGTGGGAAAGTAGACTTTTACCTTTAACCTTGCCTAAAATTCCTACTCATGCTACAATGCAACTATGAACAGCGAAGTAGAAGCATTGTACAGACAACTTCAGACAATGTACGAACACATGCAGCAGACTGGTCTTTCGGAAGATGTTGAAAATGCAATTTTTGAATACGAGGATTGTGTTTCCGAAGAAGACTATGCGGTCTGGTTCAAGAAGTACAGCTACTTTTCGTAAGACTTGGCAGGGCCTGTAAGGTGGAGGGGAAATTGCAGACGCTTACGGTTGCAGCATTAGATAAGAATCTTCCTGTTGTAAACGATTTTATTCATTCAAGCATAGAGTCATATTCTCCGTCTCAAGAAGTTCTTCTTGCCCTTGATTTAGCTGTTGAGGAACTTTTTGTAAATGTGGCCCATTACGCCTACGCCCCTGACACTGGAGACATAAGTGTAACATGCAGCGTTTCTGCCGGTCAGCAGCCGGTTCTTTCCGTTTCATTTTCTGACTCTGGGGTGCCTTATAATCCCCTTTTGCGCCCGGATCCAGACCTTACGCAAAAACTGGAAGACCGTCGTATAGGAGGCATGGGAATCTACCTGACCAAAAAGTACATGGACGGAATAGCCTATACTTATATAAAGGGAAGAAACATAGTTACTATTACAAAGGCTTTGAAGCCTTCCAACAAATAATAAATTTGACAAATGTATAACTGTTCTGCTACAATATAGTGTAACTACCTTGACCTACTCTTTTTTTTAAAGTAGCCGATAATCTGTCGGAATTATTTATGAAAGTCTTTTGTGTCGCTTCTTATGAGGCGGAATTTCTCAAATTAGGAGGAGTGCTTTATGAAGAATTTCATGAAGAAAGCGGCAGTTTGTATTTTCGCTTTCGGCTTGCTTTTCTTTGAGTCAGCCTGCGACGGTCTGTTCAACATGCAAATTCCCGAGACTGTCTCTGTAAAAACCTCTGCGGAATACAATGTCCCCCTTGGAGAGGCCAGCTTTGATCTGTCTTCTCTGCTTTCAAGCGAGGAACTCTTAAACAACATGCGCACAAGCATGGGCGGCGAAGTTGATTTGTATGAATACATTACAAACGAAGACGTCCTTACCTATGTTCTGCACAAAAGCATGTACGAAATTCCTTTTGATATGGGTTCCTATCTTGGAAACCTTGATCTGGCTTCTGCTTTGGGCGGAGCAGACGGAATTTCCCTTGACCAGACCATTGAGCTTCCCAGCGTAAACCTTTCCACTTCCAAGGAATTGGATTTGTCTGATGTGCTTGATGCCTTAACGGAAAAAATAGGCAGTGCTGGTGCTTCTTTTACTTTGAGCAATGTTGCTGAGCCTGCGGAATTTGGTCCTGTTGAAGCTTCAGCATTCTTTGTTAGCAGTGGTGGCTCACCTAATGTTGAAATCACGACAGGACTTTACGATGCCATAAAATATGCTGCCGGTTCAAAGCTGGTAATTGCTGTTACAAGAAAAGATTCAAATGAACTTGGAAGTGATTTTTCATTTACGCTTGAAGCATCAATCCCCGACTACTCTTCTGTGGTTTCTGGCGGATTTACTGGAGCGAGCGGCAGTACGCAGATAAAGAATGGCGGAACCATTGAACTTGACATTTCTGGAGGATACATTCCTTCAACACTTAATGTTAATTTTGACGGTGAGGCATCAGGCGGTGACTCTGGTAAGTTTCACGAATACGAAATCTCTGTTTCACTTTCCAGCGGAACAAAAATAGCGACCATCTACGGAATCCACCCCGACAACGGAACATCCGACACAAGCGACGACATTCAGTCGGAATTTGAATTTGAAATTCCTTCAATGAATGTGCCCCTTGGCGGAATGGGAGACATTGTTTCAAGCCTTACCATTGCAAACGACGGCGAAAGTGTTGTTACTATTGACGCTTCTTCTATAGACGGATGGACTGGCATTACCGCTGATATTTCTGAATTTAGCGTAACAGGCGCAGGTCTTAACCTTACAAAATCAGACTTGGATGTTGGCGGCAACACTGGACTCTTAAGTAAGAAACTGGACTTTGGTGGTAAGACCCTTACTCCCAACGGCAGTGATCTTTCTGTAAGCGGCAAGACTAAAGTTACCATAGAAGACGGTGCTGTCATAAACTTTGGCGCAAACGGCAACAGCAACCAGAGCGTTACAGTCAGCATTGTGGGCGGTATTTCTAAACTTGCCTCTGTGAACATAGACTTTACAAAAATAGGCGGAATCCCTACGGAATCAAATCCTATGGAACTTTCTGAAGAAATTCCTGCCGAGCTTAAAAAATATGTTACTGGACTGGACTTTGGATATGAATCAGACGGTAAATACTACAAGCGCAACACAGAGGGAGATCCAACTTCGGAAGAGTCAGAAGGCTTTGGACTTAGGGCAAAGTATGTAAACACCCTTCCAGCGGGTAACAATTTAGCCATTTCTGTTCAGTCAACTTTGTTCAGTCTAGATGATGAACTTACAATTGCAGGCGGAACTTCCTCAAAGACAAAAACTGAATGCCTAGAACATCCAACTGTGGATTTTTCAAGCGCAAGCAAAATTGACTTTAAGGTAAGCCTTCCCAACACTCAGATACTTACAAATCTTGAAATGGGTAAGAGCTATACTATTTCGCTTTCTGATGTAGAGTTTGTGTGCGACTGGGATAGAATCAGCGTTAATTTAAGTTCCATGGATGCCATAGACTTGGATTTGGATTTGTCCAGTCTTGACATTCAGCAGATGCTTTCTTCTGCAGACTTGCCAGACTTTGTAAAAGATTTTGTTAACAGCATAGAGTTTGAGGAACTTCCCGTTTACTTCTATGCGCAAAAGCCTGATGATAATTCCGCACTTAAAAAGGTTGTTGAAGGACTTAACATAAATGGAACGGTAGCACTTTCTTACGATGACAAGGATTCTAACCCTCATAATGAAGACTTGCTTAATAACGGTTCGCTTAATTTTGTTGACCCTGTCGCATGGCCTTCTGGAGATGTAACCAAGATAAAGTCTTCCGACCCCATTGCATCAGTTCTTAATACTGACTCTGCTTCCTTTAACAAAGATCTTGCCGACATCATAAACCACAAGCCCTCTAATTTAAAGGTAACGGGAAACATTAGCTTTGCAGGTGGTTCCTCTCAGGATGTCTATGCCTCTACAATCGCAGAGCTTTCTTCCAGTGAGCCTGCAAAAATTGCACTGGATGTTGCGGTGGTTCTTCCCCTTAAACTTAAGCAGACAAAGCCCGTAATATTTGAGCCAATGAAGCTTGCCTACGACGACTGGGAAACAAACAACATGGATCTTCTTATGCGCGAAAATGCTTCCACCTACGAGGAATATGCTCAGTATGCAGACCTTATAAAATATGTACGCATTACTTCAAAGAGCATGAACAATGTTATTCCCAACATAGAAATTTCTGCTGACATTCAGGATGCAGAAAGCGGAATAAATAAGACATTTGCTATAGGCTCCGGAACTTCCACCCTTGACTTTACAGGAGAAGAAATTAGGAAAGTAATGACTTCATATCCTTTCCATCCCGATATTGAGGTAACGGTGGGACGGCCTCTTACTGACGAGGAAGAACTTACGGGAACAGGACTGTATGCCAGCCCGATAATGCTTTCTGTTTCTCGCAAGGCTTTTAATTCTGACCAAAAGGCACTGGGGGCAGATGTTACACTTTCCGTTACGATGAACGGAGACTCTTCTATTACTGTATGGGGAGGTAAAGAACAATGAAAACAAAGAAACTGTTTGCAATAGCCCTTGCCTCCATTCTTACGGTGGCAACTGTAAATGCAGAAATAAATCCCTCAAAGCGCTATGTGGAAATTGGCTTGGATTTAAGTCTTGCCGCAATGCAAAACGCCTTCCGCATTACCGACATAATGAAGAAGGATCTTGTAATAGATCTTACCGAACTTTCTCGCCAACTGCCAGACAACGGTTTTTCTGCAAACCTTGGCATGGATACGAAAGCCTACATCAGCTTTAACTTTAAGAAGTTTGGCTTTGGGGCATACGCTCAGGTTACTTCCAACTTTGCACTGGGACTTTCAAAGGATATTTTTGTTTTCCTTGGCGAAGGTTTTAGTGCCGGTCAGGAAAGCACCACAGCGGTAAGCACTGGACTCGAAGCCTATGCAGAAGTAGGAGTTCCTGTAAGACTTAAGTTTGGCAACTGGACTGTAAAGGCAACGCCAGCAGTTTATGTTCCTGTAATTTATATTCCTCAGCCAACGGCCTCCATTACTGTAAAGGCTGAAGACGATGGAACCATAAATGCAACCGCAAATGCAGACTTTGCAATCTATTCAATCGTAGACACTTCTTCTGCCTTTGCAGGCGGAACTTTTACCGGATTTGAGGGAATTCTTTCCCAATTACAGCAGTTGGACATTTCCAGTACAATCTTTGGCATGGGCGGATTTGACCTTGGAGTAAACCTTGACTATGCAGTGTCGAGCAGTTTTGACTTGGGAGCATATGCGCATATCCCCATTAAGCCGGCGGAACTTAATTACAAGACTTCGGGAAATGTTACCTTTACAGCAAGTGTAGATCCCATTCTTACGGGGCTTACCCAAAACGGTTCACTGAACTACAGCTTTGAAGGTCCCACATTCAGCGGCATTCAGACTTCCCAGGTTGCATACGCTGTTAACCGTCCCTTCCGTCTGGGTGCGGAACTTGCATGGAGACCCTTTGGCGGAAAGAACTGGTTTGTGCTTAATGCATCTGGCGGTGTGGCGGCAACAAATCCCTTTGGCGAAGACTTTAACTGGAAAACAAGCCTTTACCCTGAATATGAAGTGTCGGCAGACCTTACCCTGTTCTATGTTCTGGGACTTACGGCAAAATCCTCTTACCGCGACCGCATGTTCAGTCAGTCCGTAGGCGTAAGAATCAATATGCGCATTTTGGAACTGGATGTTACCGTTGGTTCAAGCAGTGCCGACTTCCTTAAGAGTTGGTACTTGGCCGGAGCAAGCGCCTATGCTGGAATAAGGCTGGGCTTCTAGTTTCAACCGTCTGCCTTTAAGCCTGACGCAAAAGAGCCGTACCATAGCGTACGGTTCTTTTTTTGCCTAGAGCCCTTTTTGCCTAGAGCCTGCTTTGCTTTCTTCTGTCTTGTTTAGATGTCTGTTTTTGTGTATAATGACACAAAGTTTTATAACTTTGTTTTTGAGGAATAAACATGAACAAGATTCTTGAAAAACGTCAGCTTTCAGAGAATGTCTATTACATGAAGTTTGACGCTCCTGACATTGCCCGTAACCGCAAGGCTGGTCAGTTCCTGATTGTGCAGGTTGACCAGGATTTAACAGAGCGCATTCCGCTTACCATTGCAGATGCAAATGCCGAGGAAGGTTGGGTTGCAATCGCCTTCCAACCTGTAGGTGCTTCAACTTACAAACTTTCCAAACTGAATGCAGGTGACTATCTTGGCGGAGTTTTGGGCCCTCTGGGAACACCAAGTAACATTCGCAAGTATGATGCTCCTGTAGTCTGTGTAGGCGGCGGATTTGGTACTGCACCCCTTTACCCGATTGTTCAGGCCCTTAAAGAGGCAGGCAACAAGGTTATTCTGATTGAAGGCGCAAGAAACAAGGATCTGCTTATTTTTGTAGACGAAATGAAGGCCGTTTGTGACGAAGTAATTCTTATGACTGACGACGGTTCCGCAGGAGAAAAGGGTGTTGTTACCATTGCCCTTGAGCGTCTTTGCCAGAGCGATGTTCCTCCTGCAGAAGTTATTGCCATTGGTCCCCCAATAATGATGAAGTTTGCCTGTCAGTGTGCAAAGAAATACAATGTACCCTGCACGGTAAGCCTTAACACAATCATGATTGACGGAACTGGCATGTGCGGCGGATGTCGTGTAAGCGTAGGCGGAGAAACAAAATTCGTATGCGTAGACGGTCCCGACTTTGACGGACACGCTGTAGACTGGGACAACATGATGATGCGCATGAAGAGCTTTAAGCCTCAGGAAACGGAAGCCTTCCACAAGTGCAAGTTAGAAAAATGACCTCCTGTCTTTTTCTATGGTAGATTTTAAGGAGTTTTTTATGTCAGAACATATTAGTGCAGAAAAACTTGAACAGCTTGGTGCTGATGAATACAAAAAGATTGAGTCTAAAATTTTAGACGGCTCACTTACCAACAAGGACCGCATGGCAATCCCTCTGCAGATAATGCCTACAGGAGAACCAAAAGTTCGTGCCCGCCAGATGTGCGAGGTTGCTTTAGGTTACACCAAAGAGCAGGCCATTGTAGAAGCCAACCGCTGCCTTCAGTGCAAGAACAAGCCATGTGTAAGCGGATGCCCTGTAAATGTTCAGATTCCCGACTTTATTGCTCAGGTTGCAAAGGGCAATTTCAAAGAAGCTGTTGATATTATCAAGCAGACAAACCTGCTTCCTGCAATCTGTGGTCGCGTATGTCCTCAGGAAAAGCAGTGCCAGAGTCAGTGTACTCTTGGAAAGGTAAACAAGGATGTTGAAAAGTCTGTCTGTATTGGCCGCCTTGAACGCTTTGTTGCCGACTACGAGAGGAACAATAACCTTACCACAACTCCCACTGTGGCTCCTTCTACAGGAAAGAAAGTAGCCGTTGTAGGTTCAGGTCCAGCAGGTCTTACCGTTGCCGCAGACTGCCGCCGTGCAGGTCACGAAGTTACAGTGTTTGAGGCATTCCACAAGGCTGGTGGAGTTATGGTCTACGGAATCCCTGAGTTCCGCCTTCCAAAAGAAATTGTTGCAAAAGAAGTAGAAAACTTAAAGAACATGGGCGTTAAGTTTGAAATGAACACCCTTGTTGGCCGCACAGCAACCGTTCAGCAGATTCTTACCGAAAAGGGATTTGATGCCGCCTTTGTTGGAACCGGTGCTGGTCTTCCAAAGTTCTTTAACATTCCTGGTGAAAACTACATTGGTGTATTCAGCGCAAACGAATATCTTACCCGCGCAAACCTTATGAAGGCTTACGAAAAGGATAAGGCCGACACTCCCTTCTACGAGGCAAAGACTGTAGTAGTCTGTGGTGGCGGAAATGTTGCAATGGATGCCGCTCGTATGGCTCTTCGCCTGGGTGCAGAAAAAGTGTATGTTGTATACCGCCGTACTCGTGCCGAAATGCCTGCTCGCCGCGAAGAAGTTGATCATGCAGAAGAAGAAGGTGTAGAGTTCCGCTTCCTTGAAAACCCCGTTGAAATTCTTGGCAGTGCAGAAGACGGTCGCGTAACAGGAATCCGCGCGCTTACCTACGAACTGGGAGAACCCGATGCCAGTGGCCGTCGCCGTCCTGTAGAAGTAAAAGGCAGCGAACATGACATTCCCTGTGATGCAGTAATTGTTGCTTTGGGAAATAACTCCAATCCGCTCATTCCGCGCACAACGCCTGACATTAAGACAGACGCTCACGGACACATTACCGTAGACGAAAAACAGGCAACCAGCATGACAAAAGTCTGGGCCGGAGGAGACATTGTGTTGGGTGCAGCAACCGTTATTCTTGCCATGGGAGAAGGCCGCAAAGCCGCCGCCAGCATAAACGAATATTTGGCAAAGTAGCCTACTAAGCCTTAGCTCTCTCCAACCCCCGTAGTTCCCTGCGGGGGATTTTTTTTAGGCTCCTAAATCATTTGGCGATTTGGCAAGATTTCATTTGGCGATTTGGCGGAATTTTATTTGGCGATTTGGCGTTTTAGACAAAAAGCCCCGTAGGCTTTCTGCTACGGGGTAAGAGATTGCGGTGGGGTGGGTTAGTGCCAGTAGGCGTAACCATAGCCGTTAAAACCGTCTGGATCTACTGCGCTTATGTTATAGTACCAACCGCTGCTTATATAATGGTTTCCAGGAACATAATATGTAAATTCTTCGCCTTCATAGGCTTTGCCTATGTATGTCCAGCCATCGGTACCTTGTTTTTTGGGTGAGGCGCTTAGAAGGTAGTAGACATTGTAGGGCCCTCCGCCGCCTCCCGTGACGGTAAACTTAATGTAGTTAACTTTACCCGTGCTAGAATCGTAATACAATTTACCTGTGATGTCAGGATAAAAGTTACTACCACATGACGAAAGCAGCATTGTAAGAGAGTGAACTGACCCCATAAATCAGGACACCCACGGAGGTGTAAAATGGGGAATAATCAAAAGTACAGCATTGACTTC
>ERZ842401.343-NODE-343-length-66261-cov-11.167689_pt1 | contig 66261 bp, 40 predicted proteins | sample MGYA00521270_ERZ842401 | MGnify/ENA primary metagenome ERZ842401 (study PRJEB31892, sample SAMEA3878208) | bioreactor metagenome | biome: Moose rumen | place: Sweden | collected 2011-10 | study: EMG produced TPA metagenomics assembly of the PRJEB12797 data set...
ATATATTGTATTTCTTTATGTTGTTTATACCTTTTATATTATATACGCGCGAGAGTGGGTCAGAAGCCGAGCACTGGGCGGATATATATTTCAGTATCCTTCATTTCGCTGTCCCAGTCATAATTGGCGAAGTACCATGCATTGTCACCGTTCTCCGAAGCAGACCAATACCAATTGAGGTCAGAGATTGCCGTACCGCCGACGCCTGTGGTGATATAGGCATTCACATTGCCGTCGTAAGTCGTGCCGTTGCCATCACTTTTCGTTGAGCCGAGGTTGGTGAATATCGCCTCGTAGTCGCTCTTCTGCGCCACTGCCCAGTTCGACACGGTGGTCCCGCCCAGCGTGGTGTAGCTTGTCAGGTTGGTGCCGCGGGCGGCATCGGGCAGCACTTTCAGCGTGGTGCCGGCGTAATCGGTCACGGAGGTCCAGCCGTTGATGGTGTTCCAGCTCTGCTCCGTTGCGTTCTGCAGGGCGAGAATCAGTCCGTGACCGGTCTCCGTCACCTTGCCCAGGATGCCCACAGCGGTGCAGCCGTCGGGCACGGCAGTCTTCGCGTCGTGCAGATGGCCTGCGGCGCACACCACCTTGCCGATGTCATCCGTCGTAACAGCAGAGAGCTGCGAAGATGTCGCCTCCTTCTTCTCCACCTTCATGCCGAGGAGTTTCTTCGTGCCGTTGTAGGTGACGGTCATCGGGGTGCCCTCGGTGACGGTGTTGGCAGACTTGCCGTCCTTGTCGAACTGTAAGCCTAAGTCGCCAGCTTTCACGGTGATGCTACCCTGGTCGGCCAGTGCGTCCTTGCTGAGGAAGAGGTTGCTCTCGGCGTAGTACTCCACCTGCAGCTCGACGTTGCTGGCGGGCATCTTGTCGAGCGTCCACGTCTTGCCGGTCTTGTCGGGGGTCAGCGACCACTCGGTGGGGGTGTAGTTGTAGCCGTCGAGATAGAGCATTATGGCGGAGCCTAAATCCTTCCAGTCGCTCACAATCCACGCGTTGGCGTCCTTGCCGTCGGCATAGGGTGTGTAGGTGCTGCCCGATTCAGAGATGGTAACGCCTCCGGGGAACGTAGAGTTGTCGGCATTCAGCTGCGTGTAGTCGCTGGTCTCTGCTGTGCCGCCGTCCTTCTTGTAGCCTTTGACGTAGATGTACTGACCTTTTTCTGTGGTCAGCTTGAAGCCGTCGGTAAGCACGTCGCCCGCTTTCAGGCTGTTTAAGGCCACAGCCTCGGTGTAAACCTTGGCTTCGTCTGCCCATGCCGTCGCCGAAGCGATGAAGAGTGCGGCGAGGGCGATTGTTAGTCTTTTGAATTTTCTCATAATGTTATAGTTTTTATTGTTTATAATTTTTTTCTTCTTTCTTCGCCTCGGCGATTCAGTGACGATACGTGAGACAAAACGGAGACCGCCGGGCCCATCCTGTTGCGGATGTCTCGGCGGAAATGTTTCTTCTGGGTGTGTGGGTGCGCTTATTCCATACGTTTCATGATGTCGCACAGGAATACGTCGCTGACATTTTCGTAGTCGGCCTTGTCGTAAATGTAAAGCAGTTGAAGTTCGTCGGCAACGATGCGCACACGAATGATGACTCGCGCCCCACCGCTCTTGCCGCGCCCCTTCGAAGTAATGGCCAGCCGTACCTTTCGTGCACCGCCATCAAGCTCTACGCCCTGCATGGGATTCAGTAGTAGCGACTCCAGCAGGCGTTCGAAGTCTTGCTGTAGCGACTTGTGACGTTTCTTTAGCCGCTTATAGGCTATGCGGAAGTCCTCAGATGTTTTGACTCTCATAGTGCACGCAAGTGCTCAATGGCTTCCTCTGGAGTCATGCTGGGCTCCGCCTCTACCTGTTTCATACTGCGTTTGATGATGCGAGCCAGCTTGTAGGCCTCTTCCAACTGAAGCATTCTGTTCCAGCGTCGGGTGCTCATGCTGACGGTAACCCTTCCAGGTGTTCTGTCGATAATTGCTTCCATAATCCTAACGATTTATTAGTTCTAGGGTGCAAAGATACGAATAAGCGAGCGAAAATGCAAATAAATTTGCAATTTTCCGAGCGTGAGTATCTTCGAGGCGGAGCCTCAAAGATAAACATTTTCCGCGACATAGTCGCAGAATGGCCTCAGAAAAATTTCCGTTTTGTCTCAGTATGTCAAAGATCGACGAGCCGAATGCAAAGTGAAAGCTTGCTTTCAGACTTTGCTGAGGCGAGGATGTTCTTCGAGGCCGCGGCCTCAAAGAGCGCTTGAGCCGAAGGCTACTCGCCGGTGGTACTCGGGGCGGGAGAGAAAGGAGAGCGGCGCCGTCCGCGCCGTGGCTTTCAGGGGGCCGCCCTCCTTGTTAGTATTTACGTCTTATTGTGCAGTATATGTGAATGAGATGTTGCTCAGGTCAGAGTAGTCAAGCGTTGCGGTTCCGCTGGCATTAGTGGTAATATCACCAACATCAGCTCTAGACGCAATGGTCACCCCTGTGCAGCCGGCAATTGTATAGTTTGTGGGTTTATTATATACACCGATGTCGTTGGTCCCGGTATTCGTGCCATACTTGTTCCCGGAGAAAGAGCAGTTTATCAGGCGTACCTCGCTTCCTCTATTGATACCAATCGCACCGCCATAGAATGCGTTGCTGCTGGTCGTATAATTGTTGGTAAACGTACAGCCGCTCATGTAGAGACTGCCCCAGCTGTTATTGATGGCTCCGCCTATTTCACCGGAATAGTTGCCGCTGAATGTCGTGTTGATGGCATACAGTTTACCACTACTCTCTATCGCACCGCCACCGTTGCTGTTGTTTACGTGGCAGTTGCTTATCGTACATCCGTCAAGCACTATTGTACCGGAATTATTGATGGCAGGGCCGCCACCATTGACAAACCCTGTGAGGGTGAGATTCTTAAAGGCAACGGTTGCAGAGGACTTAACCGTGAAAGTCCTGATTGCTGAAGTGGTACTGAGCGTCTTTCCGTTGCCGTCGATGGTCAATGCCCCTTCGCTGGTAATTTCAATCTCTGCAGTGCAAACAATGTCGTTCATGAGTTTTACATCCTTTCCGGCGCTCAGTGCGGTTTGCAACTCACTAAAGGTTGTGACACGAGTAAAAGAAGGAGCCACCAGGCGCACCGAGAACCCGATGTTCCGACTGTTTTTGCTCACGGGAGTCATAAAGGTCGGCCCGACGAACATGTTTAAGGCGCCGACCTCCGATTCAGGCGTAGCAGACCAGTAGTAGCAGTACAAGCCCGAATTGTTCACCATCGAGCCATTCCGGCTGCCTGCAGCCGGCAGGAACACACAGCCAGCAGACTCCATCTTGGTCCAATCTGCAACGGTGTAGGTGTTGGAGTCAAATGAGGCACCTGTCGTATTGACATTGGTAGGAGCAGTCACGCCGTCGGGGTGAGTATAGGTGTCGGGGAAGAGGATAAGGCCCTGTACATCGTTTACCTTAGCCTTGGCATAGCGGCCGTTGTCGGTGCCGCCCACGGTAGATGCACTGCGGGTGTTGAACAGATATTCCCACTCGGCACTGGACAGTGTGAACCAGCCTGTGCCGAGAGCTGTCTGCAGGTCGCTGTTGCTGCCCCAATCCACGAAGTTGCCGGAATAATTAGCGTTGTCTGTAGAAGTATTCATACCGTATGTGGTTGCAGATGTGCTCCAGCCGAAGTGGTCCCATGCATCTGCGCTGTAGCTTGCGTAATAGTCATACTGGTTGTCGAAGAAGCTCCACTTCGACGATGCATAGCTCAGGTTACCCTTGGAGAAATTCACCTTCTTCGTTGAGCTTACGCTGAACACACCGGCGAGAAAATCGGGCTTGGGAGCAGCCCCCTTCTTCACGGCCTTGACGCTCTTCACCTTCTTCTCGCCGCTGTACGTGGCGGTGACGGGAGAACCCTCGGCAGCCTCGGCGGGGACGTTCCAATTCCCAGCATCCTCGGTGCCCTCGGCCACTGTGATTTTGTACGTTGCGGGCTCCTGCGCCCACGCGCCCGTAGCTACTGCTGCGAGCAGCACGAGCATAGAGAATAATTTTTGTTTCATACGCATAAAAAGTTTAGTTTAAAATTGTTTATAATTAGAATTGTCGTAGCTGGTGAATGCCCGAAAGCACAGCGGTCCCGCCATGCCCGAAGGCACGGCGAGACCGCATGTCAAACCGCAGCTGCGCGCGAGGCGAAGCGCAGGATGTAAAGATTTTAACAGGGGGGGGTAAAATTCACACCTCTCCAGCCGTCCGGCCAGACAGCCTCAGCCCTCCCGCCCGTCAGCATCGGGCCGGTCGCAGCGTCGCGGGTGTATGTCAGTGGGAATTGGGGCATGGTGTTGGCGCGTGATGTAGTTGCTCTTTTTACGATGTTGTTGAAGGCTTTTGGGTGCAAAGATACAAAAAAAATGTGAATGATGCAATAAAATTGTGGAAAATAGATACATGCGGACACAGGAAAGCAGTGCGGAATAAGGAAAGCGCCGAGCGCATCCTGTTCTCTCCGCAAAAAAACCTAACGCCCTAACGTGATGCCCCTCAAACCCCGATGAATAAAGGGCGGAAGCCACGTTAGGGATACGGAAAAAGGGTAACGTATCCCTAACGTTTTGGCCCCAGAACCCTCACGCCGCCTTCAGCGGCACCACTTTGTAGTAAGCAATGTTGCTGTGGCTCTTGTGTTCGAAATGGAGGGCTTTCAAGATGCGTCCCAACTCGGCTTTCACCTTCAGCGAGATGGCGAGGGCAGGATACTGGTTCTGAATGATTTTCAGCATCTCGGTAGTGTTCATCGACTTGACCTTCTCGCCGTCAGCGGGTTTACGGAAGCACACCTGCACCATCTCCGCCAGGTCCTTCTGCTCCATGTAGTTCAGGTTCAACTGCTGAATGCGACTCACCTCATCGTTGTTGAACCAGTAGGGTGCCTGCAACGACAGAATCTCGTGCAGCACCTGGGCATACAGCTGCTCGTAGTCAATATCGCCACTGTTGTCAATAAACTGTCCCTTGTGAATCGTTAGACAGATGTAGCGACGACTGCCGGTAGCATCAGTCAAGGGATGCGGATTGTTGGTTGTTGAAACGAACGAGGCGTAGCGCGCCCTGTCGTCCTGCGCCTTGCCAAAGATGGGGCGTCCGTTCACCTTGTTCTTCGAGAGCGTCTGCTTCAGTGCCGAATGCTGACTGGGTCGTATGGCTTCCAGTTCGTCAAGGTTTACCAAGAGGTTGTTGGTCAGTGCCATCTCCTTATCGAACTTGTTCGACAGATTCAGATGGTCCAGATAATACTGTCGCAGGTGTGTGGGCAGCAGTCGGCGCAGGAAGGTGGTCTTGCCACAGCCCTGTGGACCTATCAGCACAGGAACCACCTCGTTGCCGTGCAGCGTGTCGAGTTGCAGCCAGTGAGCTACGGCGGAGCGTAGCCAGACGGCAAGAAAGGCGGCCTGCTCGGTGCTGAGTCCAGGCAGTCGACTCAACAGGTGTGCCACGTGGTTCTGTCCGTCCCACTGTGGCAGGTGGTTCAGAAACTCCTGAACGGGGTTGTAGAGGGGCACCTCCTCCGAGTTGACATACATGGTGATGTCTGTCTTCGGATTGCATGCCTCGTCGAGTCCTTCGCGAAGGGCGTGGATGATGATGCTGTTCAGGGCTTCCTGCGTCAGCGGACGGAACATGTCCTGTCCTGCTGCTGCAAACTCCACCTTTCCGCTCAGCACGTTGCGACGAAACTGGTAGTTTTCAATTAGAAACTGCTCGACGATGAGCACACTCTCTGCGTGGGAATTTGAGGGCATCCCACATGCCACTAAGGATTGTTCTTCCATAGTTGAAAAAAGACTCTTAATGTTGTTGTTGTTTTGTTACTGGCTGGTTTTTCACGGTATTTTTGTGTTATCCCATGACTCCCATTTTCCTACTGCAAAGATACAAAATTTTTTGCCGTTTTGCAAGAGTTTTGGCAAAAAAATCACAAAAAGCACGCTTTTAACGTTTCTGTTTCGGTACGCAAATGACGAAGCGCAGAAATGTGAGGGTTCTGGGGCAAAAACGTTAGGGATACGTTACCCTTTTCGTGTATCCCTAACGTGGTTTTCGCCCTTTATTCATCGGCGTTTGAGGGCTATGACGTTAGGGTGTTAGGGGCTTTTGAAAAATAAAAAATAAAAATTAAAAATTAAAAATTAAGTCTTGCAATCCGTACTATTAAGGTTTGCAATCCGTACTATTAAGTCTTGCAATCCGTACTATTAAGTCTTGCAATCCGTACTATTAAGGTTTGCAATCCGTGCTATTAAGTCTTACTACCCATCCGAAGCCGTTGGACTGCCAGCGAACACTAATAGTAGTATTTGCAAACATTTATGGCAGTGTTTGCAAGAATGTATTCTAAATAGCACTTCATCTGATAGCACTGACCAGAGTCTTAACGAGTAGCTTTATAACATTTCAAGTCTACACTGAACTGTTGCTATTCGTAGGCATATACTAACCCGTACTTCTCATGCAGCTTCCGAAGAGAACCATCTGACTTCATCTGACGGATGACATTGTTCACCATCTGCAAAAGATCCTCCTGGCCCTTCTGCATGAGGACGCCAATTTCACCATGAGTAAACGGAGCGTTCAATAGTGGGGCGGCGAGTCGGGTGTCAGTCTGCACATAATAAGGAGCCTCTGTTATCTCGGTTATCATTACGTCTGCAGCACCCTCAGCAATGAGTGTCGGTATTTCCTCGTTCTTTTGATGAACGACAATTTTTGCGTGAGTCAGGTTCTCGTTGGCAAACTTCTCATTCAGTCCACCAGGATTCACCATTACAGTCACTTCGGGCTTGTCAATGTCAGCCAACGACTTGTAGCGGTCAGCCTCCGAAGTCCTGCAAAGGATGGTTTTGCCGTTAGCCAGATAGCCGTCGCTCATTAGCATAGTTTCCCGTCGGGTATCTGTTATGGTAATCCCACCAATGGCAAGGTCGAACAGCTGAGGCTCTGTAAGTACATCGGTTGTCAATGAAGGCCATGAGGTCTTTTTGAATTCTATGTCTACTCCTAACCTTCTTGCTATTTCGTTTGCTACATCAATACCAAAGCCCCAATATGTTCCGTCGGGTTCACAGAATGATAGCGGTCTGTAGTCACCAGTAGTACCAAAGAGAATTGTGCCTCGATTCAGAATCTCTGCTACTTTGCCATTACCCTCATTTGAAGCGCATGAGGCAAAACTGGCCGTTCCGTAAATGGTCAGAACGGCTATCATAAACCAGGTCTTTAATCTTTCCGATCTAATCATTGTTCTGTATCGTATTTATATTCGGCAACAAAATTACTCATTTTGGCAGTCAGAGCGGGCGCTCCAATATATAAAGGCACCCGCCCTGATATGTGTGGGCGGGCGCTATTTACAGACAACTTGGCGTTTCTCTCCCTGCAGGCAGGGTTTCCCTCCTGTTGTTTAGTCGTCCATGCCGATGAACGCTCCCTTGCTGTTGAACTTCAGTTCGATGTTGTTCGACAGTTCAATGTCGTAGCCGTGGCGCTCCTTGTCAATCTTGGTGATGATGGCGCCTTTGTAGTTGGCAGCGACGTAATCCTGGATAGTCTTTGGTATGAGGGCAGCAGGGACGGCCGTCGTGTGACAGTCCACCTTATCCCATGTGCCCTTGCGGTTGAACTCAATCTCCGTACCGTTGTCCAGCCGGCACTCGTAAGTGCTTCTGTCTTTCTCGGCGTACACTATCTTCGCCTTGGGGAAGTTGGTTTGTACGAACGTCTTGGCTGCTGCGGGCAGACTCCCAACGGGGATGGGTTTGTCGTCAGCCATAGCTGCGCCTGATACCATCAGGCAGAGCAGCGACAGGAGGATGAATTTCATCTGTTTCATAATTGTTGTTGTTTACAGTATCTGCTTGTACAGGTTGACGATGTCGTCGCGTGTTACCTCACGGGGATTGCCAGGTGTGCAGACGTCGCGGATGGCCTGGTCGGCAAGTGCATCGATGTCTTTCTCTGTGATACCCAGGTCGGTCAGCTTCTTATTGGTGCCAACACGTGCACTCAGACCCTCTATGGCCTGGCAGGCAGCTTCGGCAGCCTGGTCGGTAGTCATGCCGATTTCATAGACACCGCAGGCTTTGGCAATTTCGACGTATTTCTCCTTGGCGGCAGGCATGTTGAAGCGCATGACGGTGGGCAGCAGCATAGCACAAGCCACGCCGTGGGGTACGTCGAACAGTGCTGACAGCGGATGCGCCATTCCATGATCGACACCCAGACCGACGTTCGAGAAAGCCATACCTGCTACATACTGGGCTACAGCCATGCCGTCGCGGCCCTTCGGGTTCTTAGGCTCGTCGACAGCCAGCGGCAGGTACTTGTATATCATTTCGATGGCTTTGATTTCAAACATATCGCTCAACTCCCAAGCGGCCTTGGTGATGAGTCCCTCTATCGCGTGCGTCATGGCATCCATACCGGTGGCTGCCGTCAGTGATTTAGGCAGTGAGTACATGAGTTCGGCGTCGATGATGGCGACGCAGGGAATGTCGTTGGGGTCTACGCAAACCATCTTTGCCTGGCGGCTCTCGTCAATGATGACGTAGTTGATGGTGGTCTCGGCTGCTGTGCCTGCCGTCGTCGGCAGGGCGATGATGGGCAGCGACTTCTTCTTTGTGTCGGCGACACCTTCCAGCGAGATGATGTCGGAGAATTCTGGATTGTTTACCACGATGCCGATGCCCTTAGCGGTGTCCATCGAGGAGCCGCCGCCGATGGCAACGATGAAGTCGGCCTGTGCCTTCTTGCATGCCTCGATGCCGTTCTTGACATTCGTCACTGTGGGGTTGGGCTTTACGTCGTCGAAGATGTCGTAGGCGATGCCAGCCTCGTCCATCACGTCAAGCACCATTTTGGCAACGCCAAACTGCATCAGCCCTTTGTCGGTGACGACCAGTGCCTTCTTGAATCCCAGTCTCTTGACCACTCCAGGCAGCTCCTTGCGCGCACCTGGTCCGAAGTATGACACTTCGTTCAGAATAAATCTGTTTACCATCTTGTTTTAGCCTTTAGGTTAATAAATAATGTGTAATTTGTCTTTTCTGGGGACAAAGTTACACTTTTCTTCTGAAATATCCAAACAAATGTGTGTTTTCGTCTTAATGTTTGGTAATATTGTATAACATAAATGGATTATTTTCTATTTTGAGCGCATAAAAAAGAAAAAATGCGTATCTTTGCAGTACCTAAAAAAATGTAATACTGACAGACTATGGAAAGAACTTGGAGATGGTTTGGCAAGAAGGATAAGATTACGCTTGCCCAACTGAGACAGATTGGAGTAGAGGGCATCGTTACCGCCCTGCATGACGTACCCCTCGGCGAGGTATGGACACGTGAGAAGATTCATGACCTGAAGACGTACATCGAGTCTTACGGCATGACGTGGAGCGTGGTAGAGAGTTTGCCTGTAACTGAAACCATCAAGTATGGCGGTCCTGACCGCGAAGAACAGATTGAGGTGTATAAGCAGTCGCTCCGCAACCTGGGTGAGGAGGGCATCCGCTGCATTTGTTATAACTTCATGCCCGTGCTGGACTGGGCTCGTACCGACTTGCTGCATGCTAATCCTAACGGTTCGACGAACCTCTACATGAACTGGGGCGCCTTCGCTTATTTCGACATCTATATACTGAAGCGTGAGGGTGCCCGCGAGGACTGGGCGGCCTTCTCCCAACGCCATGCCTCTTGGCAGCGAGACCTGGTGGCTGAAGCTGACGCCATGGCTAAGGAGGCAACGCCGGAGAGCGACCACGAACTGGTGGAGAACATCGTCATCAAGACGCAGGGCTTCGTCTCAGGCAACTTCAAGGAGGGCGACGCTGCCCCTGTTGAGAAATTCCGCGAACTGCTGAAGCTCTACGAGGGCATCGGCAAGGAGCAGCTGCAAGCGAACATGAAATACTGGCTGGAAGCCATTATGCCCGTCTGCGAGGAGTACGACATCAACATGTGCGTACATCCAGACGACCCCCCATATCCTGTCTTCGGACTGCCACGCATCGTTGGAAACGCAGACGACATCCGCTGGTTCCTCAATGCTGTACCCAACCGCCACAACGGTCTGACGTTCTGTGCAGGTTCATTGTCGGCTGGTGAGCATAACGACGTGCCGGCGATGGCGCGCGAGTTTGCCGACCGCACCCACTTCGTGCATCTGCGTTCCTGCCACATCTTCCCCGACGGCAACTTCACCGAGGCAAGCCACTTGGGAGGACGTGCCGACCTGGTACAGCTGGTTCATATCTTTGAGGAAGCCGAGCGTCAGGGTAAGTGCAACAGTGGACGCCGCCTGCCCATGCGCGTAGACCACGGCATGACGTTCACCGACCAGCCTGGCGGTGTGATGGACGAGAGTAACCATGGGCACAACGCAGGTTACACGCTGCTGGGTCGTATGTTTGCTATGGCTCAGGTGCAGGGCATCATGGCAGCTGTCGATCGTGAAATGGGCATCGAATACAAACAACCCGGGTTCTTTGACTAATTGATAATTGACAATATTATGAAACTGAAAGACATACTGAGCGGCAATTTCAATGCCGCAGAATGGGAACGCAAAGGCTATGAGCTTCCCAAGTATAATATAGAACAGGTACGCGAGAGGACCCGCAAAGAACCTACGTGGGTTCACTTCGGCGGTGGCAACATCTTCCGCGCTTTCCCTGCCGCCATGCTCAACGACGCGTTGAACATGGGACAATACGACCGCGGCGTCATCGTTGCAGAAACCTTTGACTACGAGGTCATCGACAAGGCTTACGCACCCTACGACAACCTGTCGCTGCTCGTCTCACTGAAGGGCAACGGCACTGTCGAGAAGAAAGTCATCGCCAGCGTCACCGAGGCGTTGAAGGCCGACTACCAGTTCCAAGACTGGCAGCGTCTGTGCGATATCTTCCGCAATCCCTCGCTGCAACAGATATCGTTTACCATCACCGAGAAAGGCTACGGCTATAACGAACAGGACCTCAGCCGCGGACTGCAGCCCGTCTTCGCTCTGGGTAAGGTGACAGCACTGCTCTATGAGCGCTATCAGGCAGGACGCTTGCCACTGACCGTGCAGTCGATGGACAACTGCTCGCATAACGGTGGTCGCGTGAAAGCTGGCGTGCTGGCATATGTCGAGCGCTGGGTAAACGACGGCTTGGTGCCTGCCGGTTTTGCCGACTACGTTCGCAACAAGGCACTGGTGACATTCCCCTGGTCGATGATTGACAAGATTACGCCGCGCCCGCACCAGAAGGTGAAGGAGTTGCTGGCTGCCGACGGCTTTGAGGACAACGAATACATCGAGACCGAGAAACACACCTTCACCGCACCTTTCGTCAATGCCGAGGAGACGCAGTATCTGGTTATCGAGGATGATTATACCAACGGCCGTCCGCCGCTTGACCTGGGCGGTGCGCTGTATACCACGCGTGAAACCGTCGACAAGGTGGAGACCATGAAAGTGACGACATGTCTGAACCCGCTGCATACCGCCATGAGCATCTACGGTTGCATGCTGGGATACACCCTCATCAGCGCTGAGATGCAGGATGCCGACCTCCGTTCGTTCATCCAGAAGATTGGGTATATCGAGGCGATGCCTGTCGTCACCGACCCTGGCGTGCTGAACCCCTACGAGTTCATCGGTGCCGTCATCAACAAGCGACTGCCTAATCCCTTCATGCCCGATGCACCGCAGCGCATCGCTATGGATACGTCGCAGAAACTGCCCATCCGCTTCGGCGAGACCATCAAGAAGTACATTGCACGCGGACTCGACATGTCAAACCTCCAGCTCATACCCCTCGTGCTGGCTGGCTACGCACGTTACCTCAAAGGCGTGCAGGACGACCTCACTCCCTTCGAACCATCGCCCGACCCCATGCTGGCTGAATTGCAGCAGATAGTGGCACCGCTGGAGGTGGGTAAGCCGGAGCAGGACTATAGCTGCCTGCACCAGTTGTTTAGCCGCAGAGACGTCTTCGGACTCGACCTCTACGCCGCTGGCTTGGGCGACCAGATAGAAGGTATGGTGCGTGAACTCTTTGCTGGAAAGGGTGCCGTCAGAGCAACGCTGCATAAGTACGTCAGCCAGCGCTGACAGCCCCGTCGGTTAACTATACGGCAGGCACCCATGAGCGGGTGGCCTGCCGTTTTGCGTTGCAAATGAAGGACAATACAAACGAAAAGCATCATTGCTGTTTACACGGTAGCTAACGCGTAAAATGGCGCTATGATTATTCTTTACATTTTAAGCTAAAACGATGTTTCTCGTTCAACCGTCTACGACCTTAAAGTAGCAACACATTGAAACGCTGGGAGTAAATCAACGTTTCTCTACCAGCAAAACGTCGTTTTTCTACTAGCAAAACGCCGTTTCTCTCCCAGTAAAACGACGTAACGCTCAGAGCCCTCAAAAAGGGCATGAAAAGGGGGAAATCGCAAAATTTTAATTGTTTATAAAAAACCTTACAATATCGTGGGACTAGTTGCTTTCGTGGCTTTAGGAAACTGCGAGAAGTCGATAATGTTCCCGTCAAGGGTGAAGTCCTCCAAGACATACTTGTCGCTGGTCTTGACGTCAAGCATCGTCTTGCAGTCTATATGGTTTCCCGACATGCTGACATGGCTGCAGCGACTGAGCGGCATGTCCTTGCGGTCGTCAGGTTTGAAGAACTGGGTCCAGGGATGAATAAAGAGAAAACGACCGCACCGGCCTGTGACGTTCTGTACAAGAATATACTCGTAACGCTGAGGCGTGTCGGGGCGCATCTTCAACCACAGCACACGGTCGGCATTCTCGCTACGGCAGTTGCGCAACACGATATTACGGCAGTGAATGGCCTCGGAGCCTAACGTCAGGCATCCGTGCACACGACCATACGTGCAGTTCTGTATCAGCACACGCTCACAAGGACCGTTCGTCTCGTCCTTGTCGGCCCACGTTCCCTTGCCGCCCTTCATCACAACAGCATCGTCGTTCACATGCATGTAGCAGCCGTCAATGAGCACATCGCTGCACGCATCCACATCGATGGCATCAGAAGAGGGTGCACCACGCTGGGGCTGAGGCTGATAAATGTGCTCGGTAGGGGCGTAGATGTAGCAGTCGAGGTAGCGCACATGGTGACTCTTGTAGATGTGGTTGGTCCAGAATGGCGAGTTTACCAGCCGCACGTCCTGTATGGTGACGTTGCTACAGTTGCTGATATAGGTGAGACGCGGACGTTGCGCATCCTTATTCGTACATTGTGGATTCCACTGACGGCGTATCCAGAATTCCTGCCAATACTTTAAACCATTGCCGTCGATGGTGCCGTTGCCACTGATGGTGAAACCATCAATGCCGTCGGCATTGACAAGAGCAGGAAAATACTTACACGTTTCTCCCTCAATGCGTGTATCCACGATAGGAAAGTCTATGATTCGCTCTGAACCCTTCAACGTGCCCTTCACGTGCAGGTGTGTTCCTTGCTTGAAAAACAGGGCTCCTGTCGTGAAGGTCCCCTCAGGTACAACCATCACACCACCGCCCTCTTGCGCTATGCGGTCTATCAGTTGCTGCATGGCTTCCGTCTGCACCAGCGTACTGTCGTTCTTAATGCCATAGTCGGTCAGCACATACTGGCGACCCAGTGTTGTCACATCGACCTTTTGCGTGTTCTCAAACCATGAAGACATCACTGTGCCGTCAGGCCAGCTCTGTTGGTGTGTCTTCTTCTTGGGCATACGTGCCGTGGCAACCATCGCTACCAGCAATAACGGAATGAGAACTGAGAGGCGAGAGGTGAGGGGTGAGAGGTGATAACTGAGAACAAGTTTTCGCATTTTGTGTGGGTTGTATATATAATGTAAACTACTTTATTTACTTTTTTACCTTTTTACTTTTTTACCTTTTTACTTTTTTACCTTTTTACTCTTTTACTTTTCTACTCTTTTACCTTTTTACCTTTCTTAAAGAGTCTTCGGACATTCGCTGTGGTTTGTTGGCAGATGTCTTCCTCGGTCGTGTCGTAGGCGGCTGCCAAACGTGTAATGACGTGGCGGATGAAAGCGGGCTCGTTACGCTGACCGCGCATGGGTACAGGAGCCATATAAGGAGCATCGGTCTCGAGCACAATGCGACAGAGCGGTACACAGGCTGGCAATACCTCTGGCAGATGGCTCTTCTTGAAGGTAGAGACACCACCGATACCCAAGAGAAAGTTGTCGAAATCCAACAACTCCCGTGCTTCGTGCTCGTTGCCAGTGAAACAGTGGAAGACACCACCTGGCAACTGATGCTTATATTTCTTTAAGATTGACACCAACTCGTTTTGCGCCTTGCGACAATGAATCATCAATGGTAGTTGCAGCTCCACAGACCAGCGTACCTGCTCCTCGAATGCAAGTTGTTGTTCCTGCTCGAACTCGCGACTCCAGTAGAAGTCCAGACCTACCTCGCCAATGGCGATAGGACCGCTAACTGAGAACTGAGAGCTGAGAGCTGAGAGCTGAGAACTGATGGCGGCGAGTTGTTCGCGCCAGTCTGTCTTCACCTCTTCGGGGTGTAGTCCTAACATCGGGTAGCAATAGTCAGGGTACTTCCGACAGGTGGCAAGCACCGTTTGGCAGGTCGCAAGGTCGATAGCAGGCAGAAAGATGGCTTCGCAGCCTGACTCTTGGGCACGACGTACGACTTCGTCGCGGTCGGCGTCAAATTCTGAGCCATCTAAATGGCAGTGGGTGTCTATGTAGGTATTCATCTCTTCACCTCTCAATTCTCACCTCTCACTTCTCTCTATGCAGAAGCTCGTCCATGTATTGTCGTAAAGCCTGTTTACGTGCATCTGCCACATTGACCTTGTTCAGCGTCTGGTGTGCCTGCTCAAAGTAATAGCTGATTTTCTCTTCGCAGAGCTGACGTATCCCTATCTCGTCGTACAAGCGGGTGACGGCAGCTACCTTTTCTTCACGATTGAAGTCTTTCTCTGTAATCCACCGCTCCAGCTCCTGACGTTGTGCTGCATTGGCTCGCAGTACGGCATTGATGAGCATATACGTCTTCTTGTTCGATGTGATGTCGCCACCTATAGCCTTGCCGAAAACAGCAGGGTCACCATAGACATCCAGCAGGTCGTCCTGCAGTTGGAATGCCAATCCTAACTGCTCGCCAAAACGATAAAGCAGGTCGGCATCTTCTGGCGATGCATCAGCCAGAATGGCACCAATCTTCAAAGCACATGCCAGCAATACTGACGTCTTAAGCCGTATCATCTCTATATACTCATCCTCTGTCACATCGTTGCGCGTCTCGAAAGCCATATCCAACTCCTGACCCTCGCCAATCTCGAGTGCCGTCTCGGTAAAAAGTGACAGCACTGCGGGGAGTTTGGCTTCATCAACGTGACTGATGCGCTCATAGGCAAGCACCAGCATGGAGTCGCCTGAGAGAATTGCTTTGTTGGCATCCCACTTCTTATGCACCGTCAGGTGACCGCGACGCATGTCGGCATGGTCCATCAGGTCATCGTGCAACAACGTGTAGTTATGGTAGGTCTCCAAACCGATGGCTGGCATCAGGATGTCCTCAGGATGTTCGTGCCAAAGGTTATAACCCATCAGCATCAACACTGGACGAATGCGCTTGCCACCCATTGAAAGCACATACTTGACGGGCTCATAGAGCGACTTGGGATGCCGGTCGTATGGCAGAGCCGACAAATAGTCGTTGACCAGCTGAAGTATTTCTTCTGAACTTTTCATATTGTTATTTTGTTTACTATTATTTCTCACCCTTTTACTTTTTTACCCTTTTACCTTTTTACTTTTTTACCCTTTTACCTTTTTACTTTTTTACCCTTTTACTCTTTTTACTTTTTAAACACAACGGGAATGCAGACCTTGGTGCGGCATGGCGCATCGTTCTCAATGCCTGGTTTCCATGTCGGCATCATGCCTAACACGCGAAGCACCTCACGGTCACACTCTGCCGACAGCGATTTGACTATCTTCTGCCCCGTAATGCTGCCATCCTTCTCTACATAGAAGACGGCAACAACTTTGCCTTCTAGCTTCTTCTGGCGCGCCTCTGGCGGGTAGCGCAGATTCTTGGTAAGCCATTTCATCAGTTCTACGGCACCACCAGGAAACTGCGGCAAGTCCTCAACGATGCGGAAGTTCAGCGGATTCTGCGCATCGGCATCTTTTGCCTTTCCCGCATCGTCATCAGCCAGAAGTTCTTTCTGAGTCGTCATGTCTTCTGAACCTGCGTCGCCGACATTCGCATTCTCTACAGTATCTGGCAGTTCTACGTCATCATCAACAATGTTCAGTTGTCCTTCGGGCTCTTCCTGCCGCGCCTGCTTGTCACGCTCGGTTACCACAGCGTCAGCCATTGACACCAGCTCACTCTCATGAATCATGTCGCTAAGGTCCAAAGGGGCTATTCCGTCATCCTGTTCTACCGAATTCCACTCAAGCACAACGTAGCAGGTCGCCAGCACAGCAACCAATCCCAGAAGGAAACCCGTCATGCGACTTCGTTCCATGTCTGCTCTACCTGTCTTTCTCTGCTCCAAAACTCTCAGTTCTCAGTTCTTAAAAGCGCTGACAAAGTTACAAACTTTTTGCCAAATAACGTCAAAACCTATCAGAATATTAGCATCTTTTACTTTTTTACCTTTTTACCCTTTTACCTTTACAATAAACCGCGACCTCTGACGTTTAATACTATGATGAAGAAAACATTACTAGCAGCCATACTGTCTCTTACCGTAAGCAGCATGCTGGCACAGGAGAGCAAGGAGGTCTATAGCTTCCTCCGACTACCCGTCAGTGCCCATGTCGCTGCTGTCGGAGGTGACAACATAACCATTGTCGAGGACGACCCTACCGTCATCTTCCATAATCCTGCACTCATCAACAACGTCTCGCCCATGAGCATCAATCTTAATTTCATGACGTATATGCAAGGCACCAATACGGCGTCGGCTTCGTTCATCAAGACCGCAGGTCAGCGTGCGTCATGGGGTGCCAGTGCTCAGTACATGGCTTACGGCGCTATTAAGGAGATGACCGTGTCGGGCCAGCAGACAGGAACCTTTTCACCAAAGGATATCGCACTTGCAGGTACCTTCGCCTATATGCTGGGCAATCAGATCAGCGGTGGCATCACAGCCCGCTTCATCTCCAGCACCATTGCCAGCTATAGTTCTGCCGCCGTAGCTTTCGACCTAGGAATCAACTATTATCACGAAGAGAAAGGCTGGTCGATATCTGCTGTCGTAAAGAATCTGGGTGGACAAATTAAAGCTTACGATGAAGACTTTGAACGCATACCGCTTGACCTCCAACTGGGTGTCACCCGTAGCCTCCCCTCATCACCACTCACGCTTCACGCCACCATGTCGCGACTCCACAATTGGGACATATCCTTCCTCAAGCATCTCGCCGTGGGAGCCGACGTCTACCTGGGCGAAACGGTTTATCTTGCTGCAGGCTATAACTTCAGACGTGCCAGTGAGATGAAAATATCTGAAGCTGATGATAAAGGCGGTAGTCACGGCGCAGGATTGTCACTCGGAGCTGGCGTGCAACTTCAGCGTTTTAAGCTACAACTAGCATACGCCAAATATCATGTGTCGGCATACTCGCTGCTAGTCAATGCTACCTATTCCCTCTAACAATAATCGCGAAAATGAAAAAAATAACAATTGCTATTGACGGACATTCCTCTTGTGGCAAGAGCACCATGGCTAAAAACCTCGCCAAAGCCGTCGGATACATCTATGTCGATACCGGTGCCATGTATCGCAGTGTGACACTTTATGCCTTGCGGCACGGTCTGTTTGCGCCAGATGGTACCATCGACCAAGAACAACTCCGACGCCTGTTGCCTGACATACACATTACGTTTCAGTATAATGCACAAGAAGGGCGACCTGATACTTACCTCAACGGACAACTCATTGAGCGCGACATCCGCACGATGGAGGTCTCTAACCACGTCAGCCCCATTGCCACACTCCCCTTCGTGCGTGAGGCAATGGTTGCCCAACAACAACGCATGGGACAGGGCGGCGGTGTGGTGATGGACGGTCGCGACATTGGTACTGTTGTATTCCCCGATGCCGAACTGAAAGTCTTTGTCACTGCCTCACCCGAGGTACGTGCTCAACGTCGCTATGACGAACTGAAAGCCAAGGGCATGGATGCCGATTATGCCGAAATATTGAAAAACGTTCAAGAACGCGACTATATCGACTCCCATCGCGAGACGTCGCCCCTCCGACAGGCTACAGATGCCTTGCTGCTCGACAATAGCCAGATGACCATAGCCGAGCAGCAGGAGTGGCTCATGCAACGCTTTAAGGAACGGACACAAGCATAAGTTAGGTTTCAGGATTCAGGTTTCAGGTTCAAATCATAAACTTCAAATTTCAAACTTCAAACCTTAAACCTCATCTTCTTAAAATCTTTGTGCAGACACTGTCACCGTTCTTCATCCTTGCACGCACCACATAGAGCCCGCTATCCAGTGATGACAGATTGCAGAACTGCGACATGCAAGACTGTGCAACCTGCTGTCCGCCGCTATTATACACCTGTATGGCTGCAACGTCACCATACATGATGATACCATTCGACGTAACCTGCATGTCGGCTGCAGCACTGCTCACCATGCTGATGGATGATGCGTCACCCTCATACAGCTTAAAACCGCTGAGGGTGAAATCGGTAAGATACACATCGTTCGAGCCAATGCTGTTGATACGGACAATGATGGGCTTCTCTGACTGCGGAATGCCGTATGCCGTAAAATCGACGGTAAAGACGCGCTGGTCAAAGGTGACACTCTCGCCGTCGTGCCACGTCGATTCGTCAGGATACCGCCACTGAGCCTTGAGGGTTGACGACTTGCCGCCACCATAACAGTCGGAGCGCATCACGCTAAGACTGGGAACACTGAATTCTATATATCCACCATTTTTTGTCAGCATATAGGCGCCGAGTGTCGCACCACCATACAGCGCTCCGGGCTTGGTGGGGTAGGTGCCATTCTTTCCGTAATAGGTTGGCAATAGCTTGTTGCTTGTCGTAGCCTCTGTAATATACTGTGAGACATTGCTGGCGAGGGTGCCGTCTTGAAACAGGTAGTCATCGATGATAGGAATCACGTTATACTGCTTGTCTTTGAAAGTGACAACCTCGTCAAGACTACCGTCAAACAAAGTGCCGTCGTTAACGGGTAGCGTAGCAAGATTATAGGCAGGACGCTCCCAGCCAGCCTCGTAGGCTCCATAGTCGGGGGCTTCACCAGCGTAAGGCAGCGTGACGATGCGGCTGTAGTCCTCCATCCACTTGCCGGCAGCCTTGTAATAATACTCCTTAAAGACGTCTGCGCATTTTAGATTCTCAATAGGTGTTCCCTTGTCAACAAAGATGGAGCCTGGCTTAGGACGGGCAAACTTCAACGGCAGTTCGCCATTGGCCTGGCGGGCACCGAGGGCTGTCTCCATGGAAATATCTTCAAACTGGTCATCGTAGTCGGGCCAGTCCTTCGCTGAAATGCGCTTATAGTCTAAGCCCGTCTTTGGGTCAATACCTTTGCCCATATTATACTGTGGTGACACTCCCAGCAAGTCTTGCCATGAGGTGTATTCCGAGTCGGGCCACATATCGCCAAAACGATGATTGGCTTCGCCAGGACGGAACCCCAGACAGTTGCGCAGATGAAACACCGTGTTACCTATCATTTCGACATCGCAGTTGAAGCGAAAGTTCACTTGCTTGTTGCCAAAGGCCGTACAGTTGAGTATCCATGTCCCTTCGTCGTGGTTGTTCTGGTCAAAACCATGATAAAGGTTATAGGCTGCCACGCAGTTGGTGAGAATATGCGCACCATACGAGCCGCCCTTGCCGTCGGCAGAACCACCACTCTGCTTGTTGCCCCCCTGCTTGAAACCATTACCATTGACACCGATGCTACCGTCCTCAAGATATCCGTTCCAGATAGCCCAACAGTTGTCAATCAGACAGGGATAGATAGCATAATAGAGGTCCCATCCGTCATCGGAGTTACCCCAACAGCGATTGCCGTGCCACTCATTGCCAGGTCCTGGATAGAGTTTGTTTGCAAAGCCGTCGGCATTGCCTCCATGATCCTGTACGTCGTAGTTGAAGTACGAGTCGCAGTTGATAATCTGGTTATAGCGACCGTAGAGGAATTTTGGATTACGATTGTTTCCTCCGTTGCCGTCCTTGTCGAAACCTAGCTGTAAACCAGTGTCTCCACATCTGTAAAAGTTGCAACGCTCTATGACACAGTAGGATGCCTCCAGCTTCATGCCGCTGTCGGCTGCTTTTGTGATGTCAATGTCACGCCAGTACCAATAGTCTGCATTGGGGTTCTGCAGCACTCCACGGAACTGCTTGGCAGTGTCATCATTGGTATGTGGCTGCTTAGAGAAGTCGAAGACAGGGTTAACCTGAGGTCTGCTGCCTGGTAGACTTTCATAACCAAAGACGCAAATGCGGTGACGACGAGTTCCGCAGCGACGAACGTTGATGAAGTCGCTAACTTCGTAAGTTCCGCTCTTTACCCAAAGCGTGTCACCTGCTACCAGGTTTTCGATTGCTGTTTTGATGGCGTTGACCTCGCCGTTTGGCGTTATATACAACTGTCGGGCAAGGCTGCTGTTGACATGAAATGCGAGCAGACAGAACAGTACAAAAGATACTTTTTTCATATTTACTTTTTTACTTTTTTACCTTTTTACTTTTATTACCTGTCAATATGTTGTCCAATGGCGTTATAGAGCATACCATCCTTGGCGATGACGAGCTTACCGTTGAGTAAGAACTTTCGGATTGAGGTCGTAGTGGCAGCGCGTGAACCGCTGACAGTCTGAACACTGTTTGTCGTTCCTACAGGGACAGCCACACCGAATCCTCCCATACGATTGGCGGCACGGACGGTGAATCCGTCAGCAGGTGAACTGCTTACCGTACAACTGTTTTGTGTGCCGTCAACGATGGCAACGAAATCACCATTGTTCTCAATGAGGAAAGCTTTGGCCTTTTCATTAGTGCTCCAAGAAAGCTCGGTCCCGTTCAGCAGACACGAGGTGACAACAATTTGTCGACAATCCTCGTCAGGGCGCCAGTCTGGATAGACATTGTGCAACTTAAAGCGCTCAATCTCGGTGTCTTTCAGTATCGTCTCTGCCGTACGGCTGGGAGAACCCTGGAATGTGAGCACATTGCTCTCGGGGCTAACCACGTTTCCTTGCTCGTCCATGGTGTTATATTCGTAGAACTCAAAGCCTGGCTCTCCGCTCTGTACCCCTTTAGTACCAACACGTAAGGAATAGTCTGTTGCGCGTACTACGGCGTAGTTGTCAGTAGCTTTTCCGCTAGTTTGATCGTTGCCGATACGCTTGGCTGCATCATTCGACAGTATAGTATTAAGGAATGCAGCACGAGGAAAGCCTCGCCAGCCGCGCCCAAAATCCCATGTCTTTGATTTACAGTCGACATGGCAATTCCAGAAGATATAACCGTGTCCGCCTGCATCGTTGAAGTTTGCACCGATGGTATAGGGTGCTGCTATATGGGTGTCACCCTTATAATCACCCTGTGAAGGCTGGCGATTGACGCACACCAAATCGCAATGATTGAAGAATACATCACCGCGCCCGCAGATATAGTCTACGGTACCTTCAATGTGGCTGTCTTCGAAGTACAATTGACCATTGTCGGTCACAGAGTAGTAGGTGTCTTGCCGTGATATAAGGCTCAGATTCTTTGCGATGGTGTGATGACCACGATCCATCAGTGCCGCTGCCTGTCCGTCGTCGCCGCCATAGGCATAGTTGTTCTTGAAGGTAAGATCCTGCAGATAAGTGCCTGTACCACTGATGACAAGGGGTGCCGTACGGCTGACGCTAGCCATGGTGGGTGTAATCTCAATGCTTACGCCATCGGTGCTTTGTCCAATGATTGAGATATTGTCAACCTTGATGGTGTCGCGGCCATAAGGGGTGTATCCTGATTCCGGATTCTTATATGTACCATAGTCGTACGTACCGTTCTTTAGGAAGATGAATCGACGAACTCCCGAATTCTCTTCGTTTACAGCCTTGATGGCAGCACGAAACTCTGTCTGGTTGCCAACTACTATATAGTCGTTTACTAGCAGGCTCTGCTCAGTGACATAGGTGGCAGTAAGATTTATATTCCCTTTTATGTTAAAGGTATAACTATCGGCTGTTGAGAGGGCTTTGCCCGTTTCTGTCTTCCAACCTGTAAAGATGTAACCTTCGTTTGGTTGTTGTGTCAAGGTAACAGCTGTACCACTGACATATTCTGGACCTGTCGGGTTAGCCTGTACCTGTCCAGCACCCACGGGCGAGACAGAGAGGTTTAGCGTGTATTTCAGCTGTTGCCCTATGGTGCCAAAGAGTGTTCCCTCAATAACGAGGTCACCTACTGAGAGTCCCTTGTCTGCAGCAACGTCAAAGTTATAGATGTTGAAGGTAATACCAAATTGCTGTTCGCTGGCAGCGCTACCACTCAGGTCGTAACTATATGAGGAAACTTCTCCTGCACCACTCCCCGCACCACGATTGGGATGCTGTCCTGATGCCAAGTTCTTTTTGCTTCCGTCACACAGCCATGCTACATCGAAGTTGCCCTTGTCAGTCTTCCAACGGAATGCTTTGAAGCTAACCTTCTTCGGCGTAAAAGCAATGCCGTTTTTCAGCGTTATCAGAAACTGAACGGTATTGTTGTCTGTTGCACCGGAAGACTTTGCAGAAACAGGAAACATGGTTTGTGTGATGCTTCCTATCTCTGATGTCTGGGCAACAGGCGTCCCTATGCCAGAGCCTTTGCTGATTTCTGTTTTGTCGATGAATTGACTGGCTGTGGTGGGTGCGTACGAAGGCTGCTCGGTTGTCGTTCCGGCAGTCATGGACCAAGTGATGCTTGTCACGTCATTGTTAGCGGTCTGTCCATGTAAAGCAATAATGACCACGAAGGTCATTATTGCAGTAAAGAAAGTCCTTCTCATTTACCTTTTTTACTTTTGATTTTTTACCCTTTTACCTTTTTACTTTTTACATTTTTTGCCCAACAGCATTATAGCGTGTCCCATCTTTTATGATGACAAGGCGTCCGTTGACAATGACTTTCTTGATAGGACGAACGGTAGACTTGCTGCTGATGGCATTGATGGCGGATGCTTCGCCGGGACGCTCGTAGGGACCGAGATCGCGTGCGGAACCTGTAACACTTCGCTTCAGGAACGGGAAGTCGGCAACGAGCTTTGCCCATACGCCATTGACATCGTCAAGCGAGGCATTACCCTTGTCTATCAGCTTACTGTCAGAAGCCAAACGTCCGAATTTACGAGGCAACCCTCCATAGATGTCGCGTGGCCGCAAGGCATCGTCTTCCTCCAGTGTGAGGTAATCGTCTGGACCAATCTCTGTGACGAGATGGTTGCTCCATCCGTTCTTCTGCATCGCAGCAGCAATGGCATTATAGTCATCTGTTCCGACGCAAATCTCCTGTTTGCCAATGCAGACGTTATTGTAATAGAAGGTCTTCTCGTGAGAACCGCCACTCTCGAACATGAAGTCATAACCGTTGTCGAAACCTAAGCATCCTACGAGTACATGCCCGCCTTTATGACTATTGCAGTCGAAACCTTTGGTGGAACCGCTCTTGTCGCAACCGAAAGCAATGCAGTTGAAGGCATAGTGAACGCCCTCGGACGAACCTCCCGTTCCGTTACCGCCCAGCTTGATGCCGTTGCCGTTGCCCGAGAATGATGCCGAGGTGTTCAGGTACTGCTTCACCCACTGGTGGTCTTCGGCATTGCCTGATTCCCACGCCCAGCACTCTGCCAGCACAACATCGTAGTCGGTCTCGTAGAGGTCCCAGGCATCGTCGCTGTTACGCCATGCACGGCACCGTATGAAACGGTTGCCCTTTCCGTTGTGCATCTTACAGGCGAAGCCGTCGGCATCTGACCCATAGTTGGCGTCGCAGTCGCAGTTATGGTGAGAGTCGCAGTCTACGATGTCATTGTACGCGCAGTAGCTGCCGTCGTTCTTGGAGATGCCTGGGAAGGTGTCGCTGAACTTATGTCCAAAGCCTAATTGCAGACCTGTGTCCAGGTTATAGGAGAACTCACATCGCTCAATGCGGTTGTGGTTACCTTCCAACTTGATGGCGTTGTCGGCAGCATGCATAATGTGGATGCCGAAGATGATGTGGTAGTTGCCTGTAAGCAGAATACCACGGTCGCCAACGTTGCTAGTCTGTTTATTGCAGTCCAGGAGTTGCTGTTCGAAGTCGAAGACGGGCTTTTCACCATCGGCACAGCGAATGACGATGGGTTGTGTCTCTGTACCTATCTTGTTCATGCGAACCGTCAACTTGCCGTCGCTTCCGTACTTGCTTATTTTATAGGTGCCGCCTTTACAGACGATGTGGTCGCCAGCCCCAGCGGCAGCATAGGCAACAGCAATGTTATACCAGGGCTTTGCCTCAGTGCCGTCGCCCGTGTCGTCATTACCACTTGGAGAGATGTAGTAGGTCTTTCCTGTCGCAGCGGGAATGGGCTTATACGGTACCCATGTGCCTTCTGTGATGTAGGTGGGGTCGTCGGTGTCTGGCTCAACAGCGCTGCTCTTGATGGTCACTTTCGAAACGTACGTATTGCTGGAACTTCCCGCGAAGCGGAAACGTACGTTGCTCTTGCCGTCGAGACCGGTCTTCCCGCTGTACGTTCTGGCACCACTACCGCCTGAAGACTGCTCGGTAAGCGTCTGCCATGCTCCTCCGTCAATGGAGTAGCTGATGGTTAGCTTGTTGCTACCGCCAGACCCCCAGTTTACTGCTATCTTGCCAGGGTCGTCGAGTGTTGGGGTGATGAGATATGACGAACTTCCGCCATTGAATACTGCTTGTTTCACGTTGCTGCTCGTCTGGACTTTTACTTTAAACATCGTCCACGTTCCTGTAGGCAGTGTTACCGCCTGCTCACTGCTGCCACCGTAAGTGCTGTTTGCCAGCGTGCTGAAATCTTCGGTCAGGTCTGCAGCCTGCATGGTCATCGCGCAAAGCAGGCAACCTAATAGTGTAGTTAGCTTTTTCATATATGTGTAGTTTTTTTATTTTATAATCTTTGTGATTTTTATGCCACCGTCGCTCATCTGTTGGCGGACAATGTTGATGCCGCGCTGTAAGCCCTGCTGCTGCATGCCCGACAGCGAGAAGTATTTAGCCGATTGGCGCGCGCTAGTGTCGAAATGCTGTTCTACGGCGGTACTTCCTTTTGCATACCCCGTCACACCCTTGCCTATCTCTACCATGAGGTTGGCACCAGCACCAGTGTTTGCGTTGCCAACAACAGAAGGTACCAGGTTAACGTCGAAACCTTCGTATGCATAATAGTCGGCAGGATTGAAATACGCACCGTCTCCAACCTTCTGCTTCATGTCCGCTTGTCCGTAACATCCCGTTACCTGCAGGTTGTAGTCGGCATAACCATGCTTGGCGTCGGTATAGTCTTTGGTGGGTATCGTACCACTCTCAAACCAGTTCTTCTCGGCGTAGATGTTCGACTTGTAGCCATATCCGATGCTGTAACCCGTTGTCGTCTCATTGGTATAATAGCAGTTCACGATATGCACCTTGCCGAAGCGTACGCGCGGGCAGCGCTCCTGGCATCCGCTGTCCCACCAACAGTTGGCGAATGTCGTATTCAGATGTCCCTCGCTTTCCGTTTGTTTGTCGCTAGCCCCCCAAGTGTTACAGAAACGGTGGTCGTTAGCTCCGCCGCTGCCTCCGCTCATAGGGGCAATCTGATAGAGGAAATGACACCACGTGACGCAGATGTAGTCAGACTCGTGGTTGCAGTCGAAACTGCTGTCCACGCCGTCGCCTATCGTGCAGTGGTCAACCCAGATACGCTTCACACCCTGAAACAGCAAAGCATCGTCACCGTCAATGTCGTAGGCACCTGCTCCCTGAATCGTCAGGTTACGCAGAATGATGTTCTCACAGTCCGCACCACTGCCGCTGGAGAATTTCATGATGCCGCTATTCTTCTTCGTGCGGTCCTTGCTGAAGATGCGCGAGCCAGGCAGTCCCAGGATGGTCTTGTTCTTTACGTGCCAGGTATGCATAGACTTAAACTCAATCTCGCCTTTCACATAGATAATCATCGGCAAGTCGCGCTCATTGTTGTTTGCGGGATTCTTCCTGGTGATAGCTGCCTCAAACTCATCTTCTGTGCTGACAACCACTTCTTCACCACCAGCACCGCCTGTCACTTCAAAATCTGGCAGCGCGCCCCATCCCAAAGGCCTATTCAAGTCGTATGTGCTCAGTGCCTGCTGTCCACGTACCACCCCTGCCGTCAGCAGGCAGGCGAAGAATGTTGCGACGAAAGGAGAACTCACTTTTTTCATCTTCACTGATATATCTTATTGATTTGTGTTGTTCCATCGCTCATCTGGAATTCCAGAATGTTGACACCTTTTTGGGGTGATGTCAGTTGCATACCATTCATGTTATAGTAGCGAATTCCTACCACATGGGCTGGGTCGGCAGTCTTCACGGCCTTGACGGCTGTAACGTTGTAGTTGTTGTTACCGCGCGTGGTCAACTGGTCTTCATCGAGCGTAGCGCCAGCGCCATTCTCTGTATTCCGCAGTACGTCAGCAACAAGGTTAGCAGGATAGACACCACACTTGTAGTTGGCATCTGCATAAGGATTATAGACGGTACCTGTATAGCCCTTGCCTACCTCAACGGCATCGGCTTCGCCCAGGTTTCCTTTCAGCGTGAAGTGATACTTCTTATCGTCTTGCAAGAAATACTTGTTGTGTCCGCGCATATTGCTCTGGCCTGACTTCAAAACGGTATGCGTGAAGTCGCTGTTCTCAATGTACATCTTTGAACTGTGACCAATGCCAATGCAATATTGGGCTGGGTCGCTCTCGGTACCGTTCTCCCACAGGCAGTTGGCGATATGTACCTTACCGAATCGGATGCGCGGACAACGCTGTCCGCAGCCGTGATACCACCAGCAGTTCACGAAGGTGGCATTCAGATAACCCTCGTCGTCACCGCGGTTGTCGCTCGAACCCCACATGGAGGAGCAGCGGTGGTCGTCGCTCTCCCCTGCACGTGACCACGGCGCAATGAGGTAGGAGAACTTACACCATGAGATAGTGAGGTAGTCTGACTTCGTCTTGGCATCAAGGTTGCCGTCGACCCCATCCTGAATGTCACAATGGTCTATCCAGATGTTCTTTGACTCCACTAGTTGGATGTTATCACAGGCTGAGATGTCGTAAGCACCAGCACCTAATAGTGTAAGGTTTCGCAGAATGCAGTTCTCCCAGTTTTGGCAATAGAAGAAACCTGCATAGTCGGCATTGTCATTATGGTTGCGGTTATAAAGTGACGACCCTGGCAGACCATAGATGGTACAGTTCGTTACCTTGTCATAGCGCAGCTTCTCTTTCACCTCAATATTCCCGCTGATGTAGATGGTCTTCGAGGCTTTACCGCCTTTACACGCCTGGAGTGCTGCACGAAGCTCTTCCTCCGTTTTTACGACGACGGGGTTCTCGTCGTTGCTTCCCGTACAACCTTCTTCCAGTCCGATGCTTGCCCAACCTACAGGAGCATTTTGGTCGTAGGACGATAGCTGTGCAAAACTGACCTCGATGCCCAGCGACACTAACATCATCGATATTATGATAGTCTTCTTCATCTTAAAATGGCTTTTGCTGTCCCTTGGAATCCCTTACTACCCTTAACGCTGATAATAACCATGCCGTTAGCTCCTTGCGGCAGTCGAATGGCGGTAGTGCTGCCGTTAAAGCTATGCTGTCCCAACGTGTGACCTGCGGCATCGAACATAGACAGCTGGTAGTCGCGGTCGGACTGTGTATCGTTGACACTGACAAACAGCACACTATTTTGTGCCTGGAAGAGACGGATGCGCTCATCCTGTGACGTTTGGCTAACCATCTTGATGCTCGATAGCTCGCCGTCATACTCATAGGCTCCTAGGTCGGGCGCCTCGCCTGCATACTCAATACCACCTACCTCGATGCCGCGATAGGTAGTGGCGTCAACCTTTGTACCCTTGTCTATGAGCAACTGCTCGGCGGTGACGGTGCTACCGTCGTACATCTTATGAGAAGCACCTCCTTTGATGTGCGCAAACGTCGTCTCGGGCAGGTTGCCGTCCTCGTCACGTGCACCAATCAGTTCCTCATGGTTGGTAATATCGACGAAGAAGTCGGGGTGTGCCTTCTGGAACTCACAGGATGTTACGGTCAGTCCCGTCAGCGTCTCGTCAACTTCAAAGCGTCCGTACTGACTATTCTTTCCGTGCTCAGATGGCTTGACCGTGCCGTCCTTATCGCGCTTGTCAGTGGCATCGTTGTCGTTGATGGCGATACAGTTGATGAGACGTACCTCATGACCACTGGCTATAGCTTCATAGATGCGATACGAATAGGTCTTGTCGCTCGAACTGGCTAGAACACTTGTGTGGGTGATGCCTGTACAGTTGTTCATAATAATATCGCCGGCATTATGGTTCTGGTCGAAGCCTTTTGCTTTGTTATAGACAGCCAGGCAGCGGTTCATGTAAACATTCATGGCTCCCTGGTCGGAACCGCACTTAAAGCCATTGCCGTTACCTTTTGGTGCAACCTTGTCCAGCGCAAGGAACCCATTCTTATAGGAGATGCAATTCTCGATAATGATGGTCATGTTGTCGCCAAAATTACCGTCCTTCTTATAGAAGACATCCCATCCGTCATCGCTATTGGCCCAAGCACGACAGCCGTAGAAATAGTTGTTGTCGCCCACTGAAATCTTCGGAGCAAAGCCGTCTGCGTCGCCCTCATCCTCGTCGCAGTTAAGGTATGAGTCGCAGTTGATGACTTTGTTGTTCGATGCCAAGTTCTTCATCTGCAGTCCAGTGTCTCCGTTTTTATAGAAGTTACACAACTCGATGATGTTGTCGTGGCCGTCCTGTGTGCGGTTCACCACATCAGCACTGGAGCCGCCCGTCGGTTTGTTGCGCTCAATGAGCAAACCGTTGTCTGAAGCATTGGTGATGTCGATGTTCTTGAAGTGCCAGTACGAACTTGTCAGGCGCACACCCTGATACGGGTTGTTAGAGTGGGAGTGGTACGGCTGTCCAGAGAAATCGAGAACGGTCTGTCCATCTTTACCGAAGAGCTCGATGTACTTATCGGGTTCACCGTTCGTCTCGTCAATATTGATGCGCTTGTCGTAGACGTAGGTTCCCGCCTTCATCCAGATACGGTCGCCAGGCTGCGCAATAGCCACCGCCCTCTGCAGGTCGAAGAAGGGGTTCTGTTCTGAGCCATCGGCAGTTGCATCGTTACCATCGGGTGCGCACCATATCTCGTCGCCCAGAATGTTGTCAGGCATATCAGGAACGTCTTCTGTCAGGAATTGCTTCTCCTCTCCATAGACGGTACCTTTAGCGGTGATGGCGTAGGCGCGAACATAGTAAGTGGTAGCTTCGTCGAGGGTAACACTGGTCGAGAACTTATACGATGGCTTCGACATTGTTACGCGTGTACCTTTATTATAATCAATGCCATTCGTCGTGTCGTAGATGATGCCGACTTCGGTCAGCTCCAGTCCGCCATCGTCGGTAACGACACCGCCCAAACGGTATTTTTTGCTGCTCTTAGTGACATCACTGGTAGCCACAACTGCAGGTGTTGCCTCAGCGGTACTGAAGCTCTTGACTTCGCCATAAGCATATCCGGCATTCGACAGGGCATAAGCGCGGTAGTATACAGTCTGCTCTGCTTTAAGACCAGTGATGAGCACAGAGATATTGTTCTTCGTGGCGTCCTCCGTCTCCACGACGTTGTCAGCCAATGAGGGCTGTGCTGTCAAACTCCAGATAATGCCTGCCTCCGTAATGGGCTGATCACCTCGGTCGGTAATCTCGCCATTCACCTCGGCCGTATTCTTAGTGATGTTATACGCTTGGCCTGTTACTATGGTAGCAGGAGTACCGTATGCCTGAGCATACACAGTGATGTTGTCGATGTCGGAGTCACCGCTATTCTCGTTAACAAGCTTTATACGATTGACATTCAGATTCTCAATCGTTGCTGTGCGCAGGGCACCATCGGTACCGCTTGTTGCCGTAGCTTCCGTCCATGTTGAGCCTGCGTCAGACGACGTATATATCTTCACCTCTTTGCGCCATTGGTTCCATGAGACGCTTTTTACACCGCTGTTCAGAATGGGGGTGATGACGTAACCGCCATTCTTATAGACGCGTAGGTTCATCGTCGACCCGTTGATATTGTAGCTCGAACTCGTTGATACAAAGGCGTTATTGTATATCCACGTGCCCTGGTTGGCAACATAGAACTCCTGGTCGGAAGTTGACTGTGTCTGAGGGAAGGTTGCGGCATCCTCGAAGTCCTGCAAAAAATAGCGACCCTCGCTGTCAACGGTCTGTCCTTTATCGTCAATCAGCGTCTTAAACGACTTGATGACACCATAGGCTTGAGTGTCACCATATTTGGCATAGGCACGATAGTAAACGGTAGAACCCTCGCGTAGCTCCGTTACCGATACTTTAAAGTTGTCAGCTACAATGGCAGACTTGACTACATTGTCGTTGATGGAAGGTTCTTTGTTGCTGGTGCTCCACACGAAACCAACCTCCGTCACGTCCTGTTCCTTCTTTGTTATGGTGCCGTTCAGTGTTGCCGCTGTCAGCGTAATGTCTGTCGCCTCGCCAGTAGCAACGGTAACGGGGGTGTCGAAAGTCTGAGCATAGACAGCCAGATTGTCAATGTCGGCATCCTTTGAGGCAGTGTTAGTCACTTTGATGCGGTTCACTGTCTCGCTGTTTACCGTTGCCGTCACCTTCTTGCCGTTGGTTGTAGCTGTCACCTCAGTCCATGTGGTTCCGCCATCAGCCGAAGTGTACACCTTTACACTGGCACGTCCAATGTCGAAGGTCACCTTGCTGACGCCATTGGTGAGAACGGGCGTGATGACATACGTTCCGTTCTTTGGCAAGCGCAGGTTCATCGTCGAACCGTCAGGAATATAGCTGCCGTTGGTTGCCGAGAAGGAATTGTAGTATATCCATTCGCCCTGTCCGGCAATATTGAATTTTACTTCAACTCCAGTCCCCTTTCCCTGTGTCTCGTCGGGGAAAGTCGTCTGGTCCTCGAAGTCCTGAAGAAAATACAGACCGTCACCACCGATGGCGCTGGCAGACAGTACGGCATAGAACGACATGACAAACATCGTTATATGCCTTGTAAGAAGAGTCCTTTTCATAAGTATATTTGTTAGTAAGTTCTTTCTGAAATAGTAGTTGGAATATCAGATGCAAAGATAAGTATTTTTAATTTATCTTTCTCATTAGCACACAATAATTTATGCGTAAACGTTTACGCTAAAATCGTAAGCTTTTTACAACAAACTATTGTCAGAAGAACTTACTTTTCCCTGTCGAACAGGCCGTAGGTCGTGCGCAGCACGATGAACTCGGTGCGGCGGTTCAGTTGGTTGCAGGCCTCTTGCTGATCCGCATCAAGCGTCTTAATGAACTCCTGTGTCAAGACGTCACCCTCCTTCAGGAACGCATACTTCTCCGTCAGCTTCCGACGAATTGTTTTGGGCTTCTCCTTGCCGTAGCCCACAGGGGTTAGGCGGTCTTTCGCTATGCCGTGCTCAATGAGATAGTTCACGACGCTCTCTGCTCTGCGTTGCGACAGCCGCTTGTTGTATTCTGCAGAGCCGCGGTAATCTGCATGAGCCGATAGCTCAATGGTAACGTTGGGGTTGTCGTTCAGCAGGATAACCAGCGAGTCGAGTGCCGATGCACTCTCAGGCCGTAGCGTAGCCTTGTCGAAGTCATAGAAGATGTTGTCAATCAGCACAGGCGCCGTGATGCTTGCAAGGGGGAATTGCAAGACATACTCCGTCGACTCCTCTACTGGCTCCACGCGTAGCTGTTCTTTGTGGTTCAGAAATCCCTTACACGTTCCTAGGAAAACATAGTCTATGCCAGGCTTTATCTCGTGGGTGAATGAACCGTCGCCCTTTACGCTGAGTTTTAAGTTCGTGCCGTCGTTGCCCACCATATATACTTGTGCTGCTGGCAGCTCATAGCCGTCTTTCTCATACACCCACCCCTTCACCGTTTGGATGATTTCCGGATTGTAGAACGAGTAGATGTGGTCCCAGCCCTTGCCGTCACCGCGATTGCTTGAGAAAAAACCTTTGTTAAGCAGTCCCTCGAAAGTCATTCCGAAGTCGTCGCCATGCGAATTCAAGGGGTATCCTGGGTGTTCGATAGTCCAGTGGGTAGAGTCGGGCTTAGCAATGTAGATGTCCAGTCCCCCCATTCCCTCGTGACCGTTGCTTGAGAAGTATAAGTCGCCGTTAGGTCGGAATGTAGGAAACATCTCGTCGCCAGGTGTATTGATGGGTGCCCCCAGATTTTCAACGCCACCTACGCCGCTGGTCGTCAGACGGACGCGCCATATATCGTATCCCCCCCTTCCGCCTGGCATGTCGCTGGTGAAGTAGAGCCAATTCCCGTCAGGCGAGATAGCAGGGTGCGCATATGCCGACAATGTGTCGCGTGTCAGTTTTAACTCTGTAGCCTTGCTCCATGCGGCATCTGAGCGCTGGCTGGTGGCAATGGTGGCATAGCGGGGGTATGAGGGGTCGGTCTTACATTGTGTCAAGTACATTGTCTTACCGTCAGGCGTGAAGCTGCACGCACCTTCATCACCGTCGCTGTTCAACTCGGTGTCTATCACTTCGGGCTTCTGCCATTTGCCCTTGTCGTCCTTCTGCGAATAGAAGATGTCAGCATTCTTCGTTCCTGTTATGCCACTCAACTCGTCGCCTTTGGCCTGATTGCGTGTCGAGGTAAAATACAGAAAGTCGTTCTCATCACCGCTCAGCATTGGCGAGTAGTCGGCACGTCTTGAGTTAAAGAAGTTCTCGCGTTTGACGGTATATGCCGAACCTTCCTTGCGCCATTGGGGGGCTTTTTGTGCTGAACGCAGTCCTGTTCGTGCCAATTCAATATATGCGGCAGAGGCGAGAGGCACGCTGTCCAAAAACGTCTGAAATTCTTTGGCTGCCGTCTTGTAGTCGCCGTTCTTCATCAACTGCTGGGCCAACCGCAGGTGCGTCAGCGAGTCCGTCTGTTTGTAGCGAACGGCGTTGTTATAAGCGGCAATGGCTTTCTGCGTATAGTTGATGCGTCGGTAGCACTCCGCCATCTTCAGCGCACGCTGTCCTCGCAGCGCCCGTTCTTTGGAAGGCGTTTGCGAGTAGGCTTTGCGGTATTGTACCGATGCGTCGTAGTATTCGCCCAACGCGTAAAACTTGTCGCCTTTCTTCATAGCCTGCTCCGCACCGCACCCCACGAAGAGCACGGCTACCGCTACGAAACATATCAGGAGTAGACATTTGCGCATACAATACTAATAACGCAAGCCTCGCTGTTTTATTGCGTTGAGTTCGTTTTTACTTGGGGTGCTCGTTAGGCTTGCAGAAGTGTAAAAGGGAGAAAAGTACAAGAAATATAATTGAAAAATTATGAGCAAAGCGTGCTTATTTCAAAAATAATGTGTATCTTTGTCGCCATATTATTCGAATATGAAAGAATTTGTTATCTCTGAAGTCAAAGCCGAGACTGCTGTGTTGGTAGGTCTGATAACGCAGCAGCAGGACGAGACGAAGACGAAAGAATATCTCGACGAGTTGGAATTTTTAGCTGATACTGCTGGTGCTGTTACCGTCAGGCGCTTCACGCAGAAGGTGCAGGGTCCCAGTCAGGTGACTTATGTCGGCAAGGGCAAGCTTGACGAGATAAAGCAATATATCATGCAGCAGGAAGACGCTGACGAACCTGTGGGTATGGTAATCTTCGACGACGAGCTTTCCGCCAAGCAGATACGCAACATTGAGGCGGAACTGAAGGTAAAGATACTAGACCGTACATCGCTAATCCTCGACATCTTTGCCATGCGGGCACAGACCTCCGAGGCTAAGACTCAGGTTGAGTTGGCACAGTATCGCTACATGCTGCCCCGTCTGCAACGACTATGGACACACTTGGAACGGCAAGGCGGCGGCTCGGGCAGCGGCGGCGGTAAAGGCTCTGTGGGTCTGCGCGGACCAGGTGAGACGCAGTTGGAGATGGACCAGCGTATTATTCGGCAGCGTATCTCTTTGCTCAAAGAACGGCTAGTGGATATCGACAAGCAGAAGACGACGCAGCGAAAGAATCGCGGCCGACTCATCCGCGTAGCGTTGGTGGGCTATACCAACGTAGGCAAGTCAACGCTGATGAACCTGTTGGCGAAAAGCGATGTCTTTGCCGAAAATAAACTCTTTGCCACACTCGATACGACTGTGCGCAAGATGGTCATTGATAACCTTCCATTTCTCTTGGCTGACACTGTGGGGTTTATCCGTAAGTTGCCAACCGACCTGGTTGACTCCTTTAAGTCGACACTCGACGAGGTGAGGGAAGCCGACCTGCTGGTGCACGTAGTTGACATCTCGCATCCTGACTTTGAAGAACAGATAATGGTGGTAGAGAAGACGCTTGCCGAACTGGGCTGCGCCGACAAACCCTCTCTGCTGGTGTTCAATAAGATAGACGCCTATACGTGGAAACCTCAGGATGACGACGACCTGACACCACCCACCAAGGAGAACGTGTCGTTGGATGACCTAAAGCGGACGTGGATGGCCAAACTTTCCGCCGCCCCGCTGTTTATCTCAGCCAAGCAGAAGGAGAATATCGACGAGTTGCGCAGCGTACTATATAAGAAAGTGCGCGAGTTGCACGTTCAGAAATATCCTTATAACGACTTCCTATATCCTTCGGAAGAGTAAAAGAGAAACATTAGAACCAGACACAAATAGTATTACTTATGAGAGACTACAGACATTTGACAGACGAGGAAATCATTGTATTAGAGAACAACAGTTGTTGGGCTGAAGACTGGAACCGCATCATGGTGGCAGAGGCCTTCTCACCCTATGGTTTCCACCGTGTAGTGTTTTACGGAGATATCCGACTGGGGGTCTTCGAACAGCAAGTGGAGGTGACCAGTGGCTTTACTAAGCATGCGGGCATCAACGACGCTACACTGCGCAACGTGACCGTGGGTGACAACTGCTTGATTGAACGTGTGGGCAATTACATTAACAACTACACCATAGGTGACAACTGCTTCATCTCCAACATTTCGACGATGGAGACGACACAGGGCGCTACCTACGGTGAGGGACACCTGGTTAGCGTGCTCAATGAGATGGGCGACGGAAACGTCATCCTGTTCCATGACCTGAACTCGCAGTTGGCAGCATTTATGGTGAAATATTTCAAGGATAAGCAGCTGAAAGACAGTCTGACCCGCCTCATCAACGAGGAGATACGTTTCACGCAGCCCGAGCAGGGCACCATTGGCAATAGGGTGAAGATTGTCAACTCGAAGGAGATTACCAATACAGTTGTGAAGGACGACTGTGAAATAAACGGTGCCGCACGTCTGAGCGACTGCACCATTATGTCTTCGGCCGATGCCTCTGTCTATATTGGTACAGGTGTCATCTGCGAGAACTCCATTATCTGTAATGGCTGTAGCATCACCAACTCGGTGAAGATGCAAGACTGCTTTGTGGGCGAAGCCTGCCAGATAACCAACGGCTTTACTGCCGAGGCCAGTGTCTTCTTTGCCAATAGCTATATGGCTAACGGCGAGGCGTGTGCCGCCTTCTGCGGACCTTTCTCTGCGTCACACCATAAGTCGAGCCTGCTCATCGGCGGCGAGTTCTCGTTCTACAATGCCGGCTCGAATACCAACTTCTCGAACCACGCCTATAAAATGGGACCTCTGCACTACGGAACCCTGGAACGCGGTACGAAGACAGCAAGTGGTGCCTACGTGCTGATGCCCGCCAAGATAGGCGCCTTCAGTGTCTGTTTTGGCAAACTGATGAACCACCCCGACATGCGCTGTCTGCCTTTTGCATACCTGCTGGCATACGGCGAGACAATGTATATCGTTCCTGGACGTAACATCACGACGGTGGGACTGTATCGTGACATCAAGAAGTGGCCCAAGCGCGACAAACGACCTGCCTCCTGCCGTAAATCGATTATCAACTTCGATTGGTTGTCACCATTTACCGTCGGCGAAATCGTGCAGGGCAAGCGTATCCTCGAAAACCTGCGTCAGGCAGGCGGTAAGAATGTGTCGTCGTATAACTTCCAAGAATACATCATCAACGCCTCGTCGCTGAAGAAAGGCATCAAATACTACGATATCGCTCTGCGCATCTACATAGGTGCCGTCGTGAAACGTGCCATCAAGGGCGGATGGCTGGGAAAACCTGAGACTACCATAGGCGAGGGCGACTGGAACGACCTGTCGGGTCTCTTGCTGCCGGCATCGGAGGAAGCGCGTCTGCTCAATGACATCAAGAGCGGAATGATTGAGAGCATACAGGAGGTGCTTGACCGTTTCAACGACATCAACAGCCACTATCGTGAATATCAGTGGGCGTGGACCTATCAGCTCATCCTCGACTATTACGGGCTGGACGAACTGACTGACGCTGCCATCCAGCGCATTCGTGAAGACTATGTCAAGGCTCGACGTGCCTGGATAGCCGAAATCCGCAAGGATGCACAGAAAGAGTTTGACATGGGTGATGTCGAACAGGAGGTATTCGACGACTTTATTTCGAAGCTCGATCACGAAGTGGATTATGAAGACTAAATAGAAATAAGTAACAAGGAGAGACAGAACGATGAAAAAAATGCTTTGCATTTTGCTTGCAGTGCTGCTACTCAGCTCTTTTAGCAAGTACAGGTTTGAAGAGGTCAAGGATGATCCACTGAAGGCGCGTATCTATACATTGAAGAATGGTTTGAAAGTTTACTTGAGTGTCAACGACGAGAAGCCACGCATTCAGACATACATTGTGGTGCGTACGGGTTCGAAGAACGACCCCGCAGAGACGACGGGACTGGCACACTATTTGGAACACCTGATGTTCAAAGGTACTGATAAGTATGGTGTGACAGACCCGAAAGCCGAAGCCCCCCTGCTTGCCGACATTGAGCAGCGCTACGAGAAATATCGCCAGCTGAAGGACTCCGATGCACGCCGGAGGGCATATCATGAGATTGACTCCGTGTCGCAACTGGCGGCACGCTACTTTATTCCCAACGAGTACGACAAGATGATGTCACACATCGGTGCCGAGGGTACGAATGCTAATACCTGGCACGACCGTACGTGCTACGTCGAGGACATCCCGTCGAACCAAGTCGAGGCGTGGCTGAAGATAGAAGCCGACCGCTTCAAGAACATGACCATTCGCGGATTCCATACCGAGCTGGAGGCTGTCTATGAGGAGTATAACATCTATCTGACCGATGACAACGAGAAGATGTACAACGCCATGATGACAAAGCTCTTCCCCTCGCACGCCTACGGCACGCAGACCACCATCGGTACACAAGAGCACTTGAAGAATCCCAGCATCACGAACATCAAGAACTACTTCAAGAAGTGGTATGTGCCTAACAATACCGCCATCTGTATGGCCGGTGACTTCAACCCTGATGCAGTCATCGCGTTGATTGATAAGTACTTTGGCGACTGGCAGCCAGCGTCTGAGGCTGACATCCAACAACCCTCATTCCCTGTGCAACCTGTGCTGACTGCTGCTGTCGACACTACCGTCGTCGGTCAGGAGGCAGAGCAGCTGCTATTAGGCTGGCGTTTCGACAAGGCATCATCGCTCCAGTCAGATACCCTGTTGGTAGTAGAATATATGCTGAATAACGGTGTGGCAGGACTGATTGATCTGGACATCAATCAGCAGATGAAGATGCAACGCGCTGAGGCTTCAACCGAGATGCTGTTGGACTACAGCACTTTCCAACTGGGCGGAACACCCCGTCAGGGACAGACGCTCGACGAGGTGCGCAGCCTGCTGTTGGCAGAAGTGGCGAAGTTGAAGAGTGGCGACTTCAGCGACGACCTGTTACCATCAGTCATCAACAACCTGAAGCTACGTGAGTTCGAGGCGATGGAACACAATAATTCTCGTACGTCAGCCTTTCTTTCAGCCTTCGTCAATGGCACACCCTGGGAGCAGCGCGTCAAGAAGTTCGACCGCATCAGCGGCATCACGAAACAGCAAATCATTGATTTCGTCAACCGCCATTTCCGTGACAACTACGTCGCAGTCTATAAACGGCAAGGCACAGATCCCAACCAGAAGAAGATTGACAAGCCCGAGATAACCGCCATACCTACGAACCGCGACACCGTCAGCCAGTTTGTGCAGGAGATACAGCAGATGGAGGTAAAGCCCATCGAGCCACGCTTCGTCGACTTCCAGCGCGACTTGACCTTTACAACCGCCGACAATGGTTCCCCCATAGTCTACGTCCAGAATACGGAAAACGGACGCTTCCAGCTGTACTTCCGCTACGACTTCGGCGAGGACGCTGACATTCGTTACTACTACGCGGCTGACTATTTGGACTATCTGGGTACCGACTCGCTCAGTGCCGAGCAGGTACGCCAGCAGTTCTACAAGCTGGCATGCCATTATGGTGTGAATGTAGAAGAGCGTACGGTGACAGTCTTCTTGTCAGGTCTCGCCAAGAATATGCCTCAGGCACTAACGCTGCTTGACCATCTGATGCACCACGCCAAGGTTGACAAGGCGGCTTATCAGCAGTATATTGCCGTGCATGACAAAAAACTGACCGACCGGAAGTTCAACCAGCAGACCAACTTCGGGGCTTTAGCGCAGTATGGTCTTTATGGTCCTTATAACTCCATGCGTAACCTGATGACCGCGCGTCAGCTAGAAGCTACAGACCCGCAGGTGCTATTAGACCTGCTGAAAGGGTTGGACCAGTACCAGCACTCCATATTGTATTATGGTCCGCTGACGACTACCGAATTGGCAACAACTGTCGCCAAAGGTCAACCTTTGGCAAAGACTCTGAAACCTGTACCGCAGGGCAGACACTACACCATGCAGCTCACGCCGCAGAACGAGGTCATGATAGCCCCCTACGATGCGAAGAACATCTACATGATGCTAATGCACATCGAAGACCAGCCTTGGCGTGTCGACGATGCTGCCGTCAAGGCTATCTTCAATGAGTATTACGGTGGCTCGATGGGGAGCGTTGTGTTCCAAGAGATTCGTGAATCACGCGGCTTGGCTTATCATGCTAATGCCGTCTTCAGTGACCGAAAATACCCTGACCTACAAGACCAGGCGCTGGTGCTTATCGTCACCCAGAACGACAAGCTGATGGACTGTGTACGTCAGTTCCACCACATTCTGGATACTATTCCGCAGAACGAGGGGTCGTTCCAAATAGCCAAAGAGGCTGTCAAGAAGAAAATAGCCAGCAACCGCACTACGAAGTCGGGACTTATCAGCGCCTGGCTGTTAGCGCGTAATATGAACATCGACTACGACCTGAACCAGCGCATCTACGAACAACTGCCTGATGTTACGCTGAAGGACGTGGTGCGCTTCGAACAGGAACATATGGCTCGTAAGCCTTACCGCTACGTCATCTTGGGCGACGAGCGTGAGCTGGACATGAAGTCACTGGAGCAGATAGCTCCCGTCAAGCGTCTGTCGACTACTGAGATATTCGGATACTAAGCTGGTGCTTCTTACCGCTGTCTATGGTGTTTTTTTTCAAAACACCAGGTCCGCAAGAGCTATTGCCTAGTCCCATCACGGCGCAGTCAATGGAGAGGAAGGTCTTGCCTTCCTCTTCTTTTAGCTCATAGTCGTGGCTCTTGCTCGCCAGATACTGTGCGGAGTAGGGCAGTGCTGAGAACGAGAAGGCTTGGCTGACGGCTTCGATGCGTAGCTTCTTGCCCTTCTTGGTCTTCAGTTCCACGTATGTGCAGTCTTCGTGGTTGCCTGAGTCCTGCGGACGTGGGTAGTGAACGTACTGCTCGCTGACCTTCGAGTGCCACAAGCCAATGGGGCACGACACCTTACGGTCAGGGTAGTTGTCCCACGGTCCGCGACCATACCACGTCAGCAGTTCGTACTCACGCGGCAGTTCGATGACGATGCCCAAACGTGGCAGTGGGGGCAACGTGTCGGGAATCACGAAGGTAAAGGTCAGTTCGTTGCCGTTCTGCTCCATCGTCATTGGGAGTCGCAGGGTGTCCAGTCGGCAGCGTTTCCAGTCTTTTGCCAACCAGTTGCCGAAGCTTTTGTCGTTGTCAGTTGGTGCACGGAAACACTGCGGTCTGATGGCATCGACGAGGGCTGAAAGGTGGGCGCTGAGTACCTGTTGCTTCTTCAGCGCCTTGGGCTTGGCAGCCTTGGTCTCGGGGTACTTGTCAGCAATCTGTTGCTCGCTGCTGCCGCCATAGACGGCTTGTACCTCGTAGTATTTTGGCGTCAGACTGCGGTCGCTCATGATGATGCCATTCATGCAGAAGGCATGCAGATTGGGCTTGTCGCCAAAATCGCCACCATAGAGCACTGGGGGATTCTTGGCTAATGGTTTATTGTTCATGGTTGAACCTTGAACCTTGGAAGCAGAACCTTGAATCTTGAACCCTGAATCTTGAACTGGAATAATTCCCTGGTCTACCCAGTCCCAGATGAAGCCGCCCAGCAAACGTGGGTTGGCGTTTATCTCGTCCCAATACTCTTTGAAGTTGCCTAAAGCATTACCCATTGAGTGGGCATACTCGCTGGTCAGCACAGGACGGGGACCGCCATCGCTGCCCTCCCATGCGCAGTGGTCTCCAGTTCGGTTCGCTATTTCCACCAGTCGTTCCCAGCGTGCATTCTCGGCACGCTCTTTGTCAGAGCCTTCGGCAATGCCCGGGTTGAGGTATTCCTTCATCACGCGTGGGTAGAAACGCGAGATGACATCCACCGTATGGGGGTCTGAGGCGGTACGTCCTGAAGCGATATCCACCGACAGCATGCCCTGCGCCCCTTCGTAGTGTACGGGACGGGTGGGGTCAAACTCGTGCAGCCATGCCGACATTGCCGCATGGTTAGCGCCATATCCGCTCTCGTTGCCCAAACTCCAGAAAATGATGCAGGGGTAGTTCTTATCACGTTCGGCCATACGCACCACGCGGTCCATGAAGGCATCGTGCCAGTCGGGTGTCGATGCCAGCGTACCTCGCAGACCGTGTGTCTCGCAGTCGGCTTCGTCCATGACGTACATACCGATAGAGTCGCACAACTCGTACCAGCGTGGACAGTTGGGATAGTGTGACAGGCGCACCGCATTGATGTTGGCCTGTTTCATCAGTTCCAGGTCACGCTTCATCACAGCCTCCGTCATTACGCGCGCCCTATAGGGGTCGTGCTCGTGGCGGTTTACACCGCGTATCTTAATGGCCTTGCCATTCACCTTCAGTTGACCGTCCTCTATGCGGATACTTCGGAAGCCCACTTGCTGTGTCACGCGCTCAACGGTCTTCCCGCTGGTGTCTTTCAGTTCAAGACATAGGCTGTAGAGGTAGGGGGTTTCTGCGCTCCACAGTCGTGGTTTGTTTACCTTCATCGCCATACGCTCAAATTTCCGGTACCCCCGTTGTGAATACCATTCGTTCATGCGTTTGGCCTTATGCGCCAGGTCCAGCACCTCGTCGGCAGCAACAGAGTCGCTGGCTAGCTCGTGCGAACCATCCTTAAGTGTTGCCACTAGGCGGTAGCCCTCGCCTGTCGCTCCGTTATAGACGGCAAACAGCGGGTTGATGGCTAATGTCCATAGGTCGTTGCCTTGTGAGGCACCGTCAGCGGATAGTGTGCGCACAGCAACATCCCTGAGCCTTACATCGGGTGTGTGATACATCAGCACGTCACGATGGATGCCGCCAAAACGCCAGAAGTCTTGATCCTCCAGATAGGAGCCGTCGCTATACTTATACACTTCGATGGCTATCTTGTTTTCACCCTTCTTAATATATGGGGTCACGTTAAACTCGGACGGTTCCATAGACCCCTGGCTGTAACCAACTTTCTTGCCGTTTATCCAAACATAGAACGCCGACATCACTCCCTCGAAGCGCAGAAAGGTTTGCCCCGTCAGCCACTCGTTGCCAATGGTGAAAGTCCTTCTGTACTGACCTGTCGGGTTGCGTTCCTCGTACGTCGTCCAGTCACTCTTGGGCTCACTCGTCACACGTGGTGGGTCTATCTTAAACGGATAGCCTGCAGAGACGTAGATAGGCGTCCCATAGCAATGGCCGCTGGTGTTCACTTCCCAGTTGGCGGGAACCGGAAACACCGTCCATCCGCTGTCATCGAAGTCGGTGCGGTAGAAGTCCTTCACCCGCAACTCGGGTGTCTTCGTCCAGCGGAATCTCCAGTCGCCATTGAGTAACATCATACGGTCGCCTTTCTGGTTGCCAAAGGGGATGAAGTATGCGCGTGCCGGCTCACGGTTTACTTCTAACACGTGGTTGTTCTCCCAGTCGTGCTGTTTGCTCTGTGCCGCCATCAGCGTTGCCGTCATGAGCAGCAGTAAAGAGATTATGTTTCTTCTCATCATAAATCATGTTTTTATCTATAAAAAAAGACTGACGTTACCCCATTTTGTCGTCAGTCCTCTTACTAAATGCTCACCATTCCTGACCTTTCAAGTAGGGGTGAACGTGCCTTCTAACAGGAAGTAAAACGCCATCTAACAGGTAGAAAAACGCCGTCTAACAGGTAGAAAAACGCCGAGTTGCTGGTCGATAGCGTCCGCCGCACAAATTAGGGCGGGCGCCCATAAATATTGGAGCGCCCGCCCTGATATGTTGGAGCGGTCGGTCGAAACCAGATTTTATTCTGTCTGATGGTCTTGCTTTATAGACTTAATAGTTCTCGGCCTTTACTTGGAAATACGACTGTGGATGATCGCAGACGGGGCATACATCGGGAGCTTTCTTCCCAATGACGATATGTCCGCAGTTGCTGCATTGCCAGATGACGTCTCCGTCCTTGCTGAAGACACGCTCGCGCTTGACGTTGTCCAAGAGTTTGCGATAGCGCTCTTCGTGAGCTTTCTCGATGGCTGCTACACCTTCGAACTTTTCGGCAATCTCAGGGAAACCCTCTTCACGTGCTTCACGTGCCATTCGTGCATACATGTCAGTCCACTCAAAATTCTCACCTCCTGCGGCAGCCTCCAGATTGCTGGCAGTGTCCTTGATGGCACCGCCCTCCAGCAACTTGAACCACATCTTGGCATGTTCTTTCTCGTTGGCTGCCGTCTCCTCGAAGATAGCGGCAATCTGAACGAAACCGTCTTTCTTGGCCTTAGAAGCCCAATACGAATACTTGTTGCGAGCCATTGACTCACCGGCAAAAGCCTCTTGCAGATTCTTCTCTGTCTTTGTTCCTTTTAATTCTTTCATAGCGTTGTATTTGTTTGGTTTAGTATATGTATGTAAGATGTTTGATGTCTGATGTAATACCTTGTAGGAACTATTGTATCTCCATTTCTTTGAATTCAACATCGTTGGTATAGATGCGCAGCGTGTATGTTCCGGCATTGATTTGTGTGCCGGTAGTGGTGGAGAGCATCTTGAACTTGTTCGGAGTGGGTGGAAATGTGACGTTACGATCTACGAGAACAGCGCGCTTGGAGTCGGTAATAGTCATGCGCGCCGTGACGGGGCTGCCCGTCGTGTTCTTATAACGGAAGCGCAGGGCATATTCCTGTCCCAGACCTGGTGTAATGTTGAACGTGCCGTTCTGTTTGGCTGACGGCTGGTAGACGGTGGCAGGACGCGCCTCGGTATCGTTAGGTAGCTCGGCTTTCGGCAATTTGGCTATGGTGTCGGTGTCGAGGGCATGCCAGTTGATGTTTGATGTTTGATGTTTGATGTTTGATGTTTGATGTTTCGAGGCAACGGCAATGCCGCAGATGACTGCCTGTCCTGACTTGACTTCTGGGAACGAGATTCGTAGTTTGCCATCTTTAGCCTGAGCATAGACGACGCGTTTCAGTGAACCGCAAAAGCCAGCCTCTGCCCATGGGTCGAGGTCATCAACGACAGTTTTGCCATTGACGGCGACATCGAAGATACGCAGTCCTTCGTAGTCGGCTTTCTCGGAAGCCTGTTTCCCATGCCAGGGCTCAACGAAATAGAGCTCAATGCGGTAAGTCGCCGTGTCAGTGGGTAAACCGCTGACAACGGAGGGGACGGGCAGGTCGTACCACAGGCGATGCCGACCGAAACGGAAGAACTGGAATAGTTCGTCGCTCTTGGTTCCACGGATGTCATGACGGATGTGACGCTGAGAGGCCTGAAGGGCATTGACACCTGCAAAGTCCTGACCCCAGGAATGGCTGTGAATGGTGTCGTCAGCCAGCCACTCCTGTCCGTACTCATCGGTAAAGGCATCGCCGCCGCAGTTGATGCGATAGAGGTAGTAGTATCCCTTTGCCCCTTTGACCAAATCGACGTTGCGGTCGGCAGCAGTAAGTTTGAAGTCTGAAGTTTGAGGTTTGAAGTTTGAAGTTTTTTCTTCCGCTTCTGCTTTTACATATCTCTGACGGTACATATAGTAGGCTGGGGTAGGTTCTTCCCAGGCGGTAACAAGTCCTTTGTAGTTGATGGGACCTATCTTGTCAATGCGTCGAAGCGCCCCGTCGGGCTGAACGCGTCCAGGATTGTCGTGTGAGTTGAATATCCACTGGAAGTGACCGCAGACACCAGAGAATTCCGATGTCTGATGTCTGACGCCTGATGTCTGAGTTTGAAAGGCCTTTTCAGCCAGGCGGGCCTTGGTCTCGAGGAGGCGTGTAAAACTTTCCTCGCTGTATTTGTCAGCACCGTGCAAGTCAATGGTACGCCAGGCACCATACTCGCCGTTGAGTAGTTGTGAAGGCTCCTTGAGTTCGTTGTCGTAGTTTTCGGCGCTACCCCCATAGGTGCCGCTCCAGTTTTGGATGACATTCCAGTCGGTACCTTCTCCCCCATTGCAAGTGGTGATGGCTCGCTGGTCTTTGCATGTGGGGTCGAGTGCGCGGATGATGTCAGCACACTCTTCGGCAAAAGCCTTGGGCAATACACTCTCGTTCTGCAAGCCCCAAAGGATGATAGAGGGTGAGTTGCGACGCTCCTTAATCCAGCGTACTAAGAGACGCTTGAAATTGTCACGAAATTGAGGTGTGTCATACCAAATATGGGCGGAGAACTGGCTCCAGAAAAGGATGCCCTGCTGATCGAACAGTTGCTGGTAGAGCAGGTTGTGGGGCTGGTGGGCTTCGCGGAAGGCATTGAAACCGGCATTGGTAATCTGCTTCACACGCGAGCGGATTTGTTCAGGTGTGAAGGCATGGCTACTACCCAATAGGTGTTCATACTCACACGTGCCATTGATGAAGGTTGGCGTGCCATTTAAGAAGAAACGATTGTCAGTGACTTTTAAGGAGTCATTGCGAGTAGCGGACAGGCGCTTTCGAAGCACAGGCCAAGAGATGCTGCGTATGCCGAACGGCGTGCGCAACTCGTCGGTTGTCTTGCCGTCACGCTTAATCATCGTAGCAAGCGTATACATGTAGGGGTCATTGATGCTCCAGCGATGGACGTCAGCAATGGCCTCGGCTTGGAGAAGCGTCTTTGTCTCGCCAGGTTGTAATACGACAGGCTGAGCATGACGAAACACCTGCTTTCCACTGGCGAGAGAGAACTTGTTGACTAGTTCAATGTGCTGCGGGTTAGACGTGTAATTCTTGATTTCGGTCTCAATGAACACGCTGTCACAGTTGACGTTGTTCCAGATATGCACACCGAAGGGCTCAATGCGGACGGCATCAGTCTCGATGAGTGACACGGGACGAAAAATTCCGAAGGGCTGGCTGCCTTCAGAGAAACCCCATTCAGACGAACATCCACCACAAACCCAGGGTGAGGCGGTCTGCATTGCAGGATGGTCGACATTGACTGTGAGGGTGTTGAGACCTTGTTGCAAAGCATCGGTAACGTCAAGCGTGAATACAGTACGACCCACGAGTTCCTTGGGATAGGTAGTGGCGTTAAGCGTAACAGTGGCATAAGTGCCCACACCTTCGAATTGGAGGAAGTAACGTTTGCCCTCTTTCTTGTCGGTCGTAAAGTGCTTGTTATATATGGCTGAGCCGTGCAGGTTGCCATGTCGCAACTGGCGGTAGCCATAGTAATCGTCGAAGTTGTGAGGAATGGTGAGAGTTCTCTCTTCGAGAGTGTGGCGTTGTATTGAGAGTTGAGAGTTGAGAATACGTGCCGTCCAGCCCTCGTTGAGGTTAGTGACAAGGCGGTGCCCTTTGCGCTCAGGCGCAGGGAAGGAAACGGAAGAGCGCCCCATAGGCACGCTGGTAGCTACGGCAATGCCCCGCTGTTGGTCGTTGTTGACGGCACAATAGAAATGGTAGACAACCCCGTCGTGCTTTACAACATAGCTTTTATGTGCAAACAATTCATCATAGGGCTTGGAGGGGATGATTAGGTCTTCGCCCTCCCAGTCTTGCCAATGGATGAGGTCTCGGCTGACGGCGAATGTGTTATAAGCATTGTACTTGCGTGTGGGGTTGAAAGCTGAGAAGTAGAACATCACCCAGTAGTCGTTCATTCTTACAATCTGTGCATCGCCGGTAATGGTGCCATCGCTGTCGTGGGCAAAGACAGGATTGCCGCTATAGCGTTTCCATTTTTTCAAATTGTTGCTCACAGCGATGCCGATGCGTTCGCCTTTGGGATGGGTGGCGTCTTTGCCTCCAGCGTTATAAAACATAAGGAATCGATAGTTGCGCAGTTCAGCAGGTAGCAGGTGTTTCGCCTGTTCGCTCCTCATGTCGTAGATGGTACTTTTATACTGTGTCAGTTGTTCCCACCACTGTGCATCCTTGTCATCGTAGCTCATAAGTGGTGTGGATTGCGGATTCCACTGGTGTGCTTGGGAGATGTCGCCATCGGTAGAGGCGATGCCGATACTTAGCGGCGCATTGACAGCCTCATAACCAGTACCAGGTCCGCCAATGTATGTCAGATAGCGACGCCCCTTATATGCCCCCATCTGATAGCTGCCTCCCCATTCGTAGTCGATGAGGGCAGGGAAACCTCCGCGTTGGTTCTGGTCCCACAACTTGAGGTCGTCGGCAGGAAAAGCCAGAATGCGTCCAAGCGTCTGCCAATGTAGCAAGTCGTCGCTCTTGGCAAGCCACGTCTCATAGCCTCTGCCGTCGCGTCCGTCTTTACCATTGTAGCAGACATAGGTCATGTACCAGACATTGCCCTCACGGAAGACGCTAGGGCAGTCTATCTTGTGATAGTTGTCCGTAGGCGCAATAACCATACCATATTTGTATGGCGTGCGCACTTCGTGGTAAATGTGCTGCATGACGTCATTGCTGATGTTATGAGCGGATAAAGGTAAAAAGGCGAACAGGTAAAAAAGTAAAATACTCATCACCTTGCATCCGTTTCTATCGTTATTCATCTGTTTCATAAACTTTAACCCTATTCACTGTTTTACTTTCTTACCCCTTTTTACTTTTTTACCTTTTTACTTTTTTACCTTTTTACCTTTGAAAGAGCCAGTCAACCTCCGATGATGGACCGTTGAGTCCACACTCACGTGGCGTGATGGTGCTATTGGTGAAGCCTGCCACCATAAGGATGCCTTTAGGAAGGCGTAACGTGTGATGTCCGGCCGGCAGGCTGTATTGGTGAATGTTCACTTTGGGCATCTGTTCAATGCTGATGGCATTGGTAAGGATAGGTTCTGCCTGTCCATATTCATTGCCTGTAGCGTCAATCTCCAGCTTGGGTGCTTTTGCCCACTTGTGGTCGTCGTCCTTGAAAAGACCCACCAACACCTTGACGGGTTCATCGCTCTCGAACTCGATAGTAGTACCCACAATGCGGGTGGTGTCGCGGTTTAATACCAACGCCTGCAAATTAGTCAGCTCAGGGGCTAATGAGTCAATCTTGGTATCCTCGCGCTTCTCAAACACAACAGCCCCTTTCTTGAGCGGAACGGTAGTTGTCGGCGAGAGGAGTTTGACTTTAGCGGCGTTAGCAGGCAGAATACTTATGTTCGACTGTGTCTTGGGGTGCTTCAGTTTTTCGATATTCTCTTTAAAGGCATCGAGCTCAGCCTGATAAACGGTGGCAAGTTCAGACCACGTCTTCATCTTGCCATTGTCGCCACCAACTGGAATGCGGCGCTGAGCCGTCTGCATGGAGTTGGCATAGAGGTACCAGTCGTCAGTCATTCGGCTCAAATCATTCCAGATGCTTTGACACTGCTCCAGCCAGACGACAGCTGTTTCGAGATGGCTGATATCCTTCGTCCATTTGTAGCGCAGAACTTCGGCGGCAGCACGAACCTTCAGTTGGAAGGCCTTGGCAAAGGTTGCATAACAGAGAACGTCGTTCCACACCCGCTGATATTCATCGGCATGACGTGTCGGTTTAGCAGTGATAGCTCCCATCTCCACCAAAGCACGGTCGCCGTGATTGACGCATTGATCCACGATGTCAAAAGGCAGTTCGCCCTTATGCGGTTGTCCCTTATACTCTTTCTCAATATATTCGATGAGCTTCTCACCCTCAGGTCCACAGCTTTCATAGAATCCAGGATATATGGTGTACTTATAGGGGTTGACCAGTTCGCCCATCGTCATACCGAGGAGCAGCGTCTGTCTGTTGCCCTCGGTTATGCCGAATCGGCGCAACAGTTTCGGGGCTATCTCGCCAGTTTCGTCGTAAGCGTTGAGCAGGTGGCCGGCACTGACGGTGTCAATGCCATAGTAGTCAGCAAGGATGCGTTTCCAATACGAAGACTCGACGGACGCTGCACACCCGCTTTCTGTCATAGCACGGTCGCTGTTCCAAGCGTAGCGTCCCCATGCCTGATACCACATCCAATCACGGTCAAGTTGCTTCAGACGCTGACCGTTGGGAAGCTTGTCGGCGGTATATGGCCAGTCCCAATACGAAGCCTGCGGATACAAGTGCAGACCTTTAGAATGGTGGGTTCGGTGCATGGCCTGAACGGCCTTCTGGGTAAAGGCAGGAGAAGACCAGCGCCAGGGTTCCAGATTAGCCAAAATATGAACATTGTCTATATGAACAGGAGCGGCAGCGGCCAGCTGACGGTGTGTCTCACCCCAGGGACCTCCAGGTTCGTAAGTCGTCAGACTCTCGCCAGTATATTTAGACATGGTGTATATGTTGGGATAGAGGGGCAACGATTCCTTGAGGACGAGCGGTCCGTCGGTGTCATGAGAACGGAGTACAACAGGGGGGATATCCTTTCTTCCACTCGCCTTTAAACCGTCTTTAATGCCAGGAATAATCGTTTCCTTCATCCATGTCACATCGTCCTCGATGGTCGCCATAGCTTCGCCTAAGCAAACAAGCAGCCCCACATTGGGGTAGTTCTCTATGAAAGCGGCTATACTCTTACGTGTGTAATCGCTTATCAGTGGCGTGATAGGGCGATGACGGTCCTGGGTCTTCAGTCCGTAGTGGTCGGCGAAAGGCTTGCTAAGGATGATATTGTAAAACATCTGGATAACCCATATGCCGCGTTTGTCGGCCTCGCGGGTTAAGAAAGAGAACATATCGACATTTTTCTTAAAAGTCGCATCATCAACTTCCAATGCAAAGGGATAGTCCTTTAGTTTTACTAGCGATGCAAAGGGATGCCCATTCCACAAATAAAGCGAGTTCATCTTGTTATCGACCATCATGTCGAGATACTTCACCCACTCGGCCTTGTCATAGAACCAAGGAAAGTTCTCGGGGGTGTATGGGTATTCATAAACAGCATGCCCAGGAAGATATACCGTCTTCTGCAGTCCGATGCACGTGCCGCGCATCACCATCTGAGGAGCTTCCGTGCAAGACTGGATGTCTAAAGACCCTGCAAATTTTATGCGTTCAGCTAATTCCACACAGCCATAGATGACGCCTTTGCTGTCGTTACCTTTTACGGTCAGTCCATTTTTATCTTTCATAATGGAATATCCTTCTGCAGGACCTTTTCCTGACGCGGATAACGTGATTTTAGTCCCCTTTTTTGTAGAGACCTCGTAGCCTAAAGCCGTCAGTTTCTTTTGAAGGTATTCTGCGGCAAACTTCTCACGGTTTGAAGCTCTTTTATTCGTCACAATATTCACCTGCTGTGCCATCAATATGGTGCAGAGACAGAAAAGTACAAGTGTGATAAGTAACTTCTTCATGGTTTTATTTCAGTTTATTGATATCAATTTCTTTATAGGCAACGCGTAAACGGCGCCAGGTGTAGGCGGCGTGAAGCATGCCGTTCTTGCCTTGTATAATGCAAGGGTAACTGTATTGGCTGATAGGGGAGTTTTCCAGTGTCAAAACATGTCTCCAGTGAATGCCGTCGTTACTGATGGCAATAGAGAGCGGTGTTCGTACACCTTTCTTAGTGCTAGGTAGTGTTTGGAAGTTGTTGTAAATCAGCACATGACGGCCATCCTTCAATGTGACGGCATCAGTGCCGCTCTGATTGTTGGGCACATCAAGTAAGGTTACCTTCGACCAGCTGTCGCCATTATCGCTGGAGAAGGACGTGGCTATTTTCCCATTGCGCGTACGCATCAATACCTGCAGTCTGCCATCTTTGAGTTTGAGGATGGATGGTTGGATGCAGTCGATGGGGTGCCTTCCGCTCTTGTCGGCAACGCCTCCAGCATCGGGAGCCTCAATATCTTCTTTTGAAGGGGCAGTAGCGGTAGCTGCGGGGGTGGTAACGGGTGAACCGCTACCAACGGGAGCTATGGTGGGCATGTCCTCACAGCGAATTGCCAGTTCAGCTTCGACAGGACCAACGTATTTCCATTCTTTGTTTTTTAGGTCGTAGATTTCCATATGGAACTTCCATCCGTCATTCTCTGTACTGGAGGGACAAAGCAGACGTCCATCAATAAGTTCTGGTTTGTTTTTAATAGGGCCAAGAAATCCCTTCGGTAGCGGCTCCTTGTCGCTCCAGGTCTTACCGCCATCTTTAGACTTGCAAAGCCAGCCTGTCCAGTCGGCAACTTTCAAACCTACCTTAAAGAACAGCCATAGTTCACCATTGGGCATTTCAGTGATGACAGGATTCCAGCATGCCTTACGCCGTTGGTCGGCAGATGTATTGATATGTCGAATAGGACCAGCAGAAGCGGGGGTACTCTCTGCGGTGATACCAGCAATGGCAGCATTGGAAGAGCCCAACTCGAAAACGCCATCAGCAGCAAGGATGGGCTTGCTCCATTCCTGCGCCCCCTTCTTCTTGATGCTTACCCAAATGCAGACGTCAGGATTGCGCTCATGCTTGCCACCGAAATAGGTCGCAACGATATCGCCCTTCTTGGTCTCTACTAAGCTGACAGAATGGCATTGGGGAAACGGTGCTTGTTCATATAGGAATTCGTTCTTTGTGATAGCTGCATGCGTGGTGGGAATGTTACATGAGAAATGGTATTTGCCAGAACCCAGAGTTTTCGTGGTACCATCTGGGAAACAGATATCTGCGGTAGTGTTACAGGGAATGCGGATGTCCCATTCTACATGCTGGAGCGTCTTTCTCCAGTGGCTTTCAATGGTACCATAAGGGCTTATGTAGTTGACGTTAGCCCACTCACAGTCTTGAATGCTGAAGTCGGGCTGCAGGCGAAAATGCTTATAAGCCATGAGGGTGTCGTTAACCGCAGGTCGGATGCCGCCGAGATACTGATAGCACCAGGTGACGAGGTCGCCAAGCAACATGACATGGTTGCCGCTATTCATCTTGGGTGAGGCCTTGTCGCCATTCCATAATTCCCAAATTGTCGTTGCACCGTTTTCTGCCATATATCCCCATGATGGATAACTCTTCTGGGTTGCTATCATGTAAGCCACGTCGCTAAAACCATTATCTGACAGCCCACGTAAGAGCCACGAGATGCCGATGACGCCACAAGGAACGTGGGCGTTGTTCTTGACGACGATATTCTCAACGACATTCTTTGTCACCTCTTGGCGATATTCTTCGGGTACGATGCCGAAAGATAAAGCTAGAAGATTGGCTGTAGCAGTATTATTTCCATAGAAGACAGAGTCGGGATAAAGCACGTGACCAGGGCGTGGAGAGGTTCCTTGCTTACAGGTTAGGAAACGGCGGTTAAAGTCCTTTATCATCTGCTCACGAATAGGTCGCCAACGGTTAGCCTCACAGCCCCATTGCTCCAGGAGTTGAAGAATGCGTATAAAGTAAGCTGTCGAAATCAGGCTGCCATCCGTCTTTCGTGCTGGATCCTGCGAGTGAATGAGTTCCATCTTCTCTGGTGGTACACACCAGTCGCCATAAGTATCTTTAGTGATGATGCCATCCTTGAGGTATTCATCCATGAGATGTTCCAGCCATCGCTTGATGTATGGGTATGACTTGTCGATGGCTTCGCGGTTAGCATACTGTCTCCATAGCATATCGCAGCAGAATGGTAGAGCTGCAGGCCATGTGACGTCGTCATTGTAATAGTTCCAAAAGGCTGGAGCTACATCACTGAATACACCGTCCTCGCGTTGAGACTCACAAATGTCGCGCATCCACTTGGTGTAGAGACGCTCGTTGTTGAACATATAACTCTCACCCAGGCTTCCCATGGTGCGGTCGCCTAACCACGGTTGTCGTTCGTTGCGTTGCGGACAGTCAACAGGCATTCCCTTGTAGTTGGCATATATGCCCCACCAAGCATTATGCATGACTTTATTCAGTGTGCTATCAGAACACTCAAAGTGTCCCAACTGCTGCATGTCGTCGCTGACGGTATAGGCATGAACATCCTTCACGGGTCCTGTTATCTGGGCATAGCGGAAACCATGATAGCTAAAGATAGGGTGCCACTCGGCGATGCTATTGGTAGCCCCCGCAGGCGTCCGACCGCAGATGTAGATATCCTCAGAACGGGCATCGCGGAAGTTATCAAGATAGAGTGAGCCATCAGCCTTTAACTTCTCGGCATATTTTACACGGATGGTATCACCCTCTTTACCCATAGGAACAAAGGCAATCCAACCAGCCATGTTCTGATGGAAATCGTAGATGTTACCACGCAGTCTCGTGGGTTCGGGAGTGAGTGGTGTAGACACCATTCCTGGTGCCATCTGTGCGCGTAGCGTTCCTGTTGGTATCGCAGTACGTTCCGCTTTCAGCCATGCGCTATCGTCGAAGCCAGGCATGTCCCAACCTGTCAATTCTTTGCGAGCATCATATTCTTCGCCGTCGTACTCATTGTTAGCACGGATGGGACCACTAGGAGTAATTTTCCATTTCTCATCGGTAGCGATACATTTGGTGGTGCCATCGGTAAACTCAATCAAGATGTTGACTCTACACTTGGGTAAGCCGAAGACAGGAGCTTTGTAAGGCTTGTTCTGCCGCATGGGGAACAACCTGCCGTTACCCAATATCACTCCAATGCAGTTCTTGTCCTTAAGTCCTGACGTGATATCGTATGTGTTATATAAAACTGTTTTGCGAAAGTCAGTGGGCATGGGCAATAGGACCTCACGGTTGTATGCTACACCATTGATGTGCAACTCATGGAGTCCGATGCCTGCTACGTAAGCGATTGCTCGACGGACGGGTTTCTCCAGTTCAAACTCCTTGCGGATATAACGGGCTGCCAAACGTGTGTGCAGTCCACGCTCTTCTCCAGGCATCAGCCGTTCCAGACCAATCCATCGTCCGTTCCAATGGTTCTCCTTTAACAACCCAATTCCAAAACTTTCCGTTTCACTCCAGGAAGTCTCACCTGCGGTTGTCCACACTTTTACCTTCCAGGTGCATTGTGTGGCACTTGCCAGCTGTTGTCCTTTGTAGCATACCCATAGCTGCTGGTCGCTCATAACTTTGCCCGAGTTCCACACTTCCCCCTTGTCAGTAGAAACTATAATCTGATAAGCTGTTTGTTTGACATTTTGCTTGTCGGAGAGGATGCACCATGAAAAACGAGGCTTATCAGTATCGATAGCCAAAGGTTTATCCATGTTCTCTACGCGTAGCCAGCTTACGCAGACAGATTTCTCCCCTGTCTCTCTCCGGGCAGAGAGAGGAGTAGTAAACAGCACAAGAAATAAAGTAATGCTTAGTGCGATTCTATTCTTCATATTTCTTCTTCTTTACTCCCCTCTATCAAAGGGAAAGGGTGTGGGCTTATTCGTTCAGATCTCTTTCTTTATCTTTGTATCCGTCAGGCGACAGGTCTGTTTGGTCTTTCTTCAGATAGTCTTTAGAAGAATCAATGGCGATGAGTACCCCATCCTCCACACGGGCAGACGATGGATGATAACGGAAGGAAAGAACCTTGGAATCAAACTCGCCCAGATACTTTAACTTACCTGTTGCTGCCGTCATCCACCACACGTTTTTCTTTGAACCGCTGATTTTTGTTAAGTCCAGTTTCATAAGCCGCCCTGTGTAGTTGTAAACCAGCAAATAGTCGTTGCCTCGGGTGGCTATCAGACGGTCGTACTTTTCACCATTGTCTTGAATGATACTCTGGTCGGGCACACGTTCGAAATAGGGGAATGAGAGAATTAGTCGCTTCAGATACTGCATCTGAGAGAATCCAGGGTCTTTTAGGCCCTGATACCATGTCTTTACGTCGCCGGCATCGCCATAGCTAGTTGGATATCCTGGCTTAAGCATCTGCATGATGGCGTTATGGCCATAGGTATGTCCACAACTGCCGGCAAAGACGCTCCAATATGCGTAGCGACGAACGTCATAGTCCTGCCAGCGACCTTCGTTAGGATTGTGAAGTCCAATGGGAATGTCTTCGTAGGAAGGCTCTGCGTCTAATACGGGTTTGATGGGATTGTATTTCCACGTAGAGTCTACATACATCCAATTGTCCTCTTCAGTATTGTCTGGGATGGGGTAATCGGCATTACCCATGCGCTGACCGTAGCGGCGATGTCCGCTTTGAAAAGTATGGAAATCCATCCAATCGGCCTTTGACCACCACCGGGCTGATGTATAACGCCCGCGTGGATGGTATGTCATCAGGTGGTTCTTGTCTATTGATTTAATAGTGGTAGCCAGTGTCTCCCATACCTCTGGCTTGATGTCGCCCTGAATGTCGCCACCCATGAACCAGATGATGTTAGGTTTGTTCTTATAACGATTGGCCAAAAAGGTTCCGTATTTCTTAGCGTCTTCTACGCTCAACTTCCCATCCTTGACCAGTCCGCCCCAGATACACACCATGCCGATGTAAATGCCGTGTTGAGCAGCTAAATCGATGATATAGTCCATGTGGTCCCAATACCCATAGATACCCTTGCGGTTAATGTCCTTAAAATTCCATCCGTCAAGATTTGACATCTGTCCGTAAATGTTGTAAGAAGGCACCCCGTCAATGGTTTGCACCTGCACCACATTATATCCTGCTTTGGCACACGATTCGAGATACCATGCTGCCTCGGCCCTGTCAAGACGTTCTGGTAGCAACCATCCAGTTTCGCCTTGCCAGAAAAAGGGCTTCCCGTTCTCAAACTGCAGATAACGCTGGTTATCCGAAACACATAGTTTACCGTTGTCCCACGGTTTCCCTGCCTGTGCCGACACTGTCAACAATGCAAGGCTTAGTATAGTTAGAAATTTTTTCATAGTTCAACTTAATATAATAATAAGACTCATTAAACGCTCAAATGTCATCAAATGTCATTTGCTAGCAGCTTGGTAGGTGAAATAAGTTTAAAAAAGTGCAAATCATTTAAGTTTATTGGATAAATTGCCTATATTTGCAAATTCCTAATGAGAATTTCATCATGGCATTACATAACGAGATAGGGAAATGGGGTGAAGAATTGGCTGCTGACTACCTGCGGCGTAAGGGTTATACCATTATAGAGCGTGACTGGCGGTCGGGTCATCGCGATATTGACATCATTGCCTTGGACGGTTCTGTTGTCGTTTTTGTAGAAGTGAAAACGCGCCGTAATCGCGTTTTCGGGGATCCAGAGGATTCTATCGATTACATGAAACTGCGCAATCTCCGGTCTGCAATCCATCATTACGTTAACTACAAGCACATCAATGGCAATATCCGGTTTGACGCAATCACCATTGTAGGAACTCCTAATAGCGGAACTCCTGATATTGATCATATTAAAGACTTTCCTTTATTTTAAAACGAAAGACTATTTCAGTACGTAGTCCTTTCCAGCCTTTGTTTTTAGTTCGTAAAGAAATGTGTGTCTTAGTGATGCATAGGTTTTGCTCTCTTTGATTGTCTTCAGTCCTTTAGCCTTCAGGGGCGTGTAGCTACGGATACGGCAAACACCTCCATGACGGGAGTGAATGGTTGCCTTTGACAGTTGTCCCTCTTTCCAGTCGATAGCTATCTCGAAACCACCTCTTGCGACTAGTCCTTTGACACTGCCATCTTTCCATATACTAGGCAGGGCAGGTAATAGGTAGATAAACCCATCGTAGCTCTGCATTAGCATCTCGGCAACGCCTGCCGTACACCCGAAATTGCCGTCTATCTGGAAAGGTGGGTGAGCATCAAACATATTAGGATACGTACCCCCTCGCTGTTTGACAGTTCCAAAAATCAAGAATGTGTCTGCTGTCAGCGTCAACTGGTCTTTGATTAGTTTATAGGCATGGTCTCCATCCAGCAGGCGAGCCCATGAGCATACCTTCCATCCCATGCTCCATCCGGTCGACACGTCACCACGCGCTTCTAAAGACTTACGGGCAGCATTCCATAATGTTGCATTTTTGTATGGTGATATCTGATAGGAGGGAAACAAACCATATAGGTGTGAGAAATGACGATGGTCATCTTTGGGGTCGTCCAAGTCATCGAGCCATTCCTGCAACTGTCCCCAGTGGCCAATCTGCATGGGTGGAAGCTGTGGCAACTGAGCATTGATGATTGACAAAAGAGAGTCCTGTTGCGTGTCGTAACCTAACCTTTTGGCAGCTTCTAAGACGTTGGTATATAACTCCGTAACCAGTTGGTTGTCCATTGTAACACCAGCATCCAGCGGTGACGGACGTCCTTTGCCGCCATGTTCTGGCGATTCGCCAGGACATACCACCAACCATCCTTTTTGGGGGTGCTTCTGAAGCGTTTTTGTATAGAAGCGAGCTGCGTTGAGCATGATGGGGTAGTATTGGCGAAGGAAAGCCTCGTCCTGTGTGTACAGATAGTGTTCCCATAAGTGCCGGCACAACCAAGCGGACCCCATAGGCCAAAGTCCTGTCTGTGCATGATCTACAGGACCAGTAATACGCCATTGGTCAGTGTTATGGTGTAACACCCATCCCTCTGCGCCATACATGTCACGTGCTGTATTCTGACCTTGTATGCTAACTTCTCGAATCAGTCGGAAAAGTGGCTCATTCAGTTCGGTTAGGTTCGTTACTTCGGCAGGCCAGTAATTCATCTCTAAGTTGATGTTGGTCGTGTATTTCGAGTCCCACGAGGGGAACATTTTGTCATTCCAGATACCTTGCAGATTGGCAGGGTTCATGTCGTCGGGTTGTGAACTGCAGATCAGTAGGTAACGACCAAACTGAAAATAAGTTGCAACCAGGTGGTTGTCGTTGCGTTGATTAAACAGCTCAATACGCTTGTTTGTCGGAACATTTGCATACTCGTCATTGCCCAGGTCGAGGCTTACTCGGTTGTAGTATTTCTGGTAGGTTTGGGTGTGTTGACTTTTTAAGGCTTCATAACCCATCTGCATAGCATTATGCAGTCTTTTCTTCACCAGAGCTGCCTCATCACCACTGATATCCTCGTAGCTTTTTACATTGGTGCCAATAGCTACGTACACTACAGCCTCGTCAGCGTCAGCGACACTGATGATGCCATTACTTTGGTTCACCTTGCCGCCCTTTGCCTGTACCGCCAAACGACCCTGAAAGCGCACCTTACCTTTTAGTCCTTCGTGCTTTGAGGATACTCCTAGTAGTGTCGATTCCAATCCCTCGCCACCAATGAGTACATTCTCGTGGGGTGACGTCATGTAGGAGGTAAAGTTGATTTTTCCTTTCTCGTTGGCTGTTAAGCGGATGGCAATGACGTGCTGGCCCCCTAATGGGGCAATCACCTCACGTTCATAGCGTACGTTGTCCACAACATAGCGCACCATGATTTTTCCATTCTCCAAGTCGAGCCATCGCTCGTAATCTTGGTAGTTCGTATGTCCTTGCATGGCAATATACAAGTCGCCAAACGGCTGGTAAGGCATACCCATGTTCTTGCCTGCGCCGATTGGCATCACCTTATCGTTGGCAAGGTTTTGTGCATCTTTGTACTTACCGTCAAAAATAAGCTGGCGCACCTTAGGCAGGCTTTTCTTGGCATTGGGGTTAATCACCTGGTTAGGCTGTCCTGCCCAAATCGTTTCCTCGTTCAGTTGGATATGCTCAACGGCAGGCATTCCATAGACCATGCCTCCCATAACACCATTTCCAACAGGTAGTGCTTGTGTCCATGTCATGGCAGGCTTGTCATACCACAGGCGATAGTCTGTACAGAGGGAGTACTGTGCCACGCATGCTGCGATGGCTGCGACGAATAGGCGTTTCATTATTTGTATATTGATTTTAATTGTTCATCGGGTTCAATAGTAATCTTGCTTTCATCGAGCATGGAACGATCCAGTCCGAAAACGTCGATAAAGAAGTTGTAAACGGCCTGACGCTTGTTTGGACCGAAGTCGTGTCGCTCCTTTTGCAGGTGGACATTCCGAACGTTTTCTTTCGCTCCATAGAAACCGTAGATGCGCTGCAGGTAGGGAAATTCAAGCGTTGGGACGGATGATGTCCAGTCACCGCCGTCACTTACGATTAGCATAGGTTTTGGAGCCATGACGGCAGCCAATTCTGGCTCGCATGTTCCACCTGCGGAGAGTTGTATGGGCTTGCCGCTTTCACAAGGGCAACCGCCGTCAAAGTGACTTGCCAAGTGTACTACAGGTGCCGAGGCTTTTACGCGTTCATCAAGCAACGACAATAGTACGGTATGCGTTCCGCCACCGCTTCCTCCACAGACGCCAACACGCTCGGGATCAATGTCGTTGCGGTTTTTTAGCATATAGTCCAGCAAGATGTATCCACAGGCAGCTTGATAGACATGAGCGCGACTGGTGTGATGGGCTTCGGCTCCCACCTCCCGCTCGCTTTCTCCCCAGCCGTAGAGGTCGAAGTCTACGCAGACAGCCCCCATTCGAGCCAAGGTTCCTAAACGTTGCTGTTCGTCCTTGCGATAGCGGTAGGGCCAGTGCCCGTCAGGACAGACGATGAGTGCGTGCTTGCCTTTCTTCAATGAAGCGTAGATAGTGCCAAAGAGGTGCTGGCCAGGTGTCAGCTCTATGCAGATGTTCTGGGTGGTGTAACCATCGTGCTTGCGTACTTTAGAGAGGGTGACAGGGCGTAGCACGTTGCCTTTTTTGTCCTTTGTGACAACACATGAGTCAAGAAAGGTGTCTAACTCCAAGCGTTGGCGTACCTCGCGGCGTAGGGAGTCTCGGCGAGCTTCCCACGATGTTTTGTCGCTATACAATGTCGACAGGTAATCGAGCATCATCTTTCCCTCTGCCTCATGGCGACGTGGGTATTCGTAAGGCTTAATTTTGTATAGGTTATCCGACTGCTTCCACCAGTTCCAGTCGAAGTATTTGCAGATGTTGTCGAGCGTCGTCTCGATGGAGTAGGGGCGTATACGGAAGTCGGCATAGGGCAGGCTTTTCCCTACCGTGTCTACGTTGTATTTAAAGCGCACGTTGAATTTCTTCTGCACATCGGCCATGAGGTCGCTGACAGAACGCTGATACTTGTTTTCATAAGTCTGTGCCGTACTGACTAACGCTATTGAAGCCAAAAAGGCTAGTATAATCTTTTTCATTATGGTGTGGTATTATATATCATAAAGACTAACGAAAGTTGGTTTTGTCATCATGGCATTATATTAGGAGTAGAGAGGAGTGAAAATGCCAAAAATATTTAATTGTGTTTGTAAGTTGGAGTGTAATCAAATATTCTTTATTATCTTTGCAGTCAATATGGAAAATCAACAACAGAAGCAGCTGGTGCTGCGAACGGAGGGACTCATCAAGCGGTATGGCAACCGTACCGTAGTAAACGATGTGAGTTTCAATGTGAGGCAGGGTGAGATAGTTGGTCTGCTTGGTCCTAATGGTGCCGGCAAGACCACGTCTTTCTATATGACAACAGGACTTATCGTCCCGAATGGTGGGCATATCTACTTGGGTGACGAAGAGGTGACAGAATACCCTGTCTACAAGCGTGCCCGTGCAGGCATCGGTTATCTGGCTCAGGAGGCTAGCGTCTTTCGCAAGATGAGTGTTGAGGACAATATCCTCAGCGTGTTGGAGATGACGGGTAAACCGCGTGATTATCAATTGGCGAAACTGGAAAGCCTTATAAAAGAGTTTCGTCTGAACAAAGTTCGTCATAATAAGGGCGACCAACTCTCGGGTGGTGAGCGTCGTCGTACGGAGATAGCGCGCTGTCTGGCAATCGAGCCGAAGTTTATCATGCTTGACGAGCCTTTTGCCGGTGTCGACCCCATCGCAGTAGAAGACATCCAGCAGATAGTGTGGCAGTTGAAGTATCGCAACATCGGCATCCTCATTACCGATCATAATGTTCATGAGACGCTGAATATTACCGACCGAGCCTACCTGTTGTTCGAAGGGCGCATTCTTTTCAAGGGCTCCCCCGAGGAGTTGGCTGTCAATCCCATCGTGAAGGAAAAGTATTTAGGTTCCAACTTCGTGCTTCAGAAAAAGAACTTCGAGGAGCTGGCTGAGGCTAAGCGCCGGAAGGAGCAAGAGGAGGAAATGCAACAATAGTTTTTATCGTACAGAACAATGAAAATCATCTATAATGCGCTGACTACGTTTGGCAAGTTTATGATACTCATGGGGCGAACCTTCTCGGTACCCGAGCGTTTCCGAATGTTCTGGAAACAGTATGTCAAGGAGATGGCCCAGTTGGGCGTCAATTCCATTGGCATCGTACTGCTCATCTCGTTTTTCATCGGTGCTGTCATCTGTATTCAGATGAAGCTGAACATTCAGTCACCCTGGATGCCGCGTTGGGTGAGTGGCTATACCACACGTGAAATCATGTTGTTGGAGTTCTCCAGCTCTATCATGTGTCTTATTCTGGCGGGCAAGGTGGGCTCGAATATTGCGTCGGAAATTGGTACAATGCGTGTTACGCAGCAGATTGATGCACTGGACATCATGGGTATCAACTCTGCCTGCTACCTTATCCTGCCAAAGATTTTAGGTATGCTGACCATCATGCCCATCTTGGTCATTTTTTCGTCGGCTATGGGTATAGTGGGAGCTTACGGTACAGCATATATCGCACATATCATCGTGCCCGATGACCTCACTTTAGGTTTGCAACATGACTTCCAGCCGTGGTTTGTGTGGATGTCTATCATCAAGAGCCTCTTCTTTGCTTTTATCATCTCTGCCGTACCCTCCTACTATGGCTATACTGTTGAGGGCGGTTCGGTAAATGTGGGCAAGGCTTCGACTGATGCTGTTGTCATGTCGAGTGTGCTCATTCTCTGTAGTGACGTGTTTCTCACCCAGCTGCTTAGCTAATATCTTAACTTTCTCTAAAAATGATTGAAGTAAGAAATCTCTGTAAAAACTTTGACGGCATCAAAGTACTGAAAGATATCAGCACCACCTTTCAAGATGGTAAGACCAACTTGATTATTGGTCAGTCAGGCTCGGGCAAGACGGTGCTTATGAAGAACCTGGTAGGACTCTTCGAACCCACCAGTGGACAGATACTCTACGATGGGCGCGACTTCGTGGGAATGTCGAAACAAGAGAAGGTACACATGCGCCGCGAGATGGGCATGATATTCCAGTCGGCTGCCCTCTTCGACTCGCTGACCGTCTTGGAGAATGTAATGTTTCCACTCGACATGTTCTCGTCAATGACACTGCGTGAGCGCACTCGTCGTGCCAAGGAGTGTCTTGAACGCGTCAACTTAATAGGTGCCGATGAGAAGTATCCTGGCGAGATAAGTGGCGGTATGCAGAAGCGTGTCGCCATAGCCAGAGCCATATCGCTGAATCCGAAGTACCTGTTCTGCGACGAACCTAACAGCGGACTAGACCCCAAGACGTCGTTGGTTATTGACGACCTGTTGCACAGCATTACACGGGAGTTCCAGATGACCACCATCATCAATACCCACGACATGAACTCCGTGATGGGCATTGGTGAGAACATCATTTTTATCTATGAGGGTCACAAAGAGTGGCAGGGCGAGAGCAGCCAGATTATGAATTCAACGAATAAGCGGCTCACAGATTTCATCTTTGCCAGTGACCTGCTGAAGGAGATGCGTCAAGCCGTTACCCACCAGCACTAACCTCTCACCTCTAACTTCTAACTTCTTACCTCTTACCTCTTACCTCTAAATAATGATTGACCGCGCGACAATAGACAAGATTATGGAAGCCACCAACATCGTTGACGTGGTGGGCGACTTCGTCAATCTGCGTAAGGCAGGTGTCAACTACAAGGGACTGTGTCCTTTCCACGACGATACCACGCCGTCGTTCATGGTCTCGCCGGCACGCCAGATATGCAAGTGCTTTGCTTGCGGTGAGGGTGGGAATGCTGTCAACTTTCTCATGAAACATGAGCAGATTACCTATCCCGAAGCACTGCGTTGGCTGGCGAAAAAGTATAACATCGAGATTCAGGAGCGCGAACTCACCGACGAGGAGAAGCGCGAACAGTCTGAACGCGAGTCAATGTTTGTGGTTAACGAGTGGGCGTGCCAGTACTTTCATGAGCTGTTGAAGCATGATGTTGACGGCTCGTCCATTGGCAAGCAGTACTTCCACAGTCGTGGTATACGCGATGACATCATTGAGAAGTTCCAGCTCGGCTTCGCCCTCTCCAAGCGTGATGCCCTGGCTAACGAGGCACGTCGTAAAGGGTATAAGGACGAGTTCTTGCTGAAGACGGGGTTGTGTTATGAGGGGCAAGGAGGTGTCCTTGTCAACCGCTTTGCGGGTCGTGCCATTTTTCCGTGGCTCAATGTCAGTGGCAAGGTGGTGGCCTTCGGTGGGCGCAAGCTCGATGCTGCCACTAAGGGCGTACAGCAGAAGTACGTCAACTCGCCCGACTCCGAAATCTATCACAAGGAACGTGAACTCTATGGCATCTATCAAGCCAAGAAGTCCATCGTCAAGGAAGACTGCGTCTACATGGTCGAGGGCTATACTGACGTCATCGCCATGCACCAGTGTGGATTGGAGAACGTGGTGGCTAACTCAGGTACGGCACTCTCTGTATACCAGATTAAACTGCTGCACCGTTTCACACCCAACATCGTACTCCTCTACGATGGTGACGAGGCAGGCATTCATGCTGCCATGCGCGGTACCGATATGCTGCTTGAGGAAGGCATGAACGTCAAGGTGCTGCTACTGCCCGACGGCGATGACCCAGACTCCTTTGCGCGCAAGCATACAGCAGCAGAATTCAAACAGTATATCGAGGAGCACCAGACCGATTTCATCCAGTTTAAAACCGCTCTTCTGCTCAAGGACGTTACCGACCCGCAGAAACGGTCGGAGGCTATTGGCAGTATCCTGAAGAGCGTCTCCGTCATTCCTGATGCGTTGAAGCGCAATACCTACCTCTCAGAATGTGCCCATCGGTTTAACGTTCGCGAGGATGCGCTTGTTACTACTGTCAACAACTATATATCCCAGGAGAAGGAAGCTCGCCAGAAGGATCACGACCGCATGTCCGCTGGTTTACCCAGCGAAGAAGAGTCTCAGCAACGGCAACCGGCTCCGCTGGGACTGCACTCGACCTTGGAGCAGTCTTCCGCCGTCGAACGCATGATCATCCAGAACGTAATTCGCCACGGCGAAGAAGTTATCTTCGACAATCTCGAGGCTGAAGACGGCAGTACCATTAGCCTCAATGTTGCCCAATACGTTGACTACGATCTCAAAACCGACGGTCTGTCGTTTCATGACGAGCGTTACAACCGCATCTTGCATGAGGCGGTAGAGCACTCTGCCGACCCTGGGTTTAAAGCTGACCAGTACTTCATGCAGCACCCCGACGTCGAGATTAGTCAGTTGGCGGCACAACTCGCCATCGACCGCCACCAGTTAAGTCGCAGCTTCGAACTCAGAAATAACGACACTAGCCTGCGCCAGCGCATGCAGCACCTCATCCTCGACTTCCGCATGGACATCGTCAACCAACACATGAAGGACATTCAGCAGCAACTGAAGACTCTTGGTAATGACGTTCAGAAGATGAAGGAACTAATGGAAGACTTCAAGCAGACACAAGAGCTGCGCAACGCGCTTGCGCGGCAACGAGGTTCTGATGTTATCGTTTAATCTCTCACCTCTCACATGCACGCCCTGCTTTACATACTCAGCATCATACTCACAGCGGTAGCCATCGTCCACGTCGTGATGGACAATCGCCAGCCCGCCAAGACCATGGCGTGGGTGTTGGTGCTCATCTTTGTACCTGTAGTGGGTGTCGTCTTCTACATCTTCTTCGGCGTTAACCACCGGCGTGAGCGTCTCGTCAACCAGCGCTCCGTCGACCAATTGTCAAAGCGCTCCATGCTAGGCTTCGTCGAACAGTCTGACCTTCACGTCCCTGAGCGTTACCGCCAGATGGTCGACCTTTTCGTTAACCAAAACCTCTCACTGCCCTTCAAAGTTCACCAGCTTGACATCATGACCGATGGCTACGCCTTCATTTCCCAGTTGGTGGTTGACATTGCCAGGGCACGCCATCACATCCACATTGACATGTACATCTTCGAAGACGACGCCTTGGGACGTCTTTTGGCTGATGTGCTTATCGACAAAGCGCAGCGTGGTGTCGAGGTCCGTATCGTCTACGATGACGTAGGTTGCTGGGATGTCAGCCGTCGCTTCATAGAACACTTGCGAAGTGGAGGCATCGAGATAGCCCCCTTCCTGCCCGTACGCTTCCCATCCTTTACCAGCAAGGCAAACTACCGCAACCATCGTAAACTCATCATCATTGATGGTGCTGTGGGCTATGTCGGCGGCATGAATATCGCTTTGCGCTATGTCAAAGGACGAAGCCGTCAGCCTTGGCGCGACACCATGCTACGTCTCACCGGTGGCATAGTGTATGGTCTCCAACGCGCATTTCTTGTTGACTGGTACTTTGTCGACCGAACCCTCATCACCGACCGCAAATACTATCCCTCACCTCTCACCTCTCACCTGTCAAACTCCCTCGCTCAGCTTGTCACCAGTGGACCCATGGCCAGCTATCCCGAAATCATGCAAGGCTATGTTCGCGCCATCAACGATGCTCGCAAATACGTCTATATAGAGACACCCTATTTCCTGCCCAACGAACCCGTACTCTTTGCCCTGAAGACGGCAGCCATGTCGGGTGTCGGTGTTTGCATCATCTGTCCTTTGCGCTCTGATGCCCGCTTCACCGCATGGGCCGGTCGCAGCTATCTTCGTGAGCTCAGCGAGGCAGGCGCTCGCATCTACCTTTACAAGACCGGTTTTCTACACTCTAAAATGATGATTGTCGACGATGCTCTCGCCACCTGTGGCTCCAGCAATGTCGACTTCCGCTCCTTCGAGAATAATTTCGAATCCAATGTTTTTATCTATGGCGAAGACACCGCCTTGCGTCTGAAGAAGGTGTTTCTCGACGACCTTTCCCAAAGCATTCCACTTAGCGAACTACCCCGTTGGGCACATCCGCGTTTTTTCCAGCGCCTCTGGGAAAGCCTCACCCGCTTGCTATCACCTTTGCTGTGAAAAGTATGATTAGCTCTTACCTTTTACATCATATATCATACTTGAGGTTTTTTCGCACATTCTTCTTTTGTTTCATGATTTTATGCTACCTTTGCACACATAATTTATAATGAGACTATCCTATGGCAAAGAAGAATGAAATTATCGTCAAAGATGTAGCCATCAAGACTATGTCAAAAGATGGTATAGATTATATTAGCATCACAGACATCGCCAGGCAGAAAAACGCCACAGACCCCAACGGAGTTA
>ERZ842401.345-NODE-345-length-66102-cov-11.317728_pt1 | contig 66102 bp, 53 predicted proteins | sample MGYA00521270_ERZ842401 | MGnify/ENA primary metagenome ERZ842401 (study PRJEB31892, sample SAMEA3878208) | bioreactor metagenome | biome: Moose rumen | place: Sweden | collected 2011-10 | study: EMG produced TPA metagenomics assembly of the PRJEB12797 data set...
ACAGGGCGAGCACAGGCGGGCAATGGAAGACGCGCGGCGGATGCTGGCATATGGTGACCCTGTCGACAAGATTGCTGACATCACGCAGCTCTCCACCGAGGAAGTCAAGCAATTGCAGCAGGACATGACTCAATAATTTTTCTTCACGCAAAAAAGCGGGGGCAGAAAATTGCCAAAAGGAAAAGTTTAGGAACTCCAATGGCCATCTTCTGCCCCCTAACCCGTACCACGCGATGTAAGGAGAAGCGCGGTGCGGGGTTTATACCACATATATTTTACTGTGCAGTGTGCATGTTTTAAAACCTTGCACACCAGTGAACCTGACGGGATTCGCCCTCGCGACATGCCGATTTTCAATCAGTCGTTCTACCTCTGAACTGCAGGCATAGAAAGGTCTTTTACAAAACCTTTCTATGCTTAAAGCTCACTTCTTATAAGGACGCTTCTGTCAAACTGCATAAGTTCTTTGTAACATCCTCTACTAGCACAACCGCAGTACAGAAAAGTTCTGAATTGTTTTCTACAGGTTTCTTCTCGTTAGTTGATACTGTAAAGAGCAATACAGCTACGAAAGATTATCAGACCGCCAGTGCAAATGATTCATCAGGTTATCAATTTGACTATGCATACTTAGCAAGTGGAAATGCAAACAGTCTTACATTTAAACCTGCTGTTAATGGCACGGTAACTATTTATTTGACGCTTTCTGATGGAAATTTCTCAAGTAAACTTGTAGAGAAGTCTTCTGGCTCCCTCACTTTGAAAAAAGACACTTCTGATGCAGAAACGGTTCTTGACGCTTCAGCTACTAAAACATCGACAGCAACTGCTTATGCGATTACCTTTGATGCGATAAAAAACACAGAATATGTGTTGACAACTGTCAGCGTTAGAACAGCACTTTTTGGCGTAACATTCGCAACATCTGCAGAAGAACCGACTGACTAAGTCTTTGTCACACGGATTCGCGAACCGCGTAAGCGGTGCGTTCTATAGTTTCCTTACAGAACGCACCGTAGGTGCATTTGTTCACGCCTAACGGCGTTCACGAAAGGGATTTCGTTAGAAATCCCCAATCCGTGTGGTAATTATTGTTTTATTCTGTTACGGCGATTGATATGGATTCAATATAAACGGTGCCAGTTGAAGTTTCAACTTTCCAGTCCCCTGCTCCTGCAGCTTTTATAACTAAAGTCATAACATTTGAAGATCGGCTATAGGTATAAAGTTCTGATGTAGGCGCGTCAGTTCCTTTAGAGAAAACTGTTGAAAAGCCCGCTGGTCCCGTTACTGTCGTAGTTCTGGAGTTATTTGAACATTCAACAACGAGTGTAATTTTTGAAATTGCTTTTGTTGCGAACGTCAGATTCTCACCATTTTGGAACTTTAGTCCCTTCTCATCGGCAATGGATACAGAGTTTGTACCGTTTGCGTTAATTGAGAAAGTTTGAGAGTAATTGTTTTCATCTTTCTTTGTAATCGTCTTCACCGTTTTGAATGCAGTTGTTAAGTCGGATTGATCATCAGCGACTGTGTCACCAGTAGGAGATAAATCAAGCGTTCCGTGCCATTGGGTAACAGAAGCGTCCTTATACACAGCATACAATGTTGTATCTGCACTGACAGTAACGCTTGCGCCATCAGCATGAACCTTTTCACCATCGCTTGCCGTTGCCCAGCCGTCAAATTCTTTTCCAGACGGAGGAGTAATTCCCAAACCAGCAAATGCGGTAAGTGCTGTTGCTTCCCCACTTGCAACTTTCTGTGCCGGGGCGTCGCCTGTTAATGTTCCATCTCCCTTATCAAAGGTAATCGTCACATAGGTCTTGCTTGCATCCAAAATCCGTACAGATACGGCTTCAGAAGTATATGTTTTTTCACCGATTGTGTATTTAGCTACAACAGAATAAGTGTCTACGGCTGTTTCTGTCGTTGTTGCCCAAGAAAAAGTTGCTCCTGTTCCAATTTCACTTTCTGTCGCATCGGCAGCAGAACCTTTTGCGTACCATTTGATTGTAGAAGTGTCAACGGTTTCAGTTCCTTCAACAGCATCACCCAAATGTCCGTCAGCGTAGACTTTCTGTGTTTTAGAGACCGTTACTGTTGCGGCAGCAGTAGCGGTTATCGTTGTACCCTGATTAGCGGAATCTGCCGACAAGTTGCTGATAGTCGGCACATTGTACACGGCAGCAGTGCTTACAGTAACATCGTCCCCTTCACCATCCTTACGTACTGAAGTACTCGTATCAACTTCTGCGCTTACAACGGTTATACCGTAGATGTTTGCACCGTTTGTGGTATCAGTTGATGTAATCGTTACATAGCCATCAGCATCGCCTGTTACCGTGACATATTTTGTAGAAAGGCTTACAAGGGGATTCCATACAACAGCGTCACCCGCACCCTTGAAAGTAAAGTTTGTAACACCAGTATTTGGAGCATCCTTTACAGAACCGCCATCTACACGCAGAACAACTCGTGTGCCTGCACCGACTTTGAGTAAAAGTTTTACGGCAGTCTTCTTGTTAAATGAAAGACGACTTGCCCACTTATAGCCAGTACTAGCATTCGCATCATAGTCATAAGTTTCAAATCCTGCTGTCGTATCATTTTTATCTTTGTACTTTAATTGGAAATAGGTCTTGCTATCAACACCCGTGACTTTCCATGTACCATCAGAGGCTACAACATCAGATGTCACATTATAGTCGTTAGTATTCGTTACTCCAGCAAGCGCACGAATACTTGTTGCATCAAACTGCATGCCAACAACATTAAAGTATTTGTCATAATCCACCACAATCTCGCCGCTTGCACTCTTTGCCGTGGTTTCGGTCTCTGCATAGTATGCGCTGTAAGTGCCAGCGGGTACGGTAACGACAAGAGGTGTCTCCGTTCCGGCGAGTGTTGCCCATGCTACATCAGCACCACCTTCACCGACTCCAACAATCATGAGGTTTTCGACTGCAGCCGCTGTTTTTGCGGTGATTGCACCGTCATTTGCCGTTTCAGAGCTCGCCGCCTTTACCGTAAAGTCACTGGCCTTTGGTGCAGCAGTGAACTTCTTCACCACCACGCTGATTGTCTCCGTAGAGGCATTCCATTCGCCGTCTTTTGCGGCGGTGCGGATTGTGTAGGTGCCGCTTGCAAGTCCGCTTGCTTTTCCATCCTCAAATGCAGTCCAGTTGCCGTCTCCTACTTTGTATTCGAGGGCGCGGGCTTCTTTTGTTGTGTCTACTGTGAGCGTTCCGTCATTGTCGGCTGCGCTTGTCGTTGCGGTTGCCGTTACGCTTCCTGCGGTCGGTGCTGTTGCTGCGGTCAATTCAAGGTTCACGTATTCGGGTACGGTCAGTTCCGTAGCATCGCTTGCCTTATGGGTGTCGTCGCTTCCATAGCGGACATACACTTTTCCTGCGGCAAATTCCTTTGCTTTTTCAGTGCCCCACTTGTACCAGTCATCGCCGTCCTTGTACTGGAGGTTCGCAATCTTCTCGCCGCTGTAGGTGATTTTTCCCTTTGCGCTTGCTGATGCAGGAGCTTCCACCGCAAAGTCTGTTGCTGCGGGTGCGTCCTGTGCTTCTTTTTCTGTGCCGGAAACTGCAATCTTGTAGATGCCGATTGTTCCGCCGTCTCCCTCGGTGAAGCCCGTGGGTGTAGTACCACCCGTTTTCAGGTTAAGAATATAGATATAGGTGTCGGCTTCCAATGCCGTATCAAAATCAACAACGACATCAGACTGCGGAGGCGTAGCCCCTTTTTCAAAACTGGGAAGTGCCTTCGTCGCAAGACATTTCGGGCTATCTTTGTCGCCGTCTGTAATCGTGATGTTTCCACTGCTTGAAGTGCTCGCTGGTGCAGCAGTGACCGTAATCTTCTGCGTGCCTTTTGATGCCTTGAACCTAATGACACGGACTGCATTCAAAGAGCCGTCCTTTGCGACAAATGATGTAGGCCATGCCCTTGCAGGAAGTTTGATTCTCGCTGCATCACGCTGTACGGCATTGTTTGTGTCCGCACCAATTGTAATCGCACCAAAGTCGGTGTTTTCTGTAATGTTGTCAGTTGAAGCTGTGAATGTAGTGTCCTCGCTTGCCGTCCATGCGAAGAAACTTGCGCTACTGCTGTCATCTTCCTCCACCTTTTCGTCATCGTTCTCATCTTCCGCTTCCGTGAATTCTACCTCAACCGTGTTTCCACCGCTGTCCTTCACTGTTTCCGTGTCGATTTTGCCGTCTGCGGTCTTGCTTGCAGTGTACGTCGTTGCGGTGTCGCCCTCACCCAGGGTGATGGTAACACTACCGCCTTCCACGGTTACCTTTGCCGCTACTTCGTCGCCGTTCTTAGTTGCCGTGGTCGAGCCGTCTGCGTTAATCGTGATTACCGTGTCGCCAATCGTATAGGTGCCCGCGCTGGCTTTTGCCACTTTTGCGGTTGCTGCTGACACGACCGTTACCGTGCAGCTTGCCGTCTTGTCTGGATTTGATTCTGATTTTACAAGGATTGTCGCAGTGCCTTCAGCCACGCCGGTGACTGTTCCTGCATTTACCGTGGCCACGTTTTCATCGCCTGAAGACCAGGTTAGGTTTTTGTTTGTCGCGTTGTCGGGTGCAACGGTTGCCGTCAGCGTCACCGTTTCCCCTGCCGTTACGCCGACTGTCGTCTTGTCGAGCGTTACGCCCGTTACTGCTACTGTGCTGGGAGAATCGTCCCCGCTGTCACTACAGGAGGTTAATAATACCCCCCCCCTAAAATCAGTGCCGACAGTATGCCCGTCAGCACCTTGTTAAACTTTTTCATAGAAGTTCCTCCTTAATTGAACTTTTTGCTATGACTACATTTTTTGGGCTTGCGCTGCCCAGAACGTTATTGTTCAAATCCTAGCATAAAGACAAATGAAAGAACTTTGCAAACGAGATTTTGCACTATTACGACATCTGAATGGCAAGTGCTTGAAAAAAAGGACTAAAAAGAGCGTGAGCGCAGTGTTTTTCCGTCAATCGAACAGAGGGAAACCTTACGGATACCATGGGAGTCGCTTTCTATCAGGGCACAGGTCTTTCCGTCACCGCATTTGGGGATGGAAATGGAACCAGGATTCAGATAAAAAAGTCCATCGGCTTCTTCCAGCACGGTTACGTGGGTGTGACCGCTTATCACGAGACTGCCGCGGGGAAGCCATGACCGCAACTGAGTCCGGTCATAGAGGTGTCCATGATGAACAAAAATACGTCCGTTGAGTTTTTGGCCGGCTTTCGTGGGAAGAAAAAGCGTAGTATATGCGCTAAGACAGGGAAAATCAAGCATCATCTGGTCTACTTCGCTGTCACAGTTTCCCCGCACACAGAGGATTTTTTCCTTGAGCTCGTTCAGCAAGGTGGCGGTGGCCTTTGTGTCGTAGCCGGCGGGTAAGTCATTTCGCGGGCCATGGTTCAAAAAATCACCGCAGAGCAAAAACAGGTCTGGCTTACGGTCAGCAAAAGAGGCTATCGCCGTCTGCAAGTCGGGCAGGCTTCCGTGTATGTCTGAAATCACCTGTATGAGCATTACATTCTGTCCAAATAAGGCACAAGCACCAGTTCCATGGCATCCTTTAGGACTTGCAGAGTGCATTTTGCCAAAAAGAGACGGGCACCCACCAGTTTTTCATCTCCTGCGGCAAGGATGGGACACTGCTGGTAGAACTTGCTGAAAAGTTTTGCCAGGTCGTAGAGGTAGGCTGCCACCACGCTTGCATCCAGATTTTCAGCAGCGCGGGCAATCGTTGCAGGATAGTCGCCCAAACGCTTGATTACATCCCATTCTTCGGAGGCGGTTAAGAGAGCAGCGGCTTCCTGCGCAGAGGCAATCGTTGCGCCGTTTTCGTCAGCCTTGCGCAAAATGGAAGCGATGCGGGCTCCCATGTACTGCAAATAGGGGCCGGTGTTTCCGTTAAAGGAAAGGCTTTCCTGGGGATTAAATACCATGTCCTTAATCGGAGTAATCTGCAGGAGGTAGTAATGAAGGGCTGCAAGGGCAACTTTTTCCGCCACCTCGTCCGCATCCCCCACTTCTGCTTCCCGCCCCTTGGCCTTGATTTCCGCAAGGGCAGCGTCATGCAGGCTGTCAATCAAATCATCGGCATCAACAACAGTGCCTTCGCGGCTTTTCATGCGTCCATTGGGAAGATTGACCATGCCGTAACTCAAATGATAGAGACGTTCTGCCCAGTCAAAGCCCAGTTGCTTTAATATATAGAAGAGAACCTTAAAGTGATAGTTCTGCTCGCTTGCCACCACGTAGACCATCTGGTTAAAGGCCCAGTCATTGTGGCGGAAGATTGCCGTACCGATGTCCTGAGTGATGTAGACTGACGTGCCGTCTTTGCGCAGAAGGACTTTTTCCTGATTTTCGCCGTCCTTTCCCTTTCCGGTTACGCTGGTCACATCAATGCGGACAGAGCCGTCATCAGCCTTAAAGAAAATGCCTTTGTCCAGACCTTTGAGGATTTCTTCCCTGCCTTTTAGATAGGTTTCGCTTTCAAAATAGAGTTTGTCAAAAGATACGCCTGTGCGGTCATAGGTTTTCTTTACGCCGTCAATTGCCCAGCCGTTCATCATGCGCCAGAGTCTGTGCAGGTCGTCATCATCAGAGCCTTTTTCCCACTGAACGAGCATTTCTTCTGCCTGCTGGTTTGCCTCGGGATGCGCCTTTGCGTATTTGTCAAATTCCACATAGCACTGACCCACAAAATGGTCGCCTTTTATGCCCAGTTTTTCCGGAGTGTCACCATTTGATTCATGGAAAAGTTTGTAGGCAAGCATGGACTTACAGATATGCACGCCACGGTTATTGATGATGTTTACCTTATAGACTTCCGCACCTGCCTTTTTGAGGATACGGCTCACGCTTTCTCCCAGGGCATCGTTTCTCATGTGTCCCAGATGCAGGGGCTTATTGGTATTAGGGGAAGAAAATTCCACCATAACGCGACGGCCTTGCAGATGCGCTTTTCCCTCATCATTCAACTGCCCGTACTCTTTACCTTCACGAACAATGCGCTCCAAGAGTCCAGAAGCCGCACCAGCCTTGTCCAGCTTGACGTTTACGTAGGGACCTACCGCAATAAAAGTGCCCACCGCTTTTGCCCGGGCAGAAAGGCCTGCATTTGACGTAATGATTTTTACCACTTCGGCAGCAATCATGGGAGGAGCAGCGCGGAAAGTTTTTGCAAAGGGGAACATGGGCATACCGATATCACCCATTTCCGGTTTGGGAGGATTTTCCACGGAAACCGCATCTTCCGAGACCGCATGTGCGGCTTCAATTCCCCTTGTCTTTATAAATTCATGCAATGCAGCAGCGACAATTGCCCTGCTTTCTGTCTTTACATCAGCCATATCAATTCCAACTCAAAATTCAAATAAATTTTACGTTTTATTATAGATAATTGTGCTATAATTTGCTAGTATGATTGAGAGAATGACAGCGCTTTTTACGAGCGTAATTGTATTAGCAGCGGCATGTACATCATCGCCGTCAATGGAGAAGGACGTGGATACAAGCGTAATTGACCAGTATATTGAAGAACTGATGACAAAATCTACAGCAGAAATTCCAGTATGGAATATCGAAAAGGCACGGAGCGGTACAAAGTCCGGCTGGGATTATATAGACGGCTGTATGATTATGGCTCTGCTGGAAATTTACGCCACCAGTCAGGATGAAAAATACCTCAAGTTTGCCGATTATTACGAAGACTACCGCATTAAAGATGACGGCACTATTATAGGCTACAACATTGAGGAATGGAATCTGGACAACATCAACGGTGCAAAAAACCTGATTACCCTCTACGAACTGACAAAAAAAGAAAAATACCGCAAGGCAGCGGACAAGGTATACGAGCAGATTAAAGGTCAGCCCCGTACCAGCGAGGGAAACTTCTGGCACAAGAAGATTTATCCCAATCAGGTGTGGCTTGACGGTCTCTACATGGCACTTCCCTTCTACATGGAATACGAAGTACTCTTCAACAATGCAAAAAACATTGATGACATCTACAAGCAGCTCTTTAACGTCTACGAAAAATTGCGGGACCCAAAGACCGGCCTTTACTATCATGGCTACGACTGCTCAAGGACTGTTTTCTGGGCAGACAAAAAAAGCGGCCTGAGCAAGAACTTCTGGCTCCGCGCACTGGGCTGGTATTCCATGGCGTTGCTGGACACCCTGAACAAGGCTGGTGACCAGGGCAGCGACAAGTGGAATCGTCTCCGCGACATTTTTGTAGACTTGTGCGAAAGCATGCTCAAATATCAGGACAAGAGCGGCATGTGGTGGCAGGTACCCAATTTTCCCGGAAAAGGCAAGAACTATCTGGAAACATCTGGCTCTGCAATCTACGCATACTCACTGCTGAAAGGCGTGCGCACCGGCATTCTGTCTGACGAAAAATTCCGCGAGGCTGGAAAAAAAGCATTTGAAGGCATCGCAAACACCTACCTCAAAACAGAAAAGGGCACGCTGAGCCTCGGCGGCATCTGCCTCGTGGCAGGACTGGGACCTGAGCACAACAAACGCCGTGACGGCAGTTTTGACTACTACATGGCAGAACCCATTGTACAGGATGACGCAAAAGGCGTTGGCCCCTTCATCTTGGCATACAACGAGTACCGCCTGTTACAGTAGTTCATGTCTGGCTGGAGGCGGAAAAACCTGCTAGAGCCAGCCGCAAAACGCCGCCTGCACGGTCATCATTTTGCTGCGGTCTTCCGTGGTGAGGTTTCCGGGTGCAAAGGCGGCCTGTCTCCGAAAACTTCCAAAAGGATAGTCTCCCCCTGCACTCTGAGCACAAGCGGTACAGTCTTTTGCCACAACAATGTTTTCTTCGCGAATGCCTGTATGCGAAAGAAGGGCGAGATTTGCCTTTTCCAGCGAAAGGTGATAGCACGCCTTGCCGTTCCTGTCGGTTGCGCATGTTATGCAGTCAGGGGTAACCGTTTCGGAAAAGTAGCGGGCGCGTTCTTCGTCTACCGTATAGCAGCAGTCATGAATATGGGGACCGATTGCCACGGAAATGTCTTCCACCCGTGCACCATATTTTTTTTGAGCCAGACTAATCGCCTCGGCTATAATGCCCGTTCCCTTCCAGCCTGAATGGCAGGCACCAAAAACTCCCGTCCTTTCGTCATATAAAAAAAGCGGCATACAGTCGGCAACCGTAACCACGGGCACAAGGGAGGAATTTGTGCTTATGATGCCGTCACCTGTCTTTTCTTTCGTGTCTGAGGAAGCGGAAACAGCATAGACGATTTTTGAATGAATCAGTTCCAGGGACACCGGCTCTTTTTCACCGCAAACCGCTTTTAAAACGGAAGTGCGGTTTTGGTTATTCTCATTCCATCGAAAGCGCATGGAGCCGGCTTTGCGGACTGTCATGCCCCAGCGTGCCCCAGTCTCCAGTGGCTTTCCGTCACGAAAAAAAGGAAGCAGCACAAAGTTTTTTTCGGAAATATGGTCAGTAACAGAAATTGTCGTCATTTTGCAAGTTTTGGAGCGTCAACTGGCTCCAGTTCTTTTATCAGGGACTGTGCGCTGCGCAAGGATAGATGAGCCTCCCGCAACTGCTTCTTAAACAGGGGATTTCCTGCTCCCTGCAGGGTATTGTAATTTGCAATGGAATCGTAGCGGGAATCAGTAGAAATACCGAGTATGCCTTCCAAAAGCAAGTCCATCTTACGGGATGCCTCACCAAACTCCATGAGCAGATGATTAAAGTCTGACTCTGCGGAACGGAGCAACTGCTCACATTTTTGCACGGCCTGCAGGGAATGATTGCGGTCAAGGGTTGCAATCATCGTGCCCAGTTCGCCGCTTGGCTCAAAAGACTGCTGCATGGTATTCAAGCCCATGGAAACCTGCATATAGGCATTAAAGGCATCGGAAAAATCCTGACGGTTTTCTTTTTTTATAAAATCGCCTTCCGTTATTATCAGTTTTAGCGCAAGTTCATATGAAGGAAACCGATTCCTGAAAAACCAGCAGAGAAAGCCTGCTGTCAATTCATAGCGAAAGTGAAGTCCACCCCACGCTTCCATCCAGGGACGAGAGGGTAAAAGGGGAAATCGTTCCAGCCCGAAATTCTTCATCAGGCTCTGGCGGACAACTTCTTTCTTGCAGTCATTCAGCCAGTTTTCCCACTTCTGATCAAAGAGTACTTTCCAGCCTGACTTGTACTTGATGAACCAGTCTTCTGCCCCAGGAAGCAAGTCAGGCTTAAAATATGAATCATCACGCGCCAGACAGGTAATCGCCCTTACAGGAACTGTGGCGATAAAGGAATGCATACGGGAAAGCTGCTCGTGAGCCAGCGCAATGAATTGTTCTGCGGCGGCGGTATCTTTTTCGCGGTTTGAATCTTCCTTGCCGCTACGGAACAAGAAAAGGGCCTCAAACACTTCCTCAGGAATACTGCCGCCGTTACAGAGGACTTTTGACAGCAAGGTAAGGTCATCAGCAATAATCTTAAAGGATGCCTCGTAGCGGTCTTCTCCTGCCGAAGAAAATTGTGACAGAAAACGGTTAAAGGGAAGACGAACAAAATGCATCAGCCATTCCACTTCTTTTGCGCAGGCGTACATGACGTTTTTCTGTTCTGCGGGAAGAGACTCCATCACTTCGTCCATGCGACGCAAAAGCGTTATGCGCATTTCAGGGCGGGCACCCTGCTCCACGGGCATTGCATAGGGATCAACTTCGCGGGACATCTGTTCTGCCGTCTGCGGCATGGCAAGAGAACCCAGCGTTACGTAAAATGATTCCAAGTCACCTTCCAGTGGCGCACAGTAGGGCCTAAAAAAATCTGCACTTTTTTTAAGGTCTGACAGTTTGGTAAAAAAAAGCGAGAGGACTTTTTTGCGCCTTAAATCCACCAGATTGGGGTAACGCCGGTCAATCATACGGAAAATGCCGTTGACGCGGTAGTCATTAAAGACCTTTTCCACCGGCTTGTTTGAGATGAGTGATTTAAACCAAAGCCATAGGCGTAAAAAAAGAGACTCGTTCTTTAGCTTTGCATCAATGGAAACACCAATATCCTCTACCGCAGGAGCAGTGAGCGATTCCTCTTCGGGATTACCCACATAGCCCTGCATTCTCTGGAGCATTTCCTTGCGCTCTTCCGGCGAAAGGTCGGAAACTAATAATTCAAACGAATCTCTTTCTGGCATACCTAAAGTATCGGCAAAGAAATGTTACTTATTCAGTTGTTCCACAACCAGTTGGCCCATGCGCTTAGTGCCCACGAGTTTTCCGGCAGCCTTGACTTCCTCCAACTTGGAACCTGCAATGTCACCAGTGCGCCATCCTGCATCGAGGACTGCATTTACTGCGCTTTCGATTGCCTTGGCTTCTGTTTCAAGACCAAAACTGTAGCGGAGGAGCATGGCGGCAGACAGAATTGTTGCCAGCGGGTTTGCCAAATCTTTTCCGGCGATGTCGGGAGCGGTACCGTGAATGGGCTCATAGAGTCCAGGACCTTTTCCGTCACCCAGCGATGCAGATGCCAGCATACCGATTGAGCCGGTAATCTGACTTGCCTCATCGGTCAGAATGTCGCCGAACATATTGCTTGTTGCAATAACGTCAAACTGACGGGGATTGCGAACCAACTGCATAGCAGCATTGTCGATGTAGAGGAAGTCAAGCTGCACGTCCCTGTAATCCTTGTGCACTTCTTCGGCAACCTTGCGCCACAGGCGGCTTGAGTTCAAAATATTTGCCTTGTCCACAACGGCGAGACGTTTTTGGCGTTTCTGGGCAAATTCAAATCCCATGCGCACGATGCGTTCAATTTCTTCCCAAGTGTATTTTTCCGTATCCCATGCGGTCTTGCCGTCTGCGCTTGTTCCGCGCTCGCCAAAGTAAATGCCGCCAGTAAGTTCACGCACAACCAGAATGTCCAGTCCTTCGCCTACAATTTCGTCCTTGAGGGGGCAGGCATCTTTTAACTGCTTCCACATAACGGCGGGACGCAGGTTTGCATATACTTTCATGCCGCCACGAAGACCGAGCAGAGCCTTTTCCGGACGAATCTCTGGAGCAACATTGTCCCACTTTGGACCGCCCACAGCACCCAGCAAAACTGCATCTGAATTCAGACAAATCTCCAGCTGATCCTGAGGAAGCGGATGCCCCCATGTATCAATAGCCGCACCACCGGCGGTTACTTCAGTATAGTTAAAAGTGTGTCCGTATTTCGCTGCGATTGCGTCCAAAACCTTTACGCCTTCCGCAACAACATCAGGGCCGATTCCATCACCGGGAATCAAAGCAATATTTTTTTCCATTTGAAAAAATCTCCTATGATATTCAGTGGTTCATTATAGCATAAAGCATTTTTTTCTGCTACTATGTGCATATGGAACAGTATAAGAAAGAATTCATTGATTTTATGGTGGAATGTTCGGTGCTTACATTCGGCTCATTCACCTTGAAGAGCGGACGCAAGTCACCCTTTTTTATGAATGCAGGTGCCTATGTAACGGGCAGTCAGCTTTCACGGCTGGGAAAATACTATGCCCGCGCCATTCATGACAATTTTGGCGATGACTTTGACGTATTTTTCGGGCCTGCCTACAAGGGTATTCCCCTGGCTGTCACTACGGCGATTGCCTACAGCGAACTTTTTGGAAAGGAAGTAAAATACTGCTCTGACCGCAAGGAAGAAAAAGACCACGGTGCAGACAAAGGCGGACTTTTGGGCTACAAGATTTCCGACGGTGACCGCGTAGTTATTATTGAGGACGTAACAACTTCGGGTAAATCAATAGAAGAAACCTATCCCAAAATCAAGAATCAGGAAGAAAAAGAAGGAGCAATCAAAGTGGTCGGCGAAATTGTTTCGCTGAACCGCATGGAAAAGGCCCCCGACTCCGACAAGGCCGCCCTTGACGTTATCAGCGAAAAATACGGCTTTCCTGCCCGTGCCATAGTAACCATGGCAGACGTAATTGAGCACCTCTACACTGACGGTGACAAACGCCTGATTACTGATGGCATTAAGCGTGAAATTGACGCATACTACCAAGAGTACGGCGCAAAATAAGGCAAAAGAGACGCATGAAAAGATTCCTTCTTGTCCTGCTGATGACATTGGCTGCTCTCGCCCTTTTTGCGGAAAGGCTCAAGATTGATTTCCGCTACAATCTCAATGGCGATGATGGAAAAAACCATCTGAACTGGCAGAACGGAACGAAAAAGGTACGGGATTCTTTTGATGCGGTAAGCGGAGCCTCAAAAAAAATGTCCACAAAACTGTTGCGGGAGCTTCAGACGGTAGAAAAAAAGCGGATTTTTCCCAAAGGACTGTATGCCCTGCTCTTATTTGCCGTCACTTCCCCGGAACAGGCCAAAGAAGACCTGCTTTCCGTTGAAAAAAACGATAACATGCTGACCATTTCCTTTGTACATCGGGGAAACGCCTACAGAATCACTACGGATGAAAAAGGCAGGTTTGATTTGCTGACAGGCTTTAGCATTGCAGAGGGACTTGCCACAAACACCAACCGTGTCTTTACGATTAAGCCAGAATTCATACAGGGATACCAGATGCCGGCGGAAAATCCTGACGAAAAAGCGGAAGCAGCAAAAAATGTGCAAGGCGCAACAGACTGGAATCTTGTTGACTGGGAAAAAGTCACCTTCATTCCCGACACCTATGATGAAACGGCAGAAAAAATCTGGAGCGGCAGACTAAAGGCTGATGTAAGAGACGGCATCCTGACAGTAAGCGGCGGCCTTAAAAAAATCGACAAGCCTAAAAAAGCAGAAGCCGCGGAAGCCGACAATACTGAGCCTGAAAAGCCTGATGCGGAAAAAGAAGAATCCCTTTCCCCTCCAGAAGCACCTGCCCCCGACGAAAAAGAGCCGCCAAAACAATAAGCCAAAAGCCCCCTTGTTCCGCAAAGACATACACAAATTCTTTACTTACTGCAAGAATCGTGATACCATGGAAGTGACATTACTTTAGAAAAGGGGTTACATAGAATGAAACCGACATTGCTTGTCTTGGCAGCGGGAATGGGAAGCCGATATGGTGGCGTAAAGCAGATTGATGCAGTAGGTCAGCATGACGAATGCCTCTTGGATTTTTCTACATTTGATGCAAAAAAAAGCGGCTTTGGAAAAGTCGTCTACATAATCAGAAAGGATATTGAAAAAGACTTCCGCGCACGGCTCTTTGACCGCGTGGCAAAAAATTTTGACGCAGAATACGTCTTTCAGAGCATGGATTCTCTTTTGACGGCGGAAGAACAGAAAAAAGCGGCGGAGCGCACAAAGCCCTGGGGAACCATCCATGCAGTGCTGTGCGCAAAGGAAAAAATCCATGAGCCTTTTGCCGTTATCAACGCCGATGACTATTACGGACGCAGTGCATTTGAGACACTGGGAAAATACCTTTCTTCCATTGACAACAATTGTACCGAACACGCCATGGTAGGCTACATTCTGGGAAACACCATGAGCAGAAACGGTTCAGTAAGTCGTGGCGTGGCACAGACAAAAGACGGCTACCTTGAATCAATCGTGGAAAACACAAAGATTTACTACACTGGCGAGCATTTTAGCGGAAACGACATCGTTTCTGACCTGGACGGCAAAGTGATTCCCATGACTGGCAGGGAAACCGTCAGCATGAATTTCTTTGGCTTTAGTCCCAAGGCTTTTGAGCGTTTTGAAAAATACTGGGAAAACTTTAAGGCGACCAAACTTTCTGAGCCAAAGGCAGAAGCCCTGCTTCCAGTGGCTGCAAGCGACATCATCAAAAACGGCGAAGGCAAACTCAAAGTCTTTACCAGTGACGAAACCTGGTTCGGCATGACCTATCCCGAGGACAAGCAGCTGGTCAAAGACGAAATTGCAAAGAAGATTGCAAGCGGCTATTATCCTGAAAAACTGTGGGAAAATTGATAAAGTTACTTCCCATCCACTGTCCCAAAGTCTGGGGCTATGAAAACTGGATTGCTTCAACGCACCCCGACGGCTGTCAGAAAGATTTTTTGGCAGCAGCGGGTGACTATCCCCTTTTAGTAAAAATCATTCAGGCGGACAGCCCGCTTTCAGTGCAAGTGCATCCAGACGACAAGGCAGCAGCGCAACTTGAAGGCAAAAATGCCCGTGGCAAGACAGAATGCTGGTATGTACTTGATGCCGCACCCGACGGAGCAATCATTTACGGGCTGAAAGATTCATACAAAGCCGACGAACTGCAAAAGGCAATCAAAATGAAGACGCTTGAAGAAAAACTGCGCAAGGTTTCCGTAAAAAAAGGGGATTTTGCCTTTATTCCAGCGGGAACGGTACATGCCATCTGCGGCGGAGTACGGCTTCTGGAGGTACAGCAAAACTGCAATATCACTTACCGCCTCTATGACTGGGGGCGGCCGCGGGAACTGCACATTAAAAAGGCCTTGCAGAGCATACAACATGCAAATCTTCCTCCCCTGGCTCCCATGGCGGACTCTTTTGCCTGCGATTATTTTTCACTGAAACGGATTACAATTGCAGAAGACTACCGTTTTTTGGAAGCAGACACGAGCAATGAAAAAGAAGGCTGGCACTTGCTCTTTATGGTAAGCGGCAGGGGAAGGATTTGTGCCAGCGGCAAGGAACACAAGGCGCAAGAAACAATTGCCTTTGAGGGAGAAGACTTATTCGCACTCGCCCCCAAGGAAAACATACAGATTGAGGGAAAGTGCGAAATGATTAGCATTACTTTGCCGTAGCCACGATTGTTTCAAGGGCAAGACTCATCATGCTGGTAAAGGCGGTCTGCCTTTCCTCTGCACTTGTTGCACCGCCAAGCAGGATATGATCGCTAACGGTCATAATTGCCATGGCGCGACGCTTGTATTCTGCAGCCAGCGTAAAGAGTTCGGCACTTTCCATTTCGATGCCCAAAACTCCATACTCCGCCCACTTCTTCCAGTTTTCATTCTTGTCGTAAAAAAAATCACTGGAAGCCACCGAGCCGACTTCGTAGCGGATGCCCATGTCGGAAGCGATTTTGTCTGCGGCGCGGACAAGGTCAAAATGTGCCGTGGGCGCAAAATGCAGGGAACCGAAACGCTGATTCAGCAGGCTGGAGTCAGAGCAGGCGGAATGTACGATAATCGTATCCCGCAACTGTGTCTTTTCGTTTACAGCACCGCAGGTTCCCACACGGATTGCCGTCTGCACATTGTAGAATTTGAACAGTTCCGTAGCGTAAATTGAAAGCGATGGCTGTCCCATGCCCGTTCCCTGTACGCTGACCGGCACGCCCTTGTAGGTGCCCGTAAAGCCGAACATGCCCCGCACTTCATTGTAGCACTTGGCATTCTCCAGAAAATTTTCTGCGATAAACTTTGCCCTGAGCGGGTCACCGGGAAGCAAGACGCTGGGAGCAATTGCACCATCTGGCGCGTTAATGTGTGTACTCATGCTTTTATTGTATCACGATTTTTCCGAAAAGCGAGAAAAATCAGCAAAAAATCACGCCAAAGACCGCACCCGCCAGCACAAGAAAAACAGGATGAATGTCAGTCCGGAACAGAACGAAAAGAGAAAGCAGATAAAAGATAAGGTTTATGCCATATATATGAACGCTTTCATTCCAGGTTGCGGGCGCAGAGAGCACAAAGCCCTGATGAATCACAAAAAGGGCGATGATGATGATTCTTGCAGCCGCAACGGCAACAACGCCGGAAACAGCTGGCCTCAATGTGGAAAAAGCCGCCTGCACGCCTTTCTTTTCTGCAAATTTTCCAAAAAAACGCGCAATGAGGATGATGCAGATAAGAGATGGCAGGACTTCGCCTAACGTTGCCATGGCTCCGCCAAAGACACCGTAGAGTTCTGTTCCGATGTAGGTGGCAATATTGATTCCGATGGGGCCCGGCGTGCTTTCCGAAATGGCGACCATGCTGTAGAAAAACTCGCCGTCAATCAAATGAAACTGGTCTACCAGCACCTGCTGCATAATCGTAATGGCAACCTGCCCGCCACCAATGGTAATCAGTCCGACATAGAAAAAGATTGCGACGAGGCACAGAAGCCCCAGTCCGCTTTGAGCCTGAATCTGGGAAATGATAAAATCAATCATGGCTTGCCTCGCCTTCAGCAGGAAGCGCTTTCTTCTTAAACTCCCCGCGACATGCCGCAAGAATTACGCCGAGAATCGCACTGCCGAAAATCACATAGACAGTGTTTACCTTAAAAACAAAAATGAGCACAAAGGAAATTTGCAGAAGGACAAAGCCAAAGACCGACTTTACGGATTTTTTGGCGAACTTGTATACGGCTACCGTAAGGATTGCGGCAACCGCCACGTTGATTCCCCTAAGCGCCTTTTGCACCCAGATGATTTCGCTGAAATTCGCAATGCACTTTGCAATCACCGTAATGATGATGATTGAGGGAAATACCATGCCAAATGTAGACAGGCATGCTCCCAGTATGCCCGCTTTCTTGTGTCCCACAAAGGTCGCAACATTCACGGCAATAATGCCTGGCGTAGCCTGTCCGATGGCAAAATAGTCCAAAAGTTCATCGCTTGTCGTCCAGCCATGTTTTTCAGACAGTTCTTTTTCCAGAATCGGGAGCATGGCAATACCACCGCCAAAAGTGAACAAACCGATTTTAAAGAAGATGGAAAACAAATCCCACAAGGTTTTCAGTCTTTCCCTCATTTTGCCGTGCCAGTCCGTCCATACAGTGCCGTTGCTTCTGAAAGCCATGCTGCCGCCTTGTCTGCCTTTTCTCCGCTCATCATGTCTTCCGTCATGCGCCATGCCCAGTTTTTACCGCTGGTGGACGGCATGTTCATGCGGGCTTTTGTGCCAAGATGATACAAATCCTGCAGGGGAATGACGGCAAACTGCGCGGTAGAGGCAAAAGCCTGCTGCACAAGATTGCGGCAAAGTTCTCCACTCTTACGCATTTTTTTTGCCTGCTCTGCACGTATCTTTTCGCCCCTGCAATAGGAGGCAATCAGAGCCAAGAGGTCATCATCAATTGATTCCAGATAGCCTTGAGTGGTGTCGTTATCGTGGGTACCCGTGTAGACGACACACGGCTTGTCATAGGTATGGGGCAGGAATGCGTTTACCAGGCTACCCTTTTTATATTCGTTTGCATCAAAGGCAAACTGCAAAATCTTCATGCCGGGAAGTGCAAGACCGTCACGAAGCGCACGCACGCCGTCAGTGATGATGCCCAAATCCTCAGCAATAAGAGGAAGTTCACCCAGAGATTTTCTGATTGCATCAAAGAGAGCCCGACCAGGTCCTTTTTTCCACTCCCCTTTTTCCGCAGTGGCTGCCCCGTAGGGAACCGCCCAGTAGGATTCAAAGCCTCGGAAATGGTCAATGCGCACGTAGTCAGTCAGTTCAAGCAGTTTCTTGATGCGGGCAATCCACCATCTGTAGCCGTCCGCTTTCATTGCTGTCCAGTTGTAAAGGGGATTGCCCCAAAGCTGACCGGTCGCACTGAAATAGTCTGGCGGAACACCAGCGACACATTTGGGAAGGCCGCGCTTATTGAGCTGGAAAAGCGGCTGATTTGCCCACACATCCGCGCTGTCAGGAGCGACAAAAATGGGGATGTCACCGATAATTGCAATCCCCTTGCCGTTTGCATAGGTCTTGAGGGCTTTCCATTGCATGGCGGCAAAGAACTGAATCACTTTGTACTGTTCGATTTCTGCCTTGTGAGCCTTGTTCCAGGCAGAGACCGCCGCATTGTCATGGGAAGCCAAATCTTTTTTCCAGTAGACATTCCAGGCTCCGGAAACAGACTGTCCCTTCTTTTCGCTTTCGGCGGCGGCTTTCAGGTCATGCTCGGTCTTGATGCTCATAAAAGAGGCATAGTCATCAAGCCAGAACTTATTTCTTTTGCGGAATGAGGCGTAGTCAGCCTTGTCTGCCTCATTGGCATTTGAAACAAAATAGTCGGCACAGTTTTTGAGCACCGGCATTTTCCACCAGACCACGGCACCGTAATCCACATCCCCCTTGTTCTTAATGAATTTTGGGGGAAGAATATCCGTAGGTCGCGCCCAGCCGCGGTCAGAAAGCAAATCCAAATCAATCAGCAGCGGATTAAGCGCAAAAGTTGAAAAAGACTGATAAGGACTGTCGCCATAGCCTGTCGGGCCCAAGGGCAAGACCTGCCACAAACTGATGTGGGCTTTTTCCAAAAAATCAACGAACGCAAAGGCACTCTTTCCCATAGTGCCGATGCCATAACTTGACGGCAAGGATGTGGGATGCAATAAGATGCCAGATAACCGTGGTAAACTCATAATGTATGTATTGTACAGCGTTACGATAAATTTGGCAATGAAAAAGAACAAGGGGAGCGAATAACAGTGAAGGTAAACGCTCCCATAAGATGATTATTTCATACCGAGGTGATAACGTTGATCGTATGTTTGATATGTTGCAGGGTTAGCAAATTCCAAGCCTTGCTCAGAAACTTTTTCAGCAGTGTATTCGTTAAGACCGAATATCAACTTTCCTCCACCAGCATCCCGTAGGTCGCGTAAATTGGACATATCAAAAATTGCATCACTTGCGCCAAAAACTTCCAAGGAAGGAGGCAATGCCTTGATTCGCTTGAACTTTGTATTGCGCTGCATTTGAGTTATGAAAAAAAAGACAAGGTTTCGATTTGCGGACAAGTCAATTTCATAGATAGGAGTAAATCTGGTAGCAGAAAAAGGTGCATACACCGCTTCAAGTGAAGGTAAGTCGCGCAAAAAATATAAACTATAAAATGAGCAAAAATTCATCACAAGAACCTTTACCCCTGAAGTCTTCTTTTCAAAATGCATATTCTTAGAAAACGATACGGAATCGAAGACAATTTTTCCCAGTTTATGAAACCCCTCAAGGCCAGAAATCTTGGAAATCTCGCCCTTTATGTCTGAAAGTAGAATTTCAGAACAATTTTCATCGTATTCGGAATAAATCGTTTTTCCGCTCACAACAAGCGTCAGCTTTGCATTTTTTGCAAATATGGCTACACCGCAGATCAAAAGAACCATACATAAACCAAATCTTTTCATATTTTCCTCCATAGTTATTGATTTTTAGATGCATTTGCATCTTCTTTGCCATTTTTTGTTGTTGAAGAATTATTACTGTATTGTTGTAATGTATTTATTTGAGATGTCGGTACATAAATTTTTCCATTTTCTTGTACCCAGCCCATAGATGAGCGCCCTCCCGCAAGCGTCTTATCATTAGCAGAGGTTGCAGAGATGGCGACATATGATTTTCCATCAGAGCGCACAACGACACCTCCGTCTATGCCAACCCAATGTGTATGACCTGATGAATAGAACACTTCTGCCAAAATCGCATACTGCGTAGAGGATTTATCCAGTTCATCAATTTTAACGGACAGGTCTCCTTGTTTACCTTTTGTCCAATAATCATGGTCGAGGTTGTAGTTTTTTGCAACTTCTACGAAATTAATTAAATCTGTTCCTGACTTAAAGTTAGACTTTAAATCATTTACATCCTTTGGTGTTAAATCCGCTCCAGTCAAGACATTTATAATCTCTGCAATACCAGACACAACACAACCTGCCGTAGCAATCGTATCATACCCCATACTATTCAGCAGATTCCCCAAATCTTCTGCTGTCCAAACTGATTTTCCATCAGAGGCATGTCCGGCAAGTTGAATGAATAAATCTGTATACACATCACCAAGCTTATCATTTCCCCACCGAGAATCATGCATGTCAATATCATTCGGGCGGACATTCTCCAAACCCAGCTTATCCACCCAGTTCACGGGGTCGCCGCCGCAGTAGGTGTACCAGTTGGGGCCATCGCGGGCGGGGTCGCTGGTGGTGAAACGGAAGGAGGCAGGGCTGTAGTCACGGTAGCCAAAATCATAGAGCGATGTGATATCAAGCGTTTTTTTGCCGGCAAAGCCATAGCCATGTGCGGCGGCACTTGTATCTGAAAGCGAAAGCGGTGCGCCGAAGACATCGTAGAAGAAAGAGGTCTGCGTGCCGTCATTTTTGCCTGCGGTCTTTAGGGTGCCGACTGCATCGGAAAAGAATACAAAGTCTTCGGCGGAATCTGAGCCGAGCACGGAAAGAGCGGCGGGGGTACGGCTGTTTCCATAGAGAAGGGTGTAGCCTGCATCCACGGGCAGAGGAGAATGACTGTCTGCAAGGGAAGCGGTGCCAATGCCCTCAGTACGGGAAGCAATTGTCCGGGTTCGGCCGTCTGCGGACTGTTCATCAATGTATGTATAGCGCATGCTGGGGCTGCTGTCTTCCCATCCTTCTGCCGCTGCACTTCTGACCGCATACAAATCGTTAAAGGAAAGACCATCGTAAACGGTGCTTGTTCTGCCAGTGCGAGATGAATCAGTTTGAATTCTGCGACCAAAGGCATCATAGCGGCAAGACGCGGAGAAAATTTCTGATGTCAACAAGTCCTGTACGCTTACACTTTTCATTCTATTATTTACAGTGTATGCATAGTCTTCACTTTTGTAAAGATTTCTTTTCTGCAAGAGATTTCCATTGGCATCATAGCGGGCTGAGCCTGCACTTCCCCAGGCAAGCAGTCGGTCTTCTCCATCATATTCATAGGAAATGGTGCCAAAGGGCGTTTCCCGGCGGGAAAGATTTCCGTTTGCATCGTAGAAAAACCGTTCCTCCAGCATGGACTCGTTAATCCGCGGCTGGTACAGACCTGTGCCTATTTTTGCACAGAGGGCTCTGAGGGCATCATATTCCTCTGATGAAAGAGAAAGGATGCTGGACGAGGCATCATTTTTTCCGCTACTGGCCTCTCCGCTTTCCTCGCAGAGTTTTTTCAGATAGGAGGCAAGGGCTTGTGAATAAGGATACTGGACGGCAGACAACCGTCCCTGATTGTCGTAGCGGTAACTGGTTACGGTCAAGTCAGCGTTCAGGGAAAGTCTGCGCTCACCATGAGAGCCGTACACGGCACCGTCAACTGAAATCAGATTGGATGCTGCACTGTATGCGGCGGTCAAAAGCAAGCGTCCTGCCTCATCGTAGACCGACTGCTGGCTTTCGCCAGTAGAATGTAGGCGCAAGATTTCTCTTCCCATATCATCGTATACAAACTTCATTCCCAGTCCGCTCATGCGGTCGGAAACTTCTGTCAATTCTCCCCGCTTTCCATAGCGATAGGTTACATCCTGCTTCTCACTTTGCAGGCGAACTCTCCTTCCGCAGTCATCGTAGGTGCAGCGCAGGCTTTGTCCAGTAAGGACATCCTGCTGAGTGAGCATATGACCCGCAGTATCGTAGGTAAAGCGAAGATGCGAGCTGTCATTTCGCGCAGAAAGGATGTTTCCCGCCGCATCGCGGATTTCCTCGGAATATGAACCGTCAGCATAACTTACGGTCACTTTGTTTTCTGCCCGGTCATAGCTACAGGCTGTCTTCTTTCCTTCATAATCCTGCAATGCAGAAAGAGAACCATCCAACCGATATGCAAAACTTTGAAAGAATCCCAGACGATTTGTTTCTTTGAGGATGCGTCCGAAGCCGTCAGTCTGGTATGCAGAAGCACCTCCCTTTGCGTCAATGCGGGTAAAAGACTTACCATCTTCACCATATTCTGTGGTCACGACTGCCTTATCGCCACGAAGAATTTTTGTAATCCGGTCTTTGTCATCATAGGAATACTTTTCAGTCACGGAAGAAGGATTTTCCTTTTTGCTGACAAGTCTGCCGCTCCTGTCATAAGTCGCTTCATATATCACGCCACTGGCATCAGAGATTGAAATGCAGTTGCCGTCAAAATCGTATTCCCGATTCGTGACGGTGCCGTTGCATGCTATGGTCTGCACAAGTCTATCCTTTCCGTCGTAGATGTAGCGAGTCCTTTTTTCATAGGCATCATAGGATTCCACACATCTGCCCCGCAGGTCGTAGATAAAATGCTCGGTGTTTCCCGCTCCGTCCTGTACGGACAGAATCTCGCCGAATGCATTCACGCGGTATATTTTCTTAAAACGTCCGCCCTTTACATGGTTTACCGTCCTGCAATCTGCACTGTAGGAGAGCGTCTCCTCTGCAATGAGCCTGCCATCTGGGCTAGAAACGGTATGAGAAGTCAGACGATTTGCGCCGTCATACTGCCATTCCTCAATTTTTCCGTCAGTGACAAGGCGACAAAGATTTCCCTGAGCATCATAATAATAGTAGGTTTTTGCCCCCAGGGGATTTGTCACCACCGCTTTTTTTCCGTCCGAATAGCATACGCTTTCTTCTTTTCCAAGGCTGCCCTGGACTTCCTGAGAACTTACAAAATAGCCGCTAACCTGGTCATACTCATAAGCGATTTCGCCGCCTAATGCTGTAAGAGACTGCAAAAGCCGTCCTCCTGGAGAATAGCGATTCTTTTTACCTACAAGGTCGCCTGCACGGACTTCCACAAGGCGTTCCCATGGGTCGTAGCGGCGCAGGAAAACCCTGCCGTCGCCATTGCTTTCCCTGCTTACCAAGCCCTCCGATGTATACTGAGACTGAAAAGTGACGGCATGGCTTTTTTGATAAAAATTGCCATTTCTTCCCACCATGCCGTAGCTTTGACTGGCGATTTGGCCTGCGCCGTTGTATTCATACTGACATGCCCAGCCACTTTCCTGAGTATTCCAGATGGTATTCTGCAAAAGCCGCCCCTCTCCTGAGTATAAGTTTGACTGGAGGGGAACTTCGGCACAGACTTTTCCATTGCCGTCAGTACCAGAAAGATAGGAGCGGACACACTTGTGGCACTTGTCGTATTCGTAGCGGTATATGCGTTCTTCACCAGTCATCATGTCTTTTTGGCGGCAATAAATCAGGTCTTTTCTATTTGAATAGCGCAGTTCAGTTTCAAAGCCATTGGATTGGCTGCAGAAGACAAGATGCGGCTCATAGCGATAGGTCTGTACCATGCCAGAGGGAAGCGTATGCCTTATCACTCTGCCGATTGCGTCATAGAGCCAGCCTTCGGTGGACAGGGCGGATGAGGATGACGGGGCAAAGATTTTTTTCTGAATCAAATTTCCCTGACTGTCATAGAGGAATTCCGCCCGATTTCCATAGCAATCCCTGGCTTCTGTGACGAGGTTCAGGGCGTTGTATGTATAGCTCCATACTTTTTCTCCACCCCGCCAGACCGCCGTGTTGTTTCCGCGGGAATCATAGTCAAATGAAGTCACCACGCCGTCACGGTCAGCATAGGAAATCAGATTGTTACCGCTGTAGGTCTGTCGGATAGAGGAAGCATCGCTACAGGCTACAGAAATCATGTGCCCGTCCGAGTCATAGCTGTATGTTTCCCGATTACCGTTTTTCTCACACCATGCAAGCCTCCCCTGTGTATCGTAGCCATATGATACAAGTCTGCCGTCTGCATAACTTTCCTTGACGGTGCGGTTCTGGCTGTCGTATTCATATGTACTCTGAACGCCATCGTGGTCAAGATAGCAAGTGCGGCGGTTTTCGATGTCATATGAAAAAGTTTCTTTTGCGCCGTTTTCATTCACCGTGTATGTCGTGCGCATTTTTCCGGCAGCATCTTTTTCATAGCCAATTTCGATAAAGGAACCGTCACTTTTTATCTGTCGGACAAGGCGATTTTCTGCATCATAGGCATAGGATTTTAGGTCTCCCTCCCCGTCCTGCACTGTCACCAGACGATTGCCGTCATAGCCATAGGAAACCGTCTGCATGCCGTCAAAAACAGATGCAACATGCCCGCCAGACCAGGTGAAGGTCAGGGTGCGCAGTCCGTTTACGCTGACTTTGGCAAGCTGATGCTGATTATCGTAATCAAAGACGATGATTCCGCCGTTGGGAAAGGTAATTGTCTGCAAAAGCCCATAGCCATTGTAGAGTCGTTCTTCGCCAGACTTGTAGCGAATCAAATAGCAGTCTGCGTCAGGCTCATAGGAAAGCGTAAACCTGTCGGCATACTTCTCGTTTTCATAGCCGGCGGATTTTTCCTCAAAGACAATGGGATTCCCCTGATCATCAACAAATATCAGGCGGTTCAGACCGAGATTCCGTGCCACCTGTCCACCATAGCCGTAGCCTGTGTAGACATTTTTTTGCGCACGGGCAGCAGAAGAATCTGCCAATGCCTGCATTTCATTTCGCTTTGCAATCCGCTCAGCCAAAATCTCCTCTACCTGCAAAGCAAATTCCTCGCATTCAGTATCTTCTTCCGCATATGACTGCACGATTTCCAGAGCACTTTGCGCGGACTGCACAAGCTGCTGCCACTTGTCCACTTCCGCGGAGACTGCTTCGTGGCAGCCTAAAATGATGCGGGAATTCAGTATTGAAGTCCAAAGCGAACCAAAGGCTCCGTCTGTGGAAGTTGCATCATCAAAATCCACACTCTCATAGCGTCTTGCCACACCAAATTCTGTCTTTCCCACCCGAATGCACATATCTTTGTCTTCAAGACGAAATATGCCGGTTGCCAGCATGACGGGGTCACCGATAAAATTGACCACCTGCCCGTCGGCATTGTAAACCGATACGGCACCAGTGCCTGCATTTTCCGTATAGGTGTAGTCATGGGAAGCACAATATGCGTCCAGCGCAGCCTTTGCCTCGTCCACGGCTTCCTGCAACTGGGCGAATTCTATGGGGTCTGCCTGTTTTTCTCCTTCCAGGACAGTCTGTACTTCTGCCTTTGCCTCCTCATAGTGGCTTACCAGATTTTCAAGGCTGTCGTTTCCATCGTCAGTTTTCTTTTCTTCATCACCGAAATCAAAATCACTGGCATAGGGAAGTTCCACATCTTCATCGCCATGATAATTATCCATATTGTCCAATTCATCGCCAGTCCAGAATTCGTCATCGTTATCATCACTGTCGTCAAAAACTTCACTCCAGTCAAAGCAGTCACTGTCATCACCGTCATCATCGCCAAAATCCCAACTGGAGTCTATGCTGTCATCATCATCACTGTCATCACTGCTATCCCCCCAAGAAAAGACCGGGAGCAGGCACAAGGTAAAAAGCAATAAAAAGAATGCACTCTTTTTTCGCAAGAAAACTTTCATGTAATACCTCCTGTAAAATCAGAACAAATCCATGCGGAATAATTTGTCCAGCAGACTTCCTGAACGTGAAGATGTCGGCACATAGCCCGTGCATTGCTGCACAAACTGACTCTGCCCCGCTTCCCTGCTTCCATTGATGTAGGCGGCGGGATGACTTACCTGGGGATTGTCTTCCGAGACGAAGACTGCATAAAAGACTGCCAGTGGGCAGGGGCTTCCAGAAGCAGATGCATTCCACGATTGAAAAAGGGCGGAACGCAGGGATGTCTGGAGGGCGACGGCTGGGGCAGAAAGCGCGGAACTGTAAGAACGCACCTTTTCTGCAAAATCGTAGGCATCCACAAAAAAGTCACAGGGATATGAATCCAAATGGTAGGATTCCACTTCATTCTGCATAAGTGAGCGCCAGTCTCTTTTTGCAGTGACATTTTCTATGCTTGCGGCACAGGCTGCGGAAAAAGTGTTGAATGCGCTCACCACTTTGGAAATGCCTGAGCAGTCCACCACGGAAAAAGACGCATGTCCGTAAGAAGCGTACTGCGCCTTGTACTGTTCCAGAGCACAGTCGCACAGGGCGGACACGGACTGATTTCCCCCTGCAAATGAGGAGAAAAGAGAAGCGTACTGCCAGCCGTTTGCGGGAACAAGGGCTGGAGTGCCCGCCAGATATAATGCGCAGTCACGGATTTCATAGGCGGTTTCCATGCAAATGCCAAAGCAGGTGTCAAAACCGATAAAATCCAGTTTTTCCCTGCCGTCCATTCTTGCAAGACCGTCCTGAATGCCCTCCCGCAAATCAGAAACAGTCATGTAGGTGTCAGCATACGAGTCTATCGCATAAGCACGGAAGCCTGTCCCTTCTGGCACAGAGTCGCTTTCTCCCCGCCAACCAGTGCCATGTCCCCACATGATAAGCCCATAATGCTCGGCAGGGTATTCACGGGAGGCAAAAGACAGACAGGCTGCAAGGGTGGACTTATCTGCCATGTCCAGTTCTGTCGTGCTATCCAAAGACAGGCCTAAATCCGGGCAGGCTATCCGCTCGGAGACAATAGTATTGGACTGTTCGGCATCGTAATCCACCCGAAACAATCTTGTGTCAGTCCAGTTGCCGTTAGTTGCGTCGTAGCCTGCACAGCGGTCAAAGAGGACAAGCAGATAGATGTTGCTTTCCGTCAAGTCCACTGACTCCAACTCGTTAAAATCAGCAATGGCAGACTTTTCCAGATTGTTGTCGGCCGCCATGTAAACAAGAAATGTCCAGTTTTTTACGACGGGCGCAGGATCTGGCTCAGGCTCGGGTTCTGGCTCTGGTTCGGGTTCTGGTTCAGGAGGAATTAACGTGGGGTCAACTTCGTCATCCTCCACCGCCTCCTCATCGTCTTCGGGTACACGGTCATCCCGCTCAGCAGGATTTTTTGGAGCAGGAACTTCCGTCTCTCCAGACTGACTTTCCGTCTCTGCCACGACCTTTTTTTCTGAATCTGCGGGTTCAAGCTGCAAGGTACAGGCAAGGGGCAGAAAAAGCAGTGCCAGCGCACAAATAATTTCCACCAGCAAGAGCAATTTTTTCATTCAATTTCCTCCCGCAGGGCATACATGCCAAAAGGGTCTTTCCAAGACGAGCCATCGGTATAGATGATTTCCCGCAGATAGAGATAATCCATCAGATAAGGCTCATCGGGAACTGATGAAATAAAAGAGTCCAAATTGACGATAAAAGTTTCTTCTTGCTGAGGAGGAATGGGAGTGTCACAGCGTGCCACGACACAATTCGTTCCCAAAAAGGGAACCGAGCCGTCACTGTCATACAGCATGAACGAGACCGTGTACTTTTCAATCGTTTTTTTGGAATCGTTGTAAACCGTCAGATAGGCTCCCGCATATTTGTGATAGGTGTATTTCTGACCGATTTCCACATGGGGATTATCTATCAGATAGGGGCAATCCAGATTTTCCAGCGTAGAACAGCCCTGCAGAAAAGCAAGAAAAAAAGGCATGACTGACAAAAGAAAGAGTCTGAGCCTCCAGACCTGTGACTTACATTTCATAATCCCTTTCCTCCATCAATTTTTCAGAGATTTTCCGCATCTTTCGCTCCGACGGAGACTGACAGTAATCAATTACCCGCTGATAGAACTGATATAGTTTTGACTCAGCATTGGATGATTTTTCTTTTTTCAGAATATCTTCGGCTTCATCGTAGAGACCTGAGCGCAAGAGAGATTCCACCCGCTGGTAGAGGGCGGCAATAGGTTCCACTTGCAGGCAGACAATGCTTCTCCTGTCTATGAACTGCACTTCCTTTTCCACGGAAGTCCATCCCGTGCCTTTTCCTTTCACTGTATAGGTGCCGGCACTCATTTCTGGAATCAAAAACATGCCGTTCGCTTTTGTCACCGTTGTCAGTCCCAGTCCAAAAGAAACCTGATAGTTTTCCACAGGCTCTCCATGAGGCCCACAGACCCGTCCTGTACAGGCTGCCTTTCCCGCAAACTTCGTCGATGCACATGAAAGCAGCATCACAAGGAGGGGCAGCAGTTCTAAAAGTCTTTTCATTTTTTTCATTTTTCTTTTCCTCCGTTTTTATCGCGCCTTTTCGCAGACAATACGACCATCCTGCTGACGGTAATAGACAAAAACATCGCCGTTCAGCCGCTTGATTTCTCCCACCTTATCTTTCCGTGCGGGCAAGGCATCAGCACTTACCACGCGGGGAAGAATTTTTTCTGGCAGATGCTTTGGCTCAAAGACTGACGCATAGGCCGCCACGAGTTGGAACGGCGACTGGCTTTCATAAAAGCGTGAGCCTGCTGAAAAACTAACCTTGATGTCATAGCCGTTTTCCCCGCTCTGCAGCCGTAATGCCCGCTCATGCCAGTGATTAACCTCCGCTTCCTCCGCACAGACTTTGAGGGCAGCAGCCAGATTTTGCTGGGAACAGAACAATTGCAGGCTTACATCCCTTTTGCCCGGCTCCTCCCGCAGAATGACCACCCCGTTTTGCAAAAGTTCTTTTCGTAAATGCGGCAAAAAGTGATTTTCGCCGCCAGAAAGCAGGGCGTTGGTATAAGCCACTGGCAATTTCAGTTCAAAGCGCGGCTCATTGTTTGCATAAGAAACAGCACAGACGCTTTGGGGCACAATATCTTCAGGGTGACAGCCGCTTATCAGAAAAGTACAGTTTCCGCCCTGCCATACAAGGGATGAAACCCTGCCGCCTTTTTTCCCCACGGCGGACAGCACTGACAGAAAGAGAGATTCAGGCGGAAGAAGCATGGTAGCAGCTACAGTATCGGTCGTCTCCACCTGTTCCGCCTTTGCAAGGCCATTTTTCTGAAAAAGAATATGTCTGCTCCCCAGGACGATGGAAAAAGTCAGGGCAACCAGTGCCATGGCAATGACTTTACGTACTTCCCTGTGGCGGGCAAACACGGCACGTTCAGGCTTACCTTCCAGAAACAGATGTCTGTTAGGAAAAGCCTTGCGATATTCCGCCAGCCGCAGCGTGTCCATCACCGCCACTTCCGCAAGCAGTTTTCCCTGCCTCAGCGTAAACTTTGTATCGGCACAACATTTTTCCGAAAACTGCGGATGCCTTTTCTCCAGTTCCCGATGCACAAAGACGACTCTCTTTCGCCGACGAATGACGGAAAGAGGAAGCCGCATCGTGTAAAAATCGTAGTCAACCCTACGAACCAATAACTTTTTCATATGACCTCCTATAAAGCCGTAGCGGCATGAAGTGCAAGCACCTGTCTTCTTTCTTTTCCGCTCATCCACTGGCAAGAAAAAACCTGTCTGCTGTCTGCCGTAAATCCCGCCTGAGAAACGGAAACCGATGCACGGGGATAGAGTCCATTGCAGAGGCGGCACCAGTCGTCAAACTGTGAGCGGCTGACAGGAGCTGCACACAGCCGGCGGAAACTTTCCACGATGAATCTGTCACGGGAAAGGTTTTGGGAAAGGTACTGGCTTTCTCTCAGCAAGCGTCCGGCAGGCTTTACCGCCGACAGAGAGATTCCCGCAAAAAATGCCAGCACAAAGAGGGCGCAGGTCACTTCAATCAGCCGCATACGTTTCCTCCCAAAAGCCGGAACGATGCAGTTCATCAGCCCACTTTTTGTTTTCATCTTCCAAGTCTGCGTAAAAATGCTGAGATGCTTTCAGCACGACAGCATGACGAACTTTTACCGCAGAAAGGGCAGATGCGCAGACAAAGGAAAGTCCTAAAATCACCCAGAGAGTTGCAAAAAGTGCAAATCCTGCGTTCACCCTGCCACAGTCCTTTTTGGACTTACTGCCAGGAAAGAATGTCTTTATCATGTCCGCTTCCTCCTTCTTTTTTGTCTGCCCCCAGGGAATAAATCACAAAGGGAAGCCCCTCTGGTGTTTCAGGCGGCATGGCAGGGCTTCCCGACACCACGTAGTGATAGTCCATGCCCCAGGGGTCTTTTGGAACCGCCTTGTCAGTGTAGGGACCGCTCCAGTTTTCGGGCACGGGCTCAATCGAAGGCTTTTTCCACAAGGCCTGTAAGCCCTGTTCCTCTGTGGGAAAAGAACCGCAATCCACGTAGTAGGACTGCAAGGCCAGCCTGAAACTTTCAATTTGAGTCTGTGTTCCCGCCACCCGCGACCGCTGCAACATGGTATGAGCGGCCACCGTCACCTGACTCGCCAGTACCGCAGTCACAGCAAGCACCGCAAGTGTCTCCACAAAGGTAAAGCCGGCGGCAAGGTCTTCTGAATGATTTTTCTTTCCATTTGTTTCCCTCTTTCCCCGCAACAGGCATCTGATTTTTTCTTTCATATTCCCATTCCTCCTCCAATCAGATAGGGCATCAGCGTATTTTTGAGCAGAATCAGCATGTAAACTGCGGCACAGCACAAAAGCACAGGCTGTTCGCAGGACAAAACGGAAGACCGTACGTTTTCTGCCTTTTTTGAAAGAGCCTTTGCTGTTCGCTCAAAGGCATTAGCCCCGCCAGCCTCCATAAAAGTCACATTAGAAGAAAGTAATTTTGCCGCAGACGAAAAGCCCGCCTCTTCCAGTTCTGCCGAAAATGCCTTTTCCACTGATTCTCCCCGCAGCAAGTCTTCCCGAATGGCAAGCACTGCATCGCAGAGCCGCTCATTTTTTTCCACCACGGGTATAGCACATTCAAGCGACTCCCTAAGCGATGTTCCTTTTCCCGTCAAAAAGGCCAGCACATGCATAAGTGCCACACAAGGATTGGGCTGTGTCACCAGTTTGAGCACCAGCACTGAAAAAAAAGCAGCGCAGAGCATAAAAAGTCCGCTCAAAAAGAAAGAGCCCGCGGCACCGTTTTTATAGGCAAGATTGTCGTTGGCAAAATACGCAGGATGCATGCAGACTGCCCACAGCGAAGCAAGAAAGCAGAGCACCGTCACCAGTGCCGGATATATCAGTGCAGACAGAAAAGTCCTGAAGGATTTTTGCCGCCCCCTCATCGTTTCTGCCAAAAAGGCGAAGGTCTCTCCCATGCAGTCCTTTGCTTCCGCCGCTCCCACAAAAGCTGTATACCAGCGGGGAAAAGACAGCGTCACACAGGAAGCCAGCACCGAAGACAAGGCCCGCCCCTCCTCAAGACCATCCCCGATTTCCTTGCACAATGCCTGCATTTTTCCCTGCTTCTTTCCAGCCAAAGCAATTTCCTGAACAGCCTGTCTTACAGGTCTTCCCCTTTCCATCAGTTCTGACAGCCCGCTGGTAAAGTCCAACTGCAAAGATTCTTTTCTCATACCACTGCCTCCTTAATAACGCCTTGCACATCATCTGGCGAAGCATCGCTGCACAGTGCCCAGGACATTGCCTCGCTGACAGGTAAAATCTGGGCATGCAGTTTTACAGCCTTGCCATCGTGTACCAAATCCTGCAGGACAATGCCCCTGAGCACCGTGGCAATTTCCTTTGTGTCTCTGCCCAATTGCTCCAAACGCAGCAGACTTTCGTAAAAGCCGCCGGTATGCATGGTGGCAAAGACCAGATGTCCCGTCACCGCTGCCTGTACTGCTGTCCTTGCTGTCTTTTCGTCACGGATTTCGCCGATAAAAATCACATCAGGATCCTGCCGAAAGATAAGCCTAAGGGCATCTGAAAAGTCCAGGCCAAAGCATCCATCCACAGCTATCTGGGTCACGCCGGGCAGTACATATTCCGGCGGATCTTCAATCGTGATGATTTTGCGCGAACCGTCCTTTGCGATTGCCGTAAGCAGGGCTGCCGCCGTAGTGGACTTACCGGAGCCTGTAGCCCCGCACAAAAGCACCAGCCCGTTTTTAAGAGCGGCAAAGTTTTCCAGAAGACCACATGCCTCCGCCGAAAATCCCAGTGAGGCAAAATCCAAAGGAATCCGTGTAGCATCCAGCAGACGAAGCACTACGCTTTCCGCCATCCCCTCATCGCCATCGCTTAGAGCCGGAATAATGGAGACACGCACAAAGACCTGACCGCCGTCAGAAATCTTTTTTCCTGCCGCAACCTGTCTGTTGACCACAAAGTGTCCGTCCTGACCTTTTTGCTGATGCAGCACATCCAGTTTTGCAAGCATTTTTATGCGCCGTACCAATTCCCGGCTCCGTTCAGGCACAAGGTCACAGACATGACGCAAAATCCCCTGCACTCTAAAACGCACCGATTTTTCTTCCATATGGATATCCGTTGCCCCGCACTTGCAGGCCTCCTCCAAAAGCGAATCCAAAAGCAGTACTGCCGCATGATAGCTTCCCTCTTTTTCTGTCTCAGGGGAAACCTTTACTCCCGTGTCATCTGATCTGCCTCCATACTGCATGGAAGCCACTTTTTCAAACTCCTCACGGGAAATCCCTACAAATTCACAGGAGCCTGTCCTTCCGCTTCCCCTAAAAAAATTCGCCACTGACTTTGCAAGCCTTTCCTTCAATTCCTCATTGGAATAGTCCAAAAGCCCGAAGACAATGGTGTCGCCATCGCTTTTCAATACCACCGTTTCGTTGTAGAGGGAAAAAGGGGTAGAAAGCACAAATTCCTTTTCGCTCATAGCACAAACTCCTTGTAGAGCCGCAGCATTTCCTGCTTTTCAAAGTCAGCCACTTCCTTGTCCGTCTTTTTAACTTCCCTTTCCGCACTGGGAACAAGGTAAATCACCAGTTCCGTTTTTTCTGAAGAAGTACTTTTTCCCTTAAAAAGCAGACCAAGCAGCGGGATTTTTGACAGAATGGGAACCCGAGACTGAGTTTCGCTTTCTTCGTTTTGAATAAGTCCGCTGAGCACAACAGGTTCTCCGCTCCTTGCCCGCACTTCGGTTGTAATCACCTTTTCGCTGGTAGGCGGCGGATTTCCCGTTGTAGAAGACGTGTCCGTTCCCTGCCGCGACATGGATGCGGTAATCTTGCTGGTAATCATGCCGTCTCCTGTTACCGTGCCTGTCACTTCCAGTTTGAGGCCAGAAGCGATTTCCTTGGTAACACCCGAATAAATGGGCTTTCCGGTTTTTGGGTCAAGATTGTTGTCGCGGTAACGGTAGGTATTCGTATTCTGAAAGGAAATAGTGCTCCCGCTTACGCCGTTCAAAGTGGTGTCGGCAAACACCTGTGCCTTGGAATCATTGATTGCCGCCTGTAGTTCCGCCGCAAAATGCAGTCCAAAGACTCCCACCACATCCAGGCTCAAATCCATAACGCTTCCCAGCACCGCAGATGCCGTATTCATGTCGCCCAGTTTGAGCCTGTTTGCCGAAAGGTGTGCCGACCAGTCCATGCCCTTGGATTTCTGATACTGCATAATCAGCAAATCATAGGAAATCCGCGCCACAGGCTTGTCAAGAACAGTCAGTTCTCCCAGCAGCCGCTGATACACGCTCTCTGGTCCCATAAAATAAAAACTGTCGCCATGTCCGCTATCACTTATCTGGCTTTTTTCCACAAAGGGTGGAAGATGTGCCATAAAATCCGCCGTCCGCAGATAGTGCAGCTGCACCAGATGCACAGGAAGTGCAGTGTCGGTATTTCTGGCAAAAGCAGCAAATTCCGCCTGCTCATTTTCATCGGCCCGATAGAGAATATCCCCCTGTTCGTTTACAACAATCACTTCCGTAGCAGGGAATCGCTTTGCAGAAAGGGCGGCAAATTCCTGAGGCTTACGATGCTGCAAGGAAAGCCACTTCCATTTTTTTTCCGCGCTAGCCATTTTTTCCCGGGCATTTTTGGATGCAAACACATAGTAGACCCCCTCATGCAGCACTGCTTCCGCCCCTCCCTGCAGGCAGAGCAAGGTCAGCGTACCAAAGAAATCTTTTCCGTCAAAGTCCGCGCGGACAATCTTTCCCTCGCCCCCCGACACAAGACAGAATTTTCTTTCGCCGCACTTGCAGAGTTTTTCAAGGGCAAAAGCAAGCATGGCGTTCTGCACGTCACAGGAAAAAGTGCCGTCTTCATGGGCAATAAATTCTGCCCGTCCTACAGCCTGATTTGCCCCAATGATCTGACCGCTTCCTGCGCGAACCATGCGGTAATAGCCAGATTTTTCTGCCACCGCCTCAAAGCCTGGGCACAGTCCTGCCAGCCGCTTCACCAGTTCGTCAGCCAGACAAAAGCCCGTATGCACGCTCAGTTTCACCTGGGGCAGATTTTCCGCCACAATACAGATGCCGCACTCTGCCCCCAGCCGCTCAAAAATCCGCTCAGGGCTCACGTCCAGCGCATCCACAGAAAACTCATCATTTCTCCGCTGAATGCGCATTTTGCTCACCGTCCAGCGGTCAGCATGCTTTGTCACATAGAGCCGGTTTTTTTTGAGAAAAGACTCAAAGGCCGTGTCAAACTCCTCTCCCGTACAGCGAAAATCCGCCGTGCCGAACACTGTATCGTCCGCCGTTACCGGAAATCCCTCGTACTGGGAGACTGCAAACAGAATGTCCCCGATATCCCGTGCCGTAAAGTCATAGGAAACCACTGTTTTTGAGACCTTTTTTTTTGAGACCCCTGCTTCAGCCGTCAGCAACATGCAGAAGGCCAGCCATATAAGCATCGCAAGGAAATCTTTTTGCTTCATACTTCACCTCACCCGTCAGCAACCTTTCTTTTGCGCCGACACCTATATATAGGCTTCAAAATACAAAATCGGTCATTTTTTAAAGTAAAAATCAGAATATTACAAAATGTTGGCAGTCAAATGCAAAATATCCCGCCACAAGAGGGGTAAAATGGTGCAATGGTTTATTTGTGGCAGCAAGACGACGGCGTATTTGTCCGCAAAGAACAGGAAGAAATCGACTCACAAAAACGTGTCTGGGTAGATGCGCGTAACGTCACGTCTGATGAAATGCACGACCTGGAAGAAACCTACAAGATTGACCATGAACAGATGCTGGATATTCTTGACCCTGACGAACTTGCCCGCATAGAAAAAGAAGATGACTACGTGCTTGCCATCCTTCGACTGCCCGTTTTTCAGCCCAAGGCACCCCTGCAGTATTTTACGGCTCCCGTGGGCATCATCATGGTTCCCGACAAAATCATCACGATTTGCTGGACAAACTGCGAAGTGCTCAAAGACATCTCTGCAAACAGAATCAAGGATTTGACGCTGAACGATTTTCCTGCCTTTATCATCAGAATGATGAGCCGTGCCGACACCATGTTCTTGCGCTACCTTAAAGAAATCAACCGCCGCACCAACAGCATCCAACAGGAGCTACAGGAAGCCGTTGCAAACAGCGAATTGATTCAGCTTTTGAACATGGAAAAATCCCTGACCACCTTTGCCACCTCCCTGCGGAGCAATCAGCAGCTGCTGGAAAAAATCCGCAAGACCCGCATCCTCGCACTGGACGAAGACGACCGGGAATGGCTGGACGACGTGGAAATCGACTCCCGTCAGGCTATGGAAATGGCAGACACCTACAGTACTATTACCGCCGGCACCATGGACACCTTTGCCTCCGTAATCAGCAACAACATGAACATGGTCATGAAGCGGCTCACCGTTTTTTCCATCGCCCTGGCAATTCCCACGATTATCACCAGCTTTATGGGCATGAACATACGCCTGCCCTGGGGAACGGAAAACACATGGGAGGGCGTCATTTCCATAACATTTTTATGCATTCTCGCTTTTGTCATTGCCTACGTGATGATGGAAACCTCCCCCTTCCGCAAGCGAAAAGACCGAAAGCCCTTCAAATGGAGAAAGAAAAAATGAAAAGAAGTCCCTACAGCCATACAAAAACACTGCTGCTATCCCTTGCCCTTTCTGCTTTTTTTGCAGCCTCTCTTTCCGCCCAGGACACTTTTAATCCCCTCAACACTGTACGTCTTGGTCCCAGCAATGGAGAAGCATATGATGTCTTTGTCATTGGCGACGGCAGCCAGTCTTACACGGCAAAACGATGGATAACCCCCTATCTGATGAATCGCTACGAAACCACCTATGCCCTCTGGTACATTGTCCGTACTGACGCAGAAAAAAAAGGCTATCACTTTGCCCACCCCGGACAGGAAGGCTCCATGGGAAAGCGTGGCGCAAAGCCAACCAGCCTTGGTCTGCACCAGCCGGTCACCATGATTTCCTGGTACGATGCAGTAGTATGGTGCAACGCCTACAGCGAATATTGCGGATTTACTCCCTGCTACACTTTTGAAGGCAAAGTGCTCAAAGACTCGGAAGATACGGCTAAACTTGATTTGGCAGAGTGCAACTGGAATGCAAGAGGATGGAGGCTTCCTACTGAAGCCGAATGGGAATATGCCGCCCGAAAGACAAAAAATGGCTGGCAAAGTGGCGGAAGCGTCAGCGGACAAGTTGATAAAAACGGTTTTAACGACCCTACCATTCCTGAGGAAGAAGTAAGCTGGACGGCAAGCAATGCCAGTGGAAGCCATCTGGTAGGCACCGCAGGCACACCCTTTGAAGACGATGCCCCACCCGCCGCAGGCAGCGGAAACCCCAACGCCATGGGACTCTTCGACATGAGCGGCAATGTGCTTGAATTCTGCTGGGATTGGTACGGCACTTACATCGATATTGAGCCAGGCTTACGGGCCATTGGCGCGACATACGGTCAGCATCGGGTAAGCCGTGGCGGAAGCTGGAGCGAATACACACCATTCCCCTACACTGGCGACCGCTACAAATACGACCCCAACGAATACTACAACTACATGGGTTTCCGCATCTGCCGTACCGCAAGATAGCACTCCATTGCAAGAAACAAAAAGGGCTTCCGCTGCGCGTTCTTGAAAAAGCGCGGTGCAAGTGGTATGGAATTTTATAAAATGGGCTTACGCCCGCCACTTGCAAGTGCTTTTTCAATCCCGCTCCACTCACGCCCTTTTTGTACACATGCAATTCAGTCAGTATGAGGCTATCAAAGTGATTGCTATTACAGGCTGCACAGTTCTGCCTTGGTCACATGCCACAGGCCGTCGGGATTTTTTTCAACCTCAAGCCATGCGTATTTTCCTTCCGCAAGAGAACCGGGATTTATCACCCTGCTTTGGCCAATCGTATCAATGGCTGCACTCTCATGAATGTGTCCGGTAATCACCGCAAGGGGGCAGGTCTTTTCAATAAAGGCACGGAGTTTTTCGCTTCCCACATGCATTCCGTTGGGAATCATGTCGCATTTAGTGTCCTTAGGCGGATTATGCATAATCACAATCAGATTGTTCCAGCGATTTTTTTCATCGCCTGCGTCTTTGGCATTTTCCACCAGGGCAAAGTCTCCCACCAGTTCTTCTTCACTGCGCTCGTAGGGTGTTGTACCCGTAAACTTTGAGCCGCCACCGCTTCCCGCAAAGGCAAGCCCCTCATGGTAAACCAGACTTCCTTCAACGCTGATGTCTCTTTCCTCAATTTTTTCAATAAAGTCAGGCTCATCACAATTTCCCAGCACGGAAAAAATCACCTCATGCTTGGCGCAGAGTTTTTCCAGCACAGGAAGTGCCGTCTCCTCATGCTCAAATTTGGCAAAGTCACCGCCAAAAAGCACCGCATCCGCCGCCTTAAACTGCCGGTCAAGCCTGTCCAATGCGTCTACGTCGCCATGAATATCAGAAAGTACTAAAAATTTCATTTACATATCCTCTATTACGTGTTTAAGTTCAGTCATTTGCTCGTGACTGCCGATTGTTATGCGAAGAAATTCTTCAATTCCAGCCGTGGAAAAATGACGTACAAGAATGCCCGCCCTCTTTATCTTGCGATAGGCTTCCTCAGCAGACAGCCCCTCTTTTTTTGCAAAGACAAAATTGGTGCTACTGGGAATCACAAACCAGCCTTGCTTGCGCAAAAATTCGCTGAAAGAGTCTCGCTCTTCCGCCACTTTTTTGGCACAGACTGCGTAATAGCCCGCATCCTTACAGGCGGCAATTCCCCCCTGCTGGCTCAAAAAGTCAATGGGAAAGTGGTTCAGGGAATTCTTTACCGTCGTAATGTGGTTCACCAGCTCAGGACAGGCCACCACATAGCCCAAGCGCATTCCCGCCCCACAGAGACTCTTGCTAAAGGTGCGCACAATCACCAGATTGCAGAATTCTGCCAGCAGCGGTATGCAGCTCTCCCCGCCAAAATCCACATAGGCTTCGTCCACCACAAAAACGCGGTCTTTGGGGGCTGCCTGAATCATCTTGCGAACTTCCTCACGGGTCAGGGCTAGACCTGTAGGTGCATTGGGATTGGCAAAAATAATGCTGCTGTCCTTTGCCTGTGCCTCAGAAAGCATTTTTTCCTTGTCAAGAGTCCAGTCCGCTTGCAGGGGAATAGGCGCAAGGGGAATATTGTAGAAGCCCGCATAGACTGGATAAAAACTGTAGGTAAAATTCGGCAGAACCAGCGGGCGGTCTGAATCAAAAAATGCATAAAAAACAAAACTCAAGACTTCATCGCTTCCGTTTCCGCAATAAATCATGTCGGGAGTTACGGCAAAGGGAATCTTGTCACTGGCGGACGGGCTACATTCCGCACCGCTTCCGCTTTTCTTTCCGCCCTTTGTCTCGGTACGGCACAAAACGCCGCCAGTTTTGTTCAGCAGGTCTGCAATCGCCGCCTTCAATTCATTGGAATCAGGGTCGGGATACAGGGCCATTTTTGCCGCATATTTTTTTGCCGCTCGCGCAAGCGTCTTGCTTACCAATGGCGAAGGCGGATAGGGATTTTCATTGGCATTCAGTTTTATATAGTTCCTGTCCTTGGGCTGCTCCCCCGGAACATAGGGATGTAGATTTTTCATTCGACTTGCTATCATGTTATTCTCCATTTTTATTGCTCGCTTTCGCTTTTTTCTATGATTCTGGTAAGTACCAGCGGTTTTTCTTCTGTCACGTAGTAGCCATCGGGACGCACAATCACATGATGAAAAATCACTGTATTCCTGTCGTCCAGCATCTTTTTAACGGTACGGCGGCCAACCTGCTCTTCCTTTTCAACTTTCTGAAACTCAAAGGTATAATTATCGCGAAAGTAAGGATGTGCCGTATCAGAACGGAACTGCAGGACATCATCACCAGAAATTGAAAGCCGCATAAAACGTCCCCTGTCACTTTCCCCCGCTCCCTTAACCGTATAGCCTTCATCAGCAAAACTTATTTCCCTCCCGTCACTCGTCTGCCATTGGCCGGCCGTCAAGGCAGAAAAGACTCCCCCATCCTCGGACGCAGAGACCTTGGTGTTCTGAACCGACATTTTTTTGTAGGAGCCATCCCACTGGTTGCTTTCGCTGATAAGCATGCGCACATCATCCTGCAGGCGGATACGGATTTCATCAATGCCAGTGAGGGAAATGTCCACTCGACGCTGTAAGTTTTCAATGGAAGTGTTCACGGCGGTAAAATACATGCCGCCCCGCCTCATGTTGCTGTTAAGCCAGGAATAGACTTCCTCACTGTCACCGTTTTCAAAAATGATTTCATGGGCAGAGGAGTCAAAGAAGATGTAGCGGATAGACCTCGATGTATTTTCCGTCTTGTACCACAGGCCGTCCAAAAAGCGGGAAAAAGTCTCTACCGTGCCGTCCTGAATGCGGGCCAGTTCTTTTGCCGCAATACTGCTTCCCGCCACTCTGGTCTGGCTTACCTGCACATATTTTTTTTCTTTTTCATCCCAATTGTATTCTGTCTGCAGCTGGTCGGTGCGGGAACTTCCTGTCTGAATCTCAGAGCTGTAAACCCACACAGGAAAACTCATGCCCCGTGCCTGAGAAAGGGCATAGGATTCATCACGGTCAAGTTGCTGAATGAATACGGTACCGTCAGTGTCAAAATCGCCGATACAGTCAATCTGAAAATGCTTATGCTTGTCGCGGGAACCAAGATACATGCGCAGGACAGAGTGTCCATTGGGAGAAATTCCCTGATACACAAGGGCATTGTGATGATTGCCAATCACATCCAGCGAGGTACAGGCAAAGGTGCGAACCTGCGTCACCACCGTTGCAAGGGAAGCCACCCTTTCATATTTTGCGCTTTCGGCATCATAGAGTCCCACCACCAGCATGATAAACTGGCTTGAAGATGTCTTAATCACATTAATCTGGTCATCATAGCCATCGCCGTCAATATCCATGGTAACGGTAGAAAGCAGGGTCTCGTCCTGAGCAAGGGTAATGAAGGAAGTATCGGCATAGTCATCGGCATAGTCAGAAGCATTTTTTGCTGAGGAAAGGTCTCCTCCATCCACCATGGGCGTTACAAGGCGTGAACGCTGCACTACTGTATTCTGCTCAAAAAAACGGCGTACCAAAAGAAAACAAACAAGCAGTGCGGCAACGGCAATAAAAATAGCGGGAATAATACGCTTCATACGCACAGTATACCGCGGAAAAGGGAAATAATCTATGCCCTTTTTGCCATGCATGCACGCCTTTGCGGCACAGCCGATTGCTACTTGTTACACTTTCCGCTTCGTGATAAAATGGAGTTATGGCAACAAGTGCAAATATTCTTGTGCTGCTTAAATTCTTTGCCAGCAAGCAAGGAAATGCAGTTATTGACTATACGTCATTCACCTCATACCTCAAAAAGTATGCGGAACACCATGTTTCTGAACAGCCCGCCCTGATTGAATACGTTTCAGACCCCGTGCCACCACTGCAGCATGAACTTGACAAGTTGCAGGAACTCAAGCAAGTCTTTATCGTCAATACAACACCAACCAAACAGGCCATCATTGTCATACCTTTTTTCAGCGAAATATTTACTGAGCGTTACAAAGACTTGCTTGCAAACCCTGGACAACCCTACCCTTCAGAACTTGATTTGCCAAAAAACATTCCTACAGATATTCTTGTCCGCCAGAACGCAAATGATATACTCGTAAAATTGCTGGCTAAACCCGACAGCAATGACAAGGTTCTCTACGGTCTTTCCATGGCAAATGACATGCCCACCGTCATCCTGCCATCCTCTGTTCCCGCAGAAACCCTTGTTGCCGCAAGCCTTGCAAAAATCCGCCTCCTGCTGTCTAAGGGAGACCACCATGACTACTTCCTCAAAAAGATGACCATTTCAAATCCGGGGCGTGAAGTTTCTGCAAAGAATTTCTTCAACACCTTTGCGGACAAGGCTGAGGCAGGCATGGAAATGCTCAAAAACGCAGGAGATACTTTTTACCTGTGGACACAACTCTGCTACTTCATCCGTCAGGACTACGAAAAAATCAAGGAATACACCATTGAAGACGTCTCCCGCCTGCAGGCAGTGCATATCATTGAAATTGCCGCAAACTATTACAAGGACAGGGCCCAGGCCAATCAGCAGAAGCAGGCAGCCCTGCAGCAATTGGAAGACCAGTTAAAGCGACCACCCTATTATTACACCCTTGACGGCATCACCAAATTTAAAGACCAAAAGGGAGATTTGCTGCTGGGGCAGTACAGCGATGAGGAACTGAAAAACTACCTGCACTCAAAATCCACGGAAAGCACGGGAACCTCCTTGCCGGAACTTCTTATCTTCAAGGCAACGGGAAGTGACCAGCGTTATTTTATCTTCAAGGATAAAGTGATGAACCTTGTCATACGCCTTGCCTCCGATGCAAGAACTGTCATTCGGGAGACCATCACCAAGCACTGGAATCAAGTACTGCTGCAATATGACACCCTGCCCGAAATGAAGGATCAGACCGCCTTTGAAAACCGTCTGGAAAAAGAAGTCAAGATACAGGAGCCTATACTCTATGCCCTGCTCAATGCAAGTTTTCTCCCCGTTGTGGACAATGAAACTGCGGAGACAACTGAGGGGCATGTACCCTTCTTCTACAACGGAAGCCTGATTCCCTACAGCGACATCCTTTTTATGAACCGCAATGAACTCTACACAGATGCCCGCATAATCCTGCCCTTCTGGTACACATTTCCCGTCATCTCCTGGATTGCAAAACTCCTCTTCCGCCCGACAAAAGACAAACGCAACATACAGCAAAAAAATTCTGCGGAACTCTACCGCGAAGAAGAGGCAGAAAAAAGGCGGGAAGAAAGCCTGGAAGCAGAGGTCTCCAAGAATCCCACCGTCAACAAGAAAGTCGCACTCAGAGAATCCGCCCGCCTTGCAGAACAGGAACTGGTGCCTCAGTCCTCTACCCTCGACCGTGAACTGGAATCCTACCGCCGCCAGTGGAATCATCTTTTGGGAAAAAATGAAAATCAAAACCTTACTGAGGATGTCAACGCCCTCATCCGTGACTACCTCCGCAAATGCATGCGAACCTTCAAGACCACTACCCTCACGGTGGACAGAATCAGAAGCATTGCGGACACGCTGGTAAAGGCTCCCGGCATGCAGAGAATCAAGGATTCAGATGCATTGAATATGTACATTCAGCTTTACCTCATCAAACTGATTAAGAACGTTCCGATGTAAGTTCCGTCATATTTTGCAAAAAATTGGCTTTTTTTGCATTTTTTAAAAAAATTTTTGTATATTTTTGCTTTTTGATGCCTATATATAAGTGTAAGTCAAAAATTGGCTTACACTTATTTTTTGTTCTGGCCGGAACGAGATGGAGAAAAGCATATGAATGGAATGAATCAAGTGATTTTGGAAGGCAACATCGTGCGTGTTCCCGTGGCAAAGGAAACGCCGCGAGGCACCCGCCTCTGTACCCTGCCGATTGCAGTAAACCGCATCTACAAGGACAAAACAGGCAATGATGTTGATGAAGTAAGCTACTACGATATAGAGGCATGGGGAGAAAAACTCTCCAGCATTATCGAAAAATGTGGCTTTAAGGGTCGCGGCGTGCGCATTGTGGGAAGGCTCAAGCAGAACCGCTGGAAGACAACGGATGGCAAGACAATGTCAAAAATTGTTGTCATTGCGGAGCATGTGGATTTTAAGCCCCAGTTCCGCAAAAAAAATGACGGGGAAGCGGAAAACCAACCTACAGAAGCAATTCCCCTGGACGAAGGCTTAGAATGTGCTGAAGATTACGAAAACCTTGCGGAAGCCGCAGCGGGAATCCGTGCAGAACAGGAGGCTGGAGAGACAGTGTTTTGAAGTTGGCGGCGCCGCTAACTTCAACGATTGTGGCTTTGCCACAATCGTGTAAAAAAACTAGCGAGTTTTGCGGGGATTCCGAGACTTTCTCTGGGGGGCGCGGTTTTTGCCGCCAGCACGACCGTGCTGCTGGGCTTTGCGGGCTTCGGCGGCACGCTCGTTGGAAGCCTTGTATTCTTCCATGCGCTCAGGATTGTAAAAGCCGTCCCTCCAGTTAAAGCGCGATGTTTCAGGAACGGGGAGTTTTTTGAGCATGGCATTCTTAACCATTTTAAGTTCGCCCTTGCTGACCTTTGTTTTTGAAAAGTCAATCAAAATGCGGTGGAAGCCCTCATGGTCAAGCGCCTCTGTTTTATCCACAATAGAAAAGGGAGCCTCCGGCATGACAAAGGAGCCGTCTGGCGTAGCATTCACCTTAAACTCCATGCCCTCTTTATCGGTAAAATAGGTAAAATCATAGGAGGATGGCAGCTTAAAGCGCATACGGAAAAGAGTCGGATAGGCATAGGCGGTAACCATTACCCGGTCGCGCACATTTTTCTCAAAAGTCTCCTGCAGGTTCGCATAGGAATTTTCAATCGGCGTAATAAAGGCACCGATATTCTGATTTTCCAGCCAGCTTACCGCCCAGCGGTTAAAGGTGTAGAGATAGGGACCAGCAATAATGTTTGCTCCTTTTTCCCGCAGCATGGCAATATGGGCTACGTTGTTTGCCACAAAGGTGGTAAAGCCGTCCGCAATAAAGGAGTCAAGATGTGCAGACAATTCATCTTCAATTGCGGCCGGACAGTAGGGGTCAAGGGAAATAATAACCTGCTTTTTTGAGAAAGGCAGCGTCGTCTTGTGGGCAAGCAAATCTGCTTTTGTCTCAAAATTTAATTCCAGAATCACGCGGACAGGATGCTGTGACTGCACGGCAAACATGTCGCCAATCGTAGAAACCTGCATGTAGAGTCCTTCGGGAAAATACGAAAGTTCATTCTTTGCTATAGGGGTCAAATCCAGCACAGGAAGTTTTTCAGCCCCAGGCTGCTGACGGAAGCGACCGATGTCATTGGGAAGCACACGGTTGTAGCGTTTGGACATGGATTTTGTCTGCAAGAGGTAGACTGCATCCCCCCGGGCAAAGCCTGTAGGAATGTCAATCCAGCGGTTGCCTTTTTCATCAGTCTGAACAGTACGAACCTTGTGGCTTACGCGGCCAGTATCATCTTTTTTATGCAGGCGAATAGAGTCACCAGGGTCGGGGTCATAGGAGCCACCTTTCAGGCATGCCATCTGCACCTGCCAGCTGGAGGGGTCTGCATCAGGCGCGGCAGTTTCCTGTGCCCGGCGGCGGGTCTCGTCATCTGCACTCTGGAGTTTGTCAATAAGTCCAAGGTAAATGCCTGTGCCGCCAGCCTGTTTTGGATTCAAGATAGCGTCTCCCGCCTTTTCCACGCCCGCTTCATTGGTCTTAAAATTATACCAATAAGTTGTCTTGGAGCGGGCAAAGTCGGTGGCAAGCATACGCTTTGCGGCTGCGACCGAACCTTTTTTGTCTTCCTGCCAGTGATCCATAAGATAGCGGTAGGCCGCAACAACAGAACCAACATATTCGGCACTCTTCATGCGGCCTTCAATTTTAAATGACTCCACGCCAATCTGCATCAGGTCAGGAATATGGTCAATCAACTGCAAGTCCGATGGAGAAAAATAGTAGCCCTGCTCACTTCCCTCGCCCATTTCGGCGGTGTAAAAGCGACGGCAGGTCTGAGTACACATGCCACGGTTTGCACTCTTTCCCCCCAGAAAGCTGGAAAAAAGACAGAGACCGCTTTCGCTTACACACAGGGCACCGTGCACAAAGATTTCCAGTTCTGTTTTTGTCTGTGATTTGATTTTTCTGATTTCTTCAAGCCCCAGTTCACGGGCAAGAACCACGCGCTGCAAGCCTTCTTTTGCCAGAAGATTAACACCTGCGGCACTTTCCACATTCATCTGCGTGGAGCCATGCAGTTCAAGATTGGGAAAAAATTCCTGGCACATGCGTACCACGCCAAAATCCTGCACGATAAGTCCATCTGGCCCAATTTTATTCAGGTAGGAAAGAAAACGGTAGAGACGTTCTGTTTCTCGTTCTTCGCATACCGTGTTCACCGTCACATAGATTTTCTTGCCCTGACGGTGCAATGCATTCACCGCACCCTCAAACTGATTCCATGCAAAGTTTGATGAGCGCAAGCGTGCGTTAAAACTTTTGAGACCGAGATATACTGCGTCTGCGCCTTCGCCAATTGCGGCATCCAAGGCTTCCGGATTTCCGGCGGGTGCTAATAATTCTGCCATTCCCCCACTATAGCACAGAACGGCAGATGTGACTAGCACGGCAGCGGCCGAGACCCGCACACAGACTGTCTATGCGGTCAGTTTGGGCTTATGCTTCATTGCATCTTCGAGCAGTTCGATGACCCGCTCTGTCTCACCCTTCTTAAGCATATCAACAACCAGCGAAATCAATAAATCAAATTCTTTACTTGTCATATACTCCATACCTTCATGTTACTACATGCCGATTTCTTTGTGAAGTCATTAAAGAAGTCATATGCAATTTTTCTTCATTTTTCATAGGCTTCTCCGCTGTTGGGAAGGCCTGGTGTGGCGCAGGATGTGTTTACCACAAGCCAGTCTGATGCACTTGTGGGGATAATTGCCCCCCGCTCATAGGATTTTGCCGCCAGTTCCGCGATATTCTGCCGGCAAAGCGTTCTCGTTGTGGTAGCTCCCTCATTGCTTGCGGCATCCGCAAGAGCAGAACTTTTCCAGATTCCTTTTGAAACTGCCTTTGCCGCAAGCTCCTTGGAAAGAGGCTTCTGCCAGTCGCTTTTTGTGCCGTCACTGTAAAGCACTGCGTCCAGCACAGAGTTTCCCCCGTCCGCACTGAGCACAAGCACATCGGTTTTCTGCAGGCGGGCAGAATCATCTTCGTTTTCCGCCCACAAATCCCGCGCCGTGTCGCAGTTATTGTTGTTCACGGCAGCAGGTGCAAGAGTCAGGTCTTTTCCAGTCTCATCCAGACAAGATTCGGGCGTGTCCGTGTCGTGGCGAAAATGAATCGTAATGTATTCTCCTGTCTTCACCTCCATTTTTGGAAAGGAATACTTTTTCTCCTTTCCGTCGTAGCCGCCAATCACTTGCAGTCCTGCCGTATTGCCGCCTTCAAGCACATAGAGTTCCACAAATTCCGGCGTTTTTCCCGTTCCCTCGCTGCGGATTTCGCTAAAGACCATGACAGGAAGGCTGTCATTATAGCCGATAAAGGGCAGACTGAATGTCAGCGTATTGCCGTTCAAATCTTCCACAATGCCCGTCAAATGATAGCGCACACCGATTTCCGTGGGGTCTGCAAGAGTCAGTTCAGCCACCGTTTTCTTCTCGTTATAGGAAACAGTCACCTGACTTACCGAAGCATTTTCTTCATCTGCTTTCGTAAAGACCACATTTTTGAGCGTCATGGGTTCCGAGCAGGCAATTTCCAGAGTACTGCGCTGCTTAAAGTCAAAGGACAGAATCTGGGGCACAACCTTGTCCACCGTCACGATTTCAACTCCTTCCTCCGTGAGTTTACAGGAGACAGGAGCCGCCATAAAAAGAACACTGATACAGATTCCTGCACAAGCCACCATGTAGCGAAGCACAGGTAAAATAAATTGATAGAAATCCCGTTTTTTCATCTTAAAACCTCCACCTTATATATAGGCTTTAAAATGCAAAAAACTACAAAAAATTTTTTAAGAAATGCAAAAAAAAAATGATTTTTTTTTCAGAAAAGACGCAAAAACAAAAAATCCCGCAGCTCAGTGCGGGATTTTCGTTACAGGCGGATTGTCTCAACCATGTAACGGATTGACGTGCCGTTTTTATCCTTCACCTGTTTTTCTATGACAAAGACAAGGTTTCTGCCTGTCTTATCAGAAAAAATCCGGTCAACCTTGTAGGAAGAAACGCCCTTTCGCTTTACTGAGGGATTTCCAACAATATTCCGGCTCAAGAGTTCTCCGTTTTCATTTTTCTTTTCCAGTGTGATTGAAAATGAAGAACGGATGTTCAAATCGCTTCCCTCCACGCGGGGATTCACTTTTATGTGATAGAAGACGCTCTGTTCAGTGGAAGACCCTTCAAAATCCTTAAAGACGATTTCCGTTCCGTCGTTTACCCGCTCATCGCGAATGTAGAGGAGATTTTCAGGAAGAGCCGGCTTGCACTCATACTTTCTGACTGCCCAGCCTGCCTTTGCAAGCAATTCGTCATAGACAGTCTTGCCGCTTTTTGATGCAGTGGCACTTGAAGGCTCAGTCTTGAAGACTCCGCCTGAAACGAAGTCATTTTTTGCTATATCTACCGTATAGATTTCCGCATATCCCTGAAAGTCATTGTCGGTGCGACCATATTCACCAAAAATATATGTCTTTCCGTCAGAAGATATCCCCACATCGACAAAGGCAGCTGCATCTCCAGCAAAAGCGCACAGCGAAGCCGCAAGAACTATAATTCCGCATAATACCTTTTTCATAATGCCTCCACTGTATTATTTTCGGCTCATTTTGCTTAACTCTTTACATATTTTGCAGTTAAGATTATGATTTTACCATGACCTTAAAAACAAGGAACAGCCTCACCAGATATATCTTTATTGTCTCACTGGCAATTATCGCGGCACACATTGCCACCGTCATCACGGCAATTGTCACAAAATCCGTGGTGCCGCCAACAGGTCTCAGACCCCTCGTCATTGCAGACTCCTTTGTCCTGACCCGCTATGATTTTACGGCAGTCCTTGCCTCCATTACCATGCTCACGCTTTACGTACCGCTGGCTCTCTTTCTCGTGCTGAGGCTCTTTGAAAACACCCAGTCTGTCGAAGTGATTTTTTTCTGCGGTGCGCTTGTCGGCTGCCTGTGCGAGAGTACACGTTTCATCATTCCCCTCTTTGGCATCTGGCAGTCCTATTCAACACTGCTGTTTTTTCTCAGCAGAATCGTCTTTGCCGGAAGAATGATGGTGCCCCTCTTTTTCTTTGCCGCAGCAACCCTCTGCGATGGAGAACAGAGGCAGAACGTGGAACGCAACTTCAGCATTGTTCTTGCCCTGGCCACCGTTATTGCCTCGGCCATTCCCATGAACACGGCACAAACCACCACCGCCTGCATGGTTACCGAAGGCTTTGAGCCCATGCCCACCATCATACGAATCCTGCTCTTCATCATCACTGGAGCCGTTTTTTACATCAATGGCAAAAAACATGACAGTCCCGAACTAAACAAGATTTCCTTCTTCTACATCTTTGTCGCAACAGGCTACCTCTGCCTGACAATTGCGGACAATTTTCTTTTTATGGGGCTGGGAACGATATTTCTCTACGCAGGAAGCGCTCAATTTTTGCGAAACCTGCACCGCCTATACATGTGGAAGTAGATATTGGGCAATGCCACCCAACAATAGGGGAATCAGCACATTGTCAAAATCTTTAAGGGGCAGTACTTCTACCGCCATGCCGCAGAGTGCAATAATCAGCGACAAAAGGCAGTTTTGACTTACAAGAAAGGTCGAAGAAAAAATTGCGCCAAAACAGGCCAGACTTCCCGCGGCAGTTTTTCCAAAGGTAAAGGGAATTTTGATTCTGCCAAAAGCCTTTCCCACCAGACTTGCAAGCCCATCACCAAATGCCAGGGCAAGAATACCGATTGCAGCAGCCTTTTCATTCCACAGCAAGGCCGCACCGATAATGCCAGCAACCAAAGTAACTGGTCCCAGTACAAATTTATGTTCATCACGTCTGCGGGCAGCGGCGGCAGTAATGTCAGAAATCAGCGGCACTTCCCTGCCATTCATGCGCATTTTTTCGGCAATCACATAGACAAGGCCCGTCGCCGAAAGCGCAAGAATCGTAAAGCCATAAAAAAAGTGCAGCATGAGGGGCACAAAAGCCGTACCCATATGAATAGTCTTGCGAAACAATTCCTTCTGCAAATCATAGAGGTGACGCTTTACATCAATGCCTGCCTGAGCGCAAAAAACCTTTATCATTCCAGTGCCGTCTCTCCGTCCAAAGTCTTGGGAATATCGGTGTAAATTGCCGGCTCAAAGTCCGAATAGGGGTGGGTAATATACTTTGAGTTCTGGGCGGCAAGATTTGAGCCTTCCAGACGCTTCATCGTTTCCGGGTTACGGGTATAGGCATCCCAGGCGCGGATTGAATCAGAAAGACGAACCAAGGCTTCTGCATTCTTTGCACTGTCACCCGTCTGTCTGGCCAAACGATAGAGGGTAACACCCAGATTGTTGTTCGCCTTTACAAACATATCCAAAAGCACGTTGTCATCATCATCCACATGAGGATTAAAAATCACCCGGCGCGCCCTGTCGCTGTTGAGGCGGGTAATCAAATCTGAATAGTAGCCCTGAGCGGCAAAATTGTCACCCCGCAGGGAAAGCGTATTTCCCAAAGAAAGCAGCAGGCTTGCGTCCGCCCCTTTTGTCTCAGCTGTCTTGATGAATGAGCCAAGTGCTTTTTCATAATTCTTTTTATTGTAATGAATTGCACCGATGCGATAATTGAGCGAAGGCGTATCGTTTTCCATGTCCAGAGCCGTCTGATAATTTGAGAGAGCCGCGTCCATGTCGCCGGTAATGAAATAATCCAGATCACCCATGTCTGCATAGAGTTTTCCGGTATTCTCGTCGCCTGCAAGTCCCGTCTTTTCGTGTTCTTCGGTGTAGACGTTAATGCCTTTTGTGTAGGACTCCTGCGCCTTGATGTATTCGCGGTCTCGGGCAAAAAGTTCGCCAAGAATGCGGTTTCCGTTTATCTCGCGGTAGGTATTCTTGCGGGTACGGACAGGAGCCTTTTCAAACAAATCCAAGGCGATCTGCATTTCACGGCGGGCAGAATTGTCATTGTTATTCTGCAGGAAGTAGCGGGAAAGATTGTAGCGGGCCACAGGATTTACCGGGTCAAGTTTAACCGCAGTCTCCAGCATGTCCAGCACGTCTTCAATAGATGAGCGCAGGGATTCTTCCGTCTTGCTGAGTTTTCCATAAAGTTTATCCAAGAGGTAGCCACTTAATTCCGTCCAGTCTTCCGCCCCCAGAGACTTTTTATTGCTGTAAAAGCGGTTTTTAAGGCTCAGCACGTTGGGCAGATTATCCGTGCGGATAAAATAGCGCATCATGCGGGACATGTACAAATCCGTACCGCCATAAAGCTGAATCAGGTTTGAATATTCCTGGCGGGCCAGTTCATATTTTTTCGGGTCAACTTCCGCCCATTCAAGGAAGATGTCACCCAAAAGCAAAATTCCTGCGCTGTCGTTTATATAGTGGTCGAGCACGGAACGACGGACAATTTCTTCCGCACGGGCATAATTTGCCCGCTCATACAGTTCCATCTGGGCATATTCCAGACCTGCCTGCTTGTCATAATTAAAGATTCCTAGAATATTGCGGTACATCTGGGCAGCGCGCTCAAACTGCTTGTGCTCGCGGTAGCCTTTTGCATAGCGGAAGAACCATTTCTTTACCGGGCGATAGGTCACTGCCTGCTGAAAGAGTTCTTCTGACTGAGGATACTCGTTGTTTTCCAGCATGGTGTAGCCCTGGCGGTAGAGTTTGCTTGCCATGACCGGCTGATAGACAAAGCGTTTTCCTGCCTGAAAGAGAAAAAATCCCACAATCGTAAGCAAGACACCCGCCACCGCCATAGGAAGAATGCGGTTTTTGAGCTGATACTGAAAGGACTGCTTGTACGCCTCGTATTCAGCGACAGAGCGGCGTTCAAAATCTCGGGGAACATCAATAGAAATATCCAGCAGTTTTTCCAGGTGACCTGCCAACTGGCGTGCGGAAACCTTTTTGAGGACTTTTTCAACAACTTCAAAGATTACGTCGTCCTTAAATTCATCTTTTACGATAAAGTCTTCTACCGCAATACGCAGATTCAGTGGATAGGAGGCAAGATTTTTCTTGAATTTCTCATATTCTTCCTCGGTCAGCGTGTTCGGCGGACGATCCGCTTTTGCCTTGGAAAAGTCAGGAGAATCAATACGGAAACCGCCTTTTTTTTCATCAGGAGCGGTATCGGTATCAGAAAAGCCCGGAATCTCAAAATCATCAGTCAGTTCAAAATCATCGCCTGAACTTTCGCCTGTAAGGGGAAAATCACTGTCAAAGGGGAGTGCAGGTCCTGCATTCCCGCCGTCGCCACTTTCTGATGAAAAGTCCAAGCCCTCCATCTCCGAAGTGTCGAACATTTCCGCAGGCACGTCCATTGCAGCGTCAGGAGCTTCTCCCGTGGGAGCAGTTCCCATGCCCTCAGGAAAATCAAGGTCTGAGGTATCAAACATGCTGGTAAAGTCATCAGCCGAAGAAGACGTATCAGAAGGCGCAGCATTATCCGTTCCGCTTCCCATATCCATGGAAAAATCATCGGGGAGCGAACTCTCGCCAGTACTTTCGCCAGAACCTTCACCACTATCTTCACCAGCGTCCGGCATAGCAGATTCGCTTTCAGAAGCAGTTTCTCCTCCCAGTGCGGCAAAGTCGTCCAGCGGCGGAAGAGAATCCATGGAAAAGTCGTCCATAGAAAAATCTGATGCAGAGGTGCTGCCATCTTGAGGAAGTTCTGTATCAGAAGAAGCAGTCTCTTCTGTTTTCTGCAGCTCAGCGGCAGGCTTTTCCGCCGGTGTTTCCGAACCCATGTCAATTTCTTCACCGCTAAAGCCAAAATCATCAGGCAGGGAAAGAGAATCAAGGTCAAAATCCCCAGCCCCGTCTGCCGCAGGCTGAGATGCAAGGTCAGCCTCCCCTGCCTCAGATTCCGCCTCTGTTTTTGCGACAGACGCATCCTCAGAGCTTTCTTTTGCCTTTGGCTTAAAAAGCGCGTCCAGTGCTGCCTGGTCAAGGGCTATGGGGTTTTCATGATCTTCATCGGGCAAAAGCTCATCCATCGAAGGGAGTCCGTCGGGAACTTCAAGGTCTTCATCCGCCCCAAAATCATTGGGCAATGACAAGTCTTCGGGAATATCAAGGGCCTCGGGATTCATGTCGCCGGCATTTTCTTTCGGCTCCGTCAAACCTTCGCCGGAAGCTTCCTCATCGGGAGGTGTCATAAAGGCGCTTAAATCTCCCAAGTCACCCAAATCGTCTCCAGAAGCAGAGCCGCCTACATCCCCCATATCGGGCAGGTCAGAAGGAGCAGGCTGTACGTCAAAATCATTGGGCATGTCTGGCACAGCAGACCCCGCAGCAGGAATGTCTGGCACATCAGGCCCCGCATCAGCAGTTTGAGAAGCAGGCGCAAGCGGCTCATCAAGAAAGTCAGACAAATCCGGCATCTCCACGTCATCGGCGGATGGCGCATCTTCTGCAGGAGTGCCCAAAATTGCCGCGAGTTCCGGGGGCATTTCAACGTCCTCAGAAGCCGCTGCCGTCTCCTCCCCGCCAAAACCGGGAATACCAAGGCTTGCAAGGTCTATATCCTCAGTTGCTCCCATGTCAACATTGCTTGTATCAGGTGCAGGTGTCTCGTCTTTTGCATTGGGGTCAGGCATACCCAGCGTAAAGTCACTTGAATCATCTACGTCAGGCACATCGGGAACAGGAAGAAAAACAGGCTTCTCCCCCCTCATCCTGCGGATTTGAACTTCATCGCCGAGATTCTTTATATCTTCGCTGAATTGTCGTAATTGACTAAGCCCAGGCATCGCCTTTCATTTTACTCCACATTAAAAGTTGATACAAGTGCAAAAAGATTTCCACCCATTTATTTCAATTTCGGAAAAAAAAGAGGCGGTCTTTAGAATAGAATTTTTCTCTTTATATTGCCTATCCTTATTCCGATAATGTGCATAGTATGAAACGACTTTTTATTGCAGTTGTGACTTTTCTCATAGCCCTTAGTGCCTTTGCAAAAGACGCTGAACCCGAAGAGGATTTATTTGAATTTAACAATCTGGTCTCAGAAATGCAGGGGGTACAGGCTCCCTACGTGAAGGGAAATTACCTTGTATTTACCGCCCCCCACAGCTCACGCTACGTGGGCATTGCCTTTGATTTTGAAGGCTACAGGCAGATACATGCATACAAACTGCACAATTCCTATGATTTTGAAGGCGAACTTACCGACTCATGGTTCTTTTACGTGCTGGAAAAACCAAAAGGACTGGAATCCATCTCATACCGCATCGTCATTGACGGTCTGTGGACAACCGACCCCACAAATGCAAACACACGCTACGACACAAGCACAAACCTCTGGGTTTCCCACGTAAACCTGCCCCCCATCGAAGTAAAGAATACCGAAAGCGTTCCCCAAGGCTACACCCGCTTTGTCTGCTTTGCCCCCACGGGAAAGAAAATCCGCATCGGCGGCACCTTTACCAACTGGGATTCATGGATTTACGAAATGGTGGAGGTTCAGCGGGGAAAATACCAGCTTGACCTTCCCCTGCCAGCCGGCATCTACTATTACAACTATTACTCTGGCATCACCAGTTTCATAGACGAAACAAACCCCGCAAAAGGCTACACGGAAGACGGTCGCATTGCCTCCCGCATTGAGGTAAGATAGGGGCACTCCCCCACTGACGCGGGGTCGCTATGTCCGCCCTTCCGCTTTCGCTCCATACCGCATAAAGCGGTACTTCGGGGCTACCAGCGCTAGTGCAAGCCGCCCATCTGCTGCATGATTTTTGCCTGCATGCCTTTGTTGCGGGCCAGTTTTTTCATGGTGAGTTTTGTCTTTTCAAACTGCTTAATCAATTTGTTTACTTCGGCAACACTGGTTCCACTACCCTTTGCAATGCGCTTACGGCGGCTAGGACCGATAATCAGGTGATTGGCGCGTTCTTTTTTTGTCATGGAAAGAATGATTGCTTCCTGATGCTTCATGCCGTCCAAATCAACCTTGCTTTCATCAATCTGTCCGCTCAGACCGGGAATCATTTCCATGATTGACTGCATGCTGCCCATCTTTTTGACCCGCTGAAACTGCTCAAGCATGTCGTCCAGGGTAAACTCGTTGCGGGCCATCTTTTTTTCAAGACGCTGGGCTTCCTCAATCTCCACCGTTTCCTGTGCCTTTTCCACAAGAGAAACAATGTCGCCCATGCCCAGAATTCGGCTTGCAATGCGGTCGGGATGAAAGGGCTCAAAATCTTCGGTCTTTTCACCCGTACCGATAAAGAGAATCGGCTTTTGGGTAATGGTTTTAAGGGAAAGCGCCGCACCGCCGCGGGCATCAGAGTCAAATTTGGTAAGGATTACGCCTGTCAGCCCCAACTGTTCGTCAAAAGACTTGGCAATGTCCACGGCATTCTGGCCAGTCATTGCATCGGCAACCAGTATGGTCTCCACCGGGTCAATGGCTTTCTTTACGGAAACCAGTTCCGCCATCATGCTTTCGTCAATCTGAAGGCGACCGGCAGTATCAACGATAATGGTGTCCAGACCGTTTTTGCGGGCATAGTCCAGACCGTTTTTTGCTACCTTTACAGCATCCTTTGCGCCGTCTTCCGCATACACGGGCACATTGATTTTTGCCCCCAACTGCTTCAACTGTTCCACAGCGGCAGGGCGAACCAAGTCACAGGCAACCAAAAGGGGGCGGCGACCATTCTTTGCCAGTCTCGCAGCCAGTTTGTGGGCAGCAGTCGTCTTACCAGCACCCTGCAAGCCCAGCAAAAGCACCACAGACTGCACGTCTGGATTTTTCAGCTGCAAATCGACCTTTGCATCGCCCAGGAGTTTTACAATGCGGTCGTAGATGATTTTTACAAATTGCTGACCAGGGTCAACGGCACGCAGGACTTTCTCGCCCTTTGCCTCTTCCACCGTGGCATTCACAAAGCGACGCACAACCCGCAGGTTTACATCCGCTTCAAGCAGCGCCATTTTTATCTGCTCAACGGTTTCCTCGATGTTTTTTTCGGTAATAGTCGATTTTCCGCTGACGGTGCGAACAATGTCGCTGAATGTGTTGGTCAGTTTTTCAAGCATGTGTATGTCCTTTTTTGTATCAGTTTAATTGCTTCCCTGAGGCAGCAGTTCATGCAGAAAGTCCATAGGCGCAATCTCTTTGTTCAGAATGCGGTAGAGGCCTTCGCAAATCAAAAGATGCAGTCCGTGTTTTTCGGCAATCTCATGCACAAATTTACAGGCCACCGCACCTTCTGAAAGGTATCCCACCTCGGAAATGCGTTCAATCAAATCATCCAGATTCTTAAAGCGGCTCAAAAGGTCAGTCTTAATGATGTCCTGACCAAAGCGACGGTTGCGTCCGTATTTTGAACGGCAGGTTACGTCCAAATCACCCACGCCCGCAATTGACGTAAAGGTTTCCGCATGAGTGGCTCCCATGGCAAATCCCAAAGCCTGAATCTCGTTCAAGCCTGCGGCAAGCAAGAGACTTTCCGCATTGTCGCCAAAAATGTCGGAGTGTTCGGCAACAGCATCAAGAGAACCGTAGACAACAGCAATCACGTTCTTTGCCGCCGCACAAATCTGCACGCCAACCACATCAAGGCTGGAATACGCCATCAAGCCCGGCACACGAAGCAGTTCACGAAAACGAATGGAATTCTTAGGATTTTCGCTCGCCGCAATCAAGCCGGTAAGCTTTCCCATGGCAACTTCTTCTGCATGGCTGGGACCAGAAATATAAACCAGAGAGCCTTTGTAACTTGGGGGCAAGGCATCTTCCAGCGTCTCCAGAATCAACTTGGGGCCGTTGGGAGAAGCCACAAAGCCTTTTGTCAGCACACCAATTGTCGTGCTGCCATCCTGAATGCTGGGCACATCAATAAACTGCTGCACCGTGCTCACCAAATAGAGTGACGGACTGGCAAGAATCAGAAATTCCTTGTCAGCGGCAACATGGCGGATATCCGTAGAAGCCGTAAGATTTTCTGAAAGCGGAAATCCCGGCAAATAGCGTTTGTTTTCGTGCTCAGTATTGATAGCATCCACAACGTCCTGCTCGCGTGCCCACACTTCCACCTTGTGACCACCACGTGCCAACGCCTGCGCCAAACCAGAGCCCCACGCTCCTGCGCCAATTACACCAACATTCTTTGCATGCATCGTTATCCCCTAGCCCAACGAATTAGTACCAGAGCGAACTTTCGTCGTTCCAGTCGATAAGCTCTTCCTGTTTAAAAAACAAATTGATTTCTCTTTCCGCACTTGTATCGCTGTCAGAAGCGTGAATGATATTGTGATTAGTATGAGAACAAAAATCTCCACGAATAGTTCCTGGTGCCGCCTCAGAGGGCTTTGTCGCCCCAACAACCTTTCGCACCAGCGTTACACAGTCATCACCCTGCCAGACCATAGCCACCACCGGCGCACTGGTAATATAGGAAACCAAATCGTCATAAAAATCCTTACCCTTGTGCTCGGCATAATGCTGGGAAGCCAGTTCCGGCGAAATCTGCATGAGCTTTAAGCCAATCAGTTTAAGGCCTTTGTTTTCCAGCCGTGAAATAACCTGCCCCACCAGCCTGCGGTTCAAAACGCCTGGCTTACACATTGTAAAAGTTCTCATTGCCATTCTGCTAGTATACCGCACAATTCAGAATTTGACAACACACTAGCGCCAGGGCAAACGCATTACAATTCATCGTGTCTGAACATCGGCTGGGCAAATGAAATGTATGTGCAGACAAAAAGGGTGTGAGTGGAGGAATTGCATTGAGCCGCGAAGCGAAAAATGAGGCAGCGTAGGAAAAGTAAGCGGCTGAATGAGCACTCTGAGAGGGCGAGCGAAGCGAGTCCAAGTTCCAATCCTCTCAGCGTGCGAACCAGACGCGCTTTTCCGTAAGCGGACTCATTTTTCGTTTTTTTGTTGAGCCACATTCGCCTGTGCCCTTTTTGTCTCTCAGGTGGATGCTTTATAATGCACTCGCCCTGTTTCATCCTCACTGGCTGCGATAGGGTTTGGTATACTGAAAAAACTTTGGCGCGCGGTAGTCCACATGCCAGCCGCCGTTAAAAAATCCATTGTCATTGGCCGTGGGACTTACAAAAATCACCTTTGGCGGATTCTTCGTGTCATAGGTAAAGGTATTCGATTCCCATGTCCGCCTCTGCCCAAGGAGTTGGGAATGGGAATCGCTGTAGCCCTGCTGTTTTTCAAGTGGCGTGTAGACAGAAATCAGGTATTTTCCAGGCTTAGTCAGCAGATGAAGGATAACGCCACCGGTAAAGCATCCGTCAAAATATCTGTTCAGCATTTTTGGCTCACCCCGCCAGTTAAGAGTCCTCAGTTCATAATACCAGTTATAGGAAATATGGGTTATGGAAGCAGAAGCGTCCTTTCCGTCCATGTCAGTAATGCGGATAAGGCAGGGAATATCGTTAAGCACTCCCTTGTTTTCCGGCCGATAAATTTGCAGGGAAAAGAGGGGCAAAGCAGACAGAATGATTAGGGCAAAAGCCAGCAGCAGAAACCGAAAACGAAAACCCATGCTCATGCTCTCCTGCCCCAAAACCTTTAAACGATAGTGCCGCGGAAGGTATTTCCGTTCAGCGAATCAAAATGCACAGTGACAAAGTGACCGATAAGCGACGCATCCCCCTTAAAGGCAATACGCTCGTCCCTGTCAGTTTTGGCAAGCACTTCATCCGCATTGTCGCGGCTCTGGCGTTCCACCAGCACTTTTTCAGTTACCCCCACATGCCGCGCCATTTCCTTTTGGGTGATTTCCAGCTGAGTGTCGATGATTTTCTGCAGGCGACGTTTCTTTTCGTCCAAAGGCACCTGATTTGTCATGCTTGCGGCAGGAGTTCCTTCCCGAGGATTAAAATAATACATAAAGGCACTTTCAAACTGCACTTTCTGCATTAAGTCCAGCACTTCCGCCACATCCTCTTCGGTCTCGCCAGGAAAGCCCAGCATAATGTCCGTGGTCATGGACACATGGGGAATAGCCGCGCGGATACGGTCTACCAGTGCAAGGTAGTCAGCCTTGGTATAGTGGCGGTTCATAGCCTTGAGGATGCGGTCGCTTCCGTGCTGTACGGCAAGATGGATTCCCTTGCAGATGCAGTCATTCTTTGCAATCACTTCAATCAACTCATCGCTCAAATCCTTGGGATGACTTGAATCAAAACGCACCCACTCAATGGTTGATTTTGTTTCCCGCAAATGGTCTGAGACAATCTGCAAAAGTTCCGGAAATCCTACAATCCTATCGCTGGTGTCGGAAGCCGTCATTTTTCCGTGGTAGCTGTTCACGTTCTGTCCCAAAAGCATGATTTCCCGAACACTCCGCTTGGTCAGTTCATCCACTTCCGCCAGAATTTCGTCCACTGGGCGGCTCACTTCCCTGCCCCGCACATAGGGCACAATGCAGTAGGTACAGAAATTATTGCAGCCGTTCATAATCGGCACATAGGTTGAAAATGCGCCCGGCTCCGCGGAAATAGGAGCAAATGTGTAGACGGGGTCTTCGGTCACAATGCCGTCCCGCTTATTTACGCTCGCAGTCTTGTGGGCTACTCCAAATTCGTTTTCAATGTCGTCAATCAAATCGTCCAGATGCTGCTTGGCATAGGTTCCCACCACATAGTCCACCACAGGATAGTCTCGCCTGAGGCTCTTTAAAAGACGCTCTGCCATACAGCCCATTACCGCAACTTTTATGGGCTTTGGTTTTCCATCGCTCACATACGCGGCAGCCTTTTCCAGAGACTTGTTTTTTGCATCAGGCTTACATGCCCGTAAAGCCTTGAGTCCCGCGTACCAGCCCAAGCGCCCAAAAATACGGTTTTCCGCCGTGGCCCGCACTGAACAGGTATTGATAATCACCACATCGGTCAGTTCCGCGTCCTCGGCACGTGTCCAGCCGCGCTCAATAAATTTCTGCTCGGCCGCCGCACTTTCGGCAATATTCATCTGACAGCCATAGGTCTCAAAAAAATACGTCATGCTTTATACTCCGTAAAGGCATAGGCATTGTGATTGTGTATGCTCTCTGCGTTTTCACATTCCACGCTAAAATAAGAAAAGGGTTTTTCCGCAGGAAAGTCTCTTAGTGCCAGATACACTTCGCGCACCAGGTCTTCCACAAAGCGGGGATTGTCATAGGCATGTTCAGTCACCCATTTTTCGTCAGGACGCTTTAAGACACTGTAAAGACCGCAGGAAGCAGCATCTTCCACAGCCGCAATAACGTCCTCAATCCAAAAAAAGCCCTTGTTCTGCAAGCGTACTTTTACAACCCCCCGCTGATTGTGGGCTCCCCGCTCGCTGATTGCCTTGCTGCAGGGGCAAACCGTGGTTACAGGAACAGCAATGCCCACATAAAAATTACGCTCGCTTTCTCCCTTTTCTGCAAAGGCACTCACTTCCCCCTCATAGGTACATTCATAGCACATCATGCCCGCACTTTCAGAAACCGGTGCAGTCTTTTCTATATAAAAAGGAAAGGTCATGGTGCCAAAGGCTTTCTGGGCATTGAGCGACAAGCGGATTTCTTCCAGCATAGTCAGAAATTCCTTCATGCCCACATTGTCATGGTGCTGGTGAAAAATCTCCACAAAACGCGACATATGGGTTCCCTTGTAGTCATGGGGCAGATTAACGAACAAGTCAATTTGAGCCGTCGTCGCCTGCGTCTTGTGCTTTTTGTCCAGCACGGAAACAGGATAGGACAAGCCCTTTACGCCGACTTTTTGCAGAGGAATCTCACGGGTATCTGGCGAACTCTGAACATCAATCATTTTGCGTCAGCAAGCGTATTTTCCGCCGCTTCAAGGGTGTTGTACATGAGCATGGCAATTGTCATGGGACCAACCCCTTTGGGAACAGGCGTAATGTAGCCGGCAATTTCCTTTACGTTTTCAAAGTCCACGTCGCCGCAGAGACGGAAGCCGCTCTTCTTGGTGGGGTCAGGAATACGGTTTACGCCAACGTCAATCACCGTAGCCCCCGGCTTTACCATATCTGCCGTTACCGTATTGATGTGTCCTGTAGCCGCAATCAAAATATCCGCCTGACGGGCAAGTTCCTTTACGTTTTTCGTACCCGTGTGGCAGATAGTTACCGTGGCGTTGTATTCCCGGCGGAGCAGGAGCAGAGAAACCGGTTTTCCTACAATATTGCTGCGTCCGATTACCACCACGTGGGCACCGTTCATCTTTATGCCCATGCGCTCCAAGAGTACGATAATGCCGTGGGGTGTACAGGGCAAAAAGGCTTTTTTTCCGATAACAAGGTTTCCCACGTTCACCGGGTGAAAGCCGTCCACATCCTTTGCCGGATCAATGGCCATAATCACCTTGTCTTCATTAATATGCTTGGGCAGGGGGAGCTGTACCAGAATGCCGTGCACAGAGGAATCTTTATTCAGTTCGTCAATCACCTGCAAGAGTTTTTCTTCGCTTGTATCTTCCGGCAAATCCACGCTTTTGTCTTTCATGCCTGCTTCTGCCAGAGCCTTTCTTTTGCCGGTCACATAACTGACGCTGGCAGGATTCTGCCCCACAAGCACCACGGCAAGGCAGGGCTCAACACCGCGCAGTTTTAATTCCACTACCTTGTCCGCAACACCTGCACGAACATCCTCTGCAATCGCTTTTCCATCAATAATAACAGCCGCCATCGTTTGTCTCCTGTTTCTCGCCTGTAACCGAGTTCTATAATATTTGTTATTATAATTGAAATAATAGCAGTTAAACAATATAATAGTGATGATTTTTTCAAGTGAGGATTTTATGAAACGCCTAACCGCTCTGCTCTGCGCATTTTTTTTGGCAGGCAGCCTAGTTTTTTCACAAAGCACTGACGATATCAACGAACCAGAAGACACAACCCCGTCGTCCGCAGATTTTGAGTTCAACCAGCCGGGAGACCAGTACATTGCCATCGGCCTTATGATTACCTTTCCGCTGAACTTCGGCGGCAGCTGGCCCCTCTACCGCAACGGGCAGCTCATCACTGGCGGCGCAGGTTCTCTGGGCTATCACCGTTTTCTGACCTCTTGGTTTGCCGTCGGTGCAGACATCAGTTTTGGCTATCACCCTACGCTGGGCAGCAACATCTTTACCTACATTCCCCTTGTCCTAAACGCTACGATTCAGCCCACATTCAGGCGCTTTGAATTCCCCATTACCCTGGGCGTAGGCGCCGCCATGGAAAACTACCTGAACCGCACCTACTTTCCCGGCCTCATCCTACAGGCATCTGCGGGAATTTTTTACCGTGCCACCGCAAGCTGGTCATTCGGCATTCTTGATGAATTCATGTTCATGCCCCAATGGTATTCTGGCGAAGACTCCAAATACAATGACTACGGAATTTTCGACTCAATCAAGTTGAGCGCACGGTACCACTTCTAGGAGCATAAGATGAAAAAAAGCATGACATACATTACAAAAATCGCCCTCGTTTTTCTCGCGGTCACCAGCATATCCTGCAGGGACGTTATTTTTGACACCGTACGCGGCGAAGTCGAACTGGATGACGCAAAAGTTTCGGGCGACATCAACTCAATAGTCCGCTTTACCATAGACAGCGATGAATATCTTTTTGCAGACAACGGCAGAATTTGGTTCAAAGACATCACCCAAACGTCAGAAGAAGTCACGACAACGCTGGAAGACGGCACAACTGAAACAAAGACAGTGTTTACGAACAATCCTACGCAGGCTTCCCCCTATGGCGGAAAATGGCAGGAAGGCTCAAAGGAAGGCATAGGAGACGCCCACATCATCCATCTTGCCGCTGACCAGAACACCTTGTACGCCCTCACAGGAGTCCTGGAAAAAGACAGCGACACGGGCTACAATGTCGTTACAAAAAAGACCCTTTACTACAGTGACGGCAAGTCTCCCTGGCAGGAGGTCAAATGGGTGGATGCCGAGGGAGGAAGCACAAGCGTAACCATTGCTCCAAAACTCACGTCACAATTATACTGCACAAACGCTCCTCAAAAAGCACACCGTTTTGCCTACCTCACGCTTGAAAGCGCATTCGTCTACGAACTCAAAGACGGCGTTGCCACGCAGATGAAAGGTACGGGCTCAGACACCGGCGTTTACACGGGAACGCCCACAACCGCCTGCGTCAGCTGCGCATGGTTTAAGGATGCCGTCTACTTCTCAAGTTACAGCGCAATGATTACCGATGAAACGAAAGACCTCGATCCGTCAGTCATGTACTACGGAAGCGGCTCAGACCTCTACTATATTAAAAAGGACAAAGAGCCTACCGAAGCCACAAACTGGACAAAAGGCATCTCACTGAGCACAATATATGCCCTTGCCTACACGACGAGCCACATGCTTGCGGGCACAAAAGAAGGCCTCATGTACGTTACGCTTGACGCTGACGATGTGCCAGGCACAAAGGTTTCCGTCTCAAACACCAGTTCCACCCTGTCGTCCTATTACCGTGTGCCTAACGTCATTGCAGCCGACCCGTCCGACACCGCAACAACAAGCGACATTTATGCCACCTCGGTTATCTACGGTTCTACAACCAGTACCGGCGCAAGCGTAAAAAATGAAGGTCTCTGGAGTTACTATCCTGGCCGCGGCAAATGGAATAGGGAATAAGGAACATTCATTCCGCCATCCATGGCGGAATGAAGTTCGACAGAAAGCATTCGCTTTCTGTCAGGCTTTTCAGCGCACCTCCATGTGCGCTTTAAATGCGCATCCATGCGCTGATTTTTTAGCGTGGCTTACGGGCTCAGTAACCCTCGGTCGGGCGCTGCGCTTCCGACTGCCTGCGGCACCCTCCAGTCCCGAGCCCATGCATCCGCTTCGCCTTTACCGCTCATAGCATAAAAACAGAATCTATGGTATACTCTTTCTATGCCCGCTGATTTATTTGACACTGCAAAGCCTCAGAAAGAACCGCTGGCCGCCCGAATGCGTCCACGGAATCTGGACGAGTACATCGGGCAGGACCACATTGTCGGCAAAGGCAGACTACTCAGGCGGGCAATTGCGGCAGACCAGCTCACATCAGTTATTTTTTACGGTCCGCCTGGCAGCGGAAAGACAACCCTCGCCCGCGTCATTGCAAACCATACCAAATCAAATTTCATCACGCTGAACGCAGTGCTTACCGGCGTGGCAGAAATCCGCACGGCAATCAAGCAGGCAGACGATTATTACAAGCTCTACAACCGCCGCACCATCCTCTTTGTGGACGAAGTGCACCGCTGGAACAAGGCCCAGCAGGATGCCCTCCTTCCCTGGGTGGAAAACGGCACGATTATCCTCATTGGCGCAACAACAGAAAATCCTTTCTTTGAGGTAAACAAGGCACTGGTCAGCCGAAGCCGCGTCTTTCAGCTGCAGCCCCTCACCAAGGAAGACTTGCTCAAGGCGGCGCAAATGGCGTTGAGCGACACGGAACGCGGTTATGGTCACTGGGACGTGGAGTTTGAAAAAGGCGCACTGGAACACCTTGTAGACACGGCAAATGGAGATGCCCGCTCACTTTTAAATGCCCTGGAACTTGCCGTAGAAACCACGCCCGAAAAATGGTCTCCCAACGCAAATCCGCCAGTACCCGCCTGGGGCACAACCATTTACATCAGCAAGGAAGCGGCGGAAGAATCCATTCAGAAAAAAGTCGTCCTCTACGACCGTGACGGTGACTACCACTACGACATCATTTCCGCATTCATAAAATCACTGCGGGGACGAGACCCGGATGCGGCAATGTACTGGCTTGCCCGCATGGTTCGTGCAGGAGAAGACCCCCATTTTATTTTCCGCCGCATGCTCATTTCCGCCTGCGAAGACACTGGTCTGGCAGACCCCTACGCCATCAATGTGGTCACCGCCTGTGCCGATGCCTTTGACCGCGTAGGCTTACCAGAAGGCCGCTATCATCTGGCGCATGCCGCCCTCTATCTTGCCACCGCACCCAAGTCAAATTCAAGCATGGCATTTTTTGATGCCCTTGCCTCAGTGGAAAAAGAAGACGCGGAAGTTCCCAACCATTTAAAAGACGGAAACCGCGACAACGAAGGCTTTGGTCACGGTGACGGCTACCTCTACCCCCATGCCTACCGCGACCACTGGGTTGCCCAGCAGTACCTTCCCGATGCACTGGTCGGCAGGGTCTTTTACACGCCGTCAAGTCAGGGCTACGAGGCAAAAATCCGTGATGACGTTCTCAGCCGTCGGGAAATTCAAATCGCCCGTATTCTGGAAACAGCAAACGGTGATGAGGAAGCCGCGCAAAAAGCATGGGAAGACAGTCAGGTAACCGGCTCCAAAAACTACATGGGTGTGGGTAAGAAAAAAGAATCTTCCGAATTTTTTGCAAACCCCATATCAGAATGGTGGATTAACGCCCACTTTAAGGGAGCAGGAAAGAATCAAAAGGCGGAGCAGCTCACCTTTACCCCAAAAGACGAGCGCAAGGAATCCGCACTGGACAAGGCCGACAAATCCTGGCGCAGCCGTCTGGACTCAAACCGGGCGGAAATTCTGCTTTCTGTACGAAAGACCATGACCAGCCTTGCAGATTTGTCCCGCCACCACCGCTCCCTTATTTGGAACGCAGACGACGGCCTCTTGCTATGGGAAATCGCCCGCAAAACACCAGAGGGAGTCACCTGCGGACTCTGCCGCAACGAAAAGGGAAAGGCCATTCTGGAACAGTACGGGCGTACTCTGGGAGATTTGGACAAGCCCCTCTTGCTCTGTCGTCCCCAGACCACGGAACAATTCCTTACGCCACAGGTTTTTACCGAAGTCTTAAATCAGTTTCAGTACAAAGGTGCCATTTTTGACCGGCTCTTTTTCCGGGACCCCTTTGTTTCCAGCGAATCCATTGACGCACTGGCCCAATCCTTTAAGGATGCGGCGTCTTTCCAGCGGCGGTCAAAAGGACTTGCCTTTACCGATGAGGCAATCAACGAAGAAGACCAGACCAATGCAGACAGCCCCCTTGCGCCAAACTGGAAGGCAGTCATCTCCCAGCGCATTCCCGCCCACGGGCAAAGAATCAGCGACCTCATCCGCCGGCAGGTACTCAAAAACAGCAGGGAAAGCAGTTTTCAAGATATGCTCTCCAAGATGGAGCAGGCAGAAAAGGAATTCTTTGGTGACAAGGAAAATTCCCTCTTCAACTGGAACACAGGCACCATTCAAAAAGCCTTCCAAAAAGCAGGTCTTAAAGTCACCGCTGCCGCACAAACACTGGAAGAAAAACGCCGCATCACCAGTCAGGAAATCGCCCGCTGGTTTGATACAGGTACAAGCGCATACGGAGCAAAAATGGCAGAGGCACTAGGAAGCGAAAGTCTCGCTCAACTCGCCTCCCTCCTCTCCGCCGCCGCCACAAAATCCCTTTTCAGCTGGCAGACAGAAATCGCATTCATCACCGTTGAGGCATAATCCACTGTATTTCACAGGGCAAACGCATTATAGATATCGTACTTGCATATCGGCTGGACAAAAGAAATGTAGTTGCAGCAAAAAGGCTACCGTTGCAGCGTGTCAAGCAAGCCCCGCGGTTGA